>Ga0163150_10002251_pt1 | contig 30278 bp, 22 predicted proteins | sample OliLakLV19P2IB_FD_148628 | JGI IMG/M metagenome (GOLD analysis project Ga0163150, IMG submission 148628) | Freshwater microbial mat bacterial communities from Lake Vanda, McMurdo Dry Valleys, Antarctica - Oligotrophic Lake LV.19.P2.IB | ecosystem: Environmental > Aquatic > Freshwater > Lake >...
CACCTGCTCTTCGACCACGGGCCGCGTGTCAAACGCGTCCACGCGCGCGCCAAGCCGTTTGGCCGTGGCAATCGCCTGCAGTCCCGCCACGCCAGCGCCAATGACAAACACCCGCGACGGCGAAATCGTGCCGGCGGGCGTCATCATCATCGGCAAAATTTTGCGGAGCCGGTCGGCGGCATGCACCACCGCGACATACCCGGCGAGACTGGCCTGCGAGCTGAGCGCGTCCATTTTCTGCGCGCGCGTCGTGCGCGGAATCATTTCCATGCTGATCGTGCTTACACCCGCTGCCGCCAATACTTCGACCAATCCCCGCTCGTGGAATGGGTCCAGAAAACTGATGTGAACGCCGCCACGCTTGAGTGAGGCCGCTTCATTTGCGGGAGGCTTCCGCACGCGCACGACGATGTCCGCGCTCTGCAACATTTCCGCGCGGTCCGCCGTAACCCGCGCGCCGGCCTGCTCGTATGCGGTGTCGGGAAAATTGGTGGAAAGCCCCACTCCGGATTGGACGGCAACCTGCGCGCCCAGCTTCACAAGCTTTGCGGCGGTTTCGGGAACGAGCGGGACACGCAGTTCTGCCGGGTCTACTTCCCTCGGCACGAAAATCAGCATGCGGACTCCCATTTCAAGCGAGACTTAGCCGGAAAATCGCGATTATAGGCAGCATGGGCAAATGCCGCAAGCCGGTGGCACAGCTTCACGGTACGCGCGGCAAAGATTTACAAAAACGTGAACGTCCACCGGATTTCGATGTTCTGGTTCCGGTACATCTCGGGCACGCTAAACGGAAATGGTCCGAATGGGCCCGCCTGCTCGATCGCCAATTTGCACAAACCCGCGTACGTGGCTGAATCGCCATACTCAATGATGGTCACCGCATTCAGTTTTCCGTCCGGCGAAATCGCGCAATCAATGACGGCCCGTGTCGCGGACGCGCCGGAATACCGCATGTGAATCAACGCCTTCCACCGCTTCTCGACCCGATCACGGACGCTGCGAAGGTACGGGGCAAAGTCGCTTTCCATCGCCTCATAGCTGAGAAAACCCTTACTCTTCACGCCGCCTTCAACCGTGCTACGGGTCGGCCCGGCTTCGCGCTCGGGCATTCGAGGCGTGTCAGCCTTGGCAACGATGATCGCCGCGTCTTGTGGTTCCTCTGAATCTTCGTGTTCCGGCTGTTCCATGACCGGTTTTTTTACTTCGGCAGGCGGTACAGACTCTGGTTCCGCCTTAGGTTTTGGCGCCGGTAACTCCTTGGGCTCCGGTTTGCGTTCGGGCACATCCGGCGTAGGCGGCGCTGCCGCGACTGGCGCAGGCGCGGCGGTGGGCTGGGGAGTAGGCGGCTGCGCAGGCGCCAATTCGTTCGATTCGCCGACCCTGCCCGCGTCCGGCGTAATTCCGCCGCTGTCCCCATTCGTCATGTCCTGCGCCTTAGACGCGCGTTCCGCGATGAGATTCGTAGTGGGGTCAACGGGCCCCTGCGCGGGCGCGCCGGGTTCAATGAGGCTTTTCGGCGCATCCGGCTCGCGCAGTGAAACGATCAGCGGCTCTGGTTGCGGAGTGAATGGCACGAACCCGCTACCGGCGTTCGGACAAGCAACAGGAACCAATAAGATCATGGCATGCACAGCGACCGCCGCGATGACCGCCCATCGCATGCGCCACCGGTATTCTCGCGGAAGATGGTTTATTGGATCGTTTGACATGAACCTTGCGCCGCCTTGTTACTGGCGACGCAGCCATTCTAACAGAATGTAGAATCTTGCAACGTATATCAGGACAATGGCGCGGCAATTCCGCGTGAATGATCAACGAAGGTGCAACCATGACCTCTATTCCCGTTTTCTTCCTGCTTGCCGCGACACTCACCGCTCCAGGCGACTGGCCTGAACCGCGCCACAACCCTTCGCTGACTTCCATTCAACCCATGCACGGCGCAATGGCTCAAGCGCCAACCGCCTTGGGCAAAATTGATCTGGGCCAGTCCGTGCCTTCGTTGACGCCCGCCACCTTGAAAGACGGCGTGTCCGTCGGGCTTTCGATAGTTTCCGGTACGCTGCGCTGCTTCAACACCAACGGCTCGCTTCGCTGGGAATCGCATCCCGCGGGGTTGAACTATGAGTCGATCATCGCGCACGAAGACCTTGACGGAGACGGCGAATCCGAAGTCCTGCTACAAGCAGGCCGGCCAACGCAACCCTTCGGCGCAGCCTGTCTCGTTACACTTGAGGACGGACAATTGTTGTGGCGCTACGATGTCGAACCGATGTCCTACGCGTGGTATCTGCATTACGGGGCGTTTTGGCCCGGCGATACGAAGAAACAGATCGTTGTGCTGATGCACGCATACCCGCCGGACAAGGACAATGGCTACATTGCGTTGTTCGCGTTCGAGGGCCAGCGCGCGCCCGTGCGCAAGTGGCGTTATGCATTCGATGAGTACACGTGCTTTCCATCGTTTCTGCAAAGCGATATCGACGGCGACAACATAAAGGAACTTGTGGTCGAAACGCACAGCCGCATGTGGCATTTCGACGCCATCACCGGCGAGAAGAAGCATCACATCCACTGGAAAGTTACTCCCGCAAACGAACGCAGTTACGGACTCGTGAAATTTACCGATCTCGACAAGGACGGGCGGGAAGACTTCTTGTGCATCGCCACCTTCGCCCAGCATCACGAAGTGTTGCTCAACAAAGCCGGCAAACTCGAAAAAGTCTGGCACCACGGTTGGGACGAAAGCGTGACCACCGGCAAAGTCGCGACGACATACCCCGATGAACCAGACGTCGACGTCGATGGCGACGGTTCGCTCGAAGTGCTGGTCTCGATGTACGGCGCGGAAAAAGACACGCACTGGGTGTTGCGCATTTATGACGCTGTCACCGGGGCCATCAAATATCGCGTGCCTGGGCTTATCGCCGTCGGTACGGCGGACCTTGATGGGGATGGTTCGTTTGAAGTGCTTGCAAACGCATCCACCGATCCAGCCAAGGCGAAAACCGATGGCGTGCGGCTGCTGTCATTCAAAGACGGCCCGCCCACGGTTCTATGGGAAGACACTGCGTATCGCGCCGCCGCATCGAGCAAACGCGGGGACCTACGTGTCGAACACGGCGCAGAGATTTTGAAAGTCCTCATCGACCCTTCGGACACAGTCACGCTAGAACCGTGGTCGAAACCGCCGAAGGAAAACCGGCCAACATTCTCGAATGTTCCCGCAATTGTAGGTCCAGGAATTCCCGAACTGCTCGCGGCGGACATCACGGGCGATGGCCGGAACGATCTGCTTCTATACCAGCCACCCGATGCGCGCGTGTTTTCGTGGAATGGTTCCGGTTTTGATCAGGCTGGCGCATTCACATCGAGCACGCTACCAGTCATTGCTGACCTTGATGGAGACGGCAAACTGGAGGTCGTTACTTGCGCCGTGACCCCGGCGCAGACGCCAATCGTTGAAGCCACGACACCCGCGCTCGAAAATCGTCCGTTGTGGCGTACGCAACTCCCGGCGGCCGCGCGCGCCGGCCTTCCGCACGCGAGGCTTGCATATCTCCGCACGGCGCACTTCCTCGGCAACACGACGCCCGATCTCTACCTCTACGCCGGCACGCCAATTGTCCGTAGCGCCGCATTGAATGGGCGCACCGGGGAAATGATCTGGGACAAGGGCGAAACGCCTGGCCTCGAACGCTACTGGGCGCCTACCGTCAATCTCGCATCGACGCTGGATTTTGACGCCGACGGCAAGGGCGATCTGGTGTTCACGAACCCGGATTACTACTGCGTGGCTTCCGCGGTGAATGGTGAGTCGCTTCTTGGTCCGCTGTTTCCGCCAACAATATTCAACCAACCGAGTCAAGGTCTGTATACGCTTCCCGCGATTCTCAATCGTGCGGAGAATGGGCCATTGGTGGCGCTCGTCGGGGGCCACTATTTCCAGGGCGCGATGACGTTGCGCGCGGAACCGCTCTGGCATGCCTTACCTGTATGCGGGGAGGCGCGGAGCGGTATGGAAGGCTTTTTGCAAAACACCGATGGCGCCTGGCTCATGGGTTTCGGCCGGCAAAATGGCAGCTTTGCATGCGTCAATGTCAACGATGGCGCGGTGCGGTGGGAGTTGCCAGTGGACGCTTCGTGTACGGACGTGGTCGCGTGCGATATCGACGGCGACGGCAAGCAGGAATTCGTTTTCGGAACCAGCCACGCCAACCTCTATGCCGTTGGAGATGACAACGGACGTCCGCGCACGTTGTGGCAAGCCAAGCTCAATGCCGCCGCGGGCGCGCCAATCCTCGCGGACATCACCGGCGATGGCAAAACGGATATTGCCGTCCCGACGGCGGACGGCTATGTTTCGCTGTTCGCGTCGCCCGCGAGTAACTAGTGTCATGAATCCCAAATCCTTGGCAAAAGTCACACGCATAATCCGATCTTCAAAGTCCCCCTTTGAAGGGGGATTTAGGGGGATGTAAGGTCTGATTTCCAAACTTCATATCGAACGAATCTCAAACTCAGGACACTAGCGGCGCGATGGTTTATGTCACCGTAGGCACCATGTTTCTGGATTTCGCGCGGCTTGTCACCGCCGTCGATGCTATCGCGCGCGCCACCGGCGAACACGTCATCGTACAAACCGGCATGGGCACGACGATTCCGGAACAGTGCGAACATTTCGCGTTCAAGCCGCGCGAAGAGGTGTTGGCGATTCAACGTGATGCGCGGGTAGTGGTCTGTCATGCCGGGATCGGGTGCGTATCCGACGCGCTACGTCTGGGTCGTCCGCTGATTGTTGTGCCACGCCGCAAGCATTTCAACGAGCACATGAATGATCATCAACTCGAACTTGCGCGCGCAGTGGAAGCGCGCGGATGGGGCCGAAGCGTCCTCGATATAAACGATCTTTCGGCGGCCTGCGCCAACCCGCCGCTACCGCATGGCAACTACGCGCCAGCCAGCGCGCCGCTTATCGCATCTCTGCGCCAGTTCATCGCGCAACTCCCCAAACGCCCCTGACCCGCTCTCTAGTTGTTCACGCCTTTCCGAATTGTTTGTGTTCGTCCGTGCAGGTCCATGGCCGTCCGTGTTCTTTGCTTGCTCCCCTCCCGCTTGCATCCGTCCGTGTTCAATCGATACGCTTCCCAATTAACGCAATTTGGATTCGGGGGTAGTACATGAAGCGTCAGTATGTGCAGTCGTTGCAGGACGGCGACACGGTCAATGACTACTACATTGCCGTGCGCAAAGACGTGCGCGAACAACAAAAGGGTGGTAAGTTTCTCGGGATGGTTTTCAAAGACCGTTCCGGCGAAATTGGAGGAATTCTCTGGACCAACGCCGTTGCGGTCGCGAAACTCTTCGAGCTGGGCGACGTGGTCAACGTGCGCGGCGTCGTGACAAGCTACCAGGATCGGCTCCAAATCCGCGTCGACCAGGTGTTGCCCATGCGCGAAGAAGAGTATGACCTCGCGGACCTGATTTACACGCCCGAAAATGCCGACGAGATTAAGCAGCGATTTCGCGCAGTCATGGAAACCATCTCAAACGAATGGTTGCGCAAACTTGTATTCGCGTTTCTTGACGACGAAACATTCATGAAACGGTTCACGACGGCTGCCGCGGGCAAGAAATGGCACCACGCGTTTCGCGGCGGCCTGTTGCAACACTGCTGCGAACTTGCGCGATTTGCGCTCGCCGCAGCCGAAGTGTTTCCGCGGCTCGACCGCGACGTGCTGCTTACCGGGGTGCTAGTCCACGATATCGGTAAACTCGACGAACTGTCGCAGGACCTCGTCGTCGATTACACGACGGCCGGAAAATTGCTGGGCCACCTCGCGATTGGCGCGGAGATGGTGCAACAACGCATCAACGCGATTCCAGGATTTCCCGAGCCGTTGCGGCTTCAGGTGCTGCACTGCGTATGGTCGCATCACGGGGAAATGGTGAACGGTTCGCCCGTGGTGCCAAAAACCGTCGAGGCGCTTGTGCTTTACCATATCGATAATCTCGACGCGCAGACCGACGCGTTTTTCCGCATCATGGACGAAACACGCGATAAGGGCCAAGCCTGGTCAGAGTACATTCAGATGATCGACCGCCAGGTATGGACCAAGGAGCGCATGTAGCGCGGCATGTCATGGCGCAGGTAGAACGGCGATACAGCATCGGGGAAGTGAGCGAACTGCTCGAAGTTCCCATCCATGTGCTGCGGCAATGGGAGACGCGATTTCCGCAACTGAAACCAAAACGTGATCGCGTGAAGCGCCGTTACTATCTTCCCGCCGACATCGAGATGGCGCGCCGCATCAAACAACTGATCCGCCACGAAAAACTTTCGTCCGAAGGCGCGCGGCTACGATTGACACAGGAACTACACATCGAAGGCCGGCCCAAAACGCGCAAAGAGCTGATCGACCTAGTCGATCAGATCGAAAACGACGTGCGCGATCTGATCGATCTGCTCGACAAGAATTCCGTCAAATAATGCGTTGGCGATTGTCGCGCCTGCAATCCGTCATAGCCTTCGAAGACAAAAGTAATTTGAGATGAGGTGCGCCAACGGCCAGCCACCGCTTCGCCACCGCAGTCCAAATGCTCCTTCTCCCAAAACCAACTCCTAACAAGAAGCCTATTTGGACTGCGGCGGCCCCCAAGGCGCCGCTTTGGCTGTTTATTGCAGATGGTCTGCCCCATTACCTTGCGCGCACGAAGCCCTCGCCTATAAACAGCCAAAGCGGTGTCTACGCTACCCGCTTCGCCACCGCAGTCCCAATGCTCCTTCTCCCAAAACCAAGTCCTAACAAGAAGCCTATTTGGACTGCGGCGGTCCCCAAGGCGCCGCTTTGGCTGTTTATCACAGATGGTCTACCCCTTCACCATGCGCGCACGAAGCCCTCTCCCCTAAACAGCCAAAGCGGCGCCTTGGGGACCCGCTCCGCCACCGCAGTCCAAATAGGCTTCATTCCGACACCTAGTTTTGAGTGGAATTTTGGGAAAAACCGGGCAATATAATCTGTAAGCCATTGGCATTTCATGATTTATATTGACTTTCAGATCGAATGGAGATAAACTTTCTTTACCATTAAAGTTTTCGGCCTGATTTGCCGATAAACGGTACGGAGAAGGCCACGGAAGGCCACCTCCAGAGACTGAGGAGAATATAAATGGTTGGCGTACAAGGAGTTGGAGGGTTACCGGAGCCCACACCCGAACGCCCCGTCAACGCCCGCGACAAGCGGCGCGACGAGGCGGGCTCAGCGTCCGTCTCGTCCGTGGATGACGTCCTCATCAGCTCCGAAGCCCAGGCCGCCGCAAAGCTCACCAGCCTTGTCGCGCTAGCCCGCCAAGACGATGTCCGCCAGGATAAAGTCGATCAGGCCAAACAAGCCCTCGACCGCGGCGATCACAAAAACCCGGAAATCATCGCCAAACTCGCCGAGCGCATCAGTAAGTTCGTCTAGCGGCTGTTCGATGTTGAGTGCGTTTCTCAAAAGCGAAAGCGATAGCTGCTGCTTTTACTTCAAGACATCCGCACGTAATAAGGGACAGCCACCTATTTATTTGACTTTCCTGCCCCGCTTCCTGTACGCTACCTCCCATGCCACGGCACGCGCGCATCGTCATACCCGGCTTGCCCCACCATATCACCCAGTGGGGGAACAACCGGCAGGATGTGTATTTCGTAGACTCCGACCGTATTGCCTACCTCGACCTGTTGCGCGAGCAATGCATCAAGCACCGAGTCCGCGTGCTGGGGTATTGCCTCATGACCAACCACATCCACCTTGTCGCGACGCCTGCGCGCGAAGACTCACTCAACCTCGCAATCGGACGCACCCACTTTCTCTACACCCAGCTCATCAACCGCCTCCACGATCGCAGCGGCCACCTGTGGCAGGGCCGGTTCCATTCGTGTCCCATGGACGGCGCCTACACCATGCCCGCGATGCGCTACGTCGAACGCAACCCCGTCCGCGCGAAAATGACCCGCGCCCCGTGGACCTACCGCTGGTCCAGCGCGGCTGCGCACACAGGCAAACCCGACGCGGCCCAACTCCTCGATTTAACTGCTTGGCAGGAATTGGCCGGTGATATAAACTGGAAGGAAATGCTCACCCAGCCCGACAACAAAGACACCATCGCGGCGCTCTGCCTCAACACGCACACCGGCCGCCCGCTCGCCAGCGACGCGTTCCTCAGCAAGCTCGAACGCAAACTCGGACGCCGCCTCCGACCACTCCCCGTAGGCCGCCCCAGAAAACAAAAGCCAACAATCCGGAAACGGGGGAAATAAGTGGATGTCGTATTTATCGGCGTCAAAGTGTAATCAATGGTGATGACCCAACCGCAGTCTGCAGAATGGTAAACTGTGTTTTCTTCCTTAACCCTCGTCGTCCACTCCACCATTTTATAACGATTTCGTGCATTCTAGGGGTATGTTGCACTCCCGAACCTAAATCTTCCCAGGATAAAATCGATAAAACCAGCTCCGATCTACCAGATGGTTGGATTTGTCGAGAACATTTGGATGAACTTGCAGTAAGTATAGCTCTCTATAAAGGGGATCGAGAGTCTTGGCCATCTTCGATGCAGGATCTTTATCCAGAATATATGTCTGATCTTAAGAACTTTGTTTGCTCCGCTGATTCACGTGCTGGGGAATCGGGAAACATTTCGGAATGGACAAGCTACATATTCGAAGTATCCAATGCTCAAGGTAGCGAAACGGCGATACTTCGATGTCGCAATTCGAGCCATGCCCAAACAAATCCCGGGCTAAAAAGGTTCGACCAAACAGGTTCTGCGCAGCATGTAGATCAATAGAGAACCCAAAGAAGTCTTTCCTCGTTGAATCTCTAAGAGTAGGAGAGGACGGCCACCTGTTTATTTAGCTTCCGCGTTCAAAGCGTTTCGTCTCGACGTAACAAGCGAGCAGGCATTCGAGCTCGTACGCACGTTTGATGTGAGACTTTCCCTGACTACAGGAAGCTCGCTGGTCGTGTTGGGCCAACCCAATACCCTCTCGAGGGCATTTTAGCCCAGTACTCCAAGCACGCTGATCCTTTGAAGAAGACCGGCCACAACGCGAAGCAGAGACCGGCCACAGCGGTGGGGAAATGGGCATATTCGCTCCACAAGTAACCGAAATTGTTGGGCGCTGAATCCCTAGAGCCCGGCAAAAATGCCCTAAACCGTTTGACAGGGCATTCACAATTTTTGTAAATTACTCGTTCACGGATTGAGCGAGAGGAGCGGGTGAGGTGTACCTGCTCGCCGAGCGCGCGTCCATGGGAATATGTGCGGCCCGAGCGGTCACTATTCCGGTTTTGTGTGAGAAAGGACGGTCGCATTGTCCATCAGACAACCATCTCGAAGCGGTTTGTATGAACCGTTTTACGAGCATGACGCCTGCGGAGTAGGGTTCGTCGCCAACCTCAGCGGCACTGCTACGCATACGATAATTCGACAGGGCTTGCAGGTGCTGGAGAATCTGGAGCACCGGGGCGCGTGCGGGTGTGACCCGGATACCGGAGACGGCGCGGGCATGCTGCTCCAGATTCCGCACCGGTTATTCCTGCGCGAAGCCGACCGCCTCAAGTTTTCTCTCCCCGCAAAAGGCGGGTATGCCGCCGCCATGATGTTCCTTCCCCACGACTCCGCCGACCGCGCGGCCTGTATCGCCATGGTTGAAAAGTCCATTCGCGACGAGGGACAGACCGTGCTTGGCTGGCGCGATGTTCCGCGGAATTCCGAAAAGATCGGGTACATCGCGCGCGAAGGCGAACCGGTAATCATGCAGGTGTTCGTAGGCCGCGCCAACGGTCTCGACGAAATCGCGTTTGAGTGCAAGTTGTATGTCATCCGTAAGGTGATCGAAAAGGCGGTTTACGGCTCGAACCTACAACACAAGAAACAGTTTTACGTTCCGAGCATGTCGTGCCGCACCATCGTCTACAAGGGACTGATGCTTGCCCCGCAGATGGACGGGTACTACCTCGATCTGTCGGACAGCGATACGGAAAGCGCAATTGCGATGGTGCACCAGCGATACAGCACCAATACGTTCCCATCGTGGCCGCTGGCGCATCCGTTCCGGTATCTCGCGCACAACGGCGAGATCAACACGCTTCGCGGCAACATCAATATGATGGCGTCGCGCGAGACGCACCTGGATTCGCCGGCGTTTGGCGCGGACGTAAAAAAGCTTGCGCCGATCCACACGCTGGGCGCAAGCGATTCCGCGATCCTCGACAACAGTTTTGAATTGCTCTATCTCGGCGGACGTTCCGCGCCGCACGCGATGATGATGCTCATACCCGAGCCGTGGAGCGGCCACGAGAGCATGCCGGATTACAAGAAAGCGTTCTACGAATATCACGCGACGATGCAGGAGCCGTGGGACGGACCCGCGTCTATTTCGTTCTGCGACGGCACGCGCATCGGCGCCGTGCTGGACCGCAACGGCCTGCGCCCGTCCCGGTATTGGGTCACGAAAGACGGCTTTGTCGTGATGGCGTCGGAAGTCGGGGTGCTGGATGTGCCGCAGGACAGCATCATAAAAAAAGGACGGCTCGAACCCGGCCGCATGTTCCTGATCGACACCGAAGAACATCGCATTATCGACGACGAAGAAATAAAAGACAGCATCTGCAAGCGCCAGCCGTACCGCGATTGGCTAAACACGCATCGGTCGATCCTTCCGAAAGAGTGCAAGCCGGGCAACGGCAAGTCCGCGCCGCAGGAAGCGCCGATCATCGAGCGGCAGCAGGTGTTCGGATACACGCTGGAAGATTTGGAAATACTGTTGGCGCCGATGGCCAAAACGGGCAAGCAACCGCTCGGTTCGATGGGCAACGATGCGCCGCTGGCCGTGTTGTCGAACCGGCCGCAGTTGTTGTTCAACTATTTCAAGCAACTGTTCGCGCAGGTCACGAACCCGCCCATCGATCCCATTCGTGAAGAGATCGTGATGTCACTCGAAACGGACATGGGTCGCGAGCGGAACCTGCTGGGCGAAACACCGGAGCACTGCGAACAGTTGCACCTGATGTCGCCGATCATCGCCGATGAACAGCTTGATTACATCAAGTATATTGACAAGCCCGGCTTGAAATCGAAAACGATTTCGACATTGTTCCCGGCGAAGGAAGGTCCCGCCGCGCTGGAAAAAACGCTCGACCGGATTTGCGCGGAGGCAATGGCGGCCATCGAGGGCGAATATTCGGTGGTGGTGCTTTCCGATCGCGGCGTGAACGAAACGATGTGCCCCATCCCGAGCCTGCTGGCGATTGGCGCGGTACACCAGAAGCTCGTGCGCGAACAGAAACGCGCCGAGTGCGGGCTCGTCATCGAATCCGGCGAGCCGCGAGAAGTGATGCACTTCTGCCTGTTGACGGGATATGGCGCGGACGCGGTGAACCCCTATCTTGCATATGAAACAATCAGGGACTTGATCGTCAAGCAAGAACTCGTCGAAGACTACCCAGGCCAGGGTTGCAAGAGTTTTATCAAGGCGATCGAAGTCGCCATGCTCAAGACAATGTCGAAGATCGGCATCTCGACGCAGCATAGCTACCGTAGCGCGCAGATTTTTGAGGCGGTCGGCCTTAGCACGAAATTGATCGACCGGTGCTTCACCGGCACGGCGTCGCGCGTCGAAGGCATTGATGTTGAAGACGTGGCAAAGGAATCGCTGATGCGCCACGCGGTGACGTACCCCGAAGCGCATGCGCGACCGCGCGAACTTGATCCGGGTGGTCAATACCGCTGGCGCCGGCGCGGCGAGCATCATCAATACAATCCCGACACCATTACGCGCATTCAGCATGCGGTGCGCGAGAACGAGCTGGACAAGTACAAGGAATTTGCGGCGTACATCAATGATCGCAACCGCAACCTTGCGGCGTTGCGTGGCTTGATGAAATTCAAGAAGGGCAATTCGATCCCTTTGGAAGAAGTCGAACCCGCGAAGGAAATCGTGCGGCGGTTTTGCACGGGCGCTATGTCTTACGGATCGATTAGCCGTGAAGCGCACGAAACGCTCGCGATTGCTATGAACCGCATCGGCGGGCGCAGCAACACCGGCGAAGGCGGCGAAGACCCGAAACGGTTCAAGCCGGATGCGAATGGCGATCTGCGGCGCAGCGCCATCAAGCAGGTCGCATCGGGCCGGTTCGGCGTCACGAACGAGTACCTCGTAAATGCCGACGAATTGCAGATCAAAATGGCGCAGGGCGCGAAACCCGGCGAGGGTGGTGAACTTCCGGGACACAAGGTGTTCAAGGAAATCGCGCGCATCCGGTATTCGACGCCCGGCGTGGAACTCATTTCTCCCCCGCCGCACCACGACATTTATTCAATCGAAGACCTTGCCCAACTCATCCACGATTTGAAGAACGGCAATAAGCATGCAAACGTCAGCGTGAAGTTGGTTTCCGAAGTTGGCGTGGGCACGGTGGCCGCGGGCGTTGCCAAAGGCAAAGCGGACCTCGTGCTGGTGAGCGGCGACACGGGCGGTACCGGCGCGTCGCCGCTCAGCTCGATCAAATACGCGGGCCTGCCGTGGGAGCTTGGCCTTTCGGAAACGCATCAGGTGCTCGTCGAAAACAATCTGCGCAGCCGCATTCGCGTGCAGACGGACGGGCAGATCAAAACGGGTCGCGACGTAGCCATCGCGTTCTTGCTGGGCGCGGATGAAGTGGGCATGGCGACGTTGCCACTGGTTGCGCTCGGTTGCATCATGATGCGCAAATGCCATTTGAACACCTGCCCCGTCGGCGTGGCCACGCAAGACCCCGAGTTGCGCAAAAAGTTTGCGGGCAAACCTGAATACGTCGTGAACCTATGCTTCTTTATCGCGGAAGACCTGCGCGCGATCATGGCGGAACTTGGATTCCGCACCGTGAATGAAATGATTGGCCGCGCGGACATGCTCGAGTTCGATCCCCTGCCGGAACATTGGAAAGCGAAGAAGCTCGATCTTTCCCGCGTGCTGTACATGGCGAAACCGTGGGACGGCGAAACGCTGTACGTCAGCAAGACACAGGACCACGGCCTCGACAAGGCGCTCGACAATAAACTGATCGAGATGGCCAAGGCTTCGTTGCAACCGGTGAAGAACCGCAAGGACGTCGCGAAATCTCATCTCGCGGTCGAGATTCACAATACGAACCGGACGGTCGGCACGATGCTCGCCAGTGAATTGACCCGCGTACACAAAGTCGGTCTGGAAACCGGCGTGTTGCCGGAAGACACCGTCTGGATCGAATGCACGGGCCAGGGCGGCCAAAGCTTCGGCGCGTTTACAATCAAAGGCATGACGCTCCGCATTACGGGCGAAGCAAACGACTATTGCGGCAAAGGGCTTTCCGGCGCGACGGTCATCGTGCGCCCGCCGGAAAATATTTCGTTCGTGCCCGAGGAAAACATCATCGTCGGCAACGTCGCGTTGTATGGCGCGACGGGTGGCGAGGCGTATTTCCGCGGCATCGCGGGGGAACGGTTCTGCGTGCGCAACAGCGGCGCGGTCGCGGTAGTCGAAGGCGTCGGCGATCACGGTTGCGAATACATGACGGGCGGCCGCGCGGCCATCTTGGGCAAAACGGGCCGCAACTTCGCCGCGGGCATGAGTGGGGGCATCGCGTTTGTCTATGACGTGGACGGCACGTTCGCGTCGCACTGCAACACGGGCACCTGCGATCTCAAGCCGATGAACGAGCAAAGTAAAGACGATCTGCGCGCGATGCTTGAACGGCATGTGCTGCACACGGGCAGCACGGTTGCGAGGCATATCCTCGACAATTGGGAAGACGAGATTACGAAATTTGTTCGCGTGATGCCGCGCGACTATGCGCGCGTGCTCAAGGACATCGCGCAGCAGAACGCCCCGCGCGAGGCCGAGGTCCTGGAGTTGCAGCATGCCCAAAAATAGTAACAACGGATTTCCGCCCAAGGAAAAGGGCTTCATGGTATATGAGCGCGAAACGCCTTCGTACAAGGACAAGAAAGACCGCGTCAAACACTGGGACGAGTTCCTGACCGATTTCGACGACCACAAAATGGCCGAGCAGGGATACCGCTGCATGAATTGCGGCGTGCCGTTTTGCATGTCCGGCTGCCCACTGGGCAACATCATTCCCGATTTCAACGATTTCGTGAAAGACGCGAGATGGGACGAAGCCCTCGAACGCTTGCACTCGACCAACAATTTTCCGGAGTTTACCGGGCGCGTTTGTCCCGCGCCGTGCGAAGCGGCCTGTGTGTTGGGCATCAACGAGCCACCGGTCACAATTAAATTGATCGAGCGCGCGATTGCTGATCATGGATTCGAGTCGAACGCGATCAAGCCGGAACCGCCGCAGCGCAAGACTGGCAAGAAAGTCGCCGTCATTGGCGCTGGTCCCGCGGGTCTCGCCGCGGGTCAGCAGTTGTGCCGCGCGGGTCACGACGTGACGATCTACGAACGATCGGATGAACCAGGCGGACTGTTGCTCTACGGCATTCCCGATTTCAAGTTGAACAAGGACATCGTGCGCCGCCGGCTTCGGCAGATGGAAGCGGAGGGCGTCACGTTCAAATGCGGCGTTGAGGTCGGCATAGACATCGACGCGAACGATCTCGAAAAGGAGTTTGATGCGGTACTGATCACGGCGGGCTCGACGCAGCCGCGCGATCTGCCCATCCCCGGACGTGAACTTGAAGGCATCCATTTTGCCATGCAGTTCCTCATACAGCAAAACCGCCGCGTGTCGAACAAAGCCGTCGCGGAAAAGGAAATCACCGCGACCGGCAAAAACGTGATCATCCTCGGCGGCGGCGACACGGGCTCCGACTGTCACGGCACGAGCATTCGTCAGGGCGCGAAGCAGGTCTGGTCGCTCGAGCTGTTGCCAAAACCTCCCGATGGACACAACGAACGCACACCATGGCCCCTGTGGCCAGTTATCCTGCGGACCTCCTCCAGTCACGAAGAAGGCGGCAAGCGCGACTGGAGCATTCTCACCAAAGAATTCACCGGCGAAGATGGCAAGGTAAAGGGATTAAAGTGCGTCCGCATAGAATGGGAAGCGGACGCCGCGGGCCGTATGCAGATGAAGGAAATTCCTGGCACCGAATTCGAGCTCAAGTGCGAACTCGTATTGCTCGCCCTCGGTTTCATTCACCCCGAGCATAGCCTGCCCAACCAGCTCGGCCTCGAACTCGATCCGCGGGGAAACATCAAAGCCGAATTCGGAAAATACGCCACCAGCCGCGAAAATATTTTCGCCGCGGGCGACGCGCGCCGTGGACAATCGCTCGTCGTCTGGGCCATCCACGAAGGCCGCGAAGCCGCCCGCGCCATCGACATCGTGCTCATGGGCCATTCGGATCTGCCAAGCGCGTATACGCATGGGTATGACGCGGTGGAAGTCTCTGGCCGATAGTTGGGAATGCAATCGTTCCGAGGGGCGGTCAGTAAGGGCCGCCCGTTTCATTGACGGGCCAAGGGCCGCTTGTGATTCGCCGGAAATCGGAGTAAAAGTTATGAACCTTAACAAACCGCAAATTCTCTCTAGTCTCAAAAAATCCTGTGAAGCGGCAATCTCCGCGTATAACGGCCCGGAATCCGATTGGCCCAAGCAGTATGCTCCCGGCAAATGGACTGTGCGGCAGATTCTCGTGCATCTCGCGGATGTCGAGATGGTGCATTTATGGCGCTACAGCCGCGCGTTGGCCGAGCCGGGCAGCATCGTGTTTGCGTTCGACCATGATCGCTGGGTGTCCGCGCTGCGATATGACGAGCGGCCCATCGAGGTATGCAAAAACATGTTCCTCGGGTTGCGCGGCCAGATTTTGTATTACGTGGAGCAGATGCCGGAACTCACATTTTCAAACATGATCAACCATTCTGAAAACGGTCCCGTAACCGTTTCTGCGATTCTGAATTATCTTTGTTATCACACGGACCACCACCTCGAACAGATCCAGTTCGCGCGTGAAGGACGGCTGTGGACACCGAAGCAAACATGACACCCGAATCCGAAGACCCCGATTCGGGAGACATTCCCGCGGATTGGCTTGCTGAATTCGAGGCCGCGGCGCGGCGTCCGTTGCGAGAGCGTTTCCGCTATGCGTTTATCAAGACGTGCGAGCCGGTGATGGACGACGAACCCTACCGTTCCTTCGATACGATGGCCGATTACCGGGCATGGTGCGAAGCGAATCTACCGGATTGGCTCGGCTATGGCCGTGTTTGACTACCGCCAGGCGGAAGAAATCCGCGATGCATTCAACAAGCACGGTGTGCGCTACCTTTTTATCGGAAAATCCGGGGCGATCCTGCTCGGGTTTCCTGATTCAACGCAAGTCGCCGTTATATATCCCGAAAAATCTCCGGAAAATGGCCGCGCTATCGTCGCCGCCCTTCGCGAGCTAAACTTCGAAATAACAGATTCACGTGCGGGTGAAATCGAGCGCGGGAAAGACTTCGTCCAGTTAAAAAACGGACCGTTTGACGTAGACTTGGTGTTCGCGCCGGATGGCATCGAACGGTTTGAGGGCGCATGGCGGCGACACGTAGTGATAGACGGTTTTCATGTGTGCCACATCGACGACATTATTGGAAGCAAAGAAGCGTCGAGAAGAGCGAAGGACATGGAGTCTTTGCCCCGTCTGCGTTCATTCCGCAAGTATTGGTTATTGCAGAATCACAATTCCCCGTAAAGCGGGCGTGAAATCCGTCGTGTAAGAGCGTACACTTTCGCTTTGGCGCCAATACATAACTTATACCCGTGCGGCGCGGACATTGGCGGGTTTTTCAGGGGTTTGATTATGAAAGATATTTCTCGCAGAGACTTTATGAAACGCGCCGCGGTCGCGTCCGTCGCCATGCCGCTGATCGTTCCGCGGCTGAGCTTTGCCGCGCCGCCATCGGGCAAGCTGCAACACGCGGCTATCGGCGTGAACGGGCAGGGAGGCTACGACCTCAGCCAGATTTTCAGCAGCGGCAAGGTGGACGTAATCGCGCTGTGCGACGTGGATTCACAGAACCTCGAAAAGGCAAAGCAGACTTATCCCGGCGCGCGCCTGTACCGCGACTGGCGCGAGATGCTCGAGCAGGAAGAGAAAAATATCGACTCCGTCAGTGTCGGCATTCCAGATCATATGCATGCGCCCGCGTCGATGACCGCCATCCGCAAGGGCAAGCACGTTTTCTGCGAGAAACCACTCACGCACTACGTCCACGAAGCGCGTGCGTTGAGGCTGGCCGCCGCCAAAAAAGGCGTGGCCACGCAGATGGGCAACCAGATTCAGTCCCATGATTTCTACCGGACCGCCGTGCATTGGATGAAGGAAGGCGCGATTGGCAAGGTGACGGAGTGGTACTCCTGGGCCGGCGCGCACTTCCCGACAGGCAACAAGCTGCGGCCGGAGGGATCAGACCCAATTCCACCTACACTCGACTGGGACCTCTGGCTCGGCGGCGCGCCGGAGCGGCCCTTCAAGGCTGAGCGGGAAGTCTGGTTTTCGGAGAGTCCCGACAAACCGTCGAAACAGGCGGCGTACCATCCGTTCTGGTGGCGGACCTGGCGCGATTTCGGAGATGGCGCCACGGGGGATTTCGGGTGCCACATCTTCGACCCCATCTTCACGGCGCTGCAGATTGGCGCGCCGCTCACGGTGACGGCGGAAGTCGAAAGCAATTGCGAAGAGTTCTGGCCGGAATGGGCGATCTCGAAATATGTCTTTACGGGCGCCCCACTTACCGCTGGAAAGACCATCAACGCGACCTGGCTCGATGGACTCAAGAAACCTGACGCCAGCGTGTCGCCACACTTGCCCAGGGACTACGCGGTGCCGCCAAGCGGCTCCATTGTCATAGGCGAAGACGGTACCCTGGTCATTCCCCACGTCGGTGCTCCCGAACTCCACCCCGTCGAGAAATTCGTGAACTATCCCAAGCCGGCACTCGAGCCGCTGAACCACTATCACGCATTTGTTGAGGCGGCATTAGGCAACGGAGTTTGCGGCAGCAATTTTGATTATGCCGGGCCTATGACCGAGGCCGTGCTGCTGTCCAATATCGCGGGGCGTTTCCCCGGTCAAACGCTGGAATGGGACGCAAGCAGGATTCAGTTTACGAACAACCGCGAGGCAAACCGTTTCTTGCGCGGGAAATATCGCCGGGGGTGGCGCGTCAGGGGGCTTTAACCCAAGACTGGCTGGAAACTTACCGCGCCCCGTGTGGATTTTCTACACGGGGCGCGGTCATCGTCTTCGGGGGGTATAGTTCAGTTTTTAGGACCGGCAGTGAATCTCCGCCGCAACGCGAACCCGACCAGTCCCATGCCCAGCAGCGAAAGACTCGCCGGTTCAGGAACGATAGCGCCGTTCGTGTCCGGGCCTGTCAGATTGAATGCCAATTCAACGTCCTGATTCGTCCAGTTTTGCAGCTTTTGATGGGCATCGCCGCCACTGAAGTCAGTAATGGACCAGAACCAGTTGCAATCCACGTCGTTCTGAATCGCCAGCCAGTACGTAGTTCCCGCGGTCAGTTCCACGGGGCTGACGTCCATCTGATACTCAAATTCGGTGTATTCGCCAAAGGTCAGATCACCCGTATCAGTCCGCACGACCGGGTCTGTGAACGTATGGAGCACCGTGCCCGGTTCTCCGCCATCATCAGAATAGATAAATGCAGTGAACGCATCCGTCGGCAAGATTTCATCGACGTAATATCCCCACCAATGGATATCCGTCAACGTCGTAGTGCCTTCCACCAAAATAAAGTTGTCCGCAGCAATGTAATGCGTGTCCACCGTGGACAGCAAACCGCCCTGCGCCAGCGACGTTCCATTGTCGTAGATTATTTCCGCATGCACCGGGATGGCGCAGATGGCGCACGCAAAAAGTACCCGAGCCCATGTTTGCCTGTTCATGAATTTGCTCCTCCAACCGTCAACTAACTACTTACTACACAACCAACCACAACACCACGATAGAACCGGGCAACCATTTGCAGATGCACCGTTACAATCTGGGTAGGGAGAGGGAGTGCCCCTTTTCCTACTTGTCGCAGTTAACGCGATGGGGCGGGCAAACATTCCGGCTCAGGGACAACCCCCATAAAAAAAATTCTTAGTGGGGGGCATTCCGAAACCAGAAATCAGAAGTGATGTCCGTGACTTGTCTTGAAACTGACAGAAAAAAATTACAATCCGCCTATTGACAAATTCAAAACGTTTGCTTCCGAAAAACGTAATGGGCGGGAGCAGCCCGAAGGCGCACGCCCGTGGCGGATAGAGTACATTGTACTTTCGGGATACTGGACATTGAGGAACATTGTTTATGAAATGGAATACGAGCGGCAAGGGACTGCAATCCCGGAGAACCTTTATGCAGTCAGCCGCGGGCGCAACCGTTATGGCCGCCGGCGGCGTGAATGCATCCGCGCAACCAGATCAAGCCGTGCGGCTCGGCATCGCCGGGGCGGGCAGCCGCGGCTGCGATTTACTCCGCGCGCTCGCGACCATTCAACTGGCGCGGGTGGTGGCCGTGTGCGACGACTATCCCCCGCATTTGGCGCAGGGGAGCGAGGCTGCGGGTCAAAACCCGCGGGCGTTTGACACGTTTGAAGCAATGCTTGATACAACGCAGCTCGATGCGCTGGTGGTCGCGACGCCGTTACACTTGCATTATCCAATGTGCGCCGCGGCCATTGAGCGCGGGTTGCCGGTGTTTTGCGAAAAGACCATGTGCCGCACGATTGAGGAAGCGCGCCGCTTGGCGGTGTTGGTAAAAACGCACGGCGCCATTTTTCAGGTGGGCCTTCAACGCCGTTCCAACGCGATCTACGAGCAAGCGGAAGCGATGATTCAGACCGGCTTGCTCGGCACGATTACGGCCATAAAATGCCAATGGCACCGCAACGGGGACTGGCGCAGACCCGTCCCGGTGAATGTTGATCATGCCGATTACAAAATGCTCGAACACAAATTAAACTGGCGATTGTACTTCGCCTACTCGCAGGGACTCATGGCGGAGCTGGGCAGCCACCAGATGGACGTCGTAAATCGGCTGCTCCGCGTTCCACCAAAGGGGGTCATTGGAATGGGCGGCGTGGATTATTGGAAAGACGGCCGGGAAGTATTCGACAACGTGTTCTGCACCTACACCTATGAAGTGCCGGACGCGGGCGAAGGCAAGCCACAGGTTGTGCGCGTGACGTATTCAACGATCCAGACCAACGCGCACGAGGGCGTGTCGGAACTGGTCATGGGCACCAAGGGCAGTTTGTTGTTGTCGCAGAAGCTTGGCCTGTTTTATAGCGAAAGCAACAAGGCGCCTGTTGTGGCCGCACCTCCAACGGACAAGAAATTCGATGGCATCAGCGGCGCGACCCTGGTCGTCCCGGACAGTCCGTGGGCGCACCGTGGAAAAGCGATGGAGATTCGAAGCGAAGCGGATGATACGCGCGCGGAGCTATTGTCGTTCGTGAATGATGTGCGCGCGGGAAACCGGAAGACCGTGTGCGATGTCCACGTCGGCTTGGAGAATACCGCGACAATCGTGATTGCGAATGAGGCGATTGAATCCGGCGCAATGGTGAAGTTTCCCGAAGATTGCGCCGCTAATTAGCGCGGACGGAGGGAGGGTTTTCCAACCCGCCATTTTCTGAATTAAAACAATCAATGGCAAACCCGCCCTCCGGGTTCATGCGTAGCAACGAATTTCAAATATCCGGGCTTCTTCGCAGCCATTGGTTGCGTGAACCTGAATGCGGATGGTTTTGGTTCGTATCGGGTCGAAGACATGTCGGCGGAGTCTCTGGTAATTGCCTTTCACTTCGGCGAGTGTCGTGAATGTGCCATCGCCGTTCATATACGAAATGGTGTAGTCCTTCACGGTTTCTGGTTGTGGTCCAAACTTAATAGTCTTCTTTGTCGCGTTCTGCTCGGACAACGTTAGTTGTCGTTCAAACCCGGTATCAAAAGTAATTTGAACGCTCGAGATCGTTCGCGGCGCATTCCACGACAACTCGATCCACGCCCCGTCCGCGTCCATTTGACCGCCCCAACGGTTCGCCCATTGCCCCGGCAGATCGCGCACATACCCATTCACCACGTTCGCGGCATTGCTGGGCGCAACTTCACTGGACGCCATCGTTGCGGCGGTTCGCGCAAGATCGGCGGGGTCTTCGTTGCGCACGTTGCGGATGGTCTGATCATTGCGCAACAGCATTTGTTGGTACGTTTTCAGCAGCCGTTTGTCATCATACAGACCCCGCGGATCGATGCCTTCTGCCACGCAAAAGGCAGCCGCCGTGCCGACCGCCTGGCCGGCGACCGAGCAGGTGGCCATGACGCGCGCCGAGCCAAATGCCACGTGCGATGTGCTGATGTTGCGTCCCGCCATGAACAGGTTCGGCACGTTCACCGAATAGAACGCGCGCAGTGGCATGTTGTAGGTATCCGCGGTGGATATCGAAACAAAGGGCGGAATTTCGGGATCGTCAAATCCAGTCGGCGGATGGTTGTCGAAAGGCCACCCGCCAATCGCCGCCGCGTCGTCAAACTCAGCCGTCATATTCATCAGATCATGTTGCGTCAGGATGTGCGGCCCGTCCATGCGGCGGCTGGCGCGTTTCCCGGGGATCATGCCCACCCAGTCCATGGCCCAACTCGCGCTTTCGGGATGCTCGCCCGAGTTCTTGATGTAATCCCACACGCCCATGACGATTGATAACAACTCGAATCGGATTCGCTCATTGTCGAACACCGCGCTGTGGTTGCCGCCCCATTCAATCCACCAATAGCCGTATTCCCACGAGCGGATTTTCCGGTGGATCAAATGTCGTTTTTCAATCTTGCGCGCCCAGCCTGGCGGGGTGAATGGCATCGGGCGATCGTATTCCTTCGATGTGAACAGGATGCTGCTTCCGAGTGTGCCCGTGCCACCGGCTTCCGGCGCGAGCGGTTCGTTGAACACGTCGCGTGCTTCATGTCCCACGCGAATCTTCGCGCCGGCCTCGAGTCCAAGTCTGCAATCCCCGGTGCAATCCGCGAACTGTTTTGCCCTGATTCGGTAAATGTGTTCGGTCTTGTCGCAGCGCACGAGCACTTCCTGGATCCGGCCGCTATCCATTGAAACGCCGTACAACACGCTGTCCAGGAGAAGGTGAACATTCCGCTCGGATACGACTTTGTCGTAGAGCAGGAAGTCCCACATTTCCCAATTCGATTCCGGATTGCGCACGACATTTTCGAGGCGGAGCTCTTCGATGATCCCACCCTCACGCCACCCCGGCCGGGTGCCGTGGTGGTCCGCGCCGACAATGTGCATCCGGACTTCACTGCTCGCATTACCGCCCAGGCGCGAACGGTCCTGCACGAGAATTGTCCTGGCCCCCTGCCGCGCGGCGGCGAGTGTGGCGCAGACACCCGCCATGCCACCGCCCGCGACCAGGAAGTCGCAGTCGAGTTCAATGACGTGCATATTCGGTTCGGCGGCGATGCGCGCATCTACCGGAGTTTCTTGGGTAAGCACTTCGAGCTTCGCGCGAATATCGTCGGTGGAAGATGATGGAAGCGGCGTGGCGATCAAGTCTTCGGCCTTCACCGCCAGCGAGTAACCAATGCCCGCCGCCGCGCCAAGGCCGGCGATAAAATTACGCCGTGAAAATTCGTCGTTTTTTCGCATGGATAGCCTCTGATTTATTATGGAAAGGTATCATTTTGTAGTGCTACATTCCGATTTCGCCTGAATCAGTCTATGGTATGCCGCGCAAAGCGCCTTGGACTGCGGTAGCGGCAGCTACCGCTTTTACTTCAAGAAACCAGCAGCGCCTCGTAATAACTCCAGACGACTTCCAATCCGAAGTGAAAGCGGTAGCTGCGTCCGAAGCCGACTTCGCTACCGCAGTCCAAGGCGCTCCGCGCGGCCGGGGTTATCTAAACGGCAGGTCTGGCGCTTCACCGTAGAGGTAGTCTTCGGGATTGGACGGCTCCCAGCGGTATTTCTTCAGGTCGCAGCATTCGGATGTGTTGAACCGCACGCCTTCCTTTTCCAACAGTACGCGCTGGACCGTTGGGCGTTCCACATCGCCGCGCGCGCTGATGCCGCCCTTGTGGTTGATCACGCGCTGCCACGGCACGCGTTTGTTCTCGCTCATGTGCATGGCGTAGCCAACGGCCCGCGCAGCGCGAGGCATACCCAAGATGGCCGCTATCTGGCCGTACGTCATTACGCGTCCGCGCGGAATCGCCCGCACAAGCCGATAAACCGCTTCGTAAAACGCTATGGGCAATTCGCGCGGCATTTTATATCTCCTCTTTGCGGATGCACGCGACAACCCTGCCGTCGCTCATGGGTTCGAGCGGGGGCACGGTCGTCTTGCACCGCTCCTGCATGTATGGACAGCGGGGATGAAACGGACAACCCCTCGGCGGGTTCAACGGCGACGGCGGATCACCCCGCAACAACGAACCCGCCCGGTCACGTTTGCGCGTGGGATCGGGAATAGGGATCGCGTTGATTAGCGCGCGCGTATACGGATGCCGCGGCGCGTTATAGACTTGTTCGGCGTCGCCCAGTTCGACAATTTTCCCCAAATACATCACCGCGATGCGGTGCGACAGGTGCTTTACAACTCCGAGGTCATGGGAAATGAGCAAGAGCGTGAGTTGCTCTTCACGGCACAACTCGGAGATCAAGTTCAATATCTGCGCCTGTACCGATACATCCAGCGCGGACACCGGCTCATCGGCGATGATCATCCGCGGGCGCAACGCCAATGCGCGTGCAATGGCGATTCGCTGGCGTTGTCCGCCGGAAAACTCGTGCGGATACTTCCTCATCCAGCGCGACGCCAGACCCACGCGCTCCATCAACGCCGCCACAAGCGTGGTGACGTCGCCCCGCGTCGCGTGACCATGAACCCGCATGGGTTCGGCAAGCGCGTCGAGAATGGTCATGCGCGGATTCAGCGATGCGTAGGGGTCTTGGAAAATCATTTGAATAGAGGGACGGATGGCGCGAAGCGCGGCGCGCGAAAGCGTGGCGATGTCTTTGCCATCGAAATTGATTTGGCCGCGCGTGATCGGCGCCAGCCGCACGATGCTCCGCGCCAGCGTCGATTTGCCGCAACCGGATTCGCCAACGAGCCCAACAGATTCTCCGTGCGCTACGGCGAGATTCACGCCGTCCACCGCGCGGACCATGCCGTGCGCCGAGGGATACTGTACGGCAAGGTCCCGGAGGTCGAGGAGCGGGGCCGTCACGCAATTTCTCCCAGTTGCACGCGCAAACACGCGGTAGCGTGGCCCGGCGCGATGCCAAGAAGCTCGACCGGCTGTGCCGCGCATTTCGGCGCGGCGTGCTCGCAACGCGGCGCGAATGGGCAACCAATTATCGCTTGCGTGAGATCTGGCGGAGACCCGGCAATGGTGTGCAGGGTCGCGCCTTTTTTCTGCGTCGCGGGGATTGACGCCATCAGCGCGCGGGTATACGGGTGCTTGGGCGCGGTAAAAAGATCGGTGGTTCTTGCGGATTCAACGATGCGGCCCGCGTACATTACGTGTACGCGATCACAGGATTCCGCGATGACGCCGAGATCGTGCGTGACAAGTATCACAGCCATGCCGAGTTCCGCCTGCATTCGTTTCATGAGTTCCAGTATCTGCGCCTGCACGGTTACGTCGAGCGCCGTAGTAGGTTCGTCTGCAATGAGCAGTTCTGGCCGCGTGATTAGCGCCATCGCGATCATCACCCGCTGCCGCATGCCGCCTGAAAACTGGTGCGGGTATGCGCGCATGCGGCGCTCGGCGTCTTGAATACCGGCGCGTTGCAGCATCTCGAGTGCGCGCGCATGGGCTTCGCGTTTGGTGCTGCGTTCATGCACGCGCAACGGCTCCATGATCTGATCGCCAACGCGATGGTAGGGATTGAGCGCGGTCATCGGGTCCTGGAAAATCATGCTAATGCGTTTTCCGCGAATCGCGCGGCGCTCAGAATTTGAACATGACAACAGATCGACATCACCGAACCGCGCGGAGCCGCTTTCTATTTTTCCGGGAGGCATTGGGATCAAGCCGAGCAGTGAAAGATTGGCGACTGATTTGCCGGAACCAGATTCGCCGACAATTCCAAGCATCTCGCCAGGGTCAACAGTGAAAGAAATACCGTCCACCGCGCGGACAACGCCAGCGCGCGTGTGAAAGTGCGCGCGGAGATTTTTGACGTCAAGTAGCGGCATAAAATCTTGGTCCGCAGATTACGCAGATTCGCGCAGATTTGAATTCAAAATTGATGCGATACAATCCGACATGACGTAAGTGGGGCGCTACGCGGAATAGCGTTTTCGTTTTTTTAATCATGTGTTTAGTCTTTGGCCATCCGGGGATCTAACGCGTCGCGCAGGCCATCGCCCAAAAAGTTTAGCGAGAAAAGCGTGAGCGACAGGAACACGCTCGGGAATATCAGCAACCAGGGATACTCTTCCATGAGTTTCGCGCCGTCCTGAATTAAAACGCCCCAGGAACTCATCGGCGGTTGCACGCCCAGCCCAAGAAAACTAATCAGCGCTTCAAGCAGCATCACCTGTGGAATCGTAAGCGTGGTGTACACAATAATCGGTCCGAGCGCGTTTGGAACGAGATGGCGCAGGATAATCCGGCTCCGGCTAAGCCCCATCACGTACGCCGCCTCGACAAACTCCTTGTTGCGCAACCCCACGACTTGCCCTCGCACGATGCGCGCCATCGTGAGCCATTCAATCGCGCCAATTGCGAGAAACAGCAGCACAATACTTTTCCCGAGATAGACCGTGAGAATGATCACGACAATGGTGAATGGCAGCGTGTACAAAATATCGACGACTCGCATCATCGCGGAATCCACCCGGCCGCCCGCGAAGCCGGACACCGCGCCGTAGAGCACGCCGATTGTGAGCGACACAGCGGTTGCGCAGAATCCCACCATCAGTGAAATACGCCCGCCGTAGAGAATGCGCGTGAACAGATCGCGGCCCAGCGTGTCCGTGCCGAACCAGTTTTTTGCCGTGGGCGGCGCCGCTCCGAGTTCACGGTCCTGCGTCTCATACGAGTACGGCGAAATCCACGGGCCAATCACCACAACAAAAAGTATTAGAATAAGCACAACAAGCGCAAATGTGGCGAGGTGGTTCTTACGAAGACGCCGCCACGCGTCGCGCCATAGCGATGTTCCCGCTTCGAGGAGTGGCACGGCGGCCTCAGTCATAACGCACCCGCGGATCAAGCCAGGCTTGCGCAATGTCCACAATCAAATTAAAGGCGAGAATCAGTACCGCATAAAACAGCACGGCGCCCAACAGCATCGTGTAATCGCGATTGAACGCGGCCTCGACAAACTGCTTGCCTAGCCCTGGAATCTGAAAAATCTTTTCGACGACGAAGGAACCCGTCAGCAGCCCCGCCGCGGCCGGACCGAGAAACGACACCACCGGCTGAATACCGCCGCGCAAAGCGTGGCGCAACACGACGCGCGCCTCGCTCAGCCCTTTCGCGCGCGCGGTGCGAATAAAGTCTTGCGCCAACACCTCGAACATACCGCCCCGCGCAAGCCGGGCGACATAGGCCGCGTATACCGCGCCGAGCGTCAATGCCGGAAGCACTTTGTGCGCGGCTGTGTCCCATCCGGCAACGGGAAACCATTGCAACTTGAGCGCAAAGCCCAATACAAGCAGCGGACCCATTACAAATGTTGGAAGGCATATTCCCACCATCGCCAGTGACATCGGCACATAATCCGTGAGCGTGTTTGGACGAAGCGCGGCGAGCACACCGGCAAAGAGGCCCAGCACAACCGACACGACCAGCGCGTACGCGCCAAGTTCGATCGACACCGGCGCGCGCAACACAATCCATTCGCTGACGGTGCGGCTTGGTTGCTGCATGGAAGGCCCAAGATCGCCGCGCAGCAAATCGCGCATATAATCGAAATACTGCACATGTAACGGCGCATTGAGGTTGTAGGTATCTCGAATCTGTTCGAGCACCTCCGGCGGCACGAAGCGTTCGCCTTCCTGAAACGGGCCGCCGGGCGCCATTCGAATCAGAAAAAATATCAGCGTCGCGATTATTAGGAAAACCGGAACAAATCCCGCCAGGCGCCGGAGGATGAACCGCGTCATGCGAGCGCTTTCAAAAGGATAAGCATGCGCGGGGCTAGTTGGGCTGATGCTTCACGGAAAAATAGCGATAGTTCATATACGCCATCGGATTGGAATCGTACCCTTGCACCGAGGGCGATACGAGGTATCGCTGGCGGTAGGTATAGATAGGAATGATCGGCGTATCCCCGAGAAGGATTCCTTCCGCTTCCTGCATGAAACCGAAGCGTTTCGCCGGATCGATTTCAAAGCGCGCCTTTTGTTCGAGTGAGTCATACTCCGCGTTCGTCCAACCCGTCCGGTTGTTGCCGTTGCCGGTGGTGAAGCATTCGATATAGTTCATCGGGTCAAGGTAATCGGCAATCCATCCCGCGCGCACAACGTCGTAGTTCAACGCGGTCATCGAATTCAGGTAGACCTTCCACTCCTGCTTGCTCGAAGTGACATCGATCCCGAGGTTTTTCTTCCACATGTCCTGAACCGCCTCGGCGATCATCTGGTGGTCTTCACTTTCGTTATACAGGATTTCCAGGGGACGCATACCCTTGCCATCGGGGAACCCAGCCTCGGCCATTAATTGCTTCGCTTTCGCAAGGTCGTAGTCGATGCCGGCGTCCGCCGTGTACCCGCCGATGCCAGGCGGCGAGAGAGCGCGCGCCGGAATGAACGCGCCAAACAAAACGTCGTTACAAATGGACTCTTTATCGACGGACATCGCCAGCGCGAGCCGCACGCGCGGATCGTTCAATGGCGGACGCGTGGTATTGATGCGATAGAAATACGTCGCGGTAAACGGGTCGAGCCGCAGCACGTCCGGGTTGTCGCGCTTGTACGCGGGCACCTTTGTAATGAGCAACGTTTCCATCGTATCCACTTCGTTCGCACGGAACATGCGCTCCGCGGTTTGCAGGTTCCCATTGACGGGGTAAAACTGGATTTCCTCGAGTGAAACATTGGCCACGTTCCAGTAATGCTCGTTGCGCACAACGCGGATGACGCGGTTCGGCTGCCATTCAACCAGTTTAAACGGCCCGTTTGACACCATGTTTTCCGGCAGAATCCATTTGCTCTGCCGGTCGTCGATGTTTCCATGTTTCTCAATGGTTGCCTGCTGCACGGGAAACCACGCGTTGTGCATGTGTACCGTGAGGAAATAGGGCGCGGGGTAGAGCAGCTTTACTTCAAGCGTGTGATCGTCTATGGCCTTTGCCCCGACCTGAGCAAAATCCGTTACGTCACCCTTGTTGTATTTTTCGCCATTTTCAAGGCACCACAGCATGTACGAATATTCGCTGCCCAGCTTCGGCGAAAGTATGCGCTTCCAACTATAGATGAAATCGTTCGCGGTGATTGGAGTCCCGTCAGACCATTTCGCCGCCGGGTTCAGCCTGAATGTGTAAGTCTTCCCATCGCTCGACATCTCCCACGATTGGGCAACGCCGGGCTCGACGGCAAGCGTCTTTTGATTGAGAGTAGTAAGACCTTCGAAGAGGGAGCAGAGAATACGATGCTCGGTATGACCCGTGGTCAGCATGGGATCGAGCGATTGCGGTTCGGCGTCCGCCGCGACGCGCAGCACGTTGTCCCGCGGCGCGTTGGATGAATTGCCGTTCCCCGTGCCCTCATTTTCGCCCGTGCAACCCGCGGCCAATAGAAAAAATAAAGACGCCAGGAATCGCTTCGTCATTGCGTACACCTTTGTTTCATCGCGCCGCTTACACCGGCGTCATTATACCCACCACGACGCAAGGGATAAATCCTCGAAGATATAATCCTTCTATTCGCGCGAAGCTGCCTTCTCCAACACCAGATACTTTCCCGTGGGCGCGTCCGGTGGCCAGGGAATGTAGACGCGGCTTCCGCGGAGAGTGAGCGCGACGGTTACGCGCTCTTTCGGGTCGTCGGATTTATCGTTCCAGTCGAGGTGCGTTTGGCTGTTCATGTAATGCCAGCGATGCAATTGCTCCACTCGAGTGCCGTCCGCCATTTCAAGCACAACAAATCTGCTCGGTAAAAACGCAACCGACCGCAGCGAAATACCCTCGGAATCAATCGGTTCGCCGCGGTCGTCCGGCGCGTAGCCAACAACGCTCCACACACCGATGAGCGCCGCCTGCTGCCGCCAATAGGCGTTTTCGCCGAAGCGCAGCCGGGCCGCTTTGGCCGGGCCGTCCTGCATGGCCTTGCTGATGCCGGATACCGCGAACACCGCGGCTATCGAGCACACGACAACAATGATCGTTCCCGAGCCCGCGCGCCAGCGCGTGTCGGACGCTTGGGCCGTTGCGTAAGCAGGTTCGGCGGCCACCCGCTTCTTGAGCAACATTGCCGTCGCGATTGCGCACAGCAGCACAAAACTCGCATCAACCAGCATGTGGCTGCCGCCGTGGTTGCCGGGGAAATGCTGCACGAATCCACCGACTGCGGTCATCCACAGCAGCAGGATGAGAATCAGCGCGCCTTTCCCGAACGCCGTGGATGGCGTCATCACAAGCGCATCGCGTGAATACAAAAACAGTGCGTACAGGCCAACCGCGGTCATCGTGATTCCACCGGCGAAAAACCACAGCCACGGCATGACGCCGAGGATCGGTTCATTCGGAATATTTTCGTAACGGTTCAGCCAATCCATTGGCGCACGGCGAAGGTTCACCCACATCAGCGCAACCAGCATCACAAACACCGCGAATATATCCAACGGTTTTCGTGGGCGGTCTTCGGCCGCAGCCGTAAGCCCTTCGCGTTCCAGGCGTGACACACCAAGTCCCATTGCGATGCCCATGAACAGGCCGAACAACTCTTCAGCGATCTTCCATTGCGGCAATTGATCGGCTATCGGCGCAAACGGCCCCCACGCGACCCGCACGGGGTGCCGCAGAAAAACGGCAAACATGAAGCCCAATCCGCCGCCGAAAACGCCGTACCGGCAAAGCAACATTGCCGCGCGGTTGTTGCTCGCCGTTAGATACAGCATCAGCGCGAGAAGCACACCCAAGACCCCGCCCCAGCTCTCGCTGCGAAACGGCGGCGCAAGCACAATACCGCCAAATTTCGTCAGCACCAGGTAACCAAGCCACCAGCCCAGCGAACACCACAGAAACACCAGCGCGGCGTGCCGGTCGCCGGGCCGCGCGAGGTAGTGAAA
>Ga0163150_10002253_pt1 | contig 30243 bp, 23 predicted proteins | sample OliLakLV19P2IB_FD_148628 | JGI IMG/M metagenome (GOLD analysis project Ga0163150, IMG submission 148628) | Freshwater microbial mat bacterial communities from Lake Vanda, McMurdo Dry Valleys, Antarctica - Oligotrophic Lake LV.19.P2.IB | ecosystem: Environmental > Aquatic > Freshwater > Lake >...
GCCCACTACCCACCGCCTCCGCCGCCGTCACCCCCGGCAGAAAAATCGACAGGAATAGCACCAGCGAAAGGAAGTAGTGATGCTGGTACGCGTCGAGCAGCGACATCGTCCACGAGAACGTGAACAGCGCGCACACCATGATCATCAGCGGCCGGTGCGGCCCGAGGATCGCCACCGCCAGCGCCGCGAACCCGATGACCGCCATCATGCCCGCATACAGCGCCGCCGTGGGCATCGGCACGATGGCGTCGAGCCACCCGAAGTGCGCGACGTTGAAACCATCCGCGCCGTAAATGACGCTGCGCCCGATGAAGTGCATCCAGATATCGATCGCCAGCAGCAGGTACAGCAGCCGCACGAAAAGCAGCGGCCGCACCGCCGCCACCGGTCCGAAGAAATGGAACGCGAAGGCCCCCTTCATGGCGCGGCCTCCCCTTGGCGCACCACCGAGTCGCCGCGGTCCATCCAGTAAACCGTCGGGTCCAGCCGCTCGCCGCCCGGCGTCGTGCAGCGGAACATCACCCGCACCTGCACCACGCCCGGCTGCTCGCACCGCCAGCGCATGAACTTCGCCACCACCTCCGGCCGCTTCTGCTCCAGCCTCAGCGAGAACAGCATCGCCCCCAGTTCCAGCCGCTTCACCGTCCGCCGGCCGTCCTGCTCCACCACCTCCCACGCGCTGGGCTTGCACCGGTGCATCCCCTCATACGAGAACATCCGCCAAGCAAACCGCTCGTCGGCGGACTTCCCGAAGTAGTAGCGCAGCGGCAGGAGCACTTGAATGAGGAGGTAACCCGCGATGAACAGCCCGACCCACCGCGCCGGGCGGCCGGTCGGCGATGGCCGCGAAGAACCAATTTGTGCGCTTTGAGCGTCCATGCCGTTCACGAGCGGCATCTTAATGAAAATCCAACGCCCGGCGCGGCGCCGCGCTCGACTTCCTTACCCGTTGATCCTCCTTCTCAGGGAAGGGCCCGGGGGAATGCTTGCGTTGCCAGTCTGGACCCCGAGGGTCGAATGTGAACATCCAGCGTTCCCATTTGTTTTGGGCTTTTGATAAAAACCCCTTGTATCAACACAAAGCTCCTGCTAACTTTCTTGCGTCCGCCGGGGCGAGTCGAGGAGGCGTCAGGGTGCAGAAAACATTTATCGCTGTCGGGATCTATCTCATTGTCATCGCGGGCGCGCCGGTGGATGCCAAGGCGGTGGCGATCCCGGTCACCTACCAAGGTCAGTCATGGACCGATCAGGGCGTGCCGATGGCGGTTGCCACGCTCACCTCCGGCACCGGGAGTCTTCAGCGGTTCGCCAACAACCGCCGCAACGCCCAAGCGTTCACCACCGCCGACGCGTTCGTCCTCGACAAGATCTGGATCAAGTACAACAACGACCAGCCCGGCTCCGCGGGTTACACCATTACCGTTGACCTCTTCGAGGTCGCCGACCCCAACGGGGCGAGCTTGCCCTCGGGCACGTCGCTCTTCTCGCAGGCGCAGACGCACAGCGTCACCGAGTCGATCATCAACGGCACGGTCAACTACGCCATCTTCGATGTCGAGAACGTGCCGCTCCAGGCGAACAAGGGTTACGCCTTCGTCCTCGCCACGGCCGGCGCCAGCAGTTCGGGCTACGCCTACGAGTGGATCGGCTTCTCCGGTAACGGTTACGCCGGCGGCGCGTACTACCGCCAGGAACTCGCGCCCGCCAGCCAGAAGCAGACGTTCGACATGGTGTTCGGCCTGCAGCCGCTGCTCGTCACCGCGGCGATGCCGGAGCCTTCATCCGGGCTGCTAGCGCTGATCGCGGCGGGCACCGCGATGTTCCGCCGGCGCCGCGCCGATTGATCCCTTTCCCGCCGCGCCGTCGATAGAATCGCGCCATGTCACTCCCCCGATTGCGCGTGGATCAGACGGCCCTCCTCGTCATTGACATGCAGGAGCGGCTGGTGCCCGCCATGCGCGAGCCGGACCGCCTGGTCGCCGCGCTCGGCCGGCTGATCGATGGCGCGAACATCCTCCGCCTGCCCGTGCTGGCGACCGAGCAGTACCGCAAAGGCCTGGGCGACACCGTCACGCCCATCGCGCAGCGGCTGGGGCCGGCGCTGTGCCGGGCGGAGAAGCTGAAGTTCTCCGCGCTCATCGAGCCGGTGCGCGCGATTCTGATGGAGCGCGGGGTGCGCAGCGTGATCGTCTGCGGCATCGAGGCGCATGTGTGCGTGATGCAGACGTGTCTTGATCTGATCGATGCGGGCTACATCACCGCCCTGGCGGTCGATGCGACGAGCTCGCGCCACGCCGTCGACGAAGCCGCCGCGATCGCCCGGCTGACGCAGGCGGGCGTGCTGCCGGTGACGGTGGAGTCGGTGCTGTTGGAAATGGTGCACGAGGCGGGGACGGAGCGGTTCAAGCAGGTGCTGGGGGTGATTAAGTGAACAGGTGCGGCACGCTTAAGCGTGCCGCGCCGGGCGCTCAATCATCCTCATCCTTCCGCGCCCGCTCAATATCCGCATCATCATCAAAGTTCGACTCCTGCGGCTCCTCCTCCACCGCGTCCAGATTCCCATTGACCTGCACCGCGGCGTCCGCCTCGGCCTGCTTCTTGAGCGCGTCCCATTCCTCCAGCGTGATGTTGCACTCGCGGGCCTGTGAGCCCTTGTAGTCGCCGAGGATGCCGGCGATCGCCATCTCTTCGATCAAGCGCGACGAGCGCGAGTAGCCGATGGTCAGGCGGCGCTGGAGCAGCGACACGCTGCCGCGCTGCGTTTCGAGGACACAGCGCACGGCATCGTCGAACAGCGGGTCGCGCTCCGACGATTCGCCGGCGATCTCGCCCGGCTGCTTGAGCTGCATGAGCTGCGGCTCGAAGTTCTGCTGGGCGATTTCCTTCAGGAACTTCACCACCTTGCGGATCTCGATGTCATCGACCAGCGTGCCCTGGGCGCGGATCAGCTTGCTGGAGCGCGGCGAGAGGAACAGCATGTCGCCGTGACCGAGCAGCAGCTCGCCGCCCTTCTGGTCGAGCACGATGCGGCTGTCGAGGCCGGACGCGACCTTGAACGTGACGCGGCAGGGCATGTTGCCCTTGATCAAACCGGTGACGACGTTGGCCTGCGGGCGCTGCGTCGCGAGGATCAGGTGGATGCCGACCGCGCGGGCCTTCTGGGCGATGCGGACGATGAAGCTCTCGACCTCCTTGTTGGTCATGATCAGGTCGGCCAGCTCGTCGACGACGAACACCATGTAAGGCAGCTTCTTGGGGATCTTCGCTTCCTCAATTTCGCTCGAAGGCTGGAAGCGCTCGAGCAATTCCTCGCGGGTCAGGTTGTTGTAGCCGGAGATGTCGCGGACGCCGGCCTCGGCGAGCAACTCGTAACGCTCGTCCATCTTGGTCACGGCCCACTCGAGGATCGCCGCGGCCTTGCCCATCTCGGTGACGACCGGGCACATCAGGTGCGGGATGTCCTTGAACATGGACATTTCGACCATCTTCGGATCGACCAGCACGAGCTTCAGCTCATCGGGCCGCTTGGTGAAGAGGAAGGACATGATGATCGAGTTCATGCACACCGATTTGCCCGAGCCGGTGGTGCCGGCGATGAGCATGTGCGGCATCTGGGCGAGGTCCTGGATCAGCGGGTTGCCGCTGGCGTCCTTGCCCAGGAACATCGGCAGCTTCATTTTTTTCGTCGTCTCGACATCGACGGTCATCAGCTCCTTGAGGCGGACGCGTTCCTTATTGATGTTGGGGACTTCGATGCCGATGGTGTCCTTGCCTGCGGTGTTGGGCACGACGCGGATGTTGTGGGCCTTGAGAGAGCGGGCCAGGTCGCTGCTGATCGTGTTGAGGCGCGAGACCTTGGTGCCGGGCGCGAGGCGGACTTCGAACAGCGTGATGACCGGGCCGGAGTCGATGCCGACCACTTCGCCCTCGATGCGGTACTGCTGGAGCGACTGCTCGAGCGCCAGGGCCTGCTCGCGGACGATTTTTTCCTGCTCATCGGTGAAGTTGGATTCCGGCTCGATGAGCGGCTCCATCGAGGGGAACTGGTAGCCCGAGAGATCGACCTCGCGCAGCGGCGCGGTCGCCTGCGGCTTCGAGGTGGGCGCGAAGTTGATCGGGAGCTTTTTGATCTTGGCGCGGAGCTCTTCGGGGGTGAATTGCTTGGCAGGCGCGGCTGTGTCGTCGCCTGCGGATTCGTCGTCTTTTTGAGCCGCATCGTCCGCGATGCGCGTGCCTTTGGAAGCGGGCGCTTCCTCGATCGGCTCGGCGACGGGGATGTCGGGGTCGAACGACTGCGTGCCGCCGAGGCCGCCGGCGCCTTCGGGGATGCGGTCGGCGTGGTCGTCGTTCTCGTCGTCGATGGCAGCGGCCTTGCGTCCGCGCTTCTTGGGGCCGGGGAGGAACGGGTTAACGTCGTCCTTCTTCTGGACCTCCTCGTCCTGCTCCTCCCGCCCGCCGCGCAGCCGACCGATCGCCCCCGGCAGATTCTTCAAGCCGGAGAGCGCGCCGACGAGCACCGGCCGCGGCACGCGGACATTGGCCAGCTTCATGCACATGTTGCCGAAGTGGTGTGACAGCGCGAGCACCGCCTGGTCGGCCGCCATGATCGCGCCGATCAGGAAGAGCAGCGTCATGACGAGCATGGTGCCCATGATGTTGAGCAGCGGGGTGAGGCCGTTGTTGAGGTAGAGCGCGACGAGCCCGCCGGGGCCTTCGGGGCGGTTGAGCACATTGGGGGCGGAGAGGCCGAGGATGGCGCTCGACGCGACGGTCATGACGAGAAGGCCGAGCAGCCGGCGGACGAGCGAGGTGGGCTGCTTGCCGACGAGGGAGGTGATGAGGAAGGTGGCGATGCCGGTGACGGCGACCCAGACGCCCGGGCCGAGCATGAGGTAGGTTTGGTGCGCGATATTGGCCCCGAGCTGCCCGACCCAGTTTTTCGCGGTGGCGTTGTGCGGCGCGACGTAATGCCCCGGCGCATCGGCGGGGTCGTAGCTGATCAGCGCGGCCGCGATGATCAGCCAGGCGCCGGCGAGCACCGCCCACGCCAGCGGCTTGTACATGGTGCGGGCATCGGTCGGACGCGTCGGGGTGGTTTTCTTCTTCGCCATAGGTAATCAGAGGTCGGAGGTCAGAGATCAGAGATCAGAGCAATGCGATCGCGCGGCGCATGAGCGCAAGCACAGCGCGGCTTCGGTTGCTCATCGGAAAGAGAAGTGGGGGAGCGAGAAAGATTGGAGGGGGAAATCGCGCGCGAAGACGCAAGCGTGGCGGTCAGTGCCCGGTGTGCCCGAAACCGCCTTCGCCACGCTCGGTGGCGGGCAATTCATCGACCTCGACCCACTGCGTGCGCGGCACCGGGACGATCAGCATCTGCGCGATGCGCATGCCGCGGGTGATATCGAACGACTCCTGCCCGTGGTTGATCAAGGGGACGCGCACCTCGCCGCGGTAGTCGGCATCGATGGTGCCGGGGGCGTTGATCATGGTGATGCCGTGCTTCATCGATAGGCCGGAGCGCGGGCGCACCTGGGCCTCGAAGCCGACCGGCACGGCCAGCGCAAATCCACACGGAATCAGCGCGATCTGTCCCGGCTGGATCGTGTGGGGCGTCGCCTCGGGCACCGCGGCGTGCAGGTCCATCCCGGCCGCGTGCTCGCTCTGATACTCCGGCAGCGGCAGGTCGTCATTCCCGGGCAACCGGCGGATGGAAACTTTGATTGGTTCGGCGTGCATCGGCCGAAATGATAACGAGGGCGCGGGCCACGGGTTGACGGCCTCAACATACGCGGCACATCGCGCCTGCCACGCGGAGACCTCTCATGCGATTCACCCCGGTCATCGTCATCGTCTTGAGCGTTCTCGCACTGGCGTTTGCCGCCGGCTGCGAAACCATGAAAGGCTTCGGCAAGGACATCACCGACGCGAGCACCTCGGTGCAACAGACGTTCTTTGAATGAGAAAGAGCGCCGTCCCGGCAGGGCGGTGCTGCCGTGCTCGTGATGCGTTGTCCGCCATCGCGAGTGGATGCACATTTCGACCGGCACCACCCTGCCGGGATGGTGCTCTTGAAGCGCAAAAAAAAGCACAGCCCGGGCAGGGGATGCACCGGGCCGTACTCGATCAGGGGCTTGTTAGATCAGGCGGCAGGAGGCAGTCGGCAGGAGGCAGTCGCAACCGATTTCATCCGGCCGCCTGACCTTGTTGTTCACTTCGCCAGCGCGACCAGCGGCTTGTCGCTCTTCTTCGGCGGGGCCGGCACGCTGGGGATCACTTTGCGCGGGGTGCCGCTGGGGCTCTCGATGATGAACAGCGGCTTCGCTTCCATCACATCCACGATCACCGGCATCTCCCGGCTTCCAAAAATCACCTCGGCCTTGTTCGACCGCAGGTCCTTCGCCAACCGCTGCGCCTGCGGAATCAAATCGTTCTCGTTCACGGCATATTCGTTCTGCCGGATGTAATCCTTGTTCGGGTCGAGGTATACGTTCTCGTGTACCAGCTCGACATGGATCAGGTCGTTCTTGTTGCTCATGCCGCTTAAGGCGCGGGCCTTGGCGACGGTATGCACGCGGTCTTCCACTTCGAGGGTCACGACCTTCGTCAGCCGGCGGCCTTCGCCGCGGTGCAGGTGGTGCTCCACCCGGCGAATCTCCACCAGGTTCTCGCCGCCGCGAATCACCATCGCGTCTTCGGCAAGGGCGGTCCCGGCAGTGGTCAAGGCAGTCACAGCGAGGCCGGCGCAAAGCGCGGATACTTTTCCCATCCTGATCATGGCGTCTCTCCAGACAAAGGTTGTCCCACCGACCATCCATGCCCCATCCAAGGGCGACTCGTGTGTGCCGGCAGGCTCCCCCGTTGCCGGCATCTGCCATCCGAAGCAGTCTCTTTCCCGAAGGGTAAAGGCGGTTTTCCCGTCCGCGTCCACCAAGGTCTCTCTTCAAATCCGGGCGACGGGGAAACTAGTGGCAAGGCCCGTGCCAGTTCTTTGCCGACGCAGCCGTTCGCGTTGCAACCTCTAGCGAATGCGATAGTTGCGTAAAGATGATAGTTGTGCTGCGGGCCGGCTTGGGCGGAGAATGTTGCGTCCCGGCAACATTCCGCGTGGTGCCGGAGGCAACGTGGTGCGTGTGAACCACGGGAAAGGCCTGGTTGCTACAGTATGAGCCGCCACTGCACGGCTCGCAGCGTGAGAACGCTTCATGGTGGCGGCCCGTACCCACCGATGATCCATGTTCTGGCCCCCGACCCCTGACCCCTGACTCCCGATCGAGAAAGGCACACTCATGTTCCACGTCCGTCCCGCGTTCGTCCTCTCCGCCCTCGTCCTCGCCGGCGCCCTCGGCTGCCAGACGACGCCCCCGCGCGGCAACCCCAGCGGCCGGATCGATCCGTCGATCACCACCGGCGCCGAAGTGAAGGACCCGCGCATCCTGCCGGTGGGGCTCATGGAGTTCAGCGACCAGGTGGCCGAGCAGTTCGCGCAGGACATCGGCGAACTGCCCGAGGTCGGCGCCGGCGGCGTGCGCTCCACCATCGTGCTCGGCGACATCAACAACAAGACGACCATCGTCTCCAGCGATGAGTTCGAAATGGTCCGCGCCCGCATCCGCAACAGCCTGCTCAAGAGCAAGTACGTGCGCGGCAAGGTCGCCTGGGTCGAGAACCGCGCCCGCCTCGCCTCGCTGGCGGCCCGCGAAGGCGTCGGCACCGTCAACAACCCCGCAGGGCCCGAGGCTTACGACCCGCGCAACACCTTCGTGATCAACATGGACGTCTTCCGCATCGAGCGCGGCCGCAGCGCCGTCAACCAGTACTACGTCGAGGCCCAGCTCGTCAGCTTCCAGACCAACGAGATCCTCTTCAGCGAGCGCTACGAGATCAAGCAGGTCCGCGGGGGATAAGCCGATCGCGGCTTCGCACGCCGCCGCCGCCGCCGCCGCTCACGCCACGCCCGCTTGCGGTTTAGCGTCCCCCGCTCCCCCGTGAGGTCCCATGTTCCTCCTTCTTCGTCCCGCGCTTGTCCTCTGCCTTTCGCTCGCGATGGTGTCGTGCGCCTCCACTTCCGGGGGCGGCACCACCCGCATGACCGCCGAGGACTTCACCGAGATGAGCGAGGCCATGGCCCAGAGCCTCGCCCAGAGCGATGCCCTGCGCGACCGAACCCCGCAGAGCGAGCCGTGGGTGGTCTCCATCGACAAGGCCCTGAACCTCTCGACCGACATCATCACCGAGAGCGAGCGCTGGTACGTCATCCAGCGGCTGCGCTCCACGCTGCCCATACGCGCCATGTCGCAGCAGAGGAACATCACCTTTGTCATCCCCAAGGAACGCCTCGACGCGATCCGCAATAATCCCAAGCTCGACATCAGCGACGACCGCAACTTCGGCAGCGAGCGCGCGCCGACACACCAGATGACCGCCACCTTCCGCGGCGGCGTCCGCGCCGATGCCCTCAATCGCAGCGACTATTACTACTGCGAGTTCGAGATCATCGACCTGCGCACCGGCGTCCCCGCCTGGGCCGACAAGTTCGAATACAAACGCGCCGCCACCGGGCACATCTGGGACTAAAACCGCTCGGAAGCCGCTCGCGGCTTCGCAAGGCCTCAGTTCCTAAACCAACCACGAAGGCACGAAGGCACGAAGTCGAGAACAAGGCAATTATCAAACCTCTAAGGAAAGCAGGAAGGCAGGAAAAGAATGAGATTGGAAATCGCGGCCCAGTAAATGCTTTTTCCGCTTCGCTTTCTCTTCCTGCATTCCTGCCTTCCTTAGATGTCTCTCCGACTTCGTGTCTTCGTGCCTTCGTGGTTAAACGAGTCTTCCATGCAGCCTCAGCGTCACAGCGCTCCGAAAGCCCGACCCTCCCCCAGCCCCTCCCTAAGAGGGAGGGGAGCCGGGCTGCCACTGCCACTGCTCCTGCTTCTTCTCCTCGTCACACCCGCCTGCCACACCGAGCACACCCTCGACGTCACCCGCTTCGTCATCACCGCCGAGTATGGCAAGGCCCGCACCTTCGTCCACGACAATCTCTCCGTGAACCGGCGCGAGCGCGAGTACCTCCTCGACCGCATGATGCTCGGCGTGCTCACCGTCGCCGATGGGCACCCCGCCTCGGCGCAGGTCACGTTCGAGGAGGTCTACGAGGTCCTGCGCACGCAGGGTATCAACGCCGACAAGACCGTTGCCTCCGTCGTCTTCAATGAAGACGTGAAAACCTGGAAGGGCGAGCCGTTCGAGCAGGCCCTCGCGTTCGCATACTACGGCATCCAGCAGGCGATGCTCGGCCAGTGGGACAACACCCGCGCCGCGGCCGGCTCATCGCTGTTCCAGCTCCGCGACTTCGGCGCCAACAAGCAGGGCCAGCGCATCAACACGCTGGAGATCGCCCAGAATTCGCTCGAAGCCGAGCGCAAGGCCGCCGGCCAGCCCGCGCCCAAGGACGACTACATCAACACCGGCTACGCCGTGCGCGAGTCCAACTTCACGCTCGGCTACCTGCTGCACGGCCTCGCCAGCGCCCAGCTCAACCGCGCCCAGGAAGCCAGCGATTATTTCAACGTCGCCGCCCGCATCGACCCCGAGGTCGCGCCGCTTGTCGATGAGCTCAAGACCGGGCAGTACAACACCATCCTTATCGTCAGCTACGGCCTGGGCCCGCGCAAAGCCACCTACGGCCCCGACAACGCGCTCGCCAAGTTCGTCCCGCGCTTCGGCAGCGACCGCTCGCCGCTGCACGTCTCCGTCGCCGGCGGCGGGCAGGCCACCTACCCAACCGTCTGCGATGTCAACGTGATGGCCGCCGACCACATGTGGAACAACCTCGAAGATGTCCGCGCCGCCAAGAGCGCCATCGGCAGCGTCCTGCTCACCGGCGGGGCGATCGCCACCGGCGTCGGCATCGGCAACGGCGGCAGGAGCGGCCGCGATGTCGCCCTCATCGGCGCCGGCGTCATGGCGGCCGGTGCCCTCATGAAGTCCGGCTCCCACGCCGACACCCGCTACTGCAACGTCATGCCCCAGCGCGTCTACATCGTCCCGCTCATGATCGCCGGCCCTAACGCCAAGATCGCCCTCCAGGTCGCCGGCAAGCCGCAGTCCAAGCTCGTGCTCGCCGGCCTCGCCCCGCCGCCCGCTGGTCAGCCCGCGCAGCTCCGCTACGTCCGCCTCCACGCCGGGTATCCGACAGCCGGCGGCGGCCCGCCCACCTGGGCCTCCTCCGGCAACCTCAACTACGTCAGCACGCAGGTGCAGAACGTCCCGCCCAACCCCGTGCCGTACCTCCTCGGCGGCAGCGATGTCCGCTCGCCGAACCCGCGCGTCCTTCAGTCTTACGCGCATCACGGCGTGCTCGGCTCCTTCACCCCCGCCGAGCTCGAAGGTCTCTACCGCGAGGAAGGCATCGCCCTCACCATCGAAGACCAGCACGGCTACGCCGGGATGCACATCCTCGAAGGCGGCAACTCGCTCGTCGAGCCGTTGGTCGGCACCGCTGGATTTGCACGTTTATTCGGCGCGGTCCGGCAACCGTATCAACCGAAGTCGCCGAGGCTGCGGGAACTGAACGACAAAAAACCCGGGCCGTAAAAGTAAGTCGTGAGTTTTGTTTTTATTAAGGAAGTAAGGAAAAGAGGAAGTGAGGAACGGAAGGGAGAGTTGATCAGAGCCGCAAGGCGTAAGCCTGCGGGAGCCGGGGCGTGAAAGGTGCGCACCTGCGTCCACTCGCTTACGCTTCACGGCTCAGACTAAGAATAAACTATGCTCACTTTCCCTCCCCTTCCTCATTTCCTCTTTTCCTGCTTTCCTAAATAAAATCGGCGCTCCCCAAACAAACCCAACCACCCGATCCTGGAGAAATTCATGCTGAAAACCCTCACCACCGTCGCCCTCGCGCTTTCGATCTTCGCCGGTTGCCAGCAGCGCGACCCCGTGATGGCGCCGGCCCCCGGCTACGCCGACCTGCTGCCCATCCAGGACTACCCGCAGATCGCCGTCACCAGCGGCCTCGCCCCGTTCCTCGGCTTCAGCAAGCCCATCGTGCTCGGCCCCGATGAAGGCAAGCCGATGAGCGTCAGCGTCCCCGTCCGCCTGCTCGACGACCGGGCCGTCAGCGCCCAGTACAAGTTCGAGTTCTATGACCGCAGCGGCCGGCTGCTCAAGCCCGAGGCGACCTTCCGCCTCAAACAGTTGCCCGCCCGCGTCCAGGTCGACCTCGAAGGCGCCGCCCTCGACACCTCCGCCGTCGAGTGGCGCCTCATCGTCCGCAGCGCGCGGTGATCTCCACGATCGGGTGGCACTGACAAGGACTGCTCGGAGGCCTTGTCAGTGTGGTTGATCCTTGCACCACCGACACTGACAAGCTCCGCGGACTCCGCTTGTCAGTGCCACCCAGGCGCTGCTCCGCCATCAACCTCATGCGTTAACATCCACCGCATGACGCACCCCCTCTCCCGCCGTTCCTTCCTCGGCGCTGGCGCGACCCTGCTCGCCGGCGCCGCCTTGCGCGCCGACGAACTCCCCGCTAAATCAGCCGAAAAAATCGCCTTCTTCCACATCGGCGACACCCACTACCTCGCGCAGAAAGAGTCGCCCGACAAAATCGACGAGGAGTCGCACGAGGTCACCACCCGCCTCATCGACACGCTCAACAAGCTGCCCGGCTCGATGATCCCCGACGCCGCCGGCGCCGGCAACGTCGCCACGCCCCGCGCCGTCATCCACGCCGGCGACCTCATCGACACCGGCGACAAGACCGGCCAAGTCCACGAGAAAATGCAGCGCACCGAGTGGGCCGCCTACCAGGAAAACTTCGGCCTCACCGGCAAGGACGGCCGGCTCAAGTTCCCCATCTACGAAGTCCACGGCAACCACGACAGCCCGCCCGGCAAGGGCCTCGTCATCGACGGCATCATCGAACGCAACAAGAAACGCCCCGGCGTCACCGCCGTCAGCGACAACGGCCTGCACTACGCCTTCGACCTCGGCCACGTCCGCTTCTACAACCTCGGCATCACCGTCGGCCAGGTCAAAGAGGTCACGCAGCGCCGCCGCTACAACCCGGCCGACAGCTTCGCGTTCCTCGAGAGCGACCTCAAGAAAACCATCGGCGACACCCGCCGGCCCATCGTCATCACCCACCACATCGACGTCGCCCGCTACGGCATCGACTGCAAGCCCGACGACCCCGCCAACCTCCAGCGCGAGTGGCACCCCTGCGACGTCGCCGCCTACCACGCCCTCATCGCCCGCCACAACACCGCCGCCATCCTCTACGGCCACACCCACGCCCGCAGCGTTTTCAAATGGGACGGCCGCAGCACGAAAGCCCCCGCCGGCATCCCCGTCTTCAATGTCGACAACTCCAGCCACTTCCACTCGCAAACGCAGAGCGTGTTCTATTTTGAGATGACCGACAAGGAAGTCACCGCCCGCGAGTACGCCACGAAAAACCGCTGGCAAACCGCCGCATGGACGCCGCAGGTGTGGCGGCATGCGATCGGGTGAAAGGAAGGGCGAGGCTCCCGCCGAGCCGTGCCTTGGATTTGGGAGGGCGAGGCTCCCGCCGAGCCATGCCTTGGATTTGGGAGGGCGAGGCTCCCACCGAGCCGTGCCTTGGATTTGGGAGGGCGAGGCTCCCGCCGAGCCGTTCGCGCGTGAGGCCCGTCTTCGGGCCGATCACGCGAAACTCGCGCCGCTAACCGCCGGACGTCAACCAATCTCGTGCGCGATTTTCAATCGCTCGGCCCGCCGCCGGGCCTCGCGATTGAACCGGCTCGGCGGGAGCCTCGCCCTCCCAGCGCCGGTTCACGGCCGGATGCAGTCATCGGTGATCAGCGGCGCGGGGTCGCCGTAACCCGGCGGCACGCCGGGCGCGGTGACGGGCAGGCTCTGCTTCTCGCGTTCGGCGACGGCGTGGTTGAGGTCGAGCAGTTGCTGGAGCAAATCCTTCTTCGCGCTGAAGCCGTAGGCGTCGAGCACGGCCGCATCGAGCGCGGCGTGGGCGTCCTTGAGCGGGTGCTTGCCGAAAGGATAGGCCATGAGTGACCAACCCTTGTCACCCGTCAACTCCCCGAATCCCATTTGATAAGTTATGATCGAATCAAAAGGCATGGAGGCAACATGAAATCAATTGAACTGTTCGCGGGTGCCGGCGGTCTCGCGATCGGCACATCCCGCGCTGGTTTTCGTCACGAGGCCGTCATCGAGTGGGATCGGGACGCTTGCAATACGCTGCGTCTCAACGCCCATGCCGGGCATGGGCATGCAGGCAACTGGTCGATTCACGAGTGTGACATTGCCGGTTATGATTTCCGAAGGCATCAGGGCTCGTTGGAATTCGTGTCGGGGGGGCCGCCGTGCCAGCCATTTTCGATGGGCGGCAAACATGGCGGCATGGCCGACAAAAGGAACATGTTTCCCCATGCCGTTCGTGCTGTACGGGAGATCGAGCCGAAGGCCTTCCTATTCGAGAATGTCAAAGGACTGCTTCGCAAGAACTTTGCCAACTATTACAGTTACATCCTTCATCAACTTCGTTATCCGGAGGTTTCTCGAACGGGCGATGAGGAATGGACCGACCACTTGGCACGACTCGAAAGCGTCGAGACGAGCGGAAAGTATAAAGGACTTTGCTACAACGTCGTATTCCGTTTGCTAAATGCCGCAGACTACGGCGTCCCGCAACATCGCTGGCGGGTGTTCATTGTCGGTGTTCGATCGGATTTGGGTGTTTCGTTTTCATTTCCGAATAAGACGCATGAAGAGGACGCGCTGCTTTACGATCAGTGGGTGACCGGCGAGTATTGGGACCACCACCAAGTACCAAAAAGGGAGCGACCGTCGATTCCCCCGGGAATTCACCGTCGATTAGAGGCCTTGAATGCCCTCTGGGGCGTGCCCCAATTGAATCGATGGCAAACCGTCCGGGACGCAATCGATGACCTACCGTCACTTGGGATGGGAATGTCATCGCGGAAAATTGAAAATCATTACTTTAACCCCGGGGCACGCAGTTATCCGGGGCACACTGGTAGCTCGCTTGACGAACCGGCGAAGGCTCTTAAGGCTGGGGACCATGGGGTCCCGGGCGGTGAGAACACACTTCGAGTAGGGGATGGCAGCGTGCGTTATTTTACGGTGCGGGAGTGCGCGCGCATCCAGACGTTCCCCGACGAATGGTCCTTCGCGAGTTCGTGGACTGAATCGATGCGGCAGCTAGGAAATGCCGTCCCCGTTCAACTTGCCGAAACGGTCGCAGCCCACCTCAAACGAACTATCGACCGCGCGACCCTAGTCGTCGATCGCGTTCTTGTCGGCTCCACTATTCCGCGCAAGTCGAAAGCGATTAGTCCGCTGTGATGTCGGAGTTGAGGTCCGTTATGACTGGGAATTGCTGGTCGAAAGTGCTTACTCGTTCCGTTCCCGGGCGTCCGCGTCCCGGAACTTTGCTCCCGAAACCACTAGCGTTCCACTTCGGCTTGTATGCAGCGATCAACGCGAATTCGGCTGCGATCACCCACCACTCGCTGTCGAACGTGAGATAACGACATTTTACATCGTTGACAACGATGTTGCGGCGTCCACCGAGCTTTTTGGCATGTTCGTTCAGCCTCGCCCGCAGTGTTCGCTTGCTTTTTGTTACTGCTCGAGTCGCCTTTCCGATGTATACCAACTCCTCTTTGAAATACAGCGCGTAAACCCCGCTCTGGGGTGGTCCAACGTTCCGCGCTAATATCAGAAGCGGGCTCGCCTCTAAGGACTCGATGACTTGGTCACGAATTCCTCGGTCCAAGTCGAAATTAAACTTGTGCGGCTCTCTGTTATTTTGCATTACGGCACTCTAAATCATGGACAGCATAACGTCGATTGAGCGAAGCGCGGTGATGGCGCGTGTTCGTTCAAAGAACACTGCACCAGAGCTAATCGTCCGTTCCGCCGTCCACGCGCTCGGATACCGGTTCCGGCTTCACCGTCGTGATTTGCCCGGCACTCCGGATTTGGTTTTTCCGCGCCGGGGGAAAGTGATTTTTGTACACGGTTGCTTTTGGCACCAGCATGCTTGCGCCGCGGGAATGCGCACCCCGAAGTCCCGTGTGCAGTTCTGGAGGAAGAAACTGATGTCCAACGTGCTGCGCGACCAAAGTGTAGTTGCCAAGCTGCGTCGCAAAGGATGGGGCGTGATGGCAGTGTGGGAGTGTCAGTTGAAGAACCCCCTTCGACTGGCGCGACGACTGCGACGTTTCTTGGGCTAACGCCGCAGCCGAAGATCGTGCCGAGGAGGTTGAGTAATGGCGGGAGAGGTCGGCCCCGCGTTTTTTCATTTCGATGAGGACGATGGGCTTCCAGACGTAATCGGCGAAGGCGGTGTTTCCGCTTCCGGGGGCGGCGCCGTCTTCGGTGGCCTTCTTGATGCGGAACTCGGGGGCGCCGCCGACTTCGAGCGAGCCGGGCTGGCCGAAGGCCTGGAAGAGGCGGTCGAGGTAGATCTGGGCCTGGCCCTTTTCGTCGCCGGTGATGTGCTGGCCGCACCAGCGCACGAACTGGGTCACTCGGTGCTGGCGGTCCGGATCGGGCATGGCGGGCATGATACAGACACTGAAGTGCCCGGCGGCGGGGCGTACAATCTCCGCCATGGCTTCCACGAACTTCACCCTCGCCGCCATGTTCGGGCAGATGGCCGACGTAATGGAGATCCTCGAAGGCGACCGGTTCCGCATCAACGCGTTGCGGAAGATTTCCGAAGCGCTACAGGAGTGGCCGGTGGACGTGACGACGATCGGGGCCGACTGCAAGGCGCTGGCGAAGATTCCGGGGATCGGAAAGAGCTCGGCCGACCGCATCTGCGAGTTCCTCACCACCGGACGCATGGCGGATTACGAAGCCGTCGTGCAGCAGGTGCCGGCGGGACTGCTCGAGCTGCGCGGCATCGCCGGGCTGGGGCCCAAGACCATCGCCATGTTCTGGAAGCAGGCGGGCGTCACTAATAAGGAAGAGCTCCGCGCCAAGGCGGCGACGGATGAGCTCGCCAAGCTGCCGGGCATGGGCGAGAAGAAGCTGGAGAACCTGCGGAAGTCGTTGGCGTTTGCCTCGGCGGTCGGCGCCCGGGTGCGGATCGGCAGGGCGATGCCGGTGGCCAACTGGTTTGTGTATCAACTCCAGCAGATGAAGCAGGTGAAGCGGGTGGCGTTTGCGGGCAGCCTGCGGCGCGGGAAGGAGACGATCGGCGATGTGGACATCGTCGTCGCCGCGGAGCCGGGCGAGGCGAAGGCGATCGGCGACGCGTTCGTGAAGCTTGCGCCGGTGGCGGAGGTGCTCGGGCACGGGCCGACGAAGTGCAGCATCCGCACGACGGATCACTTGCAGGTCGATCTGCGCATCGTGCCGCCGGTGAGCTTTGGAGCGGCACTGCTCTACTTCACGGGCTCGAAGGACCACAACATCGCCCTGCGCGAACGGGCGATCAAGCGGCAGGCCACGCTCAATGAATACGGCCTGTTCAAGGACGATGGCGAAACGTTGATCGCCAGCGCGACCGAGGAGGAGATCTACAAGGCGCTGGGACTCGCCTGGATTCCACCGGCGCTGCGCGAGGACCGCGGCGAAATCACCTTGGCGTTGGAGAACAAGCTGCCGGCGCTCGTCGAGCTTGCCGATATCAAGGCCGAGCTGCACGCCCACACCACGGCGAGCGACGGCTCGTGGTCGGTCCGTGGCCTCGCCGAAGCCGCCATCGAGCACGGCTTCGAGGTCGTCGCCGTCACCGACCACTCGCGCAGCCAGTTCCAGGCGAACGGCCTCGATGAGCGACGCATGGAGCAGCACCTCGTCGAGATCCGGCGCGTCGCCGAGGAGATGAAGAAGCACATCACCATCCTCGCCGGCACCGAGGTCGACATCCTTCCCGATGGCAAGCTCGATTACCCCAACAGCCTGCTGTCGCAGCTCGACATCGTCGTCGCCAGCCCGCACGCCGCCCTGACGCAGGACCCGCAGAAGGCGACCGCGCGGATGCTGCGGGCGATCGAGAACCCATGCGTCACGATCATGGGCCACCCGACCGGCCGGCTGGTTGGGCGGCGCGAAGGGTTGAGCCCGGACATGAAGAAGCTGATCACCGCTGCAAAAGAGCGCGGCATCGCGATGGAGATCAACGCGAACTCCGCGCGATTGGATTTGCGCGACAGCCACGCCCGCCTCGCCGTCGAAGCCGGCGTGAAGCTCGCGATCAACACCGATGCCCACGGCCCGGCCGACCTCGACCAGCTTCCCTACGGCGTGCTGACGGCGCAGCGTGCGGGGGCGACGAAGGACGACGTGATCAACACCTGGCCGAAGGCGACGCTGGTGAAGTGGCTGAAGTCGCTGCGGCCGTGAGTGCCGTTGGTGCGGCCGCGAGTACGAGAACGAAGGGAACGTTTCGATGATCTGGCAAATACACACAACTCCCGCTAGAATCGCGACACCTTTTGGAGAGGTGCCTGAGTGGCCGAAAGGACCGGTTTCGAAAACCGGCGTAGTGCTTGCACTACCGAGGGTTCGAATCCCTCCCTCTCCGCTTAATGGAAAATGTGCGACGTTCTCGCACAAAGCCCCCGGCATCGCGCACGCGGTGCCGGGGGTTTGGGTTAGAAGTGCAGGTTTTTCAACAACTTTCCACGCGCCTCGGAGGTCGCAGGTAAGTTGGCGGACTACTAGTTTCGGGTTCGAACCGACCTTTCTGAAAAGGTCGAGCTTTTCTTCGCAGCTTCCTTCAGAAGCCACTTTTTTGGCTCCAACGCTCGCGTTTATGAATCGGGACATCGGTTCTAACCGGTGCTCGCCGTGACGCTCCAAATCTTTGATTTCCTGGTCAATCGTCTGGCGCTCGGCGGTCAATTCGGACTGGATTTCGCGGTAGCGAGACTTGGCGACGACACCGTCGAGCCAGCCTTCTTCGGCACGGCCGAGTTTGCCCAGAATCATTTCGCGTCGTGCTTGGAGCTCGATCTTTTTTGCGTCTGCCGCCTCCTTGATGCGGCCCTGTTCGCCTTGCAAGAAGGCAAGCATGGGACCGGCCCACTCATCGGGCAGCGAGACAGAATGAAGGACGGCAGTGATCTGCTCGCTGATCGATTCCTCTCGCACCGCCGGCCTGTACTCGTGCTTGCACGGCGCCATGCGTTTCGAGCAGTGGAGGTACGTGTGGCCCTTGCTGGTCTCGGAGGTAACGAGTCCACCGCAGATGGAGCAGCGCATCAGAGCACGGTAGAGAAACGGCTTGAGGCCCTTGCTCTTGGGCTTCGAGCGGTTCGACATCACTCTCTGGCAACGGTCAAAGAGTGACTTGTCAACCAGCCCTTCATGAATCCCGTCGTGAAGTTCGCCTTTGAAACGGAAAGCGCCGTAGTAGATCGGATTCGTGAGGATGCGTTGCACGGTCGAGGGATGGATGACGCATCCCCGCATCCCCTTAAGTTTGGCTTCTCGGAGGAGCGACGCGATCTGCTCCAGCGTGTAGTTGCCGGTGGCGAAAAGCTCGAAAGCGCGTTTGACGTGATCGCCCGTCTCGTCGCTGGGTACGAGGTGCTTCCGTTTCTGATCGGTGCGATACCCCAAAAGAGCCGGTCCCGGCCAGATGCCTTCAACGGCCTTACGGCGTTTTCCGCGCTTGATGTTTTCGGAAAGGCTGTCGACGTAGTACTTGCTCTGGGAGAACATCATGGCGAGCATGAGCTTTCCCGACGCGGAGTTCTCGAACGTGAACGTCGGGAACTTAAGGTCGAAAAGCACGCCGATATCGAGGAGGTCGATGAGGTGCCCGCCGTCCCTTGAGTTGCGAGCAAGGCGATCCGGGTGCCAAGACAGGATGCCGTGCGCTTCGTCTTGCTCAAGACGGCGGAGCAGCTCACCGAAGATCGGCCGCCCCGGACGCTTAGCCGACTGCTTCTCGACCAAAACGTCAATGACATCAAGCTTGTGCTGTCTGGCAAGCTCCCAGAGCTCCGAAATCTGGTCGGCGACAGAACGTACTTGTCGCGATTTGTCGTCCGTCGATTTGCGGACGTACATAATATATTTGATTGATCGAGTAGGCATAGTTGTCTCCACGAAGCTTATGCTATTAATACGGCTGAGTTGCGCCACATTTTACCATAACAATAGCTTTTGCAACAAGCGTTACAATCTAATTAATACGGATAGGACTCCGTTTTTACTACCGGGAGCAGTAAGCATTGAACATCAACAATCGTCAAGTCCCGCAAGGAACAGGTCTCAGCGACTGTACGGGATGTTCAACAAATAGTGCCCCCATTAGTATGAGAGAGATTGATATACTCGTTTTTCAAGTCATGAGGCAATAGCGAAGCCGTGTTGTCGTAATGAACGACAACTATCATTTGATGTTTTAGTGTCAAATGGCGACAGCCTATCGTTTCGGTTTTTCATGCGGAGCATACAATGTTGATTGTATTGTCCGCCTACTTGCCTGCGACCTCCGAGGCGCGTGGAAAGTTGTTGAAAAACCTGCACTTCTAACCCAAACCCCCGGCACCGCGTGCGCGATGCCGGGGGCTTTGTGCGAGAACGTCGCACATTTTCCATTAAGCGGTGTTGGTGGGATCAAATTAGAACCCCTGTCCTGGGAACCAGTGTATCAGGCCATCCGCTCGTTCTTCGAGCAGAATCCCGCCTGGCAATGGGATTGCTTGGAGTGATTTGGGGTTCCCCACACCCTTCCCCGCTTGGGGGAATGGCGCCCAGCACAAAAGCGGCCTGAAATCAGGCCTATTCGTTCTCTTTTAGCTCTTGGAGGCACCCCCGACTGCCGTCCGGTTTTTCGCTTGAAAAGCGGGCTCCGCTCACTCACGTTCGCTTCGCCAAAAACCGTCCGGCTCTCGGCCGTCACCGCTCCTCCCCCAACCCCTCCGCGGCGACGGCCTTCGACTTTGGTCCGTGCTCACGCACGGCCACTTCTCTCTGGAACCCACGGGTTCCCACACCCACACCCGGCCCGCGCGGCGGGCCAAGTTGTCTCGGACTGTCCTACCTCCTAGTGTAGCACAGTCTAGTTCTCAGATGCCAGCGATCAGGGGTCAACATCGCTAAGCAATGGGAGCCGACAATGCGAAGAGTGCCAGGGAACTTGACGGCCTCCCCCATGTAGCCGGGAAGGATCGTCGCTCCGACTATTTCGCCTCCAGAGAAAGTAAGAGTTTGAGTTGCTCGGACGGTTTCGCTGACCCGCCATATGCCGCCAAGGAAGGTGAAGTTACCTTCGGCGATGAATGACCTGATATCAACGCCGCTGCCGGGAATCGTGACATTGCCCGTCAGGCCCGCGGGGATGAAGATGTCATCCTCCACGGTGGGCACGTCGCCATCCAGCCAGTTGGTGGCCGTGGTCCAGAGTCCTCCAGCCGGCACGTTCCAGATGGCGGTGCCCTGCACCGTGCGGAAATCGCTGACAAAGTCCGGGCCGCCGATCGCGTTGCTCGACGCGTCGGTGACCGCGGCTGTATTTCACGATGATCTGATAGTCATCCGGCGGCAGCGAATCGAACGCGAACTGTACCTCGCGCCCGTCGCTGCGAATCTGAATATCCACCGGCGTCAGCGGCACGCCCGGATTCAGCGAGCCGATGACTCGAATATTCGCGCTGGACAGCGTGGCCGGATCCATGCTCTCCGAGAAGCCGATGCGAACGGTGCGGGCGCTGCTCCCGCGCAATGCGCCGTCCGTGGGTGTGACACCGATGATTGTCGGCGCGAACGTGTCGAGCACGAGCTGAATATTCAACACCGACGAAAGCGTGACATTACCGCCCGAATCCGTCGCGCGCAATTGGAGCGTCGCCTGTGTGCCGCCTGCCGCGATCGAAGGGAACTTCACGGGCAGGTTCCACGGGAACGCCACATCATTGTAGACCACGTTGCCGTTGAGAAGCACTTGCACATTGCGCACCTGCACGTCATCCACGACCCCCACGTTCAACCGCAATACGGAACCTTCCTGTACCTGAATGCCCGGAGTATCGGAATCGAAATCGATGGTGTTGGGATCGAAGTTGATGGTCGGCGGCTGCCCCTGGCTGTCGAACGCGATGTAATTCACCACCTGAAGTCCAGCCGTTCCGTCGGCCACGTACGCCACGCCGCCGCCAAGATGGACGCTGCGAGGCTGCGCGGGCAGATCGTAGAACGTGATGACCGAGTTGGTCGCCGACGGATCGATCAGATTCACGACTTGAAGCCGATGCGTCGATCCATTGGGCGAGCCAATCAAGACGCCCAGTCCCGATCCGTTGGCGACGACATGCGTGCCCGGTCCGACGAAAGGCGAAACGACATCCGACCCGCTGATCAGTGTCGGCGCATCGGGATTGGTCACGTCAGCGGTCCCGAACCCGCCGCGGAAATAGCTGGGAAGTGCCGCAACATAGGCGATGCCGCCGCCCACGAAGAGCTTGCCCCCGCCCTGAGGCATCACCAGCGACCCGCGAAGCGTCATCTCGAACCCGGATCGATCCACGACGCGCAGCCGCCGGCTCTGATCCATCGTGTAGAGCATGGACCCCTCACGGGCGATACCCGTGATTGTGCTGCCACCTAGGTTCAGCACCTGATGTCGCTCGCCGGTCAGCATGTCATAAGCACGCAGCTCCGCGCCGACGGCCACGAAGGCCACACCATCAAGCAATTCGACCTGCGAGGCATTGATATTGATGGTGCGGATGATCGTCGGCATCTGCGGATCGGCGACGTTGACAAAGTGCAACCCGTCCGTGCCGGTGGCGACTACCGCGATCTTCAAGGCCACGCTGGCCGCCACATCCACGGCTGTGCCGGGCAGATCGAGCTGACCGAGCACGATCGGGTTGTCAAACCTGCTGGCGTCCACGATGGCCAGGCCGTGACTGCCGGTGGCGATGTACGCGGTTTGGCCCCCGGCATCGAGGAGCGAACCGGTGAGGGTTACTTCGTTGGCGGTTCCCATCAGGGGTAGAGATGCGATGATGCCGGTGGGATAGCCGATGCCGTCAAGGGGATTAAGCCCCTGATCGACTTCGGCACCGTCGAGGATGCCGTCGCTGTCGGAGTCGGCGTTTTCGTCATCCAGTCCAAGCACATACTCAGCGAGTGCCCCTAACCCATCTAAGTCACTATCGAAGCCTGATCCAATCACCATCGAAGCATCTAGTTTGATCTGAGATCCGCTTTCCTCTGTAAATCCGGACACAATGCCCATGCGCTTCGCCACATGGTCGGGGCGAAGGTGACGCCCGTGCGGGCCCAGACCTGCGGGTCCACTTCGGGGAACATCGCCGCCAGTTCCGCCAGGCCCGCCGCGCCGAACCCCACGCTCGTCGATATCGTCATGGACAGCGTCGACACGTCCCCCATCGACATCGGTGGTAGGAACACATCAAACGGGGTGCCCTGCATATTGAGCTGCACCGTCTGTCCGGGCACGCTGTGGAACGGCTTGCCGACATTCGGATACATGGTGCCCGCGGAAATCGCCACGAGGTTGCCGCCGTCATTCACGTGTGTCGCGGTGGAGCCGTCGATATGCACGAAGAAGTCCGGCGCGGGCATGTTGGTCAGGTCGAATCGGCCGTCCGCATCGGTCACGACGTTGGCCTCCGGGAAGGCATCAATGCGAATGGTGGCACCGACCAGCGGCAGGCCCGAGTAGCTGTCGCGCACGAAGCCGAAGACGTTGGTGCCGGCGATGCGCGTCAGCGGCAGCGTCTTGAAATTCGCCGTGGAAACACCGCCAGGCTGGTTGTCACCGTCAGCGTCCGGCACCATGCCGTCGCGGCCCATGATCAGATGGCCGTTGAGGACCACGCGCACGGCGGTCGACGCCGGCAGCGGCGCGTCGTGGAAAAAAGTGACGAATCTTTCCGTGCTCGACACGACAATACTGCCCGGCACCGGCTGACCGTTGGCCATGACCTGGAACGACGCCGGCGTAATCGTCGCAGGATCGACCGCGTCCTCAAAGCGCACGATCGTCTCGCGTGTGACGCTGACCAATTCTTCACCGCTGGCTGGTGAAATCGAAGTAATACCTACGGGATCGGAAACGGTGAAGTTAAATGTGGTTGGCCCGTCGAGCGCATTACCCGTGACATCGGTCAGGGCCGGGGACGCCGTGAGGCGGTAGTCGCCGTCGGCCAGCGTCGTGGCAAGCTGGAGCAGTGCCGTGGACGACGTGCTCTCCTGCACTCCCGTCACAGCGATCATCTGGCCGGCATTCGGGCCAGTGAGTGCTTCGAGAGTGTAGCTGCCGGTCTGGAACGCAGCTGCGCCCATCGCTTCAGTGAAGATCACATCGAAGGCGCTGAAGGTGACCGGATTCGTGCCGACGATGGGGATGCTGCCCAGCGGCCGGGCCGTGTCGAGCGTGAACGAAAGGTTGAACGTCGTGGCGTTGCCGAAGCCGTCTTCCGCCTCGATGCGCAGCGTGTGCGCGCCATCGGGCAGCGGCTGGCCGCCGTTGACGAGGGCAAGAGCCGCGGCGTTGAGGCTGAAGGTGCCATCGACGTTGCGGAAGCCCGCGATGTCTACGAACGCGCCGCCGTTGAGCGAGGCGGTGAAGAGCGTGATGCCGGAAGCGTCGTTCACCGTTGCACTGACCGCGGCGTTGGAGGTGATCCGGTCGCTGGCGCTCTGGCCGGTGTCGTTGGCAAGGGCAGCCGCGAAACTCGGGCCCGTCAGGTCGTGACTGCCCGCGGGAACCGTTGTGAACTGCGCGTTGCGGGCGAGGATGACGTCATCGCGGAGGATGGTGCCCGAGCCGTTGAGGTCGAGGAACGAGCTGTACTGCGGGTGCGTGGTGCCGCGGAACTGGGCGTTGCGCACCAAAATCACATCGTCGCCCAGCACCACGCTGGAGCGGTTGGCATCCCCGCGCACGACGTTGACCTGGAACTTGAAGTCGTGGCCGGAAGCGCCATCGCCGGAGGGGAACACGCCGCTGCTGTTGGCCCAATCACCGTCGAGGGCGTTGCCGGCGAGGTCCACGATTGCGTCGGACACATCGAACACCCACTTATCGACCCCGAGCGGATCCCCTCCGCCCTCGACTGAACGCGAAGGCATTCTGATGGAATGACCAGAATTGTCACGAACGATCTAGCACTTGGGTTTCAACGTGATCGCGCTCGGATCGAAACGCTCGTCCCGATTCAAACGGGTCGTCATCGTCAGAATGACGTGGACGTAGCACTGCATGCTGAGCGGGGTGCCGCGGAGATCGATCCGTCGCCTCATGCTCTTGACTCGGTAGGGCGTCGACGGGCGCAGGCCGCGCGGCCACGGCTTGAAGATGCTCACCCATATGAAGTTGTTCGTTTCGAGCCTCAGCCTCTTGAGCTTGGCGTGCTCCCGCCCGAACGAGACCTTCTTGCGCTCGGCGTACACATCGCCGATGTCCTTCGTGTGCCGAACATCGATGTCGAGGTTGAAGCTGAGGAGATGTGGACACGGGCCGCGGCGCGGGGCCGTCGCGTTGAACGGCAACATCACGCGCGACGAGGCATCGATCGCGACTTGAGGTCGTCTTGGCTGAGCAGGGCAGTGGCGAGGACCGTGTCGGTGTTCACGCCTACACTTCCGACCGCCGACACGCATAACGGGCAGGTAAAGATGCGTCGAAAGGCCATGTTTTGAGCACTCCAGCAAGCTGGGGATGTTGGTTGATTGAACAAACCGCCTTCTCAACCGCTGTATTCACTGCGGGTTAAGCGAAGCATACGTGATAAAGGTTTATGCCGCGCTCTCTTCAGAGGGCGCGGCAAAAACCTTGAACGCATTTTTGTGGGCCTGATGGTGCCGCAAACGGTTCGGGGCTGATCGGTGCCGAGCGGTTCACTCACCGTTAGCCGTCGACAGCTCCGCCTGCCTCAACACGAGTTGCGTCGCGTCCTCCGAAAGGTCAGGCGGGTATCCGTACATCGCCAGCAGCCGACGTACCTGGCGGCGGAGGTTGGCGCGCACGCTCTCGCGCTGCGTCCAATCGAGTTTCGGCATCTTCTTCACCATCTCGGCAAGCTCGCGCGCCATCAGGCGGAGCTGGTCGGATTTCATCACGCTCTTGGCCGATCCGTTCTCCGCCAGCGCGTCATAGAACGCCGTCTCCTCCGTCGACAAACCCAGGTCGTGTCCACGGTTTTTCATGTCGCGGACCCACTTCGCCATATCAAGAAGCGTCGCGATCATCTGGGCGGTCGTGACCTGTTTGTTCGTGTAGCCAAGCATCGCCTTCTCGAGGGCTTCGCGGAACTTTTGGGCCTGCACGAGGTTGGTCCGCTCGCTGATCTTGATCTGATCCGTCAGGAGTTTTCTGAGCGTCTCCAGCGCGAGGTTCTTTTGCTCCAGCGCGCTGACCCGATTCAAGAACTCCTCACTGAGGATGTCGAGCCGGGCCGCGTCCAGGCCGGCGGCGGCGAACAGGTCGATCACTTCGCCCGCGTCTACTGCGCTACCGATCACCTGCCTCACCGCGGCGTCGATATCGCTTGTCCCGCCCGGCCCCGTCGTCGTTCCGGCGTCGTCTGCCAGTCGCTTGCGAATCATCGCCGCGACGCGCTGGAAGAACGCCAGGTGCGGCGTGATCTCCTTTGTCTCCTCGCGCGGCACCGCCAGCGCGAACGCGGTCGATAGCCGCTTCACCATCCCGCGGAACCGCTTCCAGCCAGTCTCCTCGCCCACGTTCCGCCCGACGTCCAGCACATGATCGATCGCGCCCAGATACACCCGCAGCACGTTCGCCGGCTCCGCGTCGAGCGCCGGGGTGTAGTCGTACCCGTGATAGAACCCGCGCAGCTGTTCAAACGCCGATCGCATCGCCGGGATCGCTTCGTCCTGAAGCTCCTGGATCGGCTTGTCGCTCTGGCCCGTCGCGTTCGCGTAGGTCGCCAGCGCATCGGCGAGCGGGTCCGCCAGGCCAATCAGGTCCACGATCAACCCGCCCGGCTTCTCGCCATACACGCGGTTCTCCCGCGCGATCGCCTGCATCAGGTTGTGACCGGCCAGCGGCTTATCGAGGTACATCGTGTGCGCGCACGGCACATCAAAGCCCGTCAGCCACATGTCCACCACGATCGCCACGCGGAACTCGTCCGCCGGCTTCTTGAACCGCGCTGCCAGCGCCTTGCGCTGCGCCTTGCTCCGCACGTGCTTCGCCATGTGGGGCGGATCCTCGGGCCCGCCGGTCATGATCACCTTCATCACGCCCTTGTCATCATCCTCGCTCACCCACGCCGGGCGCAGCTTGGCGATCTCTTCATGCAGCCGCGCGGCAATGTCGCGGCTCATCGTCACCACCATCGCCTTGCCTTCCATCGCCTCGCGCCGCTTCTCCCAATGCTCCACGAGGAACCTGGCCACCCGCTCCAGTCGCTCGGGCGCGCCATAAAGCTCTTCAATCGGGATGCGGATGTTCTCCGCCGCTTCCGCGCCCGCTTCGTCAGCCGCCGCGGCTTTGGCGATCGCCGCTTCCGCGGCTTTCGCGCCGGCCTCGTCGATCGTCAGCTTCACGATGCGCGGCTCATAGTAGATCGGCACTGTCGCGCCGTCGGCCACCGCCTGGCGGATGTCGTAAATGTCCGAGTAGTCGCCGAAGACTGCCCGCGTCGTCGTGTCGGTATGAATCAACGGCGTGCCCGTGAAGCCGACAAAGGTCGCATTCGGCAGCGCATCGCGCATCCACTTCGCGCCGCCGTCGACGAATCCGTACTGGCTGCGGTGCGCTTCGTCCGCCATGACGACGATGTTCGCCCGCCCGCTGATCGAACTTCCAGGGGCGTGCGGCTCGGTGAACTTGTGAATCGTCGTGAACACCACGCCGCCGCTTGCGCGGTCGAGAAGCGCCTTGAGATGCTCGCGGCTGTCCGCCTGCACCGGGTCCTGCCGCAGCAGGGCCCGGCCCATCGCGAAGGTGTCGAAGAGTTGGTCGTCCAGGTCGTTGCGGTCGGTCACGACCACCACGGTCGGGTTGGCCATCTCCGCCGCCCGCACCAGCGTGCCGGCCAGCATGAGCATGGTCAGGCTCTTGCCCGATCCCTGCGTGTGCCACACCACGCCGCCGGGTCTGCCCTGATACTTCGCATCGGTGGCGGCCGGCCTGGCCTGCGCCGCGATCACCTGTGCCCGCGCCTTGCGCACCGCGCGGAACTGGTGATACCCCGCCACCTTCTTCACGATGTTCCCGCGCTCGTCCTCTTCGAACGCCACGCACGACCGCAGATAGTCCAGCAGCGCCGCGGGCTGTAGCAACTCGCGGATCAAGGCTTCGAGCGTCGGCTCGCCTCCCTTCTCCGGCCGCCACGGTGTGAAGCGTTGCCGCGCGCTGGCGATGCTCCCCACCCGCGTCAGCATCCCGTCGCTCGCCACCAGCAGCAGGTTCGGCACGAACAAATCCGGCGCGATTTCCTTGTAGCGCCCGAACTGGTCGATCGCCATGTTCAGGTCGGCCGCGACGTTCGCCGGGTCTTTCAATTCGATCACAACCAGCGGCAAACCGTTGACATACACAATCAAGTCCGGCCGAATCGTCTTCCCGCTCGGACCTTGGATCGTGAGCTGGCGGACGACGAGAAAGTCGTTGTGGGCGGGATTGTCGAAGTCGATCAGCCGAGCGCGGCCGCCGCGCGTCTCGCCGGTCTTGGCGTCCTTGTATTCGACTGACACACCATCAGTGAGCAGGGCGTGAAAGTGGCGGTTGTTTTCAATGAGAGTGGCATGCGGTGGACGCGAGAGACTGGCAACGACAGCGTCGATCGAGGCGGCGAGGAGTTGGGAGTTGAGCGTGCTAAAGGCGGCTTTCGCTCGGCCTGGCAACATCGTCACAGCAAAATTGAGGCGGTCGCGTGCGTCATCGACATCAGATCCCGTTCGCAATGCATACCCGACCGCTCGCAGCGAATCGAACGCCAGTGATTCAACCGTTTGCTCTGTAATCGACGCGATCATGGACGGCTCGCATCCGTGGTCGTCGCCGGTCGAAGCTCTGTGATCTGCGTCAGCCGTGAGACCCGGGGTCCACGGTTCAGATGCCCGCGTACCACCAGGGGACGCGTCGGATTATGTGCTTCGTAGGCCGTCTGATACTGCTCTTTGCTGAGCGTCGCCTTGGCGCGAACGAGCTGGTCGTCGTCGAAGATCGTAAAAACGACTTCACCTTCTCTCTCGCCCGCGTCGCTGTTTGTTCCCTTCAACTCGTCGACGAACGCGATCCACGGCTTCGCCTGAGATTCCTCGGTCGGTCGAAGCTGGCGGTAGATGTCTTCGATGGATTCGAATTCATCAGGGCTGAATATGATTGACCGAGTCGTCACATCTTCGGTGGGTTCGAGCGGCTCCGACGGTGCCCACGACGGAATAAACTCCAGAATGCCGCCGTCCTCCACCGGTCGCATCTTCAGTAGCGCCTCGCACAGGTTAGCGCTGACAAGAGGTTCCGGTTCGTCCACGATGCTATTGACTCGGTCTTCCTCGATCGCCTGATCCAGGTTTGCGAGCGCTCGGGTAAGCAGACTTGTAGCACGTCGTGCGAACGGTCGATTCGGTCCCAGTAGGCCCGCCTGCTCCTCGTCCACCGCTCGCATCGGGCACGAAATCGACACGACAAAGCTGCGCTGCTCGGTCTGTCCCATCTCACAGGCTTCGAGCAATTGCACGGCTTCGGTGCGGCTCAACTTCGGATGGTGCTTACGCGGCGTGAGCACCGAGTGCGCCGCCGCCAGCAGCGACTGCTTCGCGCCAGCCAGGAGGTCAATTGCCTGAATCAACGGAAGCGTGCCCTTTTCGGCACGCTGCGACGCGACCCGGAAGCGAAGCACGTCCGCGTCGTAGTTCATCAGGTCAGTCACAACGCTTGGAGCGGGCCTTCGCTCGAACTCCACCAGACGCTCGACGGCATCGCGCATCCGCTCGGCAAAGTCAGGACGCGAGGCGTCCACCGGCACGAGCAACTGGTCCAATGAATCAGGTTGATTCCGGTTGAAGATCATCAACCGGCCTGTCGTCCGGAACTGCTGCCAACCCCGCGCCTTCGCATAGCCCATGACATCGCGCGGCGACAGTCGCGCCAGACTCCCCGCAAGATGATCAGGCATGGTCTGCATGGGCTATGCCCTCCACATCGTAATCAATCCACTGTTCCAACGACCGCTTCCGTGCGAGCTTGCGCAGCGCCTCAGGCGTCAGCACCTGCTTCTCAGGAAGATACACCGTTATCGTCCCTTGGTCAGCCTTTGCTGGAGCCGGGGCGTTGCGAAGGCTCACCCAGCGAAGGCATCGCCGCAGAATGAGTTCGTCGGCACTGCACGAGAACCACTCGTGTTCCTCCTGTGGCATCTGGAAGACCACGAGGTAGATCGGCGAGTCGCATCCGGCCTCAAGTCGGAATTCATTGTAGTGCGCGACCTCCAGCGGAAACGAATATCGATCGTTGGAGTGTGTCAACTGCTGGCGCGTGGCCGTGCTTGGCGATGTCTTCGATCGTGGCGGATTGGGCGAAGCCGGGGATGGGTTGAAACTTCCACGCGCCGTATTCTTTTTTGTTCCACCAGTCGGGTGCGGGCTCGCCGCGCCATTGGCGGTAGGCATAGATGATGCGGCCGATGTCGGACCCCGGAAGTGGGTCGCCGCTGCCGTCGACGATGTGACCATCCTTGTCGAGTAGATGCGTTCCCGGCACCTGCTCGTTTGTCTCCATCCCGCTGAGCACGCGCAGGACTCGGGTTTGCAGAGTGCCGAGTTTGCGGGCGTCGATGAAGAGCGTTTCGCCGCGGCGGTCGCGTCGTGGGCGTCGGGCGCTTCGACCCTCACCCCGGCCCTCTCCCTGGGAGGGAGAGGGGGTAAAGCCGGATTTGTCGCGGGTGAGGAACCAGAGGCAGACGGGGATGCCGGTGGTGAAGAAGAGCTGGGCGGGCATGGCGACGATGCAATCGACGAGGTCGGCCTCGACGATCTTACGGCGGATGTCGCCCTCGCCGCCGGTGTTGCTGGAGAGCGAGCCGTTGGCCATGACGAAGCCGGCCGCGCCGCCGCCGCGGCCATTCGGATAGGCGAGGTGGTGGATGAAGTGCTGGATCCAGGCGTAATTGGCGTTGCCGACGGGCGGGTCGCCGAAGGTCCAGCGTTTGTCGCCGCGCAGGAGCTGGCCGGACCAGTCGGAGACGTTGAAGGGGGGATTGGCGAGGACGAAGTCGGCCTTGAGGTCGGGGTGGGCGTCGCGGAGGAAGGTAT
>Ga0163150_10002254_pt1 | contig 30238 bp, 24 predicted proteins | sample OliLakLV19P2IB_FD_148628 | JGI IMG/M metagenome (GOLD analysis project Ga0163150, IMG submission 148628) | Freshwater microbial mat bacterial communities from Lake Vanda, McMurdo Dry Valleys, Antarctica - Oligotrophic Lake LV.19.P2.IB | ecosystem: Environmental > Aquatic > Freshwater > Lake >...
GGGAAGGGCTTGCGTTTGGCAACGGTGCAAATTTCTTGTCTGAGTATGGCTCGCACGAGTGCACGTTTTAGGCTCTCCCTGAAGGACCAGCAGACCAAGGAGTCTCTCAAAATAGAACTTATTCCCGCACCGAACGAGTCGCTGTTCATCTCCAATCCCGCCGCCCATCGTTACCGGGTTCGCGTCAACGGCAAGGCGTCGACCAAGGTGAAGGACGTCACGCTGACCGAGGTCTTCAACCGGTTGCGGCGTTGGTTGGTGGCCCGGGCGGCAAAGCCCCACGGCGCGGAACGGAATCCGCGCCCTACCTCGGACCGGTAAGCATCCGGCAATGCTGTGACACCTCGTCTCATTTCCCGTTGACCGGGGCGGGGCGGAGGGGCTTCATACCGGCATGGTGCCGAGCGTATTGATCGTCGACGACGAGAAGCACACCCGCGAGGGGCTGCAGCAGGCGTTACAGGAGCATTACGATGTGTCGGTGGCGGCCAGCGCGGACGAGGCGTTCAACCTGATGGATGCCCAGGAGTTCGAGGTGATCATCACCGATCTCCGCATGCCGGGTAAAAGCGGCCTCAAGGTCATCGACAAGGCCCTCGCCCTCGCGAACAAGCCGGCGGTCATCATGATGACCGCCTACGGCAGCATCGACTCGGCCGTCGAGGCCATGAAGCGCGGTGCCGTGGATTTCCTGACCAAGCCCGTGCAGATCGAGCGGCTCGAGATCCTCATCCAGCGCGCGCTCAAGACGAAGACCCTCGAGGTCGAGGTGAAGCAGTTGCATGAGCGGCTTGACGAGAAGTTCAATGTCGAGGGCATCGTCGGCCACTCGCCGAAGCTGGCGGAGGTCATCGAGCGCGTGAAGCTCGTGGCGCCGTCCAAGGCCACCATCCTGATCGAGGGCGAGACCGGCACGGGCAAGGAGCTCATTGCCCAGGCCATCCACCAGGCCAGCCCGCGGGCGCGGGCGCCGTTCGTGGCGGTGCATTGCGCGGCGCTGCCGGCGACGCTGCTGGAGAGCGAGCTCTTCGGCCACGAGCGCGGGTCGTTCACCGGCGCGACGGACAAGCGGGAGGGCCGCTTTGAGATGGCCGACGGCGGCACGGTCTTCCTCGACGAGATTGGCGAGATCGGTCCGGAGATCCAGGTGAAGCTCCTGCGGTTTATCGAGACCAAGAGCTTTGAGCGCATCGGCAGCAGCAAGACCATGACGGTCGACGTGCGCCTCGTGGCGGCGACCAACCGCAAGCTCGAGCAGATGGTGAAGGAGGGGAAGTTTCGCGAGGACCTGTTTTTCCGGCTCAACGTCGTGCGCATCACCACGCCGCCGCTGCGCGAGCGCACCGAGGACATCCCGGTGCTGCTGGAGCATTTCATCAAGGTCTACACGAAGGAGAACGGCTACGAGCTGGTGACGCTCGAACCCGGCGCGATGCGCTACCTGCAGAGCTATCCGTGGCCGGGCAATATCCGCGAGCTGCGCAATTTCGCCGAGAACGCCGTCGTGCTCCGTCGCGGCGGCAAGCTCAGCGAGTTCGACCTCGAGCCGAAGTTCCGCGGCGAGGTCGCCCCGCCGCCTGCCATGGTGACCGCCACGCCGGCGAACCCCTATTCCGTCGAGGACAATGAAAAGCGCCTCCTCAAGGAGGCGCTGATGAAGTCGCGCGGCAACCGCACGAAGGCGGCCCTGTTGCTCGGCATCAGCCGCCGCACCCTGCACCGCAAGATCGCCGAGTGGCCCGAGCTCGACGTGGTGGACCGGGGTTGAGGGGCGACACACCCCGGCGCGTTGCGCCACCCCTCTTGATAGAGGGGATCCCAGATTGTCGCGGTGTGAATCCCCTCTGGAGAGGGGTGCCCGGCAGGGCGGGGTGTGTTGGGTTCCCGTCATGAAGACCGGCCGATTCCGGCGCGAGGTGGCGGCAGGCGTCCCTGCCTGCCGGTTCGTAAGCACACGCGAAACCCACAGGCACGGAGGCCTGTGGCGACGCGAGGCAGCTGCCGGGTTTGAAGACGCTTTCAAAAATTCCACCTCAAGGCAGGTGATTGCAGGCGTAGCGAAGTATCCGGCGGGTGATTGGATCGTGGCCATGCTGCGGGATCCTTCACTTCGTTCCGCATGAAAAGTCCGCGGATAATCCGGCTGTTTTGGTGGGAGGGGCTTTATGCCCCGACTTTGGGCGGACAATCACGGCTGAGTCGGGGCCTAAAGCCCCTCCCACACAAAGGATGCAGCAGCCTTCTGCCCGGCTCGGCCGGGGTGGAACGCGTTGACCCCAACGCGTTTTCCCGAGCCAAGCGCGTTGGGGGCAACGCGCTCCACCTCATGGCCTTCGCCCTCCTGACCCTCGCCGCCGGGGCCACGGAAATTCGCGTGACCGGCTCGGATCTTCTAGGCGCTGATTTTGCCCGCGCGGTGGCGGAATTTGCCCGGCAGAACGACACGCCGGTGAAACTCGACCTGCGCGGCACGCGCCCGGGGATGACCGACCTCGAGGCCGGCCGCGCTGACGTCGGACTTTTCCTGCTGCCGGCAACGGAGCCGCCGCCGGGTGGCGACGTGGCGAGCCGGGTGATGGGTTATCAGGTCGCGGTGGTGGCCGTGCCGGCCGGGTCGTCACTCGGGGAGGTCACGTTTTCGGGGTTACGCGGGAATTTCGGGGCAGGGGGGCAGAAAGGCCTGACGCCGTTCGCCGTGTCGGCGGAGGCGGGATTGGCCTGGCCTCTGTTTCAGCGCATCATCCTGCAGGACGAGGCTCCGAAGGCTGGCATGGAAATTTTTGCGGACGGCGCGGCGCTCGCGGGGCGCTTGCGGGCGGTCGAGAGTGGCATGGGAGTCATGGGCCTCGCCTCGGCCGGGAGCGGGGGACTGCGGGTGCTGGCGCTGGCGCCTGAGCCGACGGAGCCGGCTTACCTGCCGACCCCGGAAAACGTCCATGGGGGTGCCTACCCTTTGCGCATGATGCTTTATGTGAGTTTTCCCCGGGCGAAGGCCCCGGAGTTGCAGCGGTTCCTGAAGTACCTGCTGTCCGATGAGAGCGCCGCCGCGCTGGCACAGGCTTCATTCCTACCGCTGCCGGTCGGGGCCCGCAACCAGCTGGTGTTCGAGTTGGAAGAGATGCGGTAGGACCGCCGGGAGCTTGGTATTAACGCCGAATCAAGCGGCGCGTAACCGTGAGCAGGGATAGCATGACCAGAAACCAAAGGCTCGTCGCGCCGCCACCACCGCCGCCCGATGAGGTGGAGGGCGCCGGAGTTGGCGTGGGGGTGGGAGTGGGCGTGGGCGTAGGAGTGGGAGTTGGGGTGGGTGTGGGGGTGGTCTCGGCCGCGGTCCGGCCGCGGCGGCTGGCATCAAGGCGGAACAGCGGCCAGTTCGAGGCGGAGGCAACCGCCGAGCCGTTGCCGTTGATCGCGTAAAGCTTGTTGTCGTAGGACCCGACATAGATCGTCCCGTCCGGGCCGATCACGGGTGACGAATCCACGAAATCTCCCGTCAGCATCCGCCATTTCTGGGTGCCATTGGCATTGAGGGCATAAACGTATTTGTCCCCGACGCCGAAAAGGATGGTGCCGTCGGCGCGCACCGCCGCGGAGGAATATATCTCGGCCCCGGCATTGAAGCGCCATTGCAGCGCACCCGTCGCGCCATTGATCGCATAGAAATATCCGTCGATGGACCCCACGTAAACGGTCGCATCCGCGCCCAGCACGGGCGAGGCGCTGATGGCGGCCCCGGTCGCATACTCCCAGAGCTTGCTGCCGGTGGTCCCGTTCAGGGCATACAGTTTGCCATCCTCCGAGCCGACGAAAACCGTGCCGGTCGAGCCAATCGCGGGCGATGAGGTCACTTGCTTGCCCGTGGTGAACTGCCACCGCAGGGTGCCGTCCGTCCGCAGGGCATAGACCCCGCTGTCCCAGGAACCAAAATAGATGGTGCCATCCGGGCCGATGGCCGGGGAGGAATCAACCCAGTCGGCCACCGGGTAGCTCCATTTCATGGTGCCGTCGGGATTGACCGCATATAGGGCGCGGTCGCCGGAGCCGATATAAACGGTGCCGTCGGTGGCGATCGCCGGGGAGGAAGCGATGTAGCCGTCAGTCAGGAAATCCCATTTCTTTGCGCCGGTGGCGGAGTTGACGGCATAGAGCCGGCCATTCCACGAACCGAAGTAGATCGTGCCGTCGGTGGCGATCGCGGGCGTGGAGTCGATCCAGTCGTCCGCCCCGGCGAACTGCCATTTCAGCGAGCCATTGGGGTTTATCGCGTAGAGCCGGCTCTGGCTGGAAACCGTGCCCTCCGACCCCGCGTAAATGGTCCCATCGGGGCCGATCATCGGGGAGCTGTAGACAATGCCACTGGTCAGGAAAGCCCACTTGCTGCTTCCGTCCGTCTGGGCCGGGCACACGGCGGCGGACACGAGGAAAACCGCCAGCCAAGGCCCGACTAGCCGCCGTATGGATGGTATGCGCATTAAGGGAGTGGGCCTCATTTCAGACCGGCCGGCGTATTTGAGGGGCATGAAGATGGAACCGGTTATTGCCTAGGCGAGTTTTGCTTTGGAAGCAAAAGGGAAAATGAAGTGCCGGCCGGGCCCGTCGCGGTGAGAAGGAGTTTCCCGTCCATGTGCGCCGCCAATTGCCGGCAGATCGCCAGCCCGATGCCCGCTCCGCCCGGTTTGGAACTCTGGCGGGGTTCAAACGGGCGCGCCTTGACCTCGGCGGGCAGGCCGGGGCCGTTGTCTTCCACGCCAAACTCCATTTCGCCTCCGGCGGAGGATTTCATCCTCAAGGTCACCGTGCCGGATCCCGGCGGGAGCGCTTCACAGGCGTTTTGGGTGAGATTGGTCAGGATGGCGGTGATAAGTCCCGCCTGATGATTGGTGAGCTTTCCCTCACCTTCCGTCACGAGGGTGACGCGCAGCTGCCGCTGGGCGGCAAACGCCGCCACGCGGGCGGCGACGGTTTCAAGCACCTCCCGGCCCGATAACTCAAAGGCCGCGCCGGCGTGCTCGTCGTGCATCAGGTTGACCACTTCATTGACCATGTCCTTGAGGCGCAGCGCCGCCGCGGTGGCCTCGTTCCATTCCCCCCTGGGGGCGGGCGGGCCGTTCTGCCTTTGCTCCTTGAGGAAGGCCTCGAGTCCCGCGATTGGATTCCGCAGGCCATGCATCAAATGCGCGGTGATTGCGCCCAGCGCGGAGGTCTTGGCCGCCAGGGCCAGTTCCCGGTTGGCGCGCACCAGGTCGTCTGTGCGCGCCCTCAATTCCGCGTGGGCGCGCGCGAGGCGCTGGATCATCCAGCCCGCGCCCGCCACGCCGGCGCCGGTCGCCAGCAGCCAGACCAGCCCGGCCTGCCGCGCCAGTTTGCGATCTAGCAGCCGGAACTCCTGCTCGATCGGCACTCCATCAATCACATATTGGGCGGCGCCCTCGATCACCGTCGTGCCGACCCCATGCAGCGGCACGGTGATGTTGAGCAGCGGGGCCGACTCGCGCGGGTCCGCGTCCATGCCATAGAGACCGCCGAGGGAGCCGACCGGGTTGAAGCGCACGACCGGCTTCAGGGCGCGCAGCTCAGCCCATTCCGGCGGGCCGGGCGGCGCGAGCTGGAGCGTGGTCGGCATCGAGTCAAGCAGCCCGCCGGCGCGGTCAAATACCCGGGCGCCCAGGACGCCCCTGAGACGCGAAGTCTGCAACGCCGTGAGCACGAGGTGGTCGGGATCCGTTGCTGCACCCGGCCCGCCGGCCCGATCCTTCTCCACCGCCTGCTGCATCAGCGCAACGGCGTACAGGGATTCGCCTTCCCGGTGAAGGATTTGCTCCCGCAGATCGGCCCGCAGCCACCATGTGATTCCCGCCACGGCCGCCCCGAGCATTCCGCCAATCGCCAGAAGCACAAGAACCGCCACCTTGCCCGGATGTGCGCGTGAACTCATCTGGCCGGGTCCGTCATCCCGAGATTGTCCCAGCTCCACTGCAGGCCCAGGTATACCGTGTTGATCCGGAATCGGGAGCGGTCGTCATTCGAAAGCGCCCGCTCCCATTCGTAGCTGGCCTTGAGGGACAGTGAGGGCGTGAGGCGGCGCGTGACCTCCAAGCCGGCTTGGTAGTCGTTTTTGTGCCGGGTCTCGGGCGTGATGCCGATGCCCACCAGCTGATTCGGAAAATTATAATACGCCATGCTGGCGGTGAACTCCACCGCCCAGGGATCCTGACGCCAGTCCAGGCCGGCAGCGAAGCGCCGCTGGTTGAAGTCGAAGTAGCCGCTGCCGTTGTCCCGGTTTTGCTCCACCTGGGCAGTGAGCTTGGTCCGCCAACGTTTTTTTTCGTCCGCGACCAGCTCCAGGTGGGCGCTCGCTTCATTCTGCCGGAACTTCAGGTGCGTGCCGGCAAGAGGGCGGCCGCCCAGGGTATACTGCGGCCGGGAGTCGTGGTCTCGCCAGCCGCTGGTTCCAGCCAGGCGGAACCCGGAACCACTCTTCCAGTCCCGGCCGATCCGCAGCAACCCCTCGCTTTCCAGGTAGCCGTCGACGTCGTCCGCGAAGTGGTCCTTCCGCGCGGAGACCTTCACCTCGGCCCACCAGCCGGGCGTGAAATTCCAGCGGGCCGTCGGACCCGCGGTGAATCCCGTGACCTTCAGCTCCGCCGTGTCGAGCACGGCCTCCGTGGCGGAGACATCGACGACCTGGTCGACATGGTAAGCCTGCACCGGCAGGCTGAATTTCCAAGCGGCCGGGGGCTGCCAGCGGGCTTCCATCAGGAGGAACACCGCGCGTTCGTGGTCGGTTTTCGCCGTCGAGAAATAACGGGTCTCCTCCGCGCTGAAAAAGGCGTAACCATCAAAACCTCCTGCGGGCAGGCGGAGGAGCATGACATCCGCGTTGCCCCGCGCGAATCCGCTGGCCGCCGGTTGCGTCGGGCTCAGCAGCAGATTGTCCCGGTAGCCGGCGCCGGCGCCCAGCGTGGTCGTCACGTTCCAGTCGGGGAGGGCGAGCAATTGCTCCAGTTTTCTCAGCGCCTCAGCGTCCGGGTCGGCCGCCGCCACCTGGTTCGCCAGCAGAAGGGCCGTGACCAGGATATAGCGGGTTTGGGGCATGGGAATCGGGAGCAAGGCTGGTGGAACCAGCCGGTTCGCACAAAGGGTAATTTTTCTTTCGGGCCGGGGGAGGGCGGTGGCGCGAGGTGGCGCCCACCGGTCAATCTTGGAACCGCCGGCCCGGATAAAAGCCAACAATAAAAAAAGAGGCGCCCCTTGGCAGGGCGCCCGAGTGATTTCCTAACGGCTGGAAACGTCAGCCTTTCTTCGCCTGGTCGCGGCGGGCCTTGATCGCATCGCGGATCGCCTTGGCCAGTTCCTTCTGGTCCGCGGTATGCGCCTTCATGATGGTTCGCAGGTCCGCGATGATGGCATCCCGTTGGGCCGGGGTCGCGTTTTTGAGGGCCTGCAAGGTGACATTGCGCTGCTCGAGGAGCGCCTTGGCCGCATCACGGTGCGACGCGATGATCGACTGCAACTCGGGCCCGAGTACCCGGGCGAGATCGTTAGGGATCATGGGGGTGGGAGCCGCAGATTGGGCCGAGGCCGGGATGGCTCCGAGGCTGAGGGCCAGCGTGGCGAGAAGGGCAGGGAGGAGTTTGCTTTTCATGGGATGGGGTGGCTGAGGTTTATGGTTTGAATTTCTGGAATACATCCACCTAGCCGCTACTGTGCCACCGGTTCCTGATTTCTCAATGCATTGCTATGCAGGCAAATCCATGTATCCCCTTCTTTTTTCCAATGGTTGGATTGGGCAAGGCCACCCAGGCCGGCGCCCCGAATATGGGCCTATTCCCCATTTTGCGCTTTGGCTGAATCCGGCTTGAGCCGGTAGCGCACAATATCCCGCGAAACACCAAGTAAACGCGCCGCGGCGGACACGTTCCCCGCGCTCTGCCGCATGGCATGGGCGATCAGTTCATCGGTCGCGACTTCCAGGGAGAATCCAGTTTCGGGAAAGATGAAATGCGGATCCATCCACCCGCCGCCGCGGCCGGCCCGATTGTCGCCGGCGGACAAGGCCGCAAATTCAAGGTTCGCGCCACCTTCACCAAACACGAGCGCCCGTTCAATCTCGTGGGCGAGTTCCCGCACGTTGCCCGGCCACGGGTGGGTCAGCAGGCGCCGGCGCCCGGTCTCGGGAATCGCCCCCGCTTTCAATCCATACTGTCGGCTGATCTTGGCCACGAGGTGCTCCGCCAGCTGGATGATATCCTGGCCGCGCTCGCGCAAGGGCGGTATGCTCACGCGGAACAAGTCCAGCCGCTGCAGGAGATCCCCGCGAAAGCGCCCTTCGGCGACGGATTTCCGCAAATCCGCATTCGTCGCCGCGATGATGCGCGCGTCGACCGGCCGGGCCCGGTTGGAGCCCACCCGGCGGATGACATGGTCCTCGATGGCCGTCAGCACTTTCGCCTGGAGCCCGGCGCTGAGGCTGGGCAGTTCATCGAGAAACAGCGTGCCGCCCTCCGCGGCTTCCAGCAACCCGATGCGGGTCGCGGTGGCATCGGTGAAAGCGCCGCGTTCGTGCCCGAACAATTCCGACTCGGCCAGCGCCTCGGGTAGCGCCGCGCAATTGACTTCAATCAAGGGCCTTTCCGCGCGGGGGCCGTTCCGGTGCAGCCAGCGCGCGAAGGCCGTCTTGCCCGTGCCCGTCTCGCCCTCGATCAGCACCGGTGACAGGGGCCCGGTCCGGCGCCGGTCGGCCTCGGAGATTTTCCGCAACTGCGTCTCCACCGCGGCCAGGCTGCGGCCGAAGACCAGTTCCGGTTCGCCCGCCCGGCCCGCATGCTCGCTCTGCCGGAATTCCTCCGCGCGGCGGAGGTGCTGGGTCCGTTTCGCCCGCTCGATTCGCACCGGCAGCTCATCCATGTCGAAGGGCTTCACGAGGTAATCCATCGCGCCGAGCCGCATCGCGTCCACCGCCCCGGCGACGCCGCCTTCGGCCGTCATGACCAGGGTCGCGGCGGCGGCCGGGATCTTTTTCTTCGTCAGCAAATCCGTGCCGCGGCCGTCGGGCAGGTTCACATCGAGCAGGACCGCGTCGAACTCCACGCCGCCCAGCGCATTCTCCGCCTCCTGGCGCGTGGCCGCCGCGGTGACCTCGGCCCCGAGACCCTCGAGACAGGCGGTGAAGCGCCGGCGCAACAGGGCCTCGTCCTCCACCACGAGAACGCGCAAACCCGCGAGTCTTTGTTTAGCCATGTCGATAGCCTCCTTTCCTATGCATTGGGCCAATCCCAATTGCCGGTAAATCAAAATCGCGGCGGCGCTCCTGCCTTCCCGGGTGCTCCGGCCATGAAAGCGCGGGCTCCGCCCTCCTCCGCGCGAAGCGGCTTGTCAGGGAAGGGTGCCGCCCTTTCACTGCCCGGCTACCTACCAGCCATGGCCGCGATCACCAAGAGCTACGAATCACACGACGTTGAGAAGAAGTGGTATGCCGCTTGGCTGGAAGCGGGCGCGTTTGCGGGCAAGGTCCAGCCGGGCAAGTCGCCTTACACCATCATGATCCCGCCGCCCAACGTCACGGGCGTGCTGACGATGGGCCACGTGCTGAACAACACGCTGCAGGACATCCTCATCCGCCGCGCCCGGCTCGAGGGCCGCGAGGCGCTCTGGCTGCCCGGCACCGATCACGCGGGCATCGCCACGCAGACCGTGGTGGAGCGCGAGCTCCGCAAGGAGAAGAAGACCCGCCACCACCTCGGCCGCGAGGAGTTCCTGAAGAAGGTCTGGTCCTGGCGCGACGAGAAGGGCGGCATCATCCTCAAGCAATTGCAGGCGCTCGGCGCGTCGGCCGACTGGAGCCGCACGCAGTTCACGATGGACCCGGCCTACTCGCAGGCCGTGCTCAAGGTGTTCGTCGACCTTTACGGCAAGGGCCACATCTACCGCGGCAAGCGCATGGTCAACTGGTGCCCGGTCAGCCTGACGGCGCTCTCCGACGAGGAAGTGATCATGAAGCCCGTGCAGGGCACAATCTACCAGGTGCGCTACGAGCGCACCGACGCGCCCGGCCAGTTCATCGAGGTCAAGACGACGCGCCCCGAGACGATCCCGGGCGACGTCGCCATCGCGGTGCATCCGGCCGACCCGCGCTATACTTCCTGGATCGGCAAGAAGGTGAAGCGCCCGATCGGCCCCGCCGCCGAGATCCCGATCATCGCCGACGAGGCCGTGGATAAGGAATTCGGCTCTGGCGCGCTCAAGATCACGCCGGCGCACGACAAGGTGGATTTCGAGGTGGGCCAGCGCCACCAGCTCGCGCCGATCGACGTGCTCACGCCCGACGCCAAGCTCAACGAGCTCGCCGGCCCGGAGCTGGCGGGCTTGGACCGCTTTGCCGCCCGCAAGAAGGCCGCCGAGTTGCTCAAGGAGAGCGGCGCGCTGGTTAAGGAAGAGCCCTACGAGAACAACGTCGGCTATTCCGAGCGCGCCGACGTGCCGATCGAGCCGCGCCTGACGTGGCAGTGGTGGCTGAAGTATCCGCGCATCGAGGAGGCCAAGACGGCGGTGCGCGACGGCCATATCAAGTTTTACCCCGAGCGCTGGTCCAAGGTTTACCTGCACTGGCTCGAGAACATCCAGGACTGGTGCATCAGCCGCCAGCTCTGGTGGGGCCACCGCATCCCCGTGTGGTATGCCAAGGGCCTCGACAAGGAGACGCTCACCGAGGCCGACATCGCCGACCCGAAGAAAGTGCACGTTTCGCTTGAGGGCCCGGCCGACATGGCCAACTGGGTGCAGGAGGACGACGTGCTCGACACCTGGGCCTCGTCCTGGCTCTGGCCCTTCGCCACGCTGGGCTGGCCGGACAAGGACGCGATGGCGAAGGCCGGCTACGATTATTTCTACCCGACCACGACGCTCGTGACGGGGCCGGACATCATCTTCTTCTGGGTGGCGCGCATGATCATGGCCGGCCTGGAGTTCACCAACCCCGGCCAGCCGCTGGAGAAGCGGATTCCGTTCAAGAACGTTTATTTCACCGGCATCATCCGCGACCAGCAGGGCCGCAAGATGTCGAAGTCGCTCGGCAACTCCCCCGACCCGCTCGACCTGATCGCCAAATATGGCGCAGACGGCCTGCGCTTCGGCATCGTGTCGATCGCGCCGCAGGGGCAGGACATCCGGTTCCAGGAAGACCGCATCGAGGGCGGCAAGAACTTCTGCAACAAGCTCTGGAACGCCTGCCGCTTCCGCCAGATGAGCGGCGACATGGCTGACAACTCATCGCCCGGCGCCATCCTCGCGCGCATCGAGCCGGCGAAGTTCGATGCTGACGACCATGCCATTCTCGACCGTCTCCTCGCCACGACGCGTGAGGTGGACCGTTGCTTCGCCGAGTTCGAGTTCAGCGCGGCCGTGCAGGCGCTCTACGGATTTTTCTGGAATGATTTCTGCGACTGGTATGTCGAGGTTTCCAAATCGAAACTGCAGCCGCCTTCGTCGCAGGACTCCGGCGCGCCAGGGGACCCGGCCACAAGAGCGAACTGCCTGGCGATCCAGGACCTCGTGCTGCGCCAGTCGCTGCTGCTGCTGCACCCGGTCATGCCGTTCATCACCGAGGAACTTTGGCACCTGCTCGGCTACGGCGCCGAAGGCACATTTCTCATGCGCGACACGCACCTGGAGAATTCGTCCCAGCTCGCCGGCCGCGGACTGCCGCTCGACCCGGCCGCCGCGGCGCAGGTGGCGCAGCTCAAGGCGGTCGTGTCGCAGGTGCGTGCCTTCAAGGCCGAGCACGGTGAGGCCGCCAGCAAGGTTTCCGAGTTCGTGGTGGAGACGACCGACGCCCACTGGGCGATCCTCGACGCCCACCTCGCCAAGCTGAAACGCATGATGGGCGCCGGCTCGGTCGTGCGCGGTGTGATGTCGCCCAGCGCCCCGGCCATGGTGACGACCTTCGGTTCCTGGAATATCATCAAGCAACTGAAGGGCGACCCGGCCGAGGAGAAGGTGCGGTTGAAGAAGGAGATCGAGACGATCACCAAGCACGTCGCCGGCACGCAGGCGCGGCTGGCGAACGAGGCGTTTGTCAGCAAGGCGCCGCCCGCGGTGCTCGAGGGCGCGCGCAAGCAGCTCGCCGACCAGCAGGCGAAGCAGGCCGAGCTGGAACGCTTGCTGGCCGCGTTGGGGTAACCCCGACTTGCCAGCGAGAACAATACCCCTCTAGCTGGTTCACTTCATGAAAAAAGCCCTGATTACCGGCATCACCGGCCAGGACGGTTCCTATCTTGCCGAGCTTTTGCTCAGCAAGGGTTACGAGGTGCATGGTGTGATCCGCCGCGCCTCGACGTTCAACACCAGCCGCATCGACCACCTGTACCGTGACCCGCACGTCAACGGCGTGAAGCTGTTTCTGCATTACGGCGACCTCGCCGACTCTGTGCAGATGGTGAAGCTCCTCTATGAACTCCAGCCGGACGAGATCTACAATCTTGGCGCCCAGTCGCACGTGCGCGTGTCCTTCGACATCCCGGAATATACCGGCGACGTCGTCGGCCTGGGTTCCGTGCGCATCCTCGAGGCCATCCGCGAGGCCGGCCTCGTGAAGAAGTGTCGGTTCTACCAGGCCTCCTCGTCCGAAATGTTCGGCAAGGTCCAGCAGGTGCCGCAGACCGAGGAGACGCCCTTCTGGCCGCGCTCGCCCTACGGCTGCGCCAAGATGTATGCCCACTGGCTGACGGTGAACTACCGCGAGAGCTACAACCTGCACGCCTCGAGCGGCATCCTTTTCAACCACGAGAGTCCGCGCCGCGGCGAGACCTTCGTCACGCGCAAAATCACCCGCGCCGCCACCCGCATCAAGCTGGGCCTGCAAGAGTCGCTCTACATGGGCAACCTCGATGCCCAGCGCGACTGGGGTTACGCCAAGGAATACGTCGAGATGATGTGGGTCATGCTCCAGCAGGACAAACCCGACGACTACGTGGTCGCGACCAACGAGACCCACTCCGTGAAAGAATTCATCCAGGAAACCTTCGGGCTGCTGAACCTCGACTGGGAGAAATACGTCAAGTATGACCAGCGCTACGAGCGTCCTGCCGAGGTCGAGCTGCTTATCGGCAATCCCGCCAAGGCCAAGAGGCAGCTCGGCTGGGAGCCCAAGGTGAAGTTCAAGGAGCTCGTGAAGATCATGACCGAGGCCGACCTCGCGCTCGCCAAGCGCGAGGCGCAGATCGCGGCGCTGGGTGAGCCCTCCAAGGCGCCGTTCGCATGAAGATCTACGTTGCCGGACACAACGGCATGGTCGGCGCCGCGGTGGTCCGGCGCTGCCGCGCCGAGCCGGGCGTGACGCTCCTGCTGCGCTCGCGGCAGGAACTTGACCTGGCGAACCAGGCGGCGGTGGCGGCCTTCCTCGCCGCCGAGAAGCCCGACACGGTCATCATGGCCGCGGCCAAGGTCGGCGGCATCCACGCCAACAACACCTACCCGGCGGACTTCCTCTACGACAACCTGGCGATCGCCAACAACACGATCCACGGCGCCTACGCGGCCGGGGTGAAGCGGTTTCTCTTCCTCGGCAGTTCCTGCATCTACCCGAAGCTGGCCCCGCAGCCGATGCCCGAGAGCAGTCTGCTTACCGGACCGCTCGAGCCGACCAACGAGGCCTACGCCATCGCCAAGATCGCCGGGCTGAAGCTCTGCGAATATTATCGGAAGCAGTTTGATGGGAAAAACGGCCGTCAGGTGCTCTACCACTCGGCGATGCCGACCAACCTCTACGGCCCCGGTGACAACTATCACCTGCAGAACTCGCACGTGATGCCGGCGCTCATCCGCAAGTTCCACGAGGCGAAGCAGGCGGGCAAGGCCGAGGTCACCGCCTGGGGCACGGGCGCGCCGAAGCGCGAGTTCCTCCACGTGGACGAGCTGGCCGACGCCTGCGCCTTCCTGCTGCGGATGACCAACCCGCCCGACCTGATCAACGTCGGCACCGGCACGGACGTGACGATCAAGGAGCTCACGGAGATCGTGGCGGAGGTCGTCGGTTTCAAGGGCAGGATTGTCTGGGATGCCACCAAGCCCGATGGCACGCCCCGCAAATTGATGGATGTCTCGAAACTCACCGCGCTCGGCTGGCGCGCCCAGGTCGGCGTGCGCGAGGGCGTGGCCAAGACCTATGCCAGCTTCCTGACTGAGCAAGCCGCTGGCACGCTGCGGGGTTGACTGGTTCCACCCGGTGCCCTCGTCCATCTGCCCATGTGCGGGGCGTTGACCTTGCCCGGATGGGTCTCCAAGCTGCCCATTATAGGTCACTCCCACCACACTCAACCCATCCCAATCATGTCCAACCCGTCCGACACTCCGCCTCCTGCCGCGCCCGCGACTGAAGACCGCACCGTCGCCATCCTGAGCTACCTGACGATCATCGGTTTCATCGTCGCCCTGATCATGCACAGCAACAAGAAGACCGCCCTCGGCTCCTTTCATCTGCGCCAGTGCCTGGGCCTGATCATCAGCGCCATCGCCCTGAGTGTTGCCGGCATGGTGCTCGCGTTCATCCCGATCATCGGCTGGCTCGCGGTTCTGGTCGGCTGGCTCGGGTTCCTTGTGCTCTGGGTCATGGGCCTGATCGCCGCGGCGAGCGGCGAGCAGAAGCCGGTTCCCTTGCTGGGCGCGAACTACCAGAAATGGTTCGCCAACACCTTCACCTGAGCCGCCGCGCAGTTTCCATCTTCCCGCCGTCCGGAGCATCCCGGGCGGCTTTTTCTTGGCGGGATGGGGCGACTTTCCGCTTGCGGAGGGCGCCCCGCTGCCAAGGGTAGGGACGTCCATGATCGCTCCCGAAACCTTTTCCCACCTCGACAACCTAAAGAAGCGCGCCGGCTACTTATGGAGGTTTCTTTGACGTCGAACAAAAACAACGCGAGATAGAGGCCATGGAGGCGCAGATGGGCGCCCCGGATTTCTGGAACAGCTCCGAGAAGGCCCAGAAGCACATCGCCAAACTCAACGGCCTGAAGAAGACCATCAGCGGCCTGGTGGCGTTCAACAAGAAGCTCGATGACGCCGCCGTGATGGTGGAGCTGATCGAGGCGTCCACGCCCGCCGAGCAGGAGGAATATGCCCGGGAACTCAACGCCGCCGCTCCCCCTATGGCCGAGGAGCTCGACAAGCTCGAAATCGCGTCCTTTCTCACCGGCCAGTTCGACCGCAACAACGCCATTTTCAGCATCCAGGCCGGCGCCGGCGGCACCGAGTCCAACGACTGGGCCGACATCCTCTTCCGCATGTATTCCCGCTGGTGCGAGCGCCGCGGTTACGAGGTCGAGCTGATGGACGTCCAGCCCGGCGACACGGCCGGCATCTCCAAGGCGACGATCCTCATCAAGGGCGAGAACGCTTACGGCTACGCCAAGGCCGAGCGCGGCGTGCACCGGCTTGTGCGCATCAGCCCCTTCGACTCCAACAAGCGCCGCCACACCTCGTTCTGCGCCGTCGACGTCGTGGCCGAGATCACCGAGGAAATCGATGTTGAGGTGAAGGAGGAGGATGTCCGCGTCGACGTCTACCGTTCCTCCGGCAAGGGCGGCCAGGGCGTCAACACCACGGACTCCGCCGTGCGCCTCACCCATGCGCCCACGGGGATCGTCGTCGTCTGCCAAAACGAGCGCTCGCAGATCAAGAACAAGGCCAGCGCCATGAAGGTCCTGAAGGCCCGCATCTACGAAAGGCGCCAGGACGAGCAGCGCGCCGAGATGGACAAGTTTTACGGCGAGAAGGGCGAGATCGGTTTCGGCGCGCAGATCCGCAGTTATGTGCTGCAACCCTACCAGATGGTGAAGGACCTCCGCACCGGCGTCAGCACCAGCGACACCCAGGCCGTGCTCGATGGCGATCTCGACCGCTTCATCACCGGCTGGCTCCGCGCCGGCTGCCCGCGGCACCGCAACAAGGACATCCAGATAGATGACTGAGTCCGGCCTGATTTCGGCTCGCTGCACCCGCGCAGCCTCAACCGGACCAGCCTTTCAACACCACGCACATGGGCCAAGCCTCTAAACGCCGCCACTGCCCCGCTATCGGCCGCGAAATCACCTCCGCCGAATGCGGGGAATGCCGTCACAGTCGCTACGCGTGTCCTGCCATGTGCGTCTTCAATCCGTTTTCCCTCACGCAATACGACGTCCTGCTGGAGCAAGAGGGCCGCTTGGACAAAACGACCGTCAACCGGCTGCTCGCGGAGGACGCGACAGCGGCGGACGCCGTCGCGCAGGCGGCGCGGTGCAACCCGGGCCATGGTTTTCATGCCGCGAGCGTCATGCGGCTGTTTTTCCAAGCGGCGGCTGACGGCAGTACCTTTGCCGAGCGCTGGCAGCGGGCCGGTCTCCCGGGATTGAAGAATGACGAGCGCGTGCTCCTTCAAGCGAAGATGCGGATGCGCGTGGTTCTGCTTGAAATCCGTTCGGTGGTCGATGATCGGACCATCGAGGCGGTGGATCTGTTGGATCCGTCTGCCGGCGTGTTGCAGCTGGTGGATCGCAGTGTTGCGTCGCGCGCGGTACGTTTTGCCACCATCCTCACTTGGGCCTATCCGTTGCCGCACTTCTGGCGCCTTTCGGGCACAGGGATCCTGGTGCCCGACATGGGGCCGATCGGCGCCTTGGAGGCGGTGGAGGAGTGCGTGGCCCATCTCGGTGGACCCCGGGTGCCGGGGGCGCCCCGGGCGCGGTGGCTGGCGGAGAACTTTGTCCGGCTCGATGAGACGTTGACGGCGGTCGCGCTCGAAAGACGCCGCCTGATGTTTGCCAGCCTGGACGCGCAATTCGGCGCCGCCACCTATGAGTTGAACAAGTCATTCAATGAGTGCCGCAAGGCGCTCACCGCTGATCCAGCGGTCGCGCCGGACGACGCGACACCCGAGGAGCGCGCCGAGGGCATGAAGCAGGCGATGGTCTGGTTTGACGATGTCGCCGCCGACGCCGGGCCGACCCAGCCGGGGGCGCAACGGGTCAGGGGCCGGATTCTGCTGGGTCCGAAGCAGTGGCGGGTGGAGGCGATGGGTGCGGCCCGGCTGGCCGGCCTGCGCGAAAGCTTCGAGGCGCGCCTGGGGCCGCGGGTGCGGTTCGTCACGGAGCGGCGCGATGATCTCGGCGCGCGGGTGGCTGCGGCGGATCCGGCGGTCGACCCGGCGGCGGTGCCGCCGCGCCTGCTGGAGCAGCCCATGAGGCTGGAGATGCAGTCCTCGCGCATACCCGGGCCGCCGCCGGGGATTTCCCTGGACGAATACAGCGCCCAGTTGCGGATGCAGCTGACCTTGGAATTGCCGGATACACCGATTCCTGCTCTCGATGGCCGGACACCGCGCGAAGCGGCGGCGATCCCCTCGCTCCGTCCGAAGCTGCTCCACATCATGAAGGGCCACGTGCGCGCACTGGACGAGGGGAACCTGCGGAGCGGCCGCGCCCGATGACATCAACCCGGTGCTGCGGGAACTGGGCCTGACCGAGATCAATTATCCTCCTCCGCCGGTGCGACCCGCCATGCAGGATGCCGCTGATGCCGCCGATGGGCGGTTCACGGAGGACGACGACGATTCGTATGATGTCGGATTGCCGGTCGAGCCCGGCCGGCCCGCCGCGCCGGTTCTGACCGGTGCCCCGCTGACACTTCATCAGGCGTTGGAGCGGCTCCAGGCGGTCATGGACTCCCTAGACCGGGCCGCTGACGGCCTGGATGAACTGGATCGCTCCGGGTCGACGCTCATCGACGATGCCCGGGACCTGGTGAGCGAGCAGATGAACGACACGGAATTCAGCGTCCTGATCACCTTTCTGCTGCAGGCTTGGTTTGCCCTTGTGCCCTTCGGCGTCCGGGCTCCGACGCTGCATTTCGCGACGATGGAAGCGGCGATGGCGGCGGCGGACGACGGTCTGCGCCCGCCCGGCCGGTTGTCGCGCAGCGATTTTGAGCGGCTGATGGGTGGTTGCCGGCAGCCGGGACTTTTGCAGGCGTTGGCCGGCGGGGTGATGGAAGGACTGGACAAGCTGCCGAAAGCGTCGCGCCCGTCGCCGCCGGCGGTGGTCAGCATGGTGTTCGTGCTCAAGGTGGTGCTCGACGAACTGGACCGGGCCTTGCGCGCCTGAGGTGCCGTCGCCGGCTTTACTGTTCGTTTGCCCTTTCTGATTTGTGACCTCTGATAGCGGGCTCCATCATGCCTGACCTGCCCTACGAAGTTCTTCGCACCGCGTTCGCCGAGCAGTCGCTGTTCGAGGACAAGACCTGGCAGCTTTCGCCCGCGGCCTGGCCGCTGACGCCGGCGCAGGTGACGGAGCTGGAGGCGATCGGCACGGCGTGCCTCGAGTTTCACACGGCGCTGGAGACGCTTTACCTCCGCTCGGCCGCGGGCAAGAATCTCCTCCGCAACAAGCCGCTGCTCGCGCCCTGGGTGGCCGACTACCTTGACCGCGGCAAGCCCGCTGGCCTCGTCGCGCATGCGCGCGACCCGAAGAACCGCGGGGCTTTCCCCACGGTGCTCCGGCCGGACCTGCTGCTGACGGACGACGGTTTCGCGCTGACGGAGCTCGACTCCGTGCCCGGCGGCATCGGCCTGACGGCCTTCCTCAACAAGCTCTACGGCGGCGACACGGATCCGGCTGTGCTGGGCCACGGGGGCGCGATGGTGGAGAATTTCCACGCATCGCTGGCCGCGCTGCGGCCGGCGGTGCGCAATCCCCTCATCGCCATCCTCGTGAGCGACGAGGCCGCGACCTACCGGCCGGAGATGCAGTGGCTCGCGGAGCAGCTGCAGCGGGCGGGGAAGCGCGTGTTCTGCCTGCGCCCGGAGGACGTGTTCCCGCTGGGCAGCGAGCTGTTTTTCGATGTGGAGGGCACGCCCGAGAAGATCGACGTCATCTACCGCTTCTTCGAGCTTTTCGACTGGGCGAACGTCAAGGTCGGGCGCGAGATCCTGGAGGCGTGGGCCAACGGCACGGTGGCCATCGCGCCGCCGATGCGCCCGTTCCAAGAGGAGAAGCTGGCGCTGGCGCTGTTCCACCATCACCGGCTCGCCGAATTCTGGGCCGAGACCCTGAGCGGCCGCAGCCTGAAGCTGCTGCGCGCCCTCATCCCGCAGTCGTGGATCATGGACCCGGTGCCGTTGCCGCCCGGCGCCGCGCTCGACGGCCCGCGGATCGGCGGCCGGATGCTGAATGACTGGCGCGACCTCGCGGCCGCGTCGCAAAAGGAACGCGACCTGATCATCAAGATTTCGGGCTTTCACGAGACCGCGTGGGGCTCGCGCAGCGTCGTGCTGGGCAGCGATTGCTCGCGCGAGGAGTGGCAGCAGGGTATCGACCAGGCCCTGCAACTGGCGCCGACCAACCTGCACATCCTGCAGGAATACCGGAAGCCGAAGAAGGTCGAGCATCCCCTCTACGAACCGCCCCAGGATGGCCTACCCGGCGTCTCCTCCGCCCTAGGCCAGGCAAAGGTGGATGCCTTGGCGAAGCCGGGTCGGCTCCGCCTGTGTCCGTATTATTTCGTGGTCGGCGGTCAGGCCCGGCTGTCAGGCGTGCTGGCGACGTTCTGTCCGCCAGACAAAAAAATCATCCACGGGATGGTCGATGCAGCCTTGCTCCCGTGTAGGGTTTTCTCCTTAACGTAACCCGTGCCTTATCCCGTTCCGCCCACCCGTCTCCAAGCCACCGCGAAGAAGGGAAGAGTGCTCGCCGGTGCGGCGCTTTTCGCCGGGCTGGGCTGGCTGTCGGGCTGGGCGCAACCGGCCTTCGATCTGGAGAAAGTGCGGGCGCGGGCCGAACAGGCTGACGTCGAGGCTCAGACCATGCTGGGCCGCGCCTACAGCGAGGGGCAGGCCGGCCTGAGACAGGATCACGCTGAGGCGTTGCGCTGGTTCCGTCGCGCGGCCGACAAGGCGTTTGCCCCGGCCCAATACCAGCTCGGGCTGGCGTATGAGCAGGGTCACGGCGTGGCCGCCGACGAGCGCCAGGCCTTCAAGCTTTTCCTGATGGCGGCCGAGCAGGGCTTCGGCGCGGCGCAGTTTAATGTTGGTAATATGTATGCCGCCGGCCGCGGGGTCGGGCAGGATTTGTTCGAGGCTAACCTCTGGTTCAAGCAGGCGGCGGAGAAAGGCCTCGCCGAGGCGCAGTTCAACCTCGGGTTGGCCTACGAGGCCGGCCGGGGTGTGAAGAAGGATGAGGCCCAGGCCGCGCGCTGGTATAAGCAGGCGGCCGACCGCGGGTTGCCCCGCGCGCAATACAACCTCGGCCTGCTGCTCGAGGATGGTCGCGGCGTGGCGAAGAACGAGGCCGCGGCCGCCGGTTATTACCGGGCTGCCGCCGAGCAGGGCTTCGCGGCCGCCCAAAACAATTACGGTCTTCTGTTTTCGGAAGGTCGCGGCGGCCTAACCAAGGATCCGGTGCAAGCTTGGGTGTGGCTCAGCCTCGCCGTGGAAAATGGCGCGAGTCCCGCCGCGCGCGATTTTGTGGCCCGGGACCTGAATGCCGAGCAGCGGGCCACCGCCGCCGGGCTGCTTGCGGGCCGTCGTTCCGGCCATGCGCCGGGGACGCCCGCCGCGACGACCCCGGGCGGTCCGGTCGCCGCGCCGGCCAATTCCTCGCCGCCCGCCCGCGTGGCTGAGCTAATGAGTGCTCTGGAGCAGGCGCGCGAGGCCAACACGCAGTTTGCCGAGGCCAACCAGCGCCTTGAACTGGATAAAGCCCGGCTGGAGCAGCAGATCGCCTCGGGCGGTGACACCGGCAACCTGATCGAACAACTGCGTGCGCAAAGCGCGCGGCTGGCCGCACTGGTGCAGGCCCTCACCACCGACAAGGAAGCGGCGGAACGTCAGGTCGCGGTGCTCAGCGTCCAGGTCCGCGACGCGCAGCAGGACCTGGCCCGCAACCGGAGCGCGGCGCCCGCGACGAGGGCACCCGCGCTTGATGTTGCCCGCTATGAAAGCCAGGTCGGCGACCTGACGGCGAAGTTGGTACAGGCGACCGAGTCGCTCGCCCAGCTGCAGGCCGCCAACCAGCAATTGACCGAAGGCAACGCACGGCTGCAGCAGGAGAAGGAAGCCCTGGCCGCCAGGTCAGGGGCCCCGGCCACCGCCAGCGGCGGCGAACAATCCGCCATCCTGACCAACCTTCAGCGCGACAATGGGCGGCTCAACGACGAGGTGAAACGCTCCACGCGCGAACTCCTTTCGCTCAACCGCCAGCTGCGGGCCCTGCGCAACCAGGCGGCCAAGCCGGCCGTCGACGACTCCGCCGCCAAGGAGCAGCTCGCGCAGCTCACCGCCAAGGCGGAGCAGGCGGTGCAGGATGTCATCCGCTGGCAGGCGGAAAACAGCCGGCTCGCGGCCCGCGTGACGGAGCTGGAAAACCAGCCGAAGCCGGTGGCGGACGATAGCGGGGCGGCCGGGCTGGCCGAGGCCCGGCAACTGGCCGGCCGGTTGCAGGACCAGGTCACGACTTTGCAGGCCGAAAAAGCCGCGCTCGAGAAATGGAGCCGCTCCTTGGAACAGACCGTCAACGAGAAGTCGGTCCTCGCCGATGGAGCCAGTTCCGGGCTCGCGGAATTGCGCCAGAAATTCGCCGCGGCGCAGCAGCAGCTTGAGGCCGCAGCCACGGAAAACCGCGCGCTGGCCGCCCGGGTAGCGCAGGCCGAGCAGGCCCTCGCGGCGGTCCCGGCCCCCGTCAAACCCGCCACCGCGGGACTCGACAACCTCCGCCAGCAGCTGGCGGAGGCGCAACAGCAGGCGGAAAAGCTTGCCCAGCAGAAACTGGCGCTGGCGGACCAGGCGGCCGGCGAGCGCCGCAGCTTCCTGCAGGCGCAGGCTCGCGTGGCCGCGCTGGAACGCGACTTGCGCGAAGCCCGCAAATCCGCCGGCAGCAGCGCCGAGCTCGATGATCTGAAGAGCCAGTTGATTATCTCCAACCAGCTGCTCGAAAAATCCGGCGCAACCGTGGCCGATCTGACCGGAACCAACGATGGCCTGGAGCAGGAGCTGGCCGCCGCCCGCCAGGGTTCGGCCGCAACGGTGGCCTTGCGCGAAGAGCTGGTGAAGTTGCGCGGTGAGACCGCGGGCCTGGCCGGGTTGCGCGAGGAAAACAGCCGGCTGGCTCTGGCGGCGGAGGGGGAACTGCGCCGCCAGAACGAACAATTGACCCGCGACAGCGAGCAGCTGACCGCATTCATGAACGGCAACCGGCGTGATCTCACCGCGGCCCAGGCCCAGGTGGTCGAGTTGGAGAACCAGCTGGCAGCCGCCACCACGGCCGGCACCCGCGGCGGGGCCGACAGTCGTAAGCTGGCGGCCGACCTCACCGAGGCCAACGCGACGGTAGAAAAGCTCACCGCCACCGTGGCGGAGCTGACCGGCGCCAATGACCGGTTGGAACAGGATCTGGAGAATGCGAAGAAGAGCACCGCGGCAGCGCTGGCCGCGCAGTCCCAAGCCGTCAACGCCACGGAGCCCGACGCCTACCGGATGGAGATCAGCACGCTGCAGGCCCGGGTGAAGGAGCTCGAAGGCCAGATCGAGGAGGACCGCAGCAATTCCGCCCGCGAGGTCTCCACGCTGGCCACCCAGCTGACCCGCACCCGCGAGACGAACAAGTCCCTCACCGAGGCCAATCGTGCCCTCTTGGGCGCGAAGCAGTCCGAGTCACCCACGGTGGACAAGGAGGAATTTGACGCGGTGCAGGCGCGGGTCCGCGAACTCACCGCAGCCGGCGAGGCGCTGAAGCGCCAGAACCAGAAACTCACGGTGGACAACGAGGGTCTGGCCGCCGAGCGCGCGGCCTTCCGGCAGCAGCTGGAGCAAGCGCGCCAGATCGCGACCACACTGCCCGGGCTCACCGATGAGAAGGCGGCGTTGCAGGAACGGCTCGAGGCCGTGGGCGCCCAGCTGGTCAAGGCCCAGCAGGAGATCGACACCTTGCAGAAGGACAACGCCGACACGTTGGCCGTGGCGGCGACCCACAAGGCTGCGGCGGACCAAGCCCGCGCCGAGCTCGCGGCCCTGCAGGGCCGGACGGTCGAGGCCGAGAAGGCCACGGAGTCGCACAACTCTTCCGTGGCCGAGCTGACGCAGGCCAATGCCCGGCTGGAGCTGGAGCGCGAGGACATGCGCCGCCTGGTTGAATCCTACCGGGCCGACATCACCCGCCTGACGCAGAACGTGCGCGGCGCCGAGCAGATGCGCAGCGAGGCCGAGCGCGGCGCCCAGCAGAACATCGACGCCGTCACCGCCCAGCTCGGCCAGCTGCGTCGTGACCTGGAGACTGCCCGCACGGCGCAGGCCAGGCTGGCAGAAGCCAGCGCCCTGCAGGATCGCGACCGCGTGGCGATCATCACCCAGCTGCGCACGGAAAACGGCGCGCTGGCCGCCCGACTCAACCAGGCGCAGAGCACACTCGACCAGATCGCGTCCGCCGCGCGGCTCGGCACCCCCGCCGCGGCGATCGCCACCGGTGGTGCGGCGCCGGTTCGGCCGGTGGTTTCCGCCCCGGCCGGCACGGCCGAGTTCCGCGTGCACACGGTCGCCGAGGGCGATTCACTCTCCCGCATCAGCATGCGCTATTACGGCACCGCGAACCGCTGGCAGGAGATCTTCCAGGCCAACCGCGATGTGCTGCAGGGCTCCAGCACGCTCCGCGTCGGGATGCAGCTGCGGATCCCGTGAGGTGGAACCTCATTGTGGGCCAGCGAGTTTGCTCGCGCCACGAGACGCCCTGCGCGAGCAAGCTCGCTGGCCCACGGAATATACCGGCCCAAAAAAGAAGGCACGCCTCGCGGCGTGCCTCCGGTGATTTTCTATGGCGTAAAGCTCAGGCGACGGCGACCTGGCCGGTGCGGACCGGGGCGGCGGACTGCTTCGCCAGGTGGCTGAAGAAGTTGTCGCGGCGTTCCCGGGCCAGCTTGACGTCCTTCGTGCCGAGGGAGCGGCGGATGCGCTCCTTGGTGAAGGGGGTCGGGTAGACTGTGTAATGCAGGAACCACGTTCCGTTGTTGTTCCAGAGGTGGTGGTTCGGGTTCGCTTCGCTGATACGCAGCGAGGCGAGGGTGATGAGGTTGGTGGACATGATGCGTGAGCGGTTGATGGTTAGTTAATCGTTCGCGCATCAGGGTTTTTCCTGAAAAACGAAAAGCCGCCTGAGGGCATCAGGCGGCTTTTTCGCTTTTTAGGAGGAGTTTTTTTGTTAGGGCGTTTTACCGCCCTCACATCCGGGTGACTTGCGCCACTCGAAACCACCGTGATCACTCCTAGACCCGGTTGGCAGAACCGACTGTTTCCAGTAGATCCTTTCCTGATGCAATGCGCAGCGTGCAAACTCCGGCGGCGGATGCCAGAAAAATCTTCGTGAGCGGACTGAAGTTGTCAGGAAGCCCCGGGCAAGCCGCTGCAATCGGCCCTTTTATGCAAGTGGTGAACGTGAAATAATCTTTGGCCGAAAGTTTTAGTGTTGTCCAAATGTATCTATATTGATACGTTTGAACCATGAAAGAGGACAAATTGAAGCGCTTCGAGACGACATCGACCGAATATCTCCGCGAGGAAGGTGTCTATGGCGACGTGGAGGCCAGCGCCATGAAGCACGTGATCGCAGCGGCGCTGGCGCAGCGCATGGAACGGCTGGGCCTGACGGTGGCGGAGCTGGCGAGCTCGCTGGGCACGAGCCGGGCCGCGGTCAACCGCGTGCTCGATCCGCTCAACACCTCGCTCACGCTCACCACGCTGGCGCGGACCGCGGCGAAACTCGGCTGCCGGGTCAAACTCGAGATCGTGACCCCGCGGTGAGGTTCCAGGGACCGGGGCGGCCGTTCCCCCAGCGCCTCAGCGGAACTGCCAGCGCACCGCGAAGTGCAGGGTGTTGTAGGTGTAGCCACTGAGCCGCGGAATGCCGATCAGGTCCAGCGCCCAGCGGTCGGCGAGGGGCACGGTGACAAGCACGCCACCGAGCGGCACGAGGCCGCCGTTGTTGAAATTGTAGCGATGGGTCACCCCGGCGATGCCTCCGACCAGGATTTTCCCTATCGGCCACTCCTTGCCCACATAGGCGTAGCCGGCCGTGCGGGCGAGGCTGTTGCGGAAAATGCCGGCGCCGGCGATCCAGTGGTTTTCTGTCACGCGCATCAGCCCGAGGCCGGGTGTGTTGTTCGTCAGGTCCGTTTCCGTGGTGTGCTCGTGCAGGCTGTGCAGCTGCAGCGACAGATGCCAGGTCGGCTCGGCCGCCGCAGCGGTGGCGGCCATACCGAGGGCAAGGATGATGAGGCGCATGGGCAAAGGCTAACGGGCGGTGGGGTGGTCGCGCCGGTAGTGCTCCGACAGCAGATCGCGGCCGAAGTCGCCGGCGAAGTCCCGCCAGACCGTATGGATGTGGTTCGCTTGGTTCTGGATGTTGTCGTATTCGATGAGAAAAGCGGGGCCCTGGATGCGGTAATAATGAGGCTCACCTTTCTCCAAGTCGCCTGCCCAGGCGAAGTGGACCGCAGCCCAGCCCTCCGCGGCGATCTCCCGCGTCGCGGACTCGGCGACCTCCTGGCGCAGCCGGCCGGCATAGACTCCCACCAAGTCGCGGAGTTGGGCCTGCTGGTCCGGGGTCATCTGCGGGTAGGCCAGGCCGGCGGGAGTGGAGGGCGACACCTGCCGTTTGTTTTCAGTGATGATCTCCGGGGGGGCCCGGTCGGCGATTAGGACCACCCGGAGCTGGTCGGCACCGAATGACTTTACCAGCGCGCGGCCGAGGTCCTCTTCTGTGGCCAAGGCCCGGCGACCCTTTTGTGCGTGGTCGATGCGCACCTCGGCCGGATTGGCGCCGAAAAAGAACGGGGTCGCGGCCAGCCGGCCGTCGGCGAGGGTGAAGTTGATCGACAGGTGGTGTCCCTCCACGCGCCAGCCCCAAGGCGAGGCGGAACCCGGCGCGCCGAACACGGTGAAATAGTAGAGCTGAGGGTTGCGCCGGGCGGTGCCCTCCATGGCGAAGAGCACGTTCTCCAGCGCGATGATCGCTTCCACCTGCAACTGCCCGCGCTGACTGAGGCCGGCGGTGAGCAACTGGCGGGCGAGGGCCTGCTGGGCGTCGTTCATGTCCCCAAGTTTCAGCCCTTGGCGGGCGAGCGGCACGTAGTGCCAATTCTTGCGCTCGTCGTCGCCGACGGCGAACACGGCCTGCGACCGCTGGGCGGGGTCGAGGGATTGCAGCCAGGCTGTGGCCGCCGCGGCCATCTCTGCCGGCGGATCGGCGGCCCGGCTCGTAGCGGGCGCCAGGGCCAGGAGGGTGACGGCAGCTAGGATGAAGCGGTGCATGGATTCTGGTCGGCAGGTTTGTTCAACCCAAGGCGGCCCGGATCTTGGCGGCGAGGGCGGTGTAGTCCTCGGCGGACAGCAGGATCTTCGGGTCGGGCATCATGGTGAAGGTCGTGCCCCAGGCCGGACCGTCCACATACTTGGGCACGAGATGGACATGCAGGTGCGGGAGCTTGTCAGAATAGGCGCCGTAGTTGATCTTGGTCGCGCCCATGGCGGTGCGGATGGCCTTGGCGGCGCGGGCCACATCCTGCGTGAATTTTGCCAGCTCGGCGTCCGGCAGCTCGTAGAGCTCGTTGACGTGGCCGTTATAGGCGACGATGCAGCGACCGTGGTAGGTCTGCTCCTTGAAGAGGTAGAGCGTCGAGACTTGGAGCGGGGTCAGCTCGATCATGAGGTCGTGCAACCGCTGATCCTTGCGGCAGTAGAAGCAGTCGGGGAGGGTGCTCATGGGCTGGACGTAGTTTTGGCTTCGCCTCCGGTCGTGTCGATGCCGGGCTTTGAGAACATCAGTTCTGGGGCTTGGGCAGTCGCAGATTGAGCAGCGATCGGATCACTCGAGGATCATTCCGCATATCCAGAAAGCTAACACCGTGGTAACCGTGGGCTCAATCGCGAAGTAGATGCCGAAGTATGTCCGGCGGATGATGGCCCGACGGAAGAAGCGGTGTTTCTTAGGGAATTGCTCCGGATTCCACTCGATCCAAGCCACCGCCTCACGAAAGCGGATGGAAAATGTGTCTGCTCCACCAGTGAGCCAGGAATCGTAGAAATCCCGGGCGTAGTTAAGGTCTGGCGCAACCGGCTCAAGGAATTCGACGGGACGGCTTTTCCCGACCGGGTGAGACGTCGCTCCAACTCCGGCAAGGTGATCCGTTTCACTTTGCCTGACTTGTAGGCGGTCCAACGCTCATCGAGGATCTTCTTGTGGACCGGATGGGCTGGCAGGCTGTCGTCCACGCCCGAGAACCAGAGTTCCTCGGCCAGCTTCATCCGCTGGCGCTTGGGGAGCTTGGTGAGCTCGGGGAAGTTGGCGAGGGTCATGGTGGGGAATCTAGTCAACGTGACCTGGGCTTCAATCTGGAAATCGTGGCCGCGCGGTGTGCGGAAGTCGGCCGAACATCATTATCTGCCCTGACCCTATTCCAGCCCCTGCCACCGGCTTGGCCGCGTCGCTGCATTGCAAATCCATCGGGAAGCCCGATTGGTCGGTACGGATTGGAGATAATTATCGCGACATCGGCCGCTTCATTGGCAACGAATTCGTCTGGGAGTGGATCGGTTCCCATGCCGACTACGACAAGCGATTCTGATGGTCCGGCTACCGGCTGGGAATATCAATTTCCGCAGCCTGACCCCGTTTCAGGTTCTCCACGAGGCCGTCAACTGCAAACTACAAAGCCTGACCCCGTTATCCGGCTGACCCCGTTATCCGGCTCTCGATGAAAACCGCTGGAGCTGGCCTTAGCTTCTCACGTATTATCCCGCTTTTCCCACTCCATTCGCCCGTTGGGCCTCTTTCTTCGCCATGACTGCGGTGGGCAACGGCGCATGTTTCTCATCCAGGTTCCTGATCTGCTCGATAATGGCGGAGAGTTCTCGGCCGGTGGTGGTGAGTCCATACTCGACCCGAAGAACCTTGCCGCGAAATTCACGGCGAGTGACAAGCCGGTAATCGAGCAGCTTGCGCAGACGCTCGTTCAGCACCTTGGTGGAGATACCTGGGATGAATCGTTCCAACTGCCCGGGACGCGTCACGCCGCGCCCGATAGCGCCCAGCACGGCGGTCGACCACTTGCAACCGACTACGTCCTCCAACCGGCGATAGGCGGCGCGCTCAGGAATGCTCAACGGCTTTGCTTTAACTGGCATGACCTGACGATAGCAGCAGACACCGGTGCATTGCACTAGGAAACAAAACGGTACCCTCCCCACCCAATCGTGCCTACTTTCCCGCCTGCCCGGGTTGTGGCATAATGTCCGCTGAGCCGTCGGCGAACACTGACGGAGCTTCCAGCCAACAGCCTGAAACCACCAAGAACGAAAAATCCATGAAAACAAAAGCCATCTTCTATCACGCCGGATGCCCGGTCTGCGTCGCCGCCGAAACCAACGTCGCCAACGCGCTCGACCGGACGCGCTATGATGTGGAAATCGTCCACCTCGGCCAGAACAAGTCGCGCGTAGCCGAAGCGGAGCGCGCCGGGGTGAAATCCGTGCCCGCCCTCGTGGCTGACGGCACCGCCTACCACATCAACTTCGGTGCCGGTATCGAAGTGTTGCGCTAAGCCCGACGCTGTCTTTTGGAACGCGCGCCTCGCCCCTGACGACCGGCGGGGCGCGCATTTATCGGCAAGGTGCAGGCCGCAGGCGTTGGCTCGTCAGAAACCCACGCCCCGTGGGCCTTGAGACGGATATTTGGTCGCGAGGAAAGCGAAGGGCTAAATCAGCCGCAATCGGGATTTCAGAAGGAATCATGCTGTAGCATTTACCTCTTGAGGTACCTACGTCTACAAACGCATGGATTGGTGCGCAGGAAGGTAAATAGTACAGCATGACCCCTTTACTGCCCTCTGGGAGATCAGTTAATGGGGAGGAATTCGGCTGGTATTTCCCTCGGCGGTCATCCGTGAATATCTGTGAAATCCGTGGTGAAACTGAATGTTTTTGGCTCAGTCATGACTGGTCAGGGCTTGGCTGCGGTGGCCGGTGCGGTGTCTTCCTTGAGCAAGTGCAGGCCGGCGAGCGGGGCGAGATCGAGGATTACGTCCTCGGCGTTGCCGGCGATCTGGCAGTGGAGGATGAGGCGTTGCGGGCCGGGTGAGATGGGGAAAAAGAAACTGCCTGCCTTGGTCTCGCCCGTTTGCAGCGTGAGTGGCAAAGCGATCCGCCGCCGGTTGAACTCTTCCTTGATCGAGTTGCGCGCGACAATAGAGCGCACGCCGCTGCTGATGGCCCACACCGGAATGAAGACAAACGTCGCCGCCCCCACCGCAGCCAGCGTGCCGGCCCCAACAAGGATCGCCACGCCGGTGCCGGCCCCGACCAAGACCCAACCAGCGGTCAGTCCGACACCGAGGAGGATTTTGCGGCCGACGTGGTCGAATCTTTTAATGTTCTCGCGACTGGCTTTTTCGAGCAGCCACGGATCGTTGCCAGCGGTTTGCTCGGTGTTGATTGCATCGACGATACCAGCGGACTCGACCGTCAGCGACTGTGCGCCATGATTGGTGATCGAGACGACATATTCGTCCCAGTAAGCCTCCGTCCTCCAAGAGCCGGGGCCCTTGTAAACGATGACGGTGAGGAGCGTGAGCGCGGCGGAGGGGGAGCTCGTGGTGACATTGAAGACGAGCGGCGGCGGCGTGTCTTTCGGCGCGGGCTGGTATTTTGCCGAGACGCAGCCGGAGGAAAAGATGGCCAGGCTGAGCAGCAGCGCGATGGCCTGGGTGCTGCGCGAGTGCGCGCGGGAGGAAAGGCGTGAGGAGTTCATGGGGTGGTTGAGTGGACGCCATCAGTATAGCCGGGTCCGCTGCGGAACGTAAGTTGATAAACCTGATGCGGAGCATCACAAAAACCGATGGGCCGTAGTTCAGGTAAGGAAACGAACCAAGAGGTGATTTTTTCATTCACGGTGGGTCGGATACTACGACGCTCCTCGGCTCGCTGGCGCTCGCCGCTACGAAGGTCTGGCAAGGGCATTTCGGAAGGGTCATGCTGTGCCTATTATCTCTTGAGGTACCTACGTCTGCAAGCGCATGGATTGGCGGGCAGGAAGGTAAATAGTACAGCATGACTGAAGTGGACCCCAAAAACTGGACAGGTCGGATCGATCACCCAAACATCGAAAACCGACCACTATGTCCAAAAAACGACGCCAGCATAATCCCGAGTTGAAAGCCAAAGTAGCGCTGGAGGCCCTCA
>Ga0163150_10002255_pt1 | contig 30233 bp, 24 predicted proteins | sample OliLakLV19P2IB_FD_148628 | JGI IMG/M metagenome (GOLD analysis project Ga0163150, IMG submission 148628) | Freshwater microbial mat bacterial communities from Lake Vanda, McMurdo Dry Valleys, Antarctica - Oligotrophic Lake LV.19.P2.IB | ecosystem: Environmental > Aquatic > Freshwater > Lake >...
GCTTGCGGCGGTGAGCGCTTGGGCGTTTCCGTTGATCGGGATTCAGGTGGCGATTCTTTATGTTTACGCGGCGGTGGCGAAGCTTGATTCGCGGTGGATGAATGGCGCCGTGATGGGCAGCATGTCGACGCCGGGCGAGGGGGCTTCGACGGAGGCGGTGCCGGTGTTGGGGTCGATGCTCGGCGACGACGTCTGGCCCGTGCTGGCGGCGGCGACGATCGTGGTCGAGGCCTTGCTGGCGGCGGGGTATGTGCTGGCGGTGCGGCGCGACCGGGCGGTGCTTGGCGGGCGAGGGAAATGGTGGGGCGCGGCGATGTGGGCCTGCTGGCTCATGGCCATGGGCATGCACCTGGGCATCGAGTGGTTCCACCTGAAAATCGGCCTGTTCAGCTACTACATGATGGCGCTGGCGTCGGTGTTCTTCCTGCCCGCGGGCGTGCTGCTGCCGGTGGCGCGGGCGATGGCGGCGCTGTCGGCGCGGGCCGGCGCGGTTCTCGAGCGCGGGGCACAGCGGGCGACGGCGTGGCGATCCTGGATTGTCGCGGCGGCTGCGCTGGCGGCCGCGCTGCCGGCGGCGATCATCGCGCTCGACGTCCCGGGGGTCGGCCCGGGGGCCATCGCCGTGTCGCTGCTGCTGCTGGCGCTCTTCGGGCACGCCGCCGTCTTCCGCAGCCGGGCGCGGGCATGTGGGTTTGTGCTGGTCGCCGCGGCGTATGCTGCGCTCTCGTGCGGGCTTGTTCTGGCGAGCAACCTGCGCTCGAACATGTACCACACGCTGGCGCGGATCAGCCACCGCGCCGGCCGCATCGATGAGGCGATCGTTCGCTACGGCCTCTGCGAACGCCACCGATTGAACGGCAGCGCCGAGGCCCGCGAGCGGTTCCTCTCCGACGTGTCGGTAAACCTCGGCGACGCTTATCAGGAGAAGGGGCTGACGGACCAAGCGGCGGCTAAATATCGGCAGGCGATCGCGCTGGCGCCCAAAACCGTCGCCGCCCGCATGAACCTCGCGGGCCTGCACCTGGCCGCCGGCCGCGCCACCGAGTCGGTCGAGCTGTATATCCAGATCATCGAGCTGGACCCCCACCACGCGGGGGCTCGCTACAACCTGGGCGTGATCCTGCTAAGCAACGAGCGGACCGCTTCGGCCATCGCCCAGTTCGAGGCGGCGGTGGCGGCGGACCCGAGCATGATCGAGGCGCTGCACAACCTGGCGATGGCGCACCTGCTCACCAAGAACGACGCCGCCGCCGTCAAGCCGCTGCGGCAGATCCTGAAGTACACGCCGGACTCCGTCGACGCCCTGACCCATCTCGCGACCATCTTGTGCCAGGGCGACCCCAAGCTGCGCGACCTCCATGAAGCGATCCGCCTGGCGGAGCACGCGGTCAAGGTGACCGGGCGGAAGCAGGTCGAGGTGCTGGCGACGTTGGCACGGACCTACACCGCCAGCGGCCGGCACAACGACGCGGAGGCGGTCGTCAACGAGATGGGGGCGCTGCGCGAGAAGAAGGCGGCGGGGTCGCGGTGAAGCGGCTCGGTCAGGGGCGCGCGGCGTTCAGTCCGCTTTTTGGGTAGGCAGGATCGCTTTCCATCCAATCGTCGCGGGTGCCACGGGTCGGCTCGGCGACCCGTGAGGGGTGTCACGCAGAGCACGGGTCGCCGAGGCGCCCCGTGGCGCCAAGGACGCGGATTCAAGCGCTCGCCCGGCGCAGCCCGGACTCGTCGTCGAGGTCGATCCGCAGCTCCGCCAGATACTCGACGATCGCCCGGTGCGACCACACCTCGCGCTGGCTCGACTCGGGCAGGTCGTGGCGCCAGCGCTGGTCGAGATAGCCGCCCTTCACCGGCTTCATGTACTGCGGCTTCACCGTGCCGTGGTGCGTGAACTGCCAGTAAAGCCGCTGCTGCTCCTCGTGCCCGAGGCCGAGCCAGGGCATCAGGGCGGCGAGTTCCCAGTGCGGGTCGGCGGCGAGGTCGCGGTAGGTGACGAGCCGATGGTCGAGGCCGTGGCGGCGGAGGAAGTCGGTGATCCGGCGGTTCTGCTCCAGCCACTTCCAAAGGTAAACATTCGTCTCGCTGCCGGTGATCACCGAGAGCCCGTTGCGCCAGCAGCGGCGGGCGGTGAGCCAGCGGACCTTGCGTTTCTCCGCGGCGGTGTCGTAATTCAGCATCCACCGGCGGACGAGGGCGCGGGGGTCGCGGATCAGGTGCACGAACTTCGTCGAGAAGTCGGGGGAGCCGATGAACTTGGCCGCCCAGTCAAACTTCTTCGAGTTGTCGATGAGCGTGCTCACGGCCGGCTCACAAGCCTCGACGTTCTCGAACAGCTTGTGAAACACGCGGTCGACGGGCGCCTCAAGCACGCCCTGATAGATGGGACAGCCGGCGTCGTCGTCGCAGTGGCTGCACAGCGGCCGGCGGCGATGCGCGGGGCGCTCGACGTGGTGCGTCTCGCCGATGGAGGCGCAGCGCGAGTGGGAGCCGAGCTGCAGCGCAAGGAAGTGCGAGCCGGCGTAGTTCGTCGAGAGAATGAAAACGACCTGCCTCTGCATCAATCGGCCTCCGATCGCCCCGGATGGAAAAGTTTCAGCTCTTCGCCGGCAGCGCCAACGCGACGAGCGGCACGCCACAGGATAAACCCATCGCCCCCGAACCAATCCATTCTCACCTCGATCTCGTGGAAAAAAGTGAAAAACAGGGTGTGGTATTTTTATGAAATTTACTTTCTTTAATATCGTTGTGGCCGGGGAAGTCCGCCGGCCCGTCCGCGATCGCTCTTCGGCGCTCGGGACCCCTCGCGATATGATGGCCACATGCCGATCTATCTCCCGCCGATCTCGCGTCGCCGCTTCCTCGCCGGCTCGCTCGCCCTGGGCGCCGCCGCCGCTGCCCTACCGCGCGGGCTGTTTGCGGAGGACAAGCCGGTCGATCCGCACAGCTTCGCTCTGCTGTCGGACTGCCACATCAACGCCGACCTTAAGGTGATGGTCAACAAATCGAACATGGCGGACCAGCTTGCGAAGGTGAGCGCCGAGGTGCTCGCCCTGCCGCGGCGGCCGGCGGCGACGATCATCAATGGCGACCTGGCCCACCTCAAGGGCGAGGCGAAGGATTACGCGGCCCTCGTCGAGGTGCTTCGGCCGCTGCGCGAAGGGCAGGTCGGCCTGACCCTCACGCTCGGCAACCACGACCACCGCGACAACTTTTTCGCGGGTGTGAAGCGTACCGTGGAGAAGCCCGCGGCCGCGCCAGTGGAGAACCGCCACGCCTCGACCATCCTCGGTGAGCGGGCCAACTGGTTCCTGCTCGACACGCTCAACGAGACGAACAAGACGCCGGGCAAGCTCGGCGACGAGCAGCTCAAGTGGCTCGCCGCCGCCCTCGACGCCAATGCCGACAAGCCCGCGATCGTGATGGCCCACCACACCCCCGCCCCGCGCGACCCGAAGACAACCTTCGGCATCATCGACACGGACGCCCTCTTCGCCGCCCTGCTCCCCCGCCGGCACGTCAAGGCCTACATCCACGGCCACAGCCACGATTGGAAATACTCCGCCATCGAAGACCTGCACGTCGTGAGCCTGCCGCCCACGGCGTACCTCTTCAATCCCGCGAAGCCCAACGGGTGGGTCCACATGAGGCTGCTGGACAACGGCGCGACGCTCGAGGTGCGGGCGCTCAACACCAGCCACCGCGAGCATGGCCGCGTGACGGAGCTGGGTTGGCGGTAGCCGGAGTGGGCCATTCCGTCGATTGCGTCCGCGCGCACCCCGATACTGCGGGCGAGGACAGCGTCAGGGTTGTCGAGGTGCCACGCGGCGGCTCTGCGACCCGTGTGGCCAGTCGCGCGGCACGGGTCTCCGAGCCGACCCGTGGCACCACTACAACCGCGTTCAATCGGCTCCAAGGCCCAGTTTCACACATCAGTTCACCGCCGGCGCTCCACGCACCTCATCGTCCCACCACGCCACCCGCGGCGCCTGCCGCGCGAACCGGTCCTTGCGCCACGCGGTGAACTCGTGGTTGTAGAGCTTCACCATCAGCTCGCGGAAACCGGTTTCGAGTTCGGCGACGCTCATGCGGGCTGGCGTAAAGTTCAAATCGAAGAGCGTGCAGCGGCGCCAGTCGCCGTCGTGGGTCAACCGCCCCTCGCGCTTGAGTTGCTGATGGAACGGCGTATTCGGGAACGGCGTGGGCAGCGTGATCTGCACGTCGAACGGCGCGGTCTCTTCCACGAAGTGATACACGGAATCAAAGATTGTCGCGTCGTGCCCGTCGAGGCCGACGACGAAGCAGGCGTTGACGCGCACCCCCGCCGCCTGGATCCGGCGGACCGCGTCCTTGTAGTCCGGCCACTGCCGGGCCTTCCAGTTCCCCCGCATCTCGATGCCCGCGAGACCATCCTGCGTCGGGCTCTCGAACCCGATGAGCACCTCGGCGCAGCCCGCGTCGCGCATCATCGCCAGCAGCTCCTCGTCCTCCGCGACGCTGATGTCGGTCTCGGCGAACCACTTCACCCGCCGCTTGCGCAGCTCGGGCAGCAGCTCGCGCCAGTAGCGGCGATTGACGAACGCATTGTCATCGGCGAACTCGATGAACGGGTGGTGCCAGAGCGACTTGATCATGTCGATCTCGGCGAGCACCCTGGCGATCGGCTTCTGCTTGTACTTCGGGGTGAGCAGGATCGATGCGGCGCAGAAGGAACACTTCCACGGGCAGCCGCGCGAGGTCTGCACGGTCAGCCGGTTGTAGCGCTCGATGTCGAGCAGCTCGAAGGCCGGCATCGGCGAATCGGCGAGGTCGTACTCACCGCCGCCCTCACTGAATCGCACCCCGGAAGGGGCCCCGGAAGCCCGCGCGTCATAAACTTTTTTCAACGTGCCCCGCTCGAGGTCGCGGAGGATCCACGGCCAAGTGACCTCGCCTTCGCCAACGGCCGCGATGGCGTCGACGGCCGCGGGCTCGCCGGGCATGCTCGTGACATGCAGCCCGCCAAGCACGACGGGAACACCTGCCGCGCGATACCGCCCCGCCAGTTCGTAGGCCTCGTTCATCTGCGCCGAGAAGCTGCTGATAGCGACGAGATCGAACGGCCCGGGCAGCTCGCGCAGGTCGCGGAGGTCGGCGACCTCGAGGTAGTGGACCTCATGCTGTGGGAAGTCGCGCCGCGTGAGGCCGGCGAGCGTGAGCAGGCCGAGGCTCGGCAGCGAGGCGATGGCCTTGCCGCGCTCGAGGAACCCCGGCAGCGTCAGGCCAAGCGCGACGAGCTCGGGATTGCAGGCACGGATGCCGGACATGGCGATGAAGGCGATGTTCATGTGGATGCTCCGAGCAGCAGAAGGAAGCTGCCGATCCCGCCGAGCACGGCCGCGACGGGGAGGAAGAACAGGCGCGCGAAGCGCTGGTCGATCGCCGAGAGGTAGCAGACCGCGGGCATGAGGAAGTTGGCGGCGGCGAAGTGGTACGAGGGATAAGCAAGGCCGCGGGTCAGACCCAGCGCGCCGACCGAGGCGACGAACGCGATATTGACGAAGGCGAGTCCGAAGAAGGAGATGTGTCCGAGCCGCGTGATCCGGCGGCGCCAGGATGCGTACCCGCCCCACCACGCTTCATCCTTGAAGAACAGCCCCTGCACCGCGCCGCTGACGGCGCCCATCGCCATCGCAATCCAGGCCACCCACAGGTTCAATTTCACGGGGTCCATCGGCACCTCCGCTGGGGAGACAATCAATCGGCGTGCCAGACCGCGGGTCCGACAAACTGCCCGGTTTCCAGCACCCAGCGGCGCAAGCCTCGTATTCAATTGGGCATTCAATGAACAGCGTCGTACATTTCACGCGGGAGATAACGTCTTTGCGATGCCCCAACCACCGCGTCGGCAGGGTCGGCTTTACCGGGCTGCCGGCGGTGCTACGATGTAATGATCGCCGTGACCCAAGCGTCGCGGCCACCGGGCGATTAGCTCAGTTGGCTAGAGCGCCTCCTTTACACGGAGGATGTCGCGGGTTCGAGTCCTGCATCGCCCATTTAGCGTCGACACACGAACGACTGAAACGCCAGGAAACAACGGACACTGACAGCGGACCGCTGGTGGCATCACGCGCGCCGACTCTTCGGGCCCCGTGTAAGATGCCGAGGTGATGAAACTAGGATTCGTCAGCGCCATTCTGCCGGAGCTGTCGTTCGATAAGGTCATGACGTTCGCGGCCGCCCAGCGGTTCGCCTGCGTCGAGGTCATGTGCTGGCCCATCGGCAAGGCCGAGCGAAAATACGCCGGCGTCACCCACATCGACGCCGCGGGCTTCACCAGGGCCCGCGCCGATGAAATCAATGCCAGCTTGGCCGATACCGGCGTGGCCATCAGCGGCCTTGGTTACTATCCAAACGCACTCGACCCGGACCCCGCCGCGTCAAAAGCAGCGATCGACCACCTCAAGAGAGTGATCCGCGCCGCCGACCTTCTCGGCCTCAAGAACGTCAACACGTTCGTCGGCCGCGACTGGACAAAGTCGGTGGACGACAACTGGCCGCGCTTTCTGAAGGTCTGGCGTCCATTGATCGCTTTCGCCGAGGACAGCGGCATCAAGATCGGCATCGAGAACTGCCCGATGCTCTTCTCCCGCGACGAATGGCCCGGCGGCAAAAACCTCGCCACCACCCCGGTCATCTGGCGGCGGATGTTCGACGACATCCCCTCGAACCACTTCGGGCTCAACTATGACCCGTCGCACTTTGTGCTCCAGCAGATGGACCCCATCGGCCCGCTGCGCGAGTTCAAGGACAAGCTCTTCCATGTCCACGCCAAGGACATCATGGTTCACCGGGCCAGGCTCGATGAGGTTGGTATATTTGACCTTCCGAAAAACTGGCACACCCCGAGGATCCCCGGCTACGGCTCTGTGAACTGGCCCGCGTTCATCGCCGAACTGGCCGCCGTCGGATACGACGGGCCTGTCTGCATCGAGGTCGAGGACGAGACCTTCGGCCAGACCCTTGCAGGCCGGCAGCGCGCCATCGAGACCGCCCGCAACGTGCTGGCCCCGTTCTTTCCCTGATGCCGCCCCCGACCGCCGCACCCTTGTCAATCTTCCATCGCAGCCGTGCGCCGCACGTCTGCGCGTGATTCACTCCCCATGAAATACACCTACAAAGAACTCGCCAAAACGATCGATCATTCCTTGCTCCACCCGACGATGACCGACCAGGAGCTCGAGGACGGTTGCAGGCTCGCGGCCAAATACGATGTGGCGTCCGTCTGCATCAAACCGTACGCCGTCAAGCGCGCCGCCCAGCTTTTGGCGGGCACCGATGTCAAGGTCGGCTGCGTCATCGGCTTCCCCTCCGGCGCGTCGGCCACCGAATCCAAACGCTACGAAACCGAGCTGGCCTGCCGCGACGGCGCGGTCGAGATCGACATGGTCATCAACATCGGCAAGGCCTTGAGCGGCGACTGGAATTACGTCGAGCAGGATGTCAAGGCCGTCTGCGACGAGGCCCGCGCCCACGGGGCCAAGGTCAAGGTCATCTTCGAGAACGATTACCTGACCAAGGGCGGCGCCGGTTTGAGCGCCGACGATTTCAAGCGGAAGCTCTGCCAGATCTGCGAGCGGGCCGGTGCCGCCTGGGTGAAAACCTCGACGGGTTACGGCTTCGTCAAACAGGCCGACGGCAACTACAACTACAAAGGCGCCACGGAGGCCGACCTCCGGCTCATGCGCGACTCCTGTTCGCCGGCCGTCCAGGTCAAAGCCGCCGGCGGCGTGCGCGATCTGGACGGCCTCATCAAGGTCCGCGACCTCGGCGCCTCGCGATGCGGAGCCACCGCGACGGCGGCAATGCTCGATGAATACCTCCGCCGAGCGGCCACCGAGCAAGCCGGCGGCCAGACGGCGGTCAAGTCGGGTGACCTGGGTGCTGGTGGTTATTAGGCTCTGACTCAAAACCGAACGACTCTGTCCGAGCCGCTACGCGTAAGCGTGCGGAAGCCGGAAAGCACAGGGCGCTCACGGAATCCACTCGCTTACGCTTCGCGGCTCGGACGGCGTTGCAATCGTGCGGTCACGGGCTTATCGCGCCGGTTTCCGCCTCTGCGAGCCGTTTCCCGTTTTGCCCGCGCGCCCTCGGCTATTTTGCGGGTTTCAGCGATTCAAAGTACGCCAGCAGCGATGTCAGGTCGTACACCGTCAGCTTGTCCGCCAGGCCCTGCGGCATGATCGAAAGCTGGAGCGTGCCGCGGTCGGTGATCTGCTTGTGCTTCAGCACCGTCGACACACCGGCGGCGCTGCGGACCTCGACCTCGTCGCCCGCCTCGCGGACGATGAAGCCTTCGTAGCGCGTGCCCTCATCGTCCTCGAACCAGTGCGAGACGAAGCCCTGCGCGACCTTCGCGCTGGGCTTGAGGATCGCCTCGATGATCTCGGCGCGTTTGTATTTCGCCGACACGTCGCCGAGGAACGGGCCCTTCGGCGGCTCATTCGCGGTGACGGTGTGGCACGCGATGCAGCCCTGCTTGAGGTACAGCACGGCCCCGAGCTTCGGGTCGCCGGGTTCTTTCTGCGCGTCGGCGAGCACATCTTCGTATCTCAGCTTCTCGATCAGCGGGCGGTTCGATGCGGGACCGGCCGCGTCGAGGCGAAGCTGCTTCGCCGCGAACTCGGCGGACTGCTTCACATCGGCGCGCTTGTCCGTCAGGTGAGCTCGCACCTGGTAATCGAACCCGTCGATGCCGGATTGCCCGATGGCGCGGAGGAGCTCGGCGCTGCCGGTGGGCGAGGCCCACGCCTTCTCGATGACCTGATGAGCGATCTCCTTGGCGCCCTTGGCCGCCTGCTTGTTTGCGGAGACGTGCAGCAGCAGCGTGTAGCCGAGCTCGCGGGCCGCAACGTCTTTCGAGGCCACCAAGTTTGCCACATGGCTTGCGAAACTTGCGTTGCGGGCGTCGCGCGTGAAATCCTCACGGGCCCGCGCCATGTCGCCGGGCAGCGACTCAACGGGGCCGAACGCCAGCACCGCCCGCAGCGCGGCGTCGAGCGTTGCGGTGTTCGCCGGCCCGTTGCGCAGCGCCGCCAGAGCCCGCGCCCGCAGCGAGGCGTCGGCGGCGCGGTTGCTCGCGATCTTCTCCAGCAGCGCGATCGCCCCGGCCGGCGTCGGCGAGCGCTCCAGCAGCAAGTCCACCGCCGTCGACTGGAACTTCTCATCCTTCTCCGCAAGCGAGACCAGTGTGGAGGTCGCGTCGCCCGACTGGATCTTGTGGCGGAGCTGCCCGGTGAGCAGGAACTTCACCGTGGCCGCATCGCTGGTGGCCATGGCATTTTGCAGCGCGGCGGCGATCTTTGCGGTCTGGTCCCATGTGGTTGCTTCAAAGTACGGGCCGCTGGTATCGGGGCGCGTGCCCCACCACTTGCCGGTCCATGTCACCGGCTTGAAGTGCAGCCGGCAGAGGGCGCCGAGAATCGGCTGTCGAACCAGTGGATCGCGGGTTTCCTTCAGTGCGGCAATGAGGCCGTCGACGACGGTTGGATCGTGAATGGCCTTCAGCGCAGCGCACGCGCCCTTGACGGTGACGGGCGAACCCTCGGCCACGCTCTTGAGGCAGGCATCGACCGCGCGAAGGGACACGAGGCTGTTGACCGCGGCGTGGGCCACGAGTGCATCGCCATCACCCGTCAGCGGCAATAGTGCGGCGGCTGCGTCTTGTTTACCGAGCCGGCCCAGCGCAATCACGGCTTGCAACCGGACGCGCGGATTGCTATCGCCGAGGGCATCGACGAAAAGCTTCACGGGCACGCCGGCGCCATCGGCCGGTCGGTCGGCGAGGGCGCGGATGGCGAACTCGCGGACGCCGTCATCTTTCAACAGCGCGGCGAGCGAATCGTTCGCCTGCGCACCGCGAAGCTGGTGCAGCGTGAAGATCGCGGCGACGCGGGCGGGCAGCGCGGCCTGCCTGTCGGCCGCGAGTTTTGTGATGTCCGCATCGCTCTTGAATGTTGCGCCGCGCCGAAGCGTCTCGCGCTGCGCGTACTGCCGCAGCACCGCGCTGTCGCTCGCCAGGTGCTTCACGAGCTCACTATCGCTCGCATCGCGGAGATTCGGGAAGGCGGCCGGCTTGAAGTTCTCCGGCACCATGCGGGCGACATACCCCACGTTGGGATGCCCGAACGCAAAGCCGCCGTCGCGCCAACTGGAAATATAAATCCGGCCGGCGCCGTCGATGTCCATGTCGGTCGGGCGGTCGATCCGCACGAACTCGACCTGCTCCGCCTTGAAGCCCGCGCCGCTGCTGGTCAGCGGATGGAAGTAAACGACACCGCGTCCCCAGTCGCAGGTGTGCAGGCCGCGGCCGAACGCGCCGGGCAGGCCGGGCTCGTCGATGTAGAGTGCGCCGCAGGGCGAGCCGCCGCCGTAATCGGCCAGCGGCTGCACGTGCTCGTCGGCGAAGTTTTTGTAGAGCGACGGGTAGCCGTAGTGGGCCCCGCCGCCGATGATGTGGCTGAGGCGGACATTCCAGCCGCCGCCATCGTTGGTGTTGTCGCGGGTGAAGCCGTCGAGCAGCGGCGACACCGCGACGTCGTAAATATTCCGCAGGCCGTCGGCGTAGATTTCCAGGTCGCTGCCATCGAGCCGGACGCGGGCCACCCCGCCGCCGCGGAGTTGCACGGTCTTGCCGTCCTTCCCTTTGCCGGAAACGAAGCCGTAATCGCCGACCGCGATGTAAATCCAGCCGTCGATGCCGACGCGGAAGCCGTTGGTGGTGTGGTCGGCGCCGCGGAACTTCAGGTCGAAGCCGATGCCCTCGACGATCACTTCGTTTCGATCGGAAACGCCGTCGCCATCATCATCGTGGAAGGCCCGCAGGTAAGGCGGATGCAGGACGTAGAGCGTGCCGCCCTTGGCGCTCGCCGAGTAGGGATCAAAAAAAAGCCCGCGAGGGCTTTCGACTTGGTCGGCGAAGGTGGTGAACTTGTCGGCCCTGCCGTCGCCGTCACTGTCGGTACAGCGGACGATGCGCTGCACGCGCTTGCGGTCGGTGCCCAGCGAGCCGTTCTCATCGATGCCGACGAAGACGTCGCCATTGGGCGCGGCCGCGACGCAGGTCGGGTAGCTGACGTGCGGCGGCATCGCGAAGACCGTGGCCTTGTACCCGGCGGGGACTTTGATGTTCTTCAGCAGCGCGTCTTCGCTGGGCGGCTCGACGGGTTTGGCCGCTTCGCTGCTCCCGGCCGTGGCAGTGCCTTTGTTCGAGTAACCCGGGTGGATCGCGGCCGCGCTCTTCGCGTCGGGGATCTTCACTTTCTCCGTCGCCGTGCCGAAGACTTCAAACTCCCAGAACGTGCCCCACGAGCCTTCGCGCAGGCCGGTCACGCTGATGCGCACGAAGCGCACCTCCTTCGCGCTGACCTTGTGGGCGTGTACCTGCTCGTGCTTCGGATTTGGCGCGGTGTGATCGACGAGCATCGACCAAGCCTTGCCGTCGGCCGAACCTTCGATCTTGTATTGATACGGCGCGTTGCCCTGTTCCCAGGTGATGCGGATGCCCGTGATTTCCTGTGGTTTCTCAAGGTCGACCTGCCACCAATGCCCGGCATCACCGTTGCGCGGCGACCATCGGGTGTTCGCGTAGCCATCGACGGCACGCGACGAGTTGCGGGCCTCGTCCTCGTCGCTGTCCGACTTCGTCGGCTTCCCCTTAGCGAGATTCACCGGGAGTTCGACCGTGTCGCCTGGCTTACCGGGTAAAGCCAGGCCGGGGGGAAAAAACGGGCACTGCTCAACTTTTCCGCGGCAGCGCCGGCGTCGGATTTTTTCTTGTCATCGGGCGTGGGTTGCGGTTTGGGCTTCGGCTCGGGCTTCTCGTCCTTGCCGGGGTTGATCTCGGTGACCTTCAGCTCTTTCGCCGGGGTGTTGTAGTTTTTGTCGTCGATTTTGTCGGTCGCCCAGAGGATGCCGTTGCTCACGTAGTTGAGGAAGATCGGGTCCTTCATCTCCTCGTTGTAGTGGCCAACCGTGGTGCCGAAGACGCGCGTCTTGCCGTACTGATTCGTCCAGATGCAGACGTGATTGCTCTTGGTCTCGGGACTGTAGGCCTCGGCGAGCGGCGTGGCGCTGTCCCAGACCTTGGCGATGTGGTAGAGCTCGCCCTTGGGCGTCTTCCACTTGTCACCGAAGTCCTTCATGATCGGGTGATCCTTCTTGAGGTTCACCGCCTCGAACGCGAAGTGGCCGCCGTGGCGGTGCGAGGTGACGCCGATGAACTTGAACCACTCATCCGTCTTGTCGCGGTAACTGTGCATCGCGCAGTGGATGACGACCGCGGGGATGCCTTCCTTGTGCGGCTTGAGGATCCGCTGCGTCCACGCCGGGTCGGGGATGTCCGCGAAGCACTCGTTGTGAACGATGATGTCGTAACCCTTGGCCCAGTTCTCGTCGGAGTACAGGCCGATCTTCGTGTTCGTCGAGCTGCCGCCCTGCTGGCAGATGGTCCACTCGACGTTGGCGCGGGCGCTGATGCCCTCGCTGAGGATTTTTTTCTGGTTGGTGTAATCGTGGCAGCAGCCGCCGGTGACCATGAGGGCGCGGAGCGGCTTGTAGACCGGGGGCTTGGGCTTGTCCTCGGCATGGGCCGCGGCGGTCAGGAGCGCGGCGGCGAGAAGGGCGAAGGGCAGGGTGGAACGCGTCATGTCTGGTGTTCTCCGAAGCCCCGTGCGTTGCCGCGCACAGGCGGCGTGCGGCGCGGGGCTTCCAACGATTGTCGCGGCACAACCGGACGTTACCAAATCCATCGCCGCGACGATGCCCGAATGTCGCCGTGGCACCAACGATTTGGCGAACGCGCGGTGTGATCGCAGCCGCCGCCGCTGTGATCGCCGGAAGGTGCTCCCGCCTCGCAGCGCCCGGGAACGCACCTTTGCGGCTCATCCTCCATGTGATGAGCGATGGGCCGGGCGGAGCACGGCCGCGACCGGGTTAGGCTGGAAAGGTCGAGATTATTGCACACGAAACCGGAGACCTAGAACGTGGCACACCTGTGGGTTCGACAACCTGATCAAGCGAATCATTGGAACATCGTCCGCCTCGCCTTCGCCGGGCGCGGCTACGCCCTCGTCGATGACGCGATGCCGGTGCGTCACCGCAACGGCAAGACCGACCTGCCGCTGATCGTGCCCGACTGCGGCGACCGGCAGCGCGAGCTGTGGGTGCTGATCGCCGGGCACGAGACGGGGCTGCGCATCAACGGCCAGTTGCTGAGCGGCACCGGCATCCATGTGCTCGCCGATCGTGACGAGATCGTGCTGGGCAACAGCACGCGCCTGTTCTTTGGCGCGGAGGAACTGGCGGCGGTGACGCCGTTCAGCGCGGCCGGCGCCGCGGAGCCATCCATGTGCCCGCGCTGCAAGAAGGCGATCGCGGAGGGAGCCGCGGCGGTGCGGTGCCCACAGTGCCGGGTGTGGTACCACCAGGAATCGGATCGCAACTGCTGGACTTACGACGAGGTCTGCGTGATGTGCAGGCACACCACCGCACTGGACGCCGGTTTCTCCTGGACGCCGCAGAATCTGTGATCGAGGAGGAGAGCACCGTGAAGCACAACGGACGACGCAGAGGCGCGGCAGCGGGCGCGACGATTGCGATCGTCGGCGCGGGCGGCAACATCGGCTCGCACCTAGTGCCGCACGTGGCCCGGTTGCCGGAGGTTTGCCGCATGATCCTCATCGATCGCGACGTGTACGAAACAAAGAACGTGCGTGGCCAGGCGATCTCGAGGCGCGATGTGGGTCGCGGCAAGGCGGCGGCGCAGGCGGGCGCGGTGAAGGCGATTCGCCCGGAGGTCGAGGTGGTTGCTATCCGCGACGACGTGGCCAAGGTGCCGCTGGGCGTGCTGGCCGGCGCGGACGTGATCCTGGCGGGGCTGGATTCGCTGGCGAGCCGGTCGTGGCTGAACAAGGCCGCCTGGCGCGTGGGCCGGCCGCTGATCGACTGCGGCGTGCTGGCCGATGCGATGCTGGCGCGGGTGACGGTGATCCGGCCCGGCGACGAGGCGGCGTGCCTCGTCTGCCACTTCGACGAGCGGCACGAGCAGATGATGCGCCTGGAATACACCTGCCTCGGCGCGACGGCCGCGCCGACGAACGCGCCGTCGTCGCTCGGCGCGGCGGCAGCGATCGCCGCGACGGTCGAGTGCGGCAAGATCATCGCCGGATCGTGGAAACAATCGCTGGCGGGTTACGAGATCGTCATCGATGTCGCCAACCACCGTTCGCAGGTGTCGCGCCTCGTGCGCCGCGCCGGTTGCCGGTTCGATCATCGGAACTGGGCGATCGACAAGCTGCCGCGCATGGGATTGGAGATGACGCTGGCGGCCGCCATGCGGCGCTGCGGCGCGAATGGCGCGGGATTGGGACTCGATGGCAGAGCATTCGCGCACGTGCTGGTCTGCCCGCGCTGTGCTTGTGAGGTCGGCATCGCGCCGCGGCTGGAGCACCGCGTGCATCGCCGCTGCGCGGCGTGCGATGTCGCGCTGGTTGCGCGGCCGTTCGACATGCTCCACGCAATCGGCGGCGAGGCACCGGCGTGGCTGCTCCGCCGTTCGCTGCGACAACTGGGTTTCGCCGCTGGTGATGTGGTGACGTCGCGCGATGGCTCCGGCTGTGCCGCTGTGATCGCGTGTGGCGTCGTTTGTGATCGCAAAAAATATACGCCGGTGAATCGCGGCAAGACCCGCGGCAAGCAGGTGTGATTGCCGACAACGCTCGAAAACGCGCAGATTTTGTGGCCAGAATACACGCGTGGGACCAACTTTTTTTGCGGGGCGTGCAGGAGGGTCACCGTGATCGATCGCATCTATGCCGACTTTCTCGATCAGCAGCACCGCGAGGCGGCCGAGCTGACCGCTCAGAGCGATCTCGTGAAGATCGAGCCGGATCATTCATCGGCGTTCGACCTCCGCGACGCGTTCATCCAGGGGTTGCTCACGCGTGGCCGCCGTACCGCGCCGCGCGCTCCGCAGCTCGCGACGCCGACGGCCGGCGATGCTCCCCCCTCGCGCTACAAGATTCATCTCTTCTGCAACGGCCTCGTGCAGATGCGGGACGGAACGGTCGCACCGGCGAACCGCTTCGTCGTCGGCGTGAGTCTGCCGCCGGATTATCTGCGCTGCGCCGAGGCGCCGCGCACGCTGTCGCTGCTTGAACCAGTGGGCGCGTTCCATCCGAACGTGGCGTTCCCGTTCATCTGCCTGGACCTGGCGCCGGGCACCGGCATCGTCGCCATCGCCTACGCGCTGTTCGCGCTGTTCAGCTACCAGAAGGTGCAGCTCAATCACGGGCTGAACCCGGTCGCGGCGGCTTATGCCCGTCAGGAGAAACATCGCAAACGGTTCCCGATCGACCGTCGGCCGCTCAAACGCGGCGGCGGGCCCGCGATTCCGGCGGAAGGAGGCGGGCGATGACAACGCTGTCCATGCCCGGCAACGCGGGGCAGGAAACTCGTGACCGCGTGGCCAGCACGTTGCGAGGCTTCGATGCCACCGTCGAGCAACTCGCCCCGGCTCGCTGGATATTCCGTCCGTCCACCGGCGCCGCGGGGATCGAGTGCACGGTCGCGGACGGCTGGCTGCGGATGGAATCGCCGGCCAGCGCGGCGTGGCCGCCCCCCGGCGAAGTGTGGTCGAGCTTCGCGCGGCTGCTCGTGCTCAACGCCCTCCCCGGCAACGTTGCGCGATGGTGTTTGCGGAAACGGTCGACGCGCGAGGCAGCGAGCCTGTGCATCCGTGCGGATCGCCGGCTTTCCGAGGACGTCGATATCGCACCACTGATCGAGCGGCTCGTGGCATCGTTGCAGACGGCGCTAGCCGGCGCTTCAGGCGACGGCGCAGCCGCCATGCAGCCAACCGACGTCACCGACGCTGCGCAGCCGGGCGCTTCGGCGGGGCCTGATGAACTCGCCGAGGCGTGCGCGGCGGCGGGCTGGACGAGCCGCGTTCAGTCCGATCGGCTTTCGGTCACGCTCGAATCCCGGTCGAGCCCGGCGCGGGCCAGCATCAGCCGGATTCGAGGCGACGTGATGGCGTGGACCGAGCTCGAGCGATTCGCCGACCTGTCCCCCGCGTCGCGGCAGGCGCTGTCGCTGCTGCTGTTGTGTCTCGGCGGTGTCGCGCGGCTGGTGCGGCCGGTGCTGCACGACGAGGGCGCGGAGGTCGTCGTCGCGATGAACGTCTCGCTGGGCGGCGCGCCGACGCCGGCGGACATCGACGCGGCGCTGGGCGCCTTGTCCGTGGCTGCGTGCATCTGCGGACGGGCAATCAGCTCGCTGGCGCACCAAACAATCGCATTGGAATACCTGCGCGTGCTTGGATGGTCCATGTGACGCGAGGGCGCTGTCGGTTGCTGTCGGTAACTCAAGGAGCATCGATCATGGTTGCAATGAACGTGATGGTCAGAGACGTGTCGGGACAGAAGTCGGCGCGGGTCCGCCTGCGCCAGCAGGACATGGAGACGACGGTGGGCGAGCTGCTGGTGGACGTGGCGTCGGACCTGGAGTTGTCGTCGACGGACTCCAACGGCCGGCCGCTGGCGTACCAGCCGCGCCTCGAGCGCGAGGGCCGGCACCTCCACGTCTCCGAACGCATCGGCGACGTGCTGAAGGATCAGGACACGCTGACGCTCCAGCCGTCGATCGACGCGGGCTGAAGGGGAGGTCGACCCGGCGCCACGGCTTGTCATGACCGCGCGCTTCGCGCGGGCAAGCCGTGGCGTCCGAGTCGCCGTATCGGGCCTTTGCAAGTTCGCATCAACGGAGTGTCGCGTATGCCGCAGCAAACGCTGGATACCGAGGTGCTCACCGAGACCGTGGTGGTCGAGGCCTACGGTCCTGATCCCGGCCGTCCGCTCGGGCAGCAGGCGGTAAAGGTCGACTGGCTGCCGGCCTTTGAATGCGCCCGTCTTCGGCGCATCGACAGCAGCGGCGACCTCCAGGCGAAGCTCGACGGCGGCGACCGCCGGGAACGAGTGGTCCCCCGCTGGCATGCCACGCTGGGCAAGCCCTACATCCAGGGGTTCAAGGTCGTCACGCCGGCCAACGGTCACGTGCATGAGGAGGAGTTCGGCAGCGAGTATTTCCGGCCGTGGGCGGAGGAAGTCAGCGCGTCGTTGGTGGAGAAAAAGCTGATGGAGCCGGGGGCGTCGTTCACGTACCGGATCTACGCGTTCCCCGGGCCCGGTGCCGGCGCCGCGAGCATGGCGGCGCCGACGAAGTCGAAGCGCTTCACCGTGGAGCGAGAAACGAAGTCGCTCACACTCGACCGCCGCAACCTGCGCGAACTGCTGGCCGCGGCGACACCGGAAGGTTCGATCAATCCGGCGGACATGCCGGTGTTCCTGCCGCGGGCCGCGCTCGACGAGGCGGCGGCGGGGGCGCTGGCCGCCAAGGAAGTCGAGACCGGCGGCGCGTTGCTCGGCCGGCTCTGCCGCGACGACGACAGCGGGCAGTTGTTCGCCATTGTCACCACGCAGATCGCCGCGCCGCACACCACCGCCGACGCGACCCGGCTGACTTTCACGCCGGCGACCTGGGCCGCCATCGACGACATGATCCGCATGCGCGGCGAGAACGAACTGATGCTCGGCTGGTGGCACAGCCATCCGGCCCGCCACTGGTGCGAGAAGCTCAAGTGCCCGATCGAGAACCGCATGAGATGCCGCAGGTCCGGCGAGTTCTTCTCGGATGTTGATAAGCACCTGCACCGGGTGATCTTCTCGCCGGCTTACACGGTGGCTCTGGTGGTCAGCGACAGCTACGCCGATGGCGTGACGTACCCGATGTTCGGCTGGAGAAAAGGCGTGATCGAGCGCAGAGGTTTCCATGTTACGGAAGGCATTTAACGCGCTTGCCCGGCGCCTGCGCCGCGCAAGAGCCCAATGGAGGATCCGAGCCATGTCGGCAACCAGTGTCTTTACTTCCATGATCAAGCCCATCATCGACTGCTCCCACGGCGCCCCCTCGGAGGAGGAAAAGCTGCGCCTGCTGGGCGACCTTCGGGCGGCGTCGCCCGAGCTCGCGCAGGAGCTCGACCGGCAGATGGTGAAAGCGCTGCACAAGAAGCACGCGGCCCTACTGAAGACCGAGGCGGCGCACCAGCAGTTCGAGCAGATTCTCAGCACGCTGAAAAATCCGCCCTGGCGGCCGGCCACCGTCTTGAGCGTGACCGCGACGCCGTCGGGCAATCGGCTGATGGTGTTCCACGACAACCGCCGCTCCGTCGTCGATCTGCTGGGCGATGTCCCCATCGACCAGCTCCGCCCCGGCGACGAGGTCTTTCTCGACAGCGCCGCCAACGCGGTCGTCGCCCGCTCGGAAATCGACATGCCCTACTTCGGCGAGACGGCCTCCTTCGAGCGCTACCTGCCCACCGGCGGCGCGATGATCCGCTACCGCGATGAAGAGAAAGTCGTGCAGATGGCAGGCCGGATCAACGGCCTCAGGTTTCGCCGCGGGGACCTCGTGCAGTGGGACGAGGACACGAGCATGATCTTCGCCCGGGTGGAGCGCGATAACGGCAACCATATGTTCCTCGAGGATACGCCGAGCGACACCTTCGCGGACCTCGGCGGCATCGACGCGATCGTCAGCCAATTAACCTCCTGTCTCGCCATGCAGATCCGCCACCCGGAAGTCGCGCGCGAGTACGGGCAGCGCCCCGTCGGCAGCTTCCTGCTTGAAGGCCCGCCCGGCAACGGCAAAACCAAGCTGGTGCGGGCCGTGACCAACTGGCTCAAGACGATCACCGGCGTCGGCCGCGCGTTCCTCATCCACGTGAAGCCCGGTTCGCAGCGCAGCATGTGGTACGGCAAGACCGAGGAGAACTACCGCGCCCTGTTCGCCGTCGCGAAAAAAACCAGCGAGGACCATCCCGGCGTGCCGGTCGTGCTCTTCTTCGACGAGATCGATTCGATCGGACGCGTGCGCGGGCAAGGCAACGTGGACGACCGCGTGCTGCCCGCGCTCTTCGCCGAGATGGACGGCCTCGAATCGCGCGGCAACGTCTGGCTGATCGGCGCGACGAACCGCGCTGATGTGCTTGACCCCGGCCTGCTGCGGCCCGAGCGGCTGGGCGGCATGATCCTGAAGGTGCCGCGGCCCAACATGGAGGCGGCCCGGCAGATCTTCGGCATCTACCTGCGGCCCGACCGGCCCTACGCCCGCAACGGGCACGGCGACAACCTCGACGCCACCCGCCGCGAGATCATCGACGCCGCCGTCTCCGCGATCTACAGCCCCAATGCTCAGGAGCGGCTGGCGACGATCCACTTCCGCGACGGCGCCGAGCGTCCGGTGACGGGCGCGGACCTCGTCAGCGGGGCGGTGATCGCCAACGTGGTCGGCCAGGCCCTGAGCCACGCGGCACAGCGGCAGATCGCCGGCGGCGAGCGCGGGCTGCGGCTCGATGACGTGATGGGAGCGCTCGCCCAGCAGATGCGCTCGGCCGCCGGCATCCTTACACCTGCGAATTGCCGCCATCACCTTCAGGACATGCCCGACGACGCCGAGGTGATGGCCGTCCGCCGGACGCCGCCGCGTGTCGCCCATGCGTACACGTATCTCGATCCCGCCTGACGAACCGCGTCAAGGAACAACCTCATGAAGCCGGTGCCGAAAATCACGGGGCGGGATTGCGAGCTGGGTAACTTCATCCTCGGCGATGATTACCTCGGCCGCAGCGACGGCGTCGCCAGCCGCCGGCTGCTGCACGAAATCGCGGGCGCCGGCGGCAACGCCAGCTACTCCGCTTACTCGACCCCGCGCAACGACGGCACCGCCACCCTCACCTGCAACGCCCGCGACTGGGGACGCAAGTACCAGAGCAGCAACGGCGGCTGCTTCTACATCGATCTGGACCACCTTGAACTGTGCCTCCCGGAGACGCTCGATGCCTTCGATCACGTCGCCGCGTGGCAGGCGGCGCTGCTGCGCGTCGGCGCCGTCCGCGCCGCCGCCCAGCGCCGCCTCGATGGCGGGCAACGCATGGTGGTGCTCGTCAACAACAGCGACGGCAAGGGCAACGCCTACGGCAACCACCACAGCTTCATGATCGGCCGGGACCTGTTCGTCGCGCTCTTCGAGCGGAGCCTCCAGCACCTGCTCTGGCTGGCGTCGTTCCAGGTCTCCAGCATCATCTACACCGGCGCCGGCAAGGCCGGCAGCGAGAACGGCGCCCCCGATGTCGATTTTCAGATCACGCAGCGCGGCGACTTTTTCGAGCGCATCGTCTCATCATCGACCACCTGGCAGCGGCCCATCGTCAACAGCCGCGACGAGTCGCTGACCGGGGCCGCGGGCAACCTCGCTCGCCTCCACTGCATCTTCTTTGACAGCAAGCTCTGCCCCATCGCCAACCTGCTCACCGTGGGCGTCATGCAGGTCGTGCTCACCATGCTGGAGTCGCAGCGCCTCGACACCGACTTGATCCTCGAGTCGCCGCTCGATGCCCTGCGAACCTGGGGCCATGACCCGACGCTGCGCTCCCGCGTGCCTTGCTTCAACGGCCAGCAGCTCACCGCGGTCGAGCATCAGATGTTCATCCTCGAGCAGGCCGCTGCGTTCGTCGAAAGCGGCGGCTGCGACCCGTTCGTCCCCAACGCCCGCCGCATCCTCGCGACCTGGGGCGACGTGCTTGCGAAACTCGAACGACGCCAGTTCGACCAGCTCACCGGCAGCATCGATTGGATCACCAAGCAGTCGCTGCTTCGGCAGGCGCTCGCCGAGGAGCCGGGCCTGACCTGGTCGTCCCCCGCCATCAAAATGCTCGATCACTTGTACAGCTCGAACGACGAGCGCGGGCTGTTCAACAGCATGGCCCGGCAAAACCTGATCCCGCAGGTCGTCGGCTCCGGGCACGTCGAGCGGTTCCTGCACGAGCCGCCGGCGAACACCCGCGCCTGGACGCGCGCTCACCTGCTGCGGGCGGTCGAGGACAACGGATGGGTGGAGTCGATCGACTGGGACCGGATCACCGTCGCATGCTGGGGCCCCGGCCTGCGGCCGCTGACGCGCCGGACGCTGGTGATGAGCAACCCGCTTTCATACGGCCGCGACGACGCCGGGCCGGCGTTCGACAAAGCGACCGACGTGGTTGACCTGATCGATCGCCTGGCGCGCCTGCATCCGCAATCGCCGCCGTTGCCGTCATCGGAACCGGATGGAGACGATGGCAAACCCCGCGCCCTGATCCCCGTTCATCCCGCCGCTCCCCGCTGAAGCTCGACACTCCAACTTCATCATCACGAAAGGAACGAACCATGGAACTCGAACGCCGCCCCGAAGAACGCACCCGCGACGCCGGCAACAACGCACCCGACGCCGACGCCGCGCCGATGCCGCTGCCCGGCGCCCTGCTGGCCACCGTCCGCGACACCATCCGCCAGGCGCTCTCCAACGACCCCGAGCAGTTCGAGAAATCTGTCACGCAGTTGTCTGCCCAGTGAGCCGCTCCGATGAACACACAGCCGATCATCATGGGCATCGAGAAGGAATACGCCGCCGCGGGCCAGGCCGGCGGCAAGCGCTTGTCGGGCCCGCGGATCACCGAGGCGCTGCTCGGATCGGCGTGCAAGTTGTACCCGCACGCGCGCGGCGGCCGGAGCAACGGGATCTGGCTCGCCAACGCCTCGCGCTTCTACATCGACTGCGGCGACCACCCGGAATGGACCACGCCGGAGGTCCACAGCCCGCACGACGCGGTCCGCTACGAGCGGGCCCAGGACCGGATGATCCATCGGGCGGCAATGGAAGCCGGCCTGCCGCAGGAAATCAGCCTCTTCGCCAACAACGTCGACTACCTGAGCCGTACCACATGGGGGTTCCACGAGTCGTACCTGCACAGCTGTCCCCAGTCGGAATTGCCGTCGCAACTGGTACCCCTGCTGGTCAGCCGGATCGTCCTCACCGGTGCCGGCGGGTTCCACCCGTTTCAACCGGTCCCGGCGTTCGTGCTTTCGCCGCGCGCGATGTTTCTAAGCCAGGTGGTGTCGAGTGAATCCACCTGCAACCGCGGGATTTTTCATACCAAGGACGAGTCGCTCGCCAACGCCGGGCATCACCGGCTGCACGTGATCTGCGGCGAAAGCGTGCAGTCCGATGCCGCGGCGTTTCTGCGCGTCGGACTCCTCGCGCTGGCGGTGGCCTTGATCGACGGCGGCCGCAAGCCCGGCGAGGGCGTGCGGTTCAGAGACCCCGTCCAGGCCATGCGCGCCTTCGCTTCAGATTCTCTGTGTGCGGTCGCGGCCCCCTGCGAGGACGGTTCATCGCGCACCGCGATCGATGTGCTGCGCCACTATCTCGACGTCGCCCGTCGAAACGCAGCCGAACCTTTCATGCCTCCTTACACGCTGGAAGTGGTCGCGCTGGCCGAGTCGCTCCTTCAGCAGATTCAGTGCAGTACAGCCCCGCTTCCACTGACGCTGAACTGGGTCATCAAGCGGATGATCTTCGACGAGTACATCCGCGGCCGTGGTTATGACTGGCCGCTCCTGGGCCGCTGGTCGCGGGTGTTCGCGAGATTCGTCGAGCAGCCCGCGGACGACGAAGCGGATGACGGGCCCCGTCTCGATCCCTTGGCGCGCATCGCCCAGAAGCCCGACGGGCGGACCGCCGGCCGCATGATGAAAAGCGTCTACCCCGAGCTCGATCAACTGGGGCTGTCGTGGGATCAGGTGCCCGACCTGCACCGGCTGCGGACCGAGCTGCACGAATTGGACTGGCGCTTCGCCCAGCTTGGCCCGGCGGGGCTGTTCGCGGCGCTGGACGCGGCCGGCGCGCTAAACCACCGGGTTCCGGGCGTCGACCGCCTCGATGAAGCGGTCGCGTCGCCCCCGAGCTACGGCCGGGCCCATGTGCGCGGCACGCTGATCGGCGGGCACCCAGGGGCTCACGAACTTCGATGTGATTGGACGGCTCTGTGGGACATCGGGCGCCGCCTCCACGCCGACCTCACCGACCCGTACATCACTAACACGCAGGCGGTGCAGTGGAAGCCGTTCGAGCAGGTGGACCTTGAGGGCGTACGGGTCGGTCGCAGGTTCGCGCATCCCGCGGCCCCCGCAGCGCTGCCTACCGCTTCCGCCCCGGGCCCGGCGCCGGCGCCTCGCGGTGGATGATCTTCTCGATCTCCTCGGCCAGCACGTCGCTGATCAGCAGCACCGAGACGTACTGCTCCTTCACCAGGTGCAAGACGATCTCGGCCTTGTGTGCCTGGGCGGCGACCAGGACGACGCCGGGCCGCCGCTTGGCGATGACCGCCATGTCCTCCGCGACGATCCCGTTCCAACAGTCGTTGATCCGCTTCAGCAGGGCCCGCTGCTCCGCGTGCAATCCCTTGTCGGGGAGCCAATATCCGCCGATGTTCCCCAGCACCAGCGCTTCGAGCTCGCGGCCCTTGCTCCCGGCCACCTTGGCGCATTCGGCGAGCCATGGGTCGGCGTCGAGCTGCCCGTTGCCGCAACTGGTGATCAGCGTGTCCACCCGGACCTTCAGGCGCTGACGTTCGTCGAAGAGGCTGCTGTACCCGCCGATGCCGCGGATGAACTTGCGGATTGTCCTCACCTCCTCGTCGGAAAAGCGGCTGGGGATCGACGCGCTCATGCTGAAGGTGTAGCGGCTGATCTGCTTGCCGTTGATGACGTTGTTGAGCATCGCCACCAGGCTCGCGCTGCGCTGCGAATGGTCTTCGACGGCGGCGTCCGGGTCCCCGCAGCCCTGCAGGAACTCCAGACCGCGGGCCCGCAGGTCGGGTCGACCTTGGGCGCGGTCACAGATGGCCGAGACCAATTCCCGGATCGTCTGGCCCCAGGTGACGGCGACGTTGCGGGCGGTGGGGAGGATGTGGTCGACGATGTGGCCGGCGGCGGCGGCGGGCAGGTGCGGCACGTCCCGGTTACGGGTGTCGAAAATCTTCAGTTGCTGAAGCGTGTCGCCGCTGAGCGGCTTGAGCTCGCCGAGGAGGGCTTCGCGGATCACCAGCTCACTTTCCAGCCGGGCGAGTATCCGGGAGGGGAGTTTCAGCAGCGGCGCCCTGGGCTCCAGGATGCCGGCCTCGCACGCCCGGCCCAGCAGGCGGTGCACCGTCGCCCCGCTGACCCCCAGGGCGGTGGCGATCTCCGTCTGCTTCTTGCCGCGGCTGGCGAGCAGCGCGGCCTTCTCCATGGACTCACGGGGCAACTGGTTCCGAAGCATGACAACCTCCACCACATTAAGAAAGATATTTCTTCCAATCGGCAATAAAGAACTTCTAGGCGACCGCGGCGGGTCCGGTAAAATCGGAACATCGGCGTCCACGCTTCGGTTCCACGCCCCGCCATCCCGTGACTTGGAAAAACCGGCCCTCGCCGGTGTGGAACGGTGCGCGGCGCGCCCATCCAGGAGAACCGCCATGACATTTGATGAACTCAAACAAAAACTGCTCGCGATGAAGGACGAGATCACGCAACTGACGGATCGCCTAAGCAACCTCGAAGAGGAACTCGACGACCTGACCAACAACATGGACCTCGACGGCCGATGCGGCGACAAGCCCGGCGGCGACATCGTCACGCCGCCCGCCTCGCGTCCTCCCCAGCCCGGTCAGCAGGCCAAGGAAAACCAGTTTGCCCTCGCCTACGCCAGGGCCATCGCCGCCATGGGCGTCGAGTCGCTGACGATCCACAAGACCCGCAACGGCCACTTCGTCGCCTACCTCGGGTCGCCGGAGCGGCGTGTTCATCTTATCTCGCAGGACGGGCTGGTCCATGTCCTGCGCGCCTTGGCGCACGCGGAGAGCAACGTCAAGCAGCCGGCCGGCGCACTCGTCCCCTTCAAGTCGACCGCCGAGCTGCTCGACCTGTACGAGACCTACTCGGGCGCCCGCATCAGCGCCGGGGCGTTCAATCAGCTCACGACCCGGTTGCGCCACGTGTTCCTCCAGGCATTTGACGAGACGGGACATGTGAACGTTCTCCTGATCGCGACTTCGCCTTTCGGTCGGCGCTTCAACCTCCGCCTCGGCGGCAAGTTCGCGTTCACCTCCGATGTGCCCGAGCCCGTGTAGCCTTGTCGCCCGCCGCGAATAGTGTCGCCGCCACCGGCACGACCTTTGACAGCATGTGAAACCAACGCCCCTCATCCCGCAAGTGATAGCAGCCCCTCATGGAGATTCGCCATGCCCGAAGTGTCGCCCGCTTCACAACCCGCCCCCCTCCGCCCCTCGCGCCGCCGGGTGTTTCAAGTGTCGGCCTACGCGGGCATCACCTGGCTCTTCAACCCGCGCACGGCGTTCACCTACGCCGCCAACGAGAAGCTGAACATGGCGTGCATCGGCGCCGGCGGCCAGGCCGGGGCGGGGATTGGACCCGGCATGAGCCAGAACCTGGTGGCGATCGCGGAGGTCGATCCCGATGGCAAGGGCAAGGACAACATCGCCAAAGTGCTGGCGAAGTCCCCCGGCACGAAGGTCTACACGGACTATCGCAAGCTTTTCGACGAGCACCCGAAGCTGGATGCGGTGTGGTGCGGGACGCCGGACCATACTCATTTCAGCGCGTCGATGCGGGCGCTCTACGCCGGGGCCGGGGTTTACTGCGAGAAGCCGTTGACCTGGTCGATCTGGGAGGCGCGCAAGCTGCGCGAGACGGCTCTGGCGAAGAAGGCGGCGACGCAGATGGGCAATCAGGGTCACTCGAGCGGCTCGATCCGCGAGATCTGCGAGCACATCTGGGCGGGCAACCTTGGCGAGGTGAAGACGGTTTACTCGCTGAGCAACCGCAACTTCTCGGCGGGGGACACCCGGCCGGGGACGAAACCGGTGCCCAAGGGCCTCGACTGGGAGGCGTGGCTCGGCCCGGCGACCTACCGCGATTATCACGACGGCCTGCACTCTTTCAGTTGGCGCGGCTGGCTCGATTTCGGCACCGGCTCGCTGGGCGACATGGCGTGCCACACCATGGACGGCCCGGTCTGGGCGCTGAAGCTCGGCGAGGCGGAGTCGTTCGAGGTCGAGGCGGAGGTGACCGAGAAAGTGAATAAGAACACCAAGGAAGGCCACGCGAAGCAAGCGATCATCATCTACCGCTTCCCGAAGCGCGGGGAGATGCCGGCGGTGACGCTGACGTGGTATCACGGCGGGCAGAAGCCGCCGCGCCCCGCCGCCCTCGAAGAAGGCCGGCCGCTGCTGGGCGAAGGCTCGTATTACCTCGGCGAAAAGGCCACCATGTCGTCCGGCTCGCACTGCCAGGACACGCAGCTGATTCCCAAGGCGGTCAACGACGCGGTGGGCAAGCCGAAGCAGGTGATCGAACGCAGCAAGCACGGTCACGGCGGCGACTTCATCGAGGCGTGCAAGACGAAGAACGCGACGCTGCCGAGCTCGAACTTCGATTACGCCGGCCGGCTGACGGAGATCGTGCTGGCGGGCAACCTGGCGATCGCGGTGGGTGAGAAGATCACCTACAGCCTGAAGGATGGCAAGACGAACAACGACAAGGCGAACGCACTCTTGAAGCGCGAGCCGAGGAAGGGTTGGGAGGCGGGGTATGAGGAGAGGGTGTGAAAAACGCAGGAGTCAGGGGATTGATCCCCCTCCCTCTTAGGGAGGGGTTAGGGGCGGGTCGGGCTCCCAAAAACAGAGCAACTCTCGAAACTGGGCTGATGCAGAATCGAGAACGAAGTCATCCGTTGATAGGGTACCGGGACTCCCCCAGCCCCTCCCTAAGAGGGAGGGGAGTAAGAAATCGGGCTGCTTTCAGGCTCATTTCAAGCAGGAAGCAGGCTCTCAGATCAATTCTTTCATCGGCTTGTGGTCGTCGACGAGGAATCGCGGCCGGCCCTGGAGGTCGGGGAGCGTGAGCTGGTTGGGGTCGAGGCCGAGGTTGTGGTAGAGCGTGGCGATGACCTCGCCGAAGTGGGTGGGCCGTTCGGCCGGCTCGCCGCCGAGGCGGTCGGTGGCGCCGATGACCTGCCCGGTCTTCATGCCGCCGCCGGCGAGCAGCCCGCCGCCGACCTGCGGCCAGTGGTCGCGGCCGCCGTCCTTGTTGATCGTCGGCGTCCGACCGAACTCACCCCACGCGACGAAGCTCACATCCTTATCAAGCCCGCGCTGGTGCAGGTCTTCAATCAGCGCGGTGATGCCCTGATCCCACAGTGGCAGGTAGCGCTTGCACTCGCTGTGGTTGTCGGAGTGAAAATCCCAGCGGCCAAAATTGAGCGTCACGATTCGGCAGCCCGCCTCGACCAGCCGGCGGGCGAGCAGGAAATGCTGGAGGTTCAAGGGCGCGCCGTCGGCGTGCCGCTTGGGATCGCCCTTGCCGTAGCGTTCCAAAGTCTTGGGGTCTTCCTTCGACAGGTCGAGCGCCTCGGCGAGCCGGCTTGATGTGAGAATGTCCATGGCCCGCTGCTGAAGCGCATCCGTGCTCTGCATCATGCCGCTGGTGTCGACGTTCCGCCGGAAGCGGTCGAACGCCGCAAGGGTCTTTCGGCGGTCCGCAAGGCGGTTGATGTCGATGCCTTGCAGCACCATGTCCTGCCCGCCCTCGGCCGAGGGACGGAACGCGGCGTGCGACTGGCCGAGGAACCCGGGATGACCGGGCGAGCCGTAGGGCGGGTGCCCCGCGGTCGGCGCGAGGCCGATGAACGAGGGCATCTCCGCCTTCGTCGGCCCCAGCAGCCGCGACACGCTCGACCCGATGCTCGGCCAGCCGCCCTGCGGCTCGTTGCGCTTGGCCCGGCCGGTGTAGCAGATGTGCGAATCGTGGTCGCCGTCGGGCGAGCCGACCACCGCCCGCAGCGGCACCAGCTTGTCCATCATCTTCGCCATCCGAGGCAGGTGCTCGCAGATGTCGATGCCGGGCACATTGGTCTTGATGGGTTGGAACGGCCCGCGGATCTCGGCTGGGGCGTCCATCTTCAGGTCGTACATGTCCTGGTGCGGCGGCGCGCCGGCCATGTAAACCATAATGATCGCCTTGTGCGACTTGCGGATGCCCGCCTGCTCCTCGGCCCGCAGGAGCTGCGGCAGCGTGAGCCCGCCCATGCCGAGCGCGCCGATCTTCAGCAGCGAGCGCCGCGAGAGGCCGTCACAGAGGCGGTATTGAGGGCCGGTCAGGTTCAGCATCGACTCAAGCTCCAAAGACCGGGGCGGAACAGTAAATCGCCGAGATCCCTTATCGGTTCACATCGGCTCACAACGTCGGTCGCGGCAGCGATCCGCTGATCCCGCGTGATGGAATTGACCGACCTCCCAAGCCGGTAACGCCCCGGCAGTCCCTCCCGGCCGCCATGATGGCGCCGCGTGAGGCATCATTCGGATGGACAGCAGGGCAAACGCATGTACAGACCTATCCGGTGCCACGGGTCGGCTTTGCGACCCGTGTTCCGTGTCCCGCACGGGTCGCCGAGCCGACCCGTGGCACCGGAAAGGTGGCACATGCGATTGCCCTGGGATGGGCAGCCACCGGGTTTGCCATCCGCGCTCGACGCACTACAATCTTCGACCGCCGTTAGGCCCGGCGTGCAGTGCTTCGGATGATCCCCTTTGCCCGTCCCCATCGTCTAGCGGCCTAGGACACTGCCCTTTCACGGCAGTAACACGGGTTCAAATCCCGTTGGGGATATTGCAAGAAACGCGAGCTTCACGGCTCGCGTTTTTTTTTGTTCCGCGTTTGTTGGAGGGTTTCAGCCACGCGAACGGCGAAGCGCAAGCGAAGCGATGGCTCGACGCCGTCGCGGGCAAGGACGCGGTCCATGACGGCCATCGTCCGTGCAATGTTGCGAGCGGACGCGCCGCGGCGGGCGCTGCCGACGTCGATCAACCGTGCGCCCCCCGCATCGTCGATGACGATGTTGCTCGGCTTGAAGTCGCGCGACCAGAAGCCGGCCGCGAAAAGCTGCGCGGCCAGACCCGCCGCGGCGGCGATCAATCCTTCGCCGCGCGCCTTGCGGATTTCGGGGGCGCGGATGAGCCGCTGCATCGACGTGCCCGCGACCTCGGTCGAGAGCCATACCCGGCAGCCGAATCCGCTCGGCTCAATCCCGCCGTCGTGTACCGGCACCACCGCCACCAGCCCCGCCTGAAGCCGTTGGTTCCACCGCACCTCGACCTGCGCGGGGTGAGCGCCAACCAGCAGCGACAATCGCTGCCGCCATGGCGAATAGACGAACCGCTTGACAACGAACGGTCCCCGCTCGGAATCGACGCGCCACACATGGCTGCGTTGGTCGCGCTTGAACTCCTCAACGGCAACGCCGGCCAACCCGGCATCGGCGAGCGACCGGCGGCGAAGTGTCGGACATCCGGGGATGATCATGTGCCGCGATATGGTAACCTCGCCCGCCGATGATCAGCGACCCCATCGAGCACGGCGGACTGCTCGTTCACCACGACTACCTCGACCCCCTGCGCGCCGCCGGGCTCGACTCCTTCGACGCCCTCATGTCGGCCGCCGGTGAAACGAACCTCGACAAGAAAGGCCTCGCGTCCTGGCGGCAGCGCATCGTGCTCAAGGCGGGAGACCACACGCTGTTCCTCAAGCGCTACACGAAGCCCCCCGTGAGGGAACAATTGCGGCAGCGCATCGCCGGGTTTGGGGCGACGGCGGAAGTCGAACGGCACTGGCTCAAGCGAATGGCGGAACTCGGCATCGCGGCGCCGGCCGTCGTTGCTTACGGCGTGCGCAAGCGCGGCCTGGCCGAGACGCAGAGTCTCATCGTCACCGCGAAAGTGCCCGGCATCTCGCTGGAGAAATGGACACCGCCGCACATCGACGGCAAGCTGCGCGACCGCGCCTTCAAGCGGCGGCTGATCGACGCGGTCGCCGCCATCGTCGCGAAACTGCACGGCGCGGGTCTTTTTCACCGCGACCTCTACCTCGCCCACCTGTTCATCGACGATGCCGACGACGCCTACCTTCGGCTCGCGCTGATCGACCTGCAGCGCGTGATCCAGCCGCGCCTCTTCGCGCGGCGCCGGCGGGTGAAGGACCTGGCCTCGCTGAACTACTCGACCCCGCGCCGCGCCGCCAGCACCGCCGACCGGGTCCGCTGGTACAAGCGGTATCGCGGCATCGACCGGCTGATGGCCGCCGACCGCACGCTCATCCGCGCCGTCGTCGCCAAGACGAAACGCATCGCACAGCACAGCACGAAGCACCGTCTCGGCTGATAGAGTATTTATCTCGGCACCGTGGCGGATTGTTCGACGGTGCCGAGATAAATAC
>Ga0163150_10002256_pt1 | contig 30232 bp, 23 predicted proteins | sample OliLakLV19P2IB_FD_148628 | JGI IMG/M metagenome (GOLD analysis project Ga0163150, IMG submission 148628) | Freshwater microbial mat bacterial communities from Lake Vanda, McMurdo Dry Valleys, Antarctica - Oligotrophic Lake LV.19.P2.IB | ecosystem: Environmental > Aquatic > Freshwater > Lake >...
GCCCGCAACGCCTGGCTGGCGCAGCACCTGCACATGGGCCGCACCGAGGCGCTCAGCAGCCATGTAGCCAAACACCGGAGGGGGCGGTTGAATGCATGAACGACTGCAATATACTCGACCTGACCCCTTTATTACCCTGACCCCTTTATTACCCTCCCTTTATTACCCTGACCCCTTTATTACCCTCCCTTTATTACCCTGACCCCTTTATTATCCTCCTTTATTGCCCTTTGGATTGGATATTTGGCTAACGTGCATTGGTCTTAGGATATGCCTGCCTTGAGAGCACCGCGTAACGCGAGTAAAGAGGAGAAAACCAAGACCTTTCTAGCCAAGGCTCGTAGGATTCACGGACACAAATACGACTACAGCCGTGTTAATATCAGGACGGTAGATGACCCGGTTGAGGTAATCTGCCCTAAGCATGATTCGTTTTTCCCCACGCCTTACAGCCACACCTCAGGGCAGTGCAGCGGGTGCCCTACTTGTGGCCAAGAGCGCGGCAGCAAAGCGATTCGTGACAGACACAAGGCGACATTTGTAAGGAGAGCACAGGGAGTTCATGGTAATGCTTACGACTACAGCAAAACCCTCTACACGGCTGCACGGTCTAAGCTAGAGATTGTTTGCCCGAAGCATGGGCCGTTTTGGCAAACAGCAGATAGCCACTTGCGTGGTATTGGTTGCCCGGTCTGCGGACACGCCAAGGCTGGCTTACTCCGAAGCACAGCAGCCAAAGAAGCGTTTATTGGTAAGGCCCGTAAAATTCACGGCCGCAAGTATGCCTACAGCGCAGTTGAGTATGAACGTGCGTCGAAAAAGGTCTGCATCATTTGCCTCAAGCATGGACCATGGCAACAGAAGCCAAACAACCACTTGTCAGGCTACGGTTGTCCGCGATGCAAGGACGACACCTTGCGAGCCAAATTCATTCACAGCAAATCAGACTTTCTCGAACGAGCTAGGCGCGTTCATGGCGAACGCTATTCATATCCCGGGAACTACGTGAACAGCAAAGGCCCTATTCGTATTCGCTGCAAGATTCACGGTGAATTCGAGCAAGTCGTGGCCACACATCTCAGTGGCAAAGGTTGCCCGAAATGTGGGCAGGCAAAGTTAACCCAGGTGCACCTGAGCAACCACGAGGAGTTTGTGAAAAAGGCGCGGGCCGTGCATGGCGACAAATACCGCTACCCAGACCGATACAAGCGAGCCATCGTCCATATCAACGTGGAGTGCCCAAAACATGGACTGTTCCCCGTCACTCCGAACAATCTTCTGCGCGGTTACGGATGCCCTAGGTGCTCTGAATCACACGGTGAGTCGGCGGTAGCAAGGGCTCTGGAAAGGCTAAAACTGCCTTATACCCGCGAGAAAAAATTCCCCGACTGTCGCGACAAATACCCACTGCGGTTTGACTTCTGGCTCCCCACGAAGAATGCGTTGATTGAATTTGATGGGCTGCAACATCACGAGCCGTATGCGCTCTTCGGAGGGTTAAAGATGTTCAAGGTCACCAAACGACGGGACCGCATAAAAACGGCCTATGCCCGCAAAAAAGGTATCCGCCTTCTTCGTGTGAAGTATTCGGTGAAGGAGATTGAGGCATTCATATCAAAAAGGCTAGGTGCCTGACCCAGCAGCCTCAGGCGGCTGCATTAATCGGGGCAGTAAAGGAGTCATGCTGTACTTTTACCTTCCTGCGCGCCAATCCATGCGCTTGTAGACGTAGGTACCTCAAGAGGTAAATGGTACAGCATGACACCTTCTGAAATTCTTGGCGAACATTTGCGCCGGCGTATCAATGAATGATGAGCAGCCAGCCAATGGGCCGCTCCTCCGGCACCGGTCGCATGTTGACCTGGGGGCACATGCGGATAATCTGACGGCATGCTGACGCGACAATGCCCTTCAGCTCCGCGCATGCTCCCGTCACCGGCGAGGAGCATTGGGCGGGTATGGCTGATCTCTGCCGTGCTGACGTTGGCCGGTTGCAGTGTCTTCCTGCGCGACACGCCTGCGCCGATTCCCACCCAGGCGACGCAGCTATCCCCCGTCGGGCCAGCCACGACACTCGTGGTGTTTCTGCCGGGGCGCCGCGGCTCGATGGCGGATTTTGACCGCCACGGTTTCACCGCCGCATTGCGCGACGCTGGCGTCAGCGCCGACACGATCGCGGTGGATGCCCACCTCGGCTACTATTTCAATCGGACCGTGATCGAGCGATTGCACACGGATGTGCTGGTCCCCGCCCGCGCGCGGGGTTATCGGCGGATCGTGCTGGCCGGCGTCTCACTCGGCGGTCTCGGCGCACTGCTGGGCGAACGCGATGCCCCGGGGCTGGTGGACGCGATCGTGTTGCTTGCCCCATACCTGGGCGACCAGGCCGCGCTGTTCGAACAAATCAGGGCCGCCGGAGGCCCGGCGGCGTGGGCGGCCGGCCGGAATCCGACGGCCGGCAGCGTCGAGGAGCAGCTCTGGACGTTTCTCGGCAACCGGTCGGCCGCGTTGCCGCCGACCTGGCTACTCTACGGGCGCGGTGATTCGCTGGCGCCCGGGCACCAAATGCTCGCGACGCTTTTACCGCCAGCGCGCGTCAAGACCGTGACGGGCGCCCACGATTGGCCGACTTGGCTCTCGCTCTGGCGCGAGGCCTGTCAGAATTCCGAATTGTTTGCCGCGGAACGAACCGGCGCGATCGCCCGCCACCCTGACCCGGCGAATGGGAAGCCTGCGTTATGAAAAGAAGGTTTCTGCCCTGGCTCGTCCTGCTGGCCTTGGGGCTGGGCCCTGCCCCGGGCGCACGGGCCGTAAGTTGGACCCCCGGCTGGACGAATCTGCCGGTCGGCCCGGGCCGAGCGATAACGGTAGCGGAGAAGGCGCAGGCCCGGAGGCTGGGCGATGCGATCGACTCCGCGTCGTCGGCCCGCACGGCCATCCAGGCTTGGGAGGCGATCGCGGCCGCGCAACCCGGAGACGCCGAGGCCTGGACCGAAATCGGGTTGCTGCGCCTGCTGGAAGGCGCGGCCTACCGGCAAAGCGCGCGCGATCGGCTGGTGTGCTACAAAGCGGCGCTGCAGGCGTGTGAGCGGGCGATGGCAACCAACCCGGAGTTTCTCCGTCGTGTGCAGGGCGGCCAGACAACGGTGGAGGCGATCGGGGCGCTCGGCGCGCGGGACATGGCCGCGATGCAATTCTGGTCTACCGGGATTTTCTACATCTTCCGCGACTGCCTCGGATTTTTCGGCCGCATCCTCAACGTCCGCCAGATGGCCGGGACCAAGGAAGTTTTGCTGCGGATGGATGCGGTCGATCCCGCCTGGGAGGAGTATGCGAGCACTTTTTCCTGGGGCATCTACTATCTCGCCCTGCCGTCGTCGCAGGGCGGCGACCGGGTGAAAGCGCGCGAGTGCTTCGATCGCGCGGTGGCCCGCGGCGAACACCGGACTTTGCCGCGCTGGGGCCGGGGCAAGTATTTCTACGTGGCCGTGGGGGAGCAGGCGTTGGCGCGGGCCGATTTCGCGGCCGTGCTGGCGCAGGATCTCAACCATCTGGCCGGAAACCGCTCCTGGAACCGTTACTTTCAGGCCGACGCCGCCCGGTTACTCGCCCACTAGTCCTTGAAAAATGGGCACGGCCGAACGGCGTCCTTTCGGGGTGGCGCCGCGTGGCTAGCGAGCCGTCGAGTTGCGGCGGCGGGGTCTATTCGTCTTTGGCTAGCCGGCTGGCATCGCCCTCGACCTTCCGAAGGGCTGATACGATCTGTCCTTCCCTGCGTCTTTTCCTAGCACTACTCCGTGAAGCCCCCAACACACCCCGTCGCTTCAGCCTTCGCCGGGCCTTCCGCCGTCGCTGAGCCTAGGGCGGACAGGATGGCTGACAGGACGCACCACCCCTCTCCAGCGGGGCCCCGGACCCACGATGCGAAAATCCCCTCGATCAAGCCGGAACGATGCAGTTCGAGGTGGGTCAGCGAGCTTGCTCGCGCTCCGGGAAGCGCCCGCGAGCGGGCTGCCCACCCCGGCGACTACTCGGTTTCGTTTGCCCAGAGCAGTTGCGGGTTCTCCTGCATCGTTCCGGCTAGAGAGGGGCCTGTCGTCCGAAGGCTCGGCGAAGGATCCATCACGATAGGCGCTTCCGGTCGTGCTGCTGGATGTCACACCAGCCTGCTGGCTAGACTTCACTGCGTTCAGAATGACAGACCTTGGGTGATGATAGAGGTTTGAAGACACGCCCTAGGACTTTTGAGTGGGTTTTTGAGGGTTACCCACCAGCTCAAGCTAACTCAGCTCTGGTCCAGAAAACCGATCGCACGTCAGTCCATGAGGCCAAAAAAGACGGGTGGGCAATACCCCATACAAGACCGCCGGGGATGCGGATAGTCTGCCGGCGATGAACGCCGTGCTTCCGATCATGTCTTGCGTCCATTCTTTGGCGGTGGCGGATTCCACCTCGATCGCCCGGCGGGTGGAGGCAGTGGCGTCGGTCTGGTTCTGCCCGACTGCGTCACGGCTGGTCGGCCGGGCGTTTTCACGGTGAACCACAACCAATGGCCTCCCCATGATTCGAGCCGTTCTTGAGCAGTCGGCGGGGGTGGCGGCAGCCCAACCCGTCGCCGACAACCGGGTCGCGATCTTGCACTGCCTGCGGCAGTCGAAGCTGTTTCGCGACTATCAACAGGCGTTTGAATCCACCACCGGGTTTCCCTTGGTGTTGCGCGCGGCGGGATCCTTCCAAGTGCCCTTGGAGGGCTCAAAGCGCACCAATCCGTTTTGCGCGCTGATGACCGGCGCGAACAAATCCTGTTCGGCCTGTCTGCAATTTCAACGGCAGGCGGAGGCGGCGGCGGCAGGCAAGTCGATCACCTTGCAGTGTTACGCCGGACTCAGCGAATCCATGGTGCCCGTGCGCATCGGTCATCACGTGCTGGGCTACCTGCAGACGGGGCAGGTGCTCCTCACCCCGCCTTCCCTCCGGCACCTTGCGCGTCTCGTAAGCGCTCCGCTTGGACTGGGGACGGCCGTTGATCGCCGGGCGCTGGAATCCGCCTATTTTCAGACCCGCGTGATCAGGCCCGAACAGTATCGGTCGATTATCCAGCTTTTGGTGACATTCGCGGAGCATCTGGCCATGGTCAGCAACCAACTGCTCATGAACGGGAGCACGATCGATTCACCCTGGAACACCAAAATCCGCGCGTTCATTGCGAATCACCAGGAGGAGGAACTTGGGTTGGAGGTGGTGGCCCGGGCCATGAACATGAGCTCGTTCTATTTCTGCAAACTCTTCAAGCGGGCGACGGGGCTCACGTTCACCGAATACCTGGCCCGGGCACGGGTCGAGGCGGTGAAAAAGAAACTCCAAAACATTCACCTGCGGGTCAGCGAGGCGGCCTTCGCGGCCGGCTTCCAATCCCTGTCCCAGTTCAATCGCGTGTTCCGCCGCGTCGCCGGCGAGGCCCCGACGCTCTATCGGGCGCGCCTGCACGGCTCGGCCGCCAAGACCGTCAGGTCCGCGGTGCGTCCTCGCCGCATCGCGGTCGGGTAAGATGGCGATGAGTGATCCGGCGGCGGCGACGGCAAGGTCGCGCCGCCCCAGGGGGTGTCTTCAAAATCACGTGGGAGGGGCTTTATGCCCCGACAAAATGATGGGCGAAGCCGAAACAGTCGGGGCATAAAGTCCCTCCCACATCGCCGAGGCCAAGTTTGTTGATTTTGAAGACACCCCTTAGAACGGATAACCGATCGAGATTTGCCACGTGCCGGACGGGTCGAGCGGGCGGGGATTCAGGTTGCGACCGTATTCGACCCGGATCGGCCCGATCAGGGTCTGGTAGCGCACGCCCAGACCGGCGGTGTAGAGTTTCTCGGCGAAGGGATAATCCCGCAATTGCGCCGCCTCGCCCAAGGCGTCGAAGAAGGTCACGAGCGACCAGTTCGAGGTCAGCGCTTGTTCGAGTTCGAAGTTGAACAGCAGATAGCTCTTCGCGCCGAGGAACAGTCCGTCCGCGCCACGCGGGGCGGCCTCGCCGTCCTGATAGCCGCGGATGCTGTTGTCGCCGCCGGGGAAAAAGCGCTTGTTCACCGGCAGCAAAACGTCGGTGGTACCGAAGGTCGTGATGACTCCGTGGGTCAGTCCGAAATGCAGCCAGCGGCTCTCGCCCCACCGCGTGTGATAGGCCACGCCGAGTTCGAGCCGTTGAAAGTCCGTCGATCCGCCGAGGTTCCGGGCGGCATGCTCCAGCCGGGTAAACCAGCGGTAGCCGTCGCGCGGCCGCAGCGGGTTGTCGCGATGATCGCCGCTCAAACCGAGCGTGACACTGCCCACATTCACCTGCGTCTCGTCGGTCGCCCCGGTGGTGAGTTCGTTGTTTCGGTTGCGCAAAACCTGGAAGGTGTAGCCCAGCGTGCCTTCCGCGTGCAGCCACGGGACCGGCCGCTGCAGGGACAGGCTCACGCCATATTCCTGCCGCAGGAACGCGGTCTCCTGCCGCTGCAACGCGAAGAGCCGGGCCGCGCCGTCGATCGATTCACCGAAAAGCTCCGGCACCGAATACGTGTAGTCGCTGCTGGTGCTTTTCATCGATTGCACGAGTTGCAGCCGGCTCTGGTGGGCGCGGCCGAAGAGGTTGATCTGGCGCAACTCGATCCCCCCGCGCAACTGCTCATAGCTGCCGTAGCCGAGCAACAGGTTGGCCTCGTAGCGTTCGCTTTCCTTGAGCGTGAACACCGGGTCGCGCATGGTGCCGTCCGCCGGCACGGCGGCCAGTTCGACCGATTCGAACACCCCGAGCCGCGCGATGCGGTAGCGGGCGTTCGCCAGCGCGAGGGGATTGAATGGTTCTCCCGCCTGCAATGGCGCGGCCCGCCGCAGCACCGATTCGTGCGTGTCGGCGTTGCCGACAAAACGCACCTGCCCGATCGTGACCGGCGGGCCCGGCGCGACGTGCGCGACGACCGTGACGGGGATCTGGCTGTTCTGGACCGGTCCCGGCTCGACGCTGAGGCGCACGGCCACATCGGGATAACCATGCTGATAGTACGCGCGCCGCATCGACTCCTTCAGGTTTTCCCGCAGTTCCACCGACCACGGCTGGCCGATCCACCGGGCGGCCGACGGCAGAGTGACGGTGGAATCATTCGCGCCTTCGTAGCGCAACGCGGCGACGCTCCATTTCGCCCCCTCGTGCACGGCGATATGCAACGTCACGGCGCCGTCTTTCTCGTCCACGGGGAAGACGGCCGCGTCCACGGTGGCATCGGTGTAGCCTCGCTGGCGTAATTCGCCGAGGAGAGCCCGGACGGAATTTCCGAGATGTGACGGCGAGTAGGCATTGGTCTTGGCTGAAACCCACCAGGCGGATTCCTGCCGGAAGAGCGACCGGCCGGTTTTTAATGGCAGCACCGTCAGGCCCGTAATTTCTACCGCCGTGATGTGCCGGCGCACGCCGGGTTTGACGTGGAAGGTGACGGCCCGTGCCAGGAGGGGCCGGGGCAGCCCAGTCGCCAGGCTGGTGTCAAATGTAAGATTCCTGACGGACCCGTCGACCAGTCTGGCCTCGATTTCCATGGTGGGTTTTTGGAAGCCTTCCTCACCGAGTGCGGCAAGAAGCATGACGGCGGCGTCTTCCGTGGCGTTGCCATCCAGAACACTGCCCAGCTGGGCCTCGAGCAGGAGGCGGAGCGAGTGCTGCAATTCGCGGTCGCGCCAAAACCCGACCCCGGACACCTTGATCGTTGCGGGCCCCACCATGGGAGCGACGGCGGGTGCCGCCGCGGCGGACATAGTTCCAGCGGGCGCCAGCGCGAGGCCGGCGAGCATCATCAAACACCGTGAGAATCGCTTACTTGGCGTCATCGGGCGGCGCGTCGGTTTGGTGTTTGCCCGGATAGAGGCGCCATTTCAGTCCGACGTTGTAGTCGTCGAATTCATCGTATTCCCCGATCAGTTTCCAGCGGTCAGCCAGTTTGTATTCCACTTTGTAGGATTCGCGTCCCTGCCGGGTGATGTTTTCTCCGGTGGCGATGCTGAGGCGATCGGCGCTGGTCGCGTCGCCCCCGATATTGGTCAGCAGGCTCTGCCCGAGATAGGTGCCCAGCCGGGCATAACGCTGCGAGCTGGAGACCGTTAATTCGTTTTGCGGCGCGACGCCCGTCATCACCATCAGCAGCAGTTGTTTCGAATCGAGCGCCGGGCTCGACGTGAACACCACGTTGGGCGCCTCCGGGGTGCCCGTGACCTCCATCGTCAGTTCATAATCATAGCGCCGCCCCGTGGCCCGCAGGAAAATCGTCAGCTCATGGGGATTCGCTTCGGCAATTTGGGCGAAGCCCTGTTTGACGGTGAACGTCGCGAAGGGCAGCAGCACCCGGCCTTGGTTGATGGTCACTTCGCCGATGGCACGCGGTTCCCCGAGAGTGCCACTGAGTTGAAACTGCGCGCTGGCCGTGCCGTTGAAGACGGGGGTGCGCAGCAGGAGAAAACGTTCCCCCGTGACGCCCACATTAAGTTTCCAGGTGTTGAGCGGGGCCGTTTCCACGGCGAAATACGGCGGCGTCAGCGGGTCGCCCTTGGTGTCGCCCGGCAGGAATGAGCGCACATCGGATAGAAACAGGCTGTTGCGCAGGTGGACCGTGCCACCGATGACCGGTGGTCCGGCGGCGGGGGTGCGCAGAGTGAGATCCAAATCGCCGCGCACGAGCAGGCCCGACTGGCGGACGAAGGGGAGGTTGGTGCCGCGCAACGTCATGGCATAGCGGGGCGCCTCGTTGTCCGGAAACTCGATCGTGCCGCTCAGTGTGACGATTCTTCCGCCGGCCGTCGCCGTCATCTGGCTTAATTCCGCCAGGCGTCCCTTCAGCTGCACCTCGGCGTTGATCTCCTGCAGAACGCCGAGCGGTCCCAGTGGGCGCGTTGCGGCACCGTGCAGGTGCAGGAATCCCTGCACCGGACCGCCGCCCCGATAATTCAAGTCGACCTGCAACCGGCCCTTGGGCGCCAGCCACGGCGGGAGAATACGCACCCAGGCGGCCAGGTCGGCGTCCGGCACTGCCAGATGCAATTCCGCACTGCGCTGCGCGACTCCGAGCGGATCTTTGATGAGTTCGGCCCAGGCGCCCTGGGCCACTTGCAACCGGCCCTGCGCGCGGACCATCTGGCCCTCGATCCTGACGGAAAATGTGTCGAGCTTCAGTCCGTGGCGGTCCCCGGTCAGCATGGCCTCGAGCGAATCAAGCCCCGGCAGTGCGCGCTTGAAGCGGGTGGGATCAACCGTGATTCGCCCGGCCTGCAAATGAATTTCTCCCAGCGGTTGCATCCAGGTGCCCCTGAGATGCGCGGTTGCCTGCGGCTCCGTGACGGCGACCCCGGTTAGTTCTCCGAGCTTCGTCCAGAATGGCCTGTTGGGTTGAGTGTTGGCCTCAATCGCGAGTTCGCCGTCCGGATTAATCTGCCACCACGTCGACGAGCCGGGAGAAATGACGAGCGGGGCGCGACCGGTTGCCTGGAAAATTACCTCGGTTCCTTCGGACGCCCGCAAGGTGTCGACTTTTATTTCGTTTTTGTCGCCGTGCGCAGACAGGTCGAGGTTGGCGGTGCGATTGTTGCCCAGCGCAACTGAAGAGTTGGCGGTCAGGGTATAGGTCATCGGCCCGTGATCCCACTGGCCGGTAAAGGTCAACGTGTTCACTTGCCAGACCGGACCGGGCCGGGGCGCGAGATCCGCCAACCACGCCGACGACACCTTGTGCAGAGTGAACTCCGCGTGGCCGGTGGCACCCAGCAGGACCGCGACAGACGCGTCGCCCTCGCCGGCCATTTGCAATGAGTCGATTTGCAGCGCGGGTTTCCACGTGACGGTCGCCGGTGCGCTAAGTTTCAAGCGGGTCGCGTTTCCCTGCCCCAAGGTCAGATCGGTCAGGTGGATGGCATCGCGGGTGGTGGAACCGGCGGCCGTGAGAGTGGTGTCGCCCGCTTTTGCCTCGGCCGTGAAATTGTCGAGGCTCCGGCCCTGGCCGCGCCACGTGGCGGCGAGCGCGAGCGGATTCAGTCCAGACCATTTCAATCCGTCCGCCTGGGCGGTGCCGGCGTGAGCCAAATGCTCGAGCGGGCCACTGGCCTTGGCTTCGACTGCTAGCAGGTTGAATTCCAGCGGCGCCGGGAGCCAGCGTGCGAGCGTCACGCGGCGGATTTTTCCGGCGCACGCCGCATCCAGCAGCTCCGCCGTTTGAAAATCCCAACCGCCGCGCCCCGTCAGTGTTTCCTCGGGAGAAAGAGTGATCGTGGCGTCCGTTACTTCAAGGCGGGGCCAAGCGACTCGTCCCGTGGCGTTCGCTTTGCTCAGCGTGAGCGCCCCGGCCGTCACGCCCCGGGCCTTCATCTCGAATTCCACCACGGGAGACGGCGTGACTCCCGCTACTAACCGGGCCTCGCCGCTGACGGTTCCTTGGGCGGTGAACCACGGTTGCCGGGCAAGATCGACCGCGAAGTGAAAACTGGCGGAACCGGGGGCAAAATCGCCGTGGCGATTGAACGTGACCGGCGCGCTCAACTGCGCGGAGATGCCCGGCAGGGTGGCGTGCAGTTCCTCGATCGTAAATGACTGCGCATCGCCTCGTCCGCGCAGCGTCGCTTCCAGGGGCGGAACTTTTCCGTCGGCGAGAGGTTGGCCGGTGGCCGCCACGTCGGCGCTAAATCGATTGTCGCGCCACTCAATCTTGCCGTGGCCTTGGACCGTGGGGTAAAGGTCGCCGAGTTTCAACCGTGCGCCCGGCACGGTCCAGGAATCGGCCTGCAGGGTCGCCGCGAGCGGCAGCCAACCCTGCGCGCCAAACGTCGCCTTGAGCGTGACCGGTTGCGCCCACCACGTGCCGTGACCCGTGAGGTCAGTCCCGCGACTCGTGAGGATGGCGGTGTTGTTCGCCCCGGCGGATTGCAGGACCAGCTGCATCGTCTCAGCGGCGGGAAAGGTGACGGTGGCTGTTCCCTGCCACGGTCCCAGTTGTAGGTTGGCCACGACAAGCGTGTGCGCCGACCAGGCGGCGGAAGTGCAAGTGAGTGCGCCGCCCGGCCAGTTCACTTCGCCGGCTCCGGTCCTGGCTTGCGGCAACCAGTGGGCGAGGCCCGCGGCGAGGCTCATCAACCCGGTGCGCACGGGCAACCAACCGCCGTTAGCGGATGGTTGAACGGGGACGAGGCCGGCGACCGGCGCTGGGGCGATGCGCGCAGGCCCGGCGGATGTCCTGGTCGCGACCTGGCGCGGGTTCTCCACGACGACAGTCCATTTCCCCGCGATGATTTCCGTGGACCGTCCGGTCCACCGGTGCCAAAGCCAGACGACCGGCGTGTCGGCTTCCACCTGCGATACCTCCCACTGCATGCCGGCCCGGCGCACCGCGACATCGCGCAGGACAAAGCGGGCATAGCCGACCCGCTCGTAGGCCGCGAAGGTCGCGCCCTGCGGGCGGCCGATGCGCGCCAGCACCGGTCCCAGCCACCAAGGCAGGAACGCCAGGGCCCCGGCCAGCAAGCCGGCTAAACAGGCGGCAACGATCTGCAATCGACGGCGCATTGTTTCAGTCGGATGGCGGCACGGGCTCCGCAGGATAACTGGCGTCGCGAGTCTTCACCTGAGCGACGAGCCGATTAAAGGCCCGGCCGCAGCCGCAGATGAGTCCCTTTCGCCTCGTCGCGACCATGGCCAGAGGTCAGCGCAAACTCTCGTGTGCGCTGGCCGCGTTTCGCGCAGAGCCATGCTGACTCCGGTGAAGTGGCCGAGCAAAATTCGTTTGTCGGAAAGCATTTAATTTACTTTAGCGAAAGGGTATCGCCGGAAGCCAGCGAGCGACATGGGGTGTTACCCACCATGGAAAACGCGGCCGGCCGGTCCTCGACGGCGCGGTGATCGCCGGGCACCAATTCCACGCCGGGTCTCCCGCGGGCGGCCCCCCTTTCGGATCGGTCGGGTTAGACCCCATTCGGCTATGTCGGGATTCGGGCTATCCTCCTCCATGCTCCAAAATACGAAACAGATCTACGGAAGGAAACTTGGCGCGACCGACGGCGAAATTGGCCAGGTGAAAGACTTCTACTTCGACGACCAGACGTGGACGATTCGCTATCTGGTAGTCGACACCGGCTCGTGGTTGTCGGGACGTCAAGTGTTGCTAACTCCGCATGCGTTTGGCTCGCACGCTCTCGGGAGTCACGCCTTTGGCATTTCGGCGGCATCCGATGATGTCCTGCACGTCAAACTGACCCGGAAGCAGATCGAAGACAGCCCGTCGATCGATACGCATCGACCCATCTCGCGGCACTACGAGGCCGAATACTACAACTACTACGGTTGGCCGGCCTACTGGCAAGGCGGCGGATTGTGGGGCATGTGGGGGATGGGCCCAATCGTCCCGCCACCGATCCCGGCACGGGGTCCCGACCAGGCACCCCATCAGCAGGGTGACCTGCATCTGCGCAGCACGAAGGCCGTGAGGGGATACGGTCTCCACGCCACCGACGGCGAGGCCGGCTCGGTCAGCGGCTTCATGGTGGACGGGCAAAGCTGGGAAATTCGCGAAATAGCCGTCGAAACCGGTCACTGGTATGCCGGCAAAACAATCTGCGTGCTGACCAAAGATATCACGCGGATCAGTTACGTTGATTCCAGCGTGCACGTGAACCTCAGCAAGGCGGACATTATTCAAACCAAGAAAGACGAGATCGCACACGCCGGGACCACGTGAGGGCAGAGTGAAAACCAAACGCCTCGCCGGGAAAGCCGCCGAGCCGTCGATGCGGGCGATGTCTCGAAACTCCTCACGGCTTGCTACTCAGCGCCTCCGGATCCCCCGGTGCCAGTACCACAAAGCCGCCCACGGGAAGGCTCACCGATACGCGAACCCACCGACACCGCCGCCCCACTCCTGACCACACGTCGCTTCTGGCCCAACCACGGTAACCCAACCACCCCCAATACATGCACTCTAAACTTATCATCGTGACCGACCGCGGGCTCCTCCGCGCCTATCGCCAGACCCAGACCGTGAACGATCGGCAACCGCGCTTGGAACTGATCGCCGAACTGAAGCCAGCGGAGGCTCATATAAAACGGTCGGATCAAGTAAGCGACCAAGCGGGCCGCTTTCCCCGCGGCGGCGGCACTGCGGTCACGCCCGGCGATCTTTCCGCCGGCGAACAGTTGCAGCAAGAGGCCGAACAAGACCATCGGCTGATCCAGCAGTTGGCGGAGAAAATCGACACCCTGCTGGGAGATGCGCAGGTCACGGCTGGCCGGCTCGCGGCGAGCGCGCCGATTCACAAGCAACTATTCGCCGCGCTGTCGCCGATATCCCGCGAGAAGATCATCCAAGTCCTTGCTTCCAACCTCACGAAAACCGACCCGACCGAATTGCTCGGGCACTTTGAAAAAGTGACCCCGTCAATCGCCCCAACATCGTGAAAGGATATCGGCAAATGGCAGTCGCGCCGTCTGCCGCGAAGGCGCCCTCTTTGTCCACCGGGGTGGTGGTCGCCGTGCGCGGCAGCGTGGTCGACGTTCGCTTCGACCGGTTCCTGCCGCCGATTCACTCGGTGCTCCACACGCGGCCCCAACAGGATATTGTGCTTGAGGTACTCGCGCAGCGCGACGCGCGTCACCTCCGCGGGATCGCGTTGACGCCGACGCAAGGCCTCGCGCGTGGCATGGCGATCAAGGACACCGGCGAACCACTGAAAGTCCCTGTGGGAAAAGAAATCCTCTCGCGCGTGTTCGACGTGTTTGGCCGAGCGATGGACCGCGACCCTGCGCTGCCGGAGATGACGTGGCGCTCGGTGCACCGGGCGCCACCGCCGCTCGCCGCGCGGTCGACCCAATCGGAGATCTTTGAGACCGGGATCAAGGTGATCGATGTGCTCGTGCCGCTGGAACGGGGCGGCAAAACGGGGCTGTTCGGGGGCGCCGGCGGCGGCAAGACCGTCCTGCTGACTGAAATAATCCACAACATGATCGGCCACCAGCAGGGCGTGAGCATTTTCTGCGGTATTGGCGAACGCTGCCGCGTGGGCGAGGAACTTCACCGCGAGATGAAGGCGGCCGGCGTACGGCCCAACATGGCGATGGTCTTTGGCCAGATGAACGAGCCGCCCGGCAGCCGGTTTCGCGTGAGGGTTGCCGCGCTGACGATGGCCGAGTATTTTCGCGACGAGGAGCACCGCGACGCGCTCCTGCTCATCGACAATATTTTCCGGTTCATCCAGGCGGGCATGGATGTCTCGGGCCTGATGGGCCAGATGCCGTTGCGCCTTGGGTATCAGCCCACGATGGGCACCGAACTTTCCGGATTGGAGGAGCGGATTGCCAGCACGGCCACCGGCGTAATCACTTCAATTCAAGCCGTCTATGTGCCGGCGGATGACTTCACCGATCCGTCGGCGGGGCATACGTTCTCGCCTCTCTCGGCGTCGATCGTGCTATCACGCAAGCGGGCCAACGAAGGCCTGTTCCCGGCCATCGATCCGCGGCAATCGAGCTCCAAGATGGCGACGCCCGGCATCGTCGGCGACCGGCGCTACGCGCTTGCCCAGGAAATCCGCCGGACGCTCGCGCAATACGCCGACCTGAAGGACATCATTGCCATGCTCGACCTGGAGCAACTCTCGCCGGAGGACCGCAAGGTGGTCGGCCGGGCCCGCCGATTGGAGCGGTTTCTGACCCAGCCTTTCTTCACGACCGAGCAGTTCACCGGACTTAAGGGCAAGCTCGTGAGCTTCAAGGATTCGCTGGACGGCTGTGAGCGCATCCTGCGCGTCGAATTTAAGGACTACCACGAGCGGGCGCTCTACATGATCGGCGCGATCAGCGAGGCGAAGAAACCGGCGGCGCCCGCCGAGCCAAAGCCGACTGCGGCCGCCAAACCCGCCGCGAATACGCCGGCGAAGGCCGCGACCAACCCTCAACCGGAGGCCGAGACCGTCGGCGCTGCCCATGACCATTAAGGTTCTTCTACCCTTCCATATCTTCGCCGCGAAAACCGGTGTGCGGCGCATTGTTGCGGAAACGCACGAGGGTTCGTTCGGGCTGCTGCCGCACCGGCTCGACTGCGTGGCCGTGGACGAGGGCGTGCTGGCTCAGGCCGACGTAGGCATCGCGATTGGTGCCGGCTCCGACGTGGCGGTGGAAACCGCCGACGTGATCCTGGTGCGGAGCAATCCGCTGGATGTCGTCGCGGTCGTGCAACTCTCACGCGCCACCTATCGGAAGATGATGCAGAATCTGGACTGGGCCACGGGTTACAACGTCGTGGCCATTCCGCTGGCGGCCGGCGCGCTCTACTCGTGGGGCATGCTGCTCAGCCCGGCCCTCGGCGCGGTGCTGATGGCCGCGAGCACGGTGGTCGTGGCCATCAACGCGCGAATGTTGAAACTGAAATGACCGATCCAGCGGATGGTGCTCACACTATGAAAACAAACACCCTCACTCCGGAACTGCTGCACCGCATCGACGCCTACTGGCGCGCCGCGAACTATCTCTCGGTCGGACAGATTTATCTCTGCGACAATCCGCTCCTCAGGCGACCGCTGACGCTCGCGGACATCAAACACATGCTGCTCGGCCACTGGGGCACGACGCCCGGCCAGAATTTCATCTACGCGCACCTGAACCGGGTCATCAAGCACTACGACTTGGATATGATTTATGTTTCCGGCCCGGGACACGGCGGGCCCGCAGTGGTCGGCAACACCTACCTCGAAGGCACCTACAGCGAGATCTATCCGCACATCAGCCAAGACGAAGCCGGGCTCCAGAAGCTCTTTCTCCAGTTCTCGTTTCCCGGCGGAATTCCGAGCCATGCGTCGCCGGAGACACCGGGCTCAATTCACGAGGGCGGCGAACTGGGTTATTCCCTGAGCCATTCGTTTGGCGCCGTTTTTGACAATCCCGATTTGATCGTCGCGTGCTGCGTCGGCGACGGCGAGGCCGAGACCGGGCCCCTCGCGACCGCGTGGCATTCCAATAAATTCCTCGATCCTGCGACCGATGGCGCGGTGCTGCCGATCCTCCACCTCAACGGCTACAAGATTGCCAACCCCACCGTCCTCGCCCGGATCACGCGCGAAGAACTGGATCAGTTGCTGCGCGGTTATGGATGGACGCCCTACTTTGTGGAATATCACGCCGAGCCATCGGCGATGCACGAGGCGATGGCGACTACGCTCGATCACGTCATCGATGAAATCGAACGCATCCAGCACGGCGCCCGGGTGCTGGGCGTCCATACGCGTCCGCGCTGGCCGATGATCGTCCTGGATTCACCGAAGGGCTGGACCGGGCCGACGTGGGTCGATGGGCTCCAGATCGAAGGCACCTTCCGCGCGCATCAAGTGCCCCTGCACCCAAATGCCAAACCTGGGCATCTCAAGCTGCTCGAAGACTGGCTGAAAAGTTATCGCCCCGAAGAGCTCTTCACGGCCGAAGGGCGGCTAAAGCCCGAACTCGCAGAGCTCGCGCCGAAGGGCGACCGCCGCATGGGCGCGAATCCCCACGCCAATGGCGGGAAACTGCTCCGTGATCTGCGAATGCCGGACTTTCGCGACTATGCGGCGGCAGTGCCGACGCCAGGCGTGTCCGGAATTGGCGATACGCGTGTGCTGGGGCCTTTCCTGCGCGATGTGGTGAAGCTGAACCAGACAGAGCGGAATTTCCGGGTCTTCGGCCCGGACGAGACGCTCTCCAACGGATTGGGGGCGCTCTTTGAAGTCACCGACCGGCAATGGGACGCGGCCACGCTACCGAACGACGAATTCCTTGCCCCGGCCGGACGGGTGCTCGACTCGATGCTCAGCGAGCACCAATGCGAGGGCTGGCTCGAGGGCTACCTGCTCACCGGCCGGCACGGCCTCTTCAATTGTTACGAGGCGTTCATCCATATCATCGACTCGATGTTCAACCAGCACGCCAAGTGGCTGAAGGTCACGTCGCACCTGCCGTGGCGGCGAAAGATCGCTTCACTCAATTACCTGCTGGCGTCGCATGTCTGGCGTCAGGACCACAACGGTTTCACGCATCAGGATCCCGGATTCATCGATCACGTCTTGAACAAGAAGGCCGAAGTGGTGCGGGTCTATCTGCCGCCCGATGCGAACTGCCTGCTCTCCGTGATCGATCACTGCCTGCGCAGCCGGCACTACGTCAACGTCGTGATCGCGGGCAAACATCCCGCCCCACAATGGCTGGCGATGGAGGCCGCGGTGAAGCACTGCACCGCAGGCATCGGGATCTGGCAGTGGGCGAGCAATGACGAGGGCGTCGCCCCCGATGTCGTCATGGCTTGTTGCGGTGACGTCCCGACGTTGGAGACGTTGGCGGCGGTTTCTATTCTGCGCGAACACCTGCCCGAGTTGAAAATCCGCGTGGTCAACGTCGTCGACCTGATGAAGCTCCAGCCGCAGAGCGAGCATCCACACGGGCTGAGCGAGACCGGCTTCGACGATCTGTTCACCACGAGCAAGCCGGTGATCTTCGCGTTCCACGCCTACCCCTGGTCGATTCATCGGCTGACGTATCGTCGCACGAATCATCACAACATTCACGTTCGCGGCTACAAGGAGGAGGGCACCATCACCACCCCGTTCGACATGACGGTGCTGAACGACCTTGATCGTTTTCACCTCGTCATGGACACGATCGACCGGCTTCCGCAGACCGGTGACAAGGGTATCAATCTCAAGCAGCAACTCAAAGATAAGTTGATCGAGCACCGGCGCTATATCGAAAAAAACGGCCAGGACCTGCCGGAGATTCAAAATTGGAAATGGAGTAACCGAAGTTGAACGCGCAACAACGCACAAATACCGCGCGGGTGCTGGGCGCCGACGACAAGGGCCTGCCGCTGCGTCTCTACTTCATTCGCCACGGCGAAACCGCGTGGTCACGCTCCGGCCAATACAGCGGTCGCGCGGCTATTTCACTGACCGCGCAGGGCGAGGCTGAAGCGCGGAATGTGGGGCAACGCCTGCGCAACATTCCGTTCGCCCATGTGTTGACCAGTCCGCTGCAACGCGCCCGACAGTCGTGTGTGCTGGCGGCGTTCGGGCCGACACCCACGATTGAGCCAGACCTCGCGGAGTGGGACAATGGCGACGACGAAGGGCGCATGGCGGCAGAGATTCTCGCGGCGCGACCAGACTGGAATTTATTTCGCGACGGCTCACCAAATGGGGAAACCCCCGCGCAGATTTCCAACCGCGCGGATCGCCTCATCGCTCAGCTCCGCGTGCTCGCTGGAAATGTCGCGCTTTTCTCGCACAGCCACTTTGGCCGCGTGCTCGCCGCCCGGTGGATAGGATTGCCCGTCGCGCAGGCACAGCATTTGTTGCTTAACACCGCGTCAGTCAGCATGCTTTGTTACGAACATGAACGCACCGACCAACCGGCCATTGCTCTGTGGAACTCCACCGCACACGAAGCTTTCGACCCCACACCTGAATCAGGCGATGGCGAAAGAAGAGCCTTGAAACAGCGGGCGCTGGAACGGTGGGAAAACGAAGGCGGCGAGATTCCCCACGTCCCGACTCTCCAGCCCGGAGCAATGCGCGAAGCCACCGTCCTGAGGAAGAAACTCATCGTCTTCGACCTCGATGGCACGCTGGCCGAAAGCAAAGCCGCGCTGGATGCCGAGATGGCCGCGCTGCTGAAGACGCTCCTTGGGCAGGTGAAGGTCGCGGTGATTTCCGGCGGTGATTGGCCACAATTTCAAACGCAGTTGCTCGCCAATCTTTCCGCGGACACCAACCTCAAGAATCTCTCCCTCCTGCCGACCTGCGGCACCAAGTTCTATCAATTTGATTCCGATTGGCAGCAGCTTTATGCCGACGATTTTACCAAGGAGGAGAGGGAGAATATAATCCATTCGTTGCAGGAGGCGGTCAGGGCGGAGGACTTCGGGATCGACAAAACCTGGGGTAAGCAGATTGAAGATCGTGGCAGCCAGATCACGTTCTCGGCCTTGGGGCAGCGGGCGCCGCTCGAACAAAAGGAAAAGTGGGATGCTGATTTCGCGAAGCGCAAAAAGATCAAAGCCCGGCTGAAAAACCTCATTCCCGAGTTCACCGTGCGGCTGGGGGGCACGACCTCGATTGATGTGACCAAACTGGGCATAGACAAAGCCTACGGGATAGAAAAACTCCGGGAGATCCTTGGCATTGAGCTGGAGGAAATGCTTTTTGCCGGCGATGCGTTGTTCCCGGGTGGCAACGATTATCCGGTCAAGGAAGCGGGCGTGGTATCCATTCAAGTCAACAATGCCGAGGAAACCAAACGCGTTATTGAGACGATCCTGACCAGCTGATGCGAGCAATGTTGCTTAAAGCAAAGCAGTCCCCGTGGTGGCGAACCATCAAACTGGCCCTGGCCCGTTGGGTGGAAGAGGATGGTGACCAGCGCGCCGCCGCCTTTGCCTATTACCTGCTGCTGTCACTCCTGCCTTTGACCCTTCTGCTCGTGACCGCTGGTTCACTTTTCGTCGAGCGTGAAGTCGCGGCGCAAGCAGTCGTCAAGTTGGTCAATCACTATACGCCGCTGACCAGTGAACAGGAGCGCGGGGCCGTGGCGGCCATTCACGCCATGCTGGAGGCGCGCGGCACAATCAACCTAGCGGCGCTGCCGCTGTTGTTTTGGGGTGCACTGAAATTCCTGCGCACTCTGATTCGAACCACGAATCGCATCTGGCATTCGCCCATTTACAACTGGTGGCAATTGCCTTTGAAAAGCCTCGGCTTGCTCGGCCTCACGTTGAGCGCTGCGTTTCTGGGCATCGTGCTGCCGGGCATCGCGCGGTTGGCCCGTCACTGGCTCGCCACTTATCTCGAATTTCCCGATTGGACGCTTGCCTTGATGGTTAATCTCCTGCCTTGGCTCGTTCTGTTTAGCGGTGCGATCATGATTTACAGGCTGGCCCCCAGCCGACCCACAAAATTCTCCGATGTCTGGCTCGGCGCGCTGGGCGCGACGGTTTTGATTTGGCTGGGCCAACTTCTGTTCCTGATTTACGCGGTGAACTTCACGCACTTCAACGTGCTCTACGGCACCCTTGGCGGCTTCGTGGCGTTCCTGCTGTGGCTTTATCTCTCCAGTTGCGTGGGCGTGCTCGGCGTCTGTTTTTGTGCGGCGCAGGCGGAGGTGAAAGCGAACACCAACGGTCATCCTGAAGAACACCCCGAGTAATGACGCCTGAACCAACCGAACTGTTGCGAACGCTGCAACAGGACTCGTTCAGTTATTTTGTCCACCAGACCAATCCCGCCAACGGGCTGGTGCGGGATAAATCGCGGGAAGGTTGGCCGGCGAGCATTGCCGCCGTCGGGCTGGCGCTCGCGGCTTATCCGGTGGGCGTCGCCCGCGGTTTCATGACGCGCGGCGACGCGGTGCGACGGACGCTGGCGACGCTCCGTTTCTTTGCCAACGCGCCGCACGGTCCCGCGTCCGATGCCACGGGCCACCAGGGTTTCTATTATCACTTCCTCGACATGAAGAGCGGGCAGCGCGCGTGGGGATCCGAACTCTCAAGCGTGGACAGCGCGTTCCTGCTCGCCGGCATGTTGGCCGCCGCCGCCTACTTCCAGCAACAGACGGCGGAGGAAGACGAAATTCGCCGGCTCGCGGACGCCCTATATCGCAAAGCCGATTGGCAGTGGATGCAGAACGGGGCAGCGGCGGTGAGTCACGGCTGGACGCCCGAAAAGGGCTTTCTGCGTTCCCGCTGGCACGGCTACGACGAAGCGCTGATCATCTATCTGCTCGGGCTAGGCTCGCCGACGCACCCGCTGCCGGTCGAGAGCTATCGCGCCTGGGCTTCGACGTATAAATGGAAAAAGATTTACGACATCGAGTTCCTCTACGCCGGACCGTTGTTCATCCATCAGTTGTCGCATGTGTGGATTGACTTCCGCGACCTTCGCGACGCGTTCATGCGCCAACGTGATCTGGACTATTTCGAGAACAGCCGACGCGCCACTTTGGTGCAGCAACAATACGCGATTCGCAACCCACGCGGTTTCGCGCACTACAACGAATGTTGCTGGGGTATCACCGCCAGCGACGGGCCGGGGCCGAACACGCACACGGTGGATGGCGTCAAACGCGTGTTCTACGACTACCTCGCGCGCGGCGTGCCTTTCGGCCCTGACGACGGCACGCTCGCTCCGTGGGCGGTGATCGCGTCGCTGCCGTTCGCGCCGGAGATCGTCCTGCCCACGATCCAAAACTATGAGCGCATGAAATTGGAGGCGGCCTGGACTTACGGCTACAAAGCGAGCTTCAATCCGACCTTTCCGGCGCAGCCGGAACACGAACACGGCTGGGTGTCGCCGTATAACTTCGGCCTCAACCAAGGGCCGATTGTGCTGATGATCGAGAACCATCGCTCCGGATTCCTCTGGTCTCTGATGCGGCAATGCCCGTATCTCGTCACGGGCTTGCGGCGGGCGGGATTTACCGGCGGCTGGCTGGAATGACCTGCCCTCGCGAGCGCCGATCCCGGGCGTCAGCCGGAACAGGCCGTGGAAGTTGGTTTTGCTCTGGGGCCTGCCTTTCCTTTGACGGTCGCCGTTTTTCCTTTCGGCGACAGAGGCGTCGGTATGGAAACCGCCGCCCACCTACTGCATAGTTTCGGCTCACCGGACAGTGATCAGATGGAAAAGTTAACCGCATTGCAGACGAGAAATCCCGGGAACTGACAGACGGGCGCCAAGGGCCTCCACCTGAAACAGCAACTCAAGGCCAAGCTGATCGAGCGCCGGCACTACATCGATAAAAACGGCAGGACCTGCCGGAGATTCGCAATTGGACGTGGAAGGCACGGGGGCCCGTTGCCGACCGCGCGTGAGCCGCTTCAGCGCGGCAGCCCGCCGACGAACGGTCCGGTTATCAATTGGGACGAAAGCCGGGCTGCTTGGGGGCCGCGGGCATCCGCCGAGCATGTGAGCAGCACCTCGCACGTGTGCCCCGGCGCGCCCATCCCGCCGGCGGATCCCGCCTGCCGCCCAACGCAGCGAATCAGGGGATTGTCGGACTGCACGGAAAGCAGCCACGACTGGTTGCAGGCGACGCGGACCGATACGCGGCGGGATTCGCCGGGCATGAGTTCAACCACCCCGGGACTTTCGACCTGAGAGATGGGGGGAACCTCGGCGACGATTTCGATCCGCCGCGAAGCTTCCGCCCAAAGCGCAGCGGGAAATAACAACAAAACGACGACCATGGGCTTCACCTGCATACAGGCGGCGTGAAGGGTGCGACCGCACAACTCAAGGACCGATTGGCGGTTTCGCGGGAATCGTATCGTCGCGAAAAAAGGTCCGGCGGAGGCCGCGCGCCGACTCGGCCGCGACGAGGGCGACCTGTGCGGGGGTGCCCGCTTCGTCCATGATGACGTGGCCCACGAGTTGGTCGGCGATGCCGGGAGCAAAGGGTCCGTTGAAGCGGACGGTGTAGCGGCCCGGCGGCAGCATGAGACGGAATTGTCCCGCTGCGGCCATGGCTTCGACGATTCGCCCCGTTTCGTCGGTCGCGCTCATGGGTCCGCTCGGCCGTTCGATTTCGTCGCCCCGGGTGATCGTCACGGTGCCGGTCACGAGGCCGATGCGTTCGGCGACCAGTTCGAGCGTTTGCAGTTGGCCGGCGCGGAGTTCGATCGTGCGCGGCCACATGGTGTTCGCGAAGTAAGCGGGCGGAAGATTCCAGGTGAAAGGATAGCTTCCCCGCAAACGGCCGGGCAGAGTGAAGCGGCCTTGCGCATCGGTGAGGCCCGCGCCGCCGTCGAGGTCGAGCCGCGCACCGGCCACGGGAGCGCCGTTGGTCTCACGGACCCGTCCGGTGATCGCCCCTCGCACCGGGTGCCAGCGCATCGGCACCGAGAAATGGATACGCAGCGCGAGCCAGAAACTGGTGCGCTGGTTGTCGTGGGCTATCTCTGTGGCCAAGGCGGTGCGTGTGGTGAGTGGCGCTTCGACGAGGAGATAGCTGCGCGTGCGGGTCGCCGCGGTCGCAAACTGATAGCCATTGATTCCCGCCTCGACCCGCCAGCGGGGGCGCGGGGTCCAGATCAGTGAGCCCTGCCCATAGGTGCCGGGCTGGCGGTAGCCGGAGTTTGGGGTGCCGCCCGTGTGCCACGTGCGCCGCAGGTCCGTCGCGAACTGGAGTTGGTCGGTCAGTTGTCCGCCGAAGGAGAACGCCGCCTCAAGGAAATCGGCCTTTTGCCCGGGATTTTCCTCCGTGCCGGCGGTGACCGACGACGTAAGAATGAGGCGACTGTTTCGCAGGTTGCGCGACCCGTCGGCCGTGACCGCCTGTTCGCGGTAAGTATCCTCGGGACGTCGCGGGAGGCCGGAGTCGCGGGTGCGGTCGGTGCGGGAAACCGCGAGTTGGGCGCGGTTCTCGTCGACCGTCACGGCATAGGCGGAACTCCAGCTCCGGACCTCGCTGTCGCTGCGCGTGATGAGTTCGACGAACCCGGGATCGGTGGGCGTGAGGCCGGCCTCGATTTCGGTCTGGCGATAGGAACGTAAAAGTCCCTGCTCCCGCGATTCGCTCCAGTGCAGGTTGAGCCGGCCCGCCGGGCCGGTCGCCAGGTCCACCGTGGCGTCGCGCAAGTCGACGCTCCGGCCGTCGAGGAAAAATCCCGCCGGGGCCGTTTGCACGAAGACGGATCCGCCCGAGCGGGCGTCTTCGGTGCGGTAGTCGAGACGTTGCCCCAGGCCGATGCGCGGGCCGTGGTCCGCCGCGGCGTCCTGCGCGGCGGCGATCTGGCTGGAGCCGGTGAGACCACGCCAGAGCCAATGCGCCAGCGCGAAGCCACCGACGCGTTCCTGCGCGAGGGAAAACCCGGATTCGTTTCTTTGCGCAAGGAGCCCCGTCTCCCAGCCGGTCTTGTCGGTGTGGATTCGCGCGACGTGCAGTCCGGCGTGTTCCCGGCTGAAATCGTCGAACGCCTCGCGGGCGGCGAGCGCGGTGACGACAAGTCCGTCGCCGTCCGACCACGCGAGCGTGCCGCCGCGACCCTGCCCGGAATTCTCCAGAAAGCCGAAGGAAGGAAGGTTCACGACCCCGCCGGCGGCGCGCCAGGTTTTTCCGTCCAACTCCACGGTGAGAAAATCCCGGGTGGCGAGACCGAGGCGCGAACCGCCGGGTGCGGCCGTGCCATCGGCCCCGTAGACGAGAAGGTTTACGCCGGGACGCACTTCGCCCTCCATCCGCAGCCGTGAGGCCATCCCGTGATGATCGCTCCCGACGACCCCGCCGGCGAGGACTTCGCCGGTGAGCTCGGCGAACAACGGGCCGGTGCCGGCGGTCCGGGGCACGAATTCGGCGGTGAAGCCGACCGTGTCGCGTTGCCCGATAGGCGCTCTGCGCGGAGTCGACGTTGAGAAACAAAAGCTGGGTAACCAGCCGGTCGGGCGGTCGTTTGAGCGTGGCGGTCAGCGTCACCTCGCGGGTTTCTCCGGGAGCGACCGTGAGTTCGGCGGGGGTGGCCCCGACCACGGCACCGGAAGCGGGCATGGCCGACGTGCGGAGCTTGAGGAGGACATGGCCGGCGTTCGTGACGCGCCACGTGCGGTCGACGGAATCCGACCCGCGCACGGTGGCGAAGCCGACCTCCTCGTCGATCAGGAGCAGCTTGGCGTTTGCGTGCACGCTTATGCTGGCTTCGAAGGGCCAGCGTCTCGTGCCGTCGATCACGGTGCCACGCACCGTGAAGGCGCCGGCGGCGGCGCTGCGGGGAACATAGACGTTGAGGATTTGGACGTGAACCCTCCCGCCGGCGGTGAACGCACCCAGCTTGGGCGAAATCCGGCCGCCCGGGGGAAGCGCGAGTTCGAGCCTGACCTGGCGCTCCCGCCCGCCGAGGTCCACGGAAAGCCTCAGCGGTTGGAAGCCGCGGGCATCCGCCGCGCCGGCAGTAAACTCCGCCGTGACGGGCCGCGCGCCGAGCAGTCCCGTGACCGCGAACAACAGCGTCAGGAGCCCGCCGAGGCGGAGGCGCGATCGCTCAAAACGTGAGCCGCGCTTCGCCAACAACGAGGTCCTGGGCGCCATAGTCGATGACCGCGAGGACGCTGCTGCGGCCGAGGCCGGTGACTTCGGGTGGGAGCTCGATCGCGATCTCCTGCGACGCGCCGGGGAGGAGACGAAAGGCCCGGATCGGGATCTTTTTCGTGTCACCGCCCGAGAATGGCGTGATGCTGACGGTCGCGCTCGAGGCGAGCCGCATGTAGGGAGACGGGTTGCGCTCAGTCACGCCGAGACCGAGCGGAGTGCGCTTGATGTCGGTGATGGCGACGTCGGCGGGCAGCGGTTTCACCTCGGGCGTGCGGTCGGCAAAGAGGAGGACACCGATCCGTTCGACGATGCGCATCTGCGTGCCACGGCCCTCGGTTTTCGCGGCGGCGGCCGGGGCGAGGTGTGCGGTCTGCACAAAGACGGCGGCCCAATACGATCCGGCGATCAACGGCTCAGTGCCGGCATCGACGACGACGGTGACCACGTTGGCGGCGCCGGCCGCGAGCTCGAAGCTGGCGGGCGAGAGCGTCACGCGGCGACCGAGGGCGCGCGGATGCGCGAGGTTGTTGAAGTTCGGTTCGCCGTTCGCGATCTGCCAGTCCTCCGAGTAAACGGTGACGGGGGTGGATTCCGTGCCGGAGTTGGTGACTTTGAGTTTCACCACCCGCTTTTCGCCGGGGGCGAGATCGGTGATGAGTTCGGCCTGGTCGACACCGATGGTGACACCGGCGGAGGTGAAGAGCGGCGCGGCGACGAGGCCGAGCGCAAGGAGGAAGAGTTTGGTTTTCATAGGATAAACGGACATGCTAACGGAGATCAAATTCGAGGACGGCGGTGTAGAGGACTCCGGCGTCAGCGCTGTCGGCCGACAGGATGAGGTCGAAGACGTATTCGGTCGGACCATCCGTTTTTTTGCCGTTCGCGATCTCGACGAACGAGGTGGAGGGCACGAGCACCCGGCCACCGCCGGCATCGCGAAGCTGCAGATCGGACACCGGCTTGACCGTGCCGCCCGAGGCGGGCGGAAGGTTCGAGACGAAGTTGGCGTTGATGGCGCGAAGGCGGAGTTCCCATTTTTTGTCTGAACTCACTTGCAGCACCACGCCGCGGGAGGCGGTGACCTCGGCCAGTCCCGTGACGGGATCGAAGGCACCGGCGGGAACGGTGATGTTCACGACCGTCGTGACGATCTGGAGGTCGGTGGCCGCGATCGCGGCACCGGACCACCCGACCAGGGCGGCGGCCCAGCGGGCCAACCAAGTCCGACGGTAGGAGTGAAACATCACCGACATGTGGCGCGTTTATCGGGCGACCAGCGTGTAAGTGAGCGTGAGGGCGTAGGCACCGGGAGGGTCGAGGGCCAGGTCGCTGGTCAACTGGTAGTCCACGGGGATGACGTTGCCGGGCTTGCCGTAGCCACCGCGGGAGCCGGTGGTGACCACGACTTCGGTGGCGGCCACGAGGGGCTTGTAGGCGACCACGCCCGTGCGGACAGAAAGGTTGCTGACGGGCTTGAGGGGATCGACGGCCGTGCCGGTCGGCGTGAAGGAAAACGCCGGACCTCCGGGACGGACGGAGAGACTCCAGTCGCGGTTGGCCGAGACGCTGAAGGTCGTGCTGTTCACGGCGGTCTTGGTGGCGAGACCGGTGGTGACATCGTAATCGGCGGCGAGGAACGTCAACGTGACCGTGGTATTATCGACCGTGAGGTTGAGCACTTGGGCGACGGTTGCGTTGACGGTGACTTGCTTGGTCTGAGCAAGCAGTGGCGTCGCGCCAAGGAGGGCGAAGGCCGCGAGTGTAGCAAGGGCTTTGGTTTTTTGCATGGGCTGTGGCGAACACCTTACGCCGGGCGAAGCGCAACCGATATGGGCCTACACCCCGTGCGTCCCGGCAGGCGAAATCGTTGAAGGGATGACCCCGACCGGCCGCCACCCACGGTCGGAAACAGGGTAGTGGTGGATAACGAGCTCGAAACCGCCCGAGTGCGGACCCGCACCTCAACGCATTCATCTTAAAATTCTAATTCCTCATCGACGGATCCCCTCACGAATTCCTGCGGGAAGATCATTCCTTCCAGCGCTGGTCCCGCAAGTTTGGCGAGCTCGGCCGCCGCGGTCTTAGAGCTACCGCGACAACAATCCACCGAGGGTTTCGCTCCAGCAGAGCGAGTCCAAGGCGGGTTTTACCCCATAGCGAATCGACCCGGAAGGGCCTAGTGTTCGTCAGGGTTATTGAGGCGGATTGTTTTTCGCCGCACGCCGCTCTTTTCAGGCGGCCCAAACCCGGGCACTGACGAAAACCAGACAAAATCAATCAGACCAATATCATGATAAACCAAGCCAAGACCCTGAAGGGTTACAAATTGAACAGCCGCGACGGAGAGATCGGGAAGGTCAGGGAATTCTATTTCGATGACCGGCACTGGACGATTCGCTACTTGGTCGCGGACACGGGAAATTGGTTGACTGGAAAGCAGGTGCTGCTTTCCCCCTACTCCTTGGGTGCGGTGGACACGGTGGGTAAGGACATCGTCGTCGACTTGACCAAGAAGCAAATTGAAGAAAGCCCCTCTTTGGCCAGCGACAAACCCGTCTCCCGTCAATTCGAGGAAAGCTACTACGGCTATTACGGCATGCCGATGTATTGGGGAGGAATGTATAGTTGGGGAGCGTATTCTTATCCGATGCGGGATCGGGCGAAATGGAGCAATCTCACTCAGGGTGGGAAAGCATGGGACCCCGCTTTGCGCAGCACGCACGATGTGACTGGGCATCATATCCAGGCCACCGACGGCGAAATTGGACACGTCGATGATTTTATCATCGATACCGAAACCTGGGCCATTCGCTACCTGATTGTCAGCACCCGGAATTGGTGGCCGGGCAAAAAGATTTTGATTTCACCGCAGTGGATTGATCGCGTCAGTTGGCCTGAGTCGAAAGTGTTTGTCGGTCTTACCCGGGAAACCATCAAAAATTCTCCCGAGTATAGTGAAACCGCTCTGCTGAGTCGGGAATATGAGTCCGGTCTCCACCATCACTACAATCGTCCTGGCTACTGGGATTCCGAAAATTCGCTCGTCAGTTCATCTGCCACTGCAGAACGGGAAATCTAGAGCCTCCGTCGTGGGCAAGCCGAGCGGAACGCCTCGCCAGCCGCCGGCGAGGGCGACATCCGGTCTTCGCTCATCTGGCGTTTGCTCGCACTCGAGCACGAACCAAGATCCTCGAAACGAGTCCAATAGCGTGAACAGCGGGTCGTCGGCCATGCACCTCAACCACCGCGGCAGTCAGGTGGATTTTATGAAACAATATCCTCTCAACCAAGGCGTCTTAATCGAGAATTTCGCCGGAGTCGGACCGGCGACTCGGGCAACGGCGCGCGCGCGCGCGCGTGAACTGTGCGCCATGGCAGGTCGGAGGCTCGAGCAGGTAACGCAGGCTGACTATGAGCGGGTGAAGCGCGAATTGACGGGTGCGTCTGACGTTGACCGGCAGGACGCGCTTCTCGATGGACCCCGGAATCCAAGCGCTGGGATCCCACTCCGGGTTCGGAAGGGCGGCAAACCATGAAGGCGCAAAACTTAATCGACACTGCGCAGGCGCTCTTCGCCGGAGAAAAAGGCCTGCTGGCGATGGATGAGAGCACGCCCACCTGCAATAAACGCTTCGCCAAATTGGGAATTCCCCAGACGGAGGAAATGCGGCGGGTTTATCGGGAGTTGATCGTCACCGCGCCGGGTCTTGGGGAAAGCATCGGCGGCGCGATTCTCTTTGATGAGACGATCCGCCAGCGCACCAGCGCTGGCGTCCCGTTCGTTCAAGTGCTCACCGATGCGGGCATTATTCCCGGTATCAAAGTGGACGCCGGGGCCAAGGATCTGGCTGGTCACCCCGGCGAAAAAATCACCGAGGGGCTCGATGGCCTGCGTGATCGCTTAAAGGAATATTCCAAGATGGGCGCACGGTTCGCCAAGTGGCGCGCCGTGCTCGCCGTCAGCGACGATCTGCCCAGTCGCAGCGGCCTCGAAGCCAACGCCCAAGCCTTGGCGCGCTATGCCGCGTTGTGTCAGGAAGCGGGACTCGTTCCTATCGTCGAGCCGGAGGTCCTCATGACCGGAGAGCATACATTGGAGCGATGCCTCGCGGTCACGGAAGAGGCGCTCCAAACCGTTTTCATCCAGTTGAATTGTCAGCGTGTGCAGTTGGAAGGAATCATTCTGAAACCAAACATGGTGTTGCCCGGACTTGATTGTCGACAGCAGCCGACGGCCGACGAGATCGCCGATGCGACGGTGATGTGTCTATTGCGTACGGTGCCCGCGGCGGTTCCGGCGATCGCGTTTTTATCCGGCGGCCAATCGGCCAAGTTCGCATCGACGCGACTGAACGCGATGAACGTTCGCTTCAAGGAGCGCGCGCCGTGGGCCATCGCGTTCTCTTTCGCGCGCGCCATTCAGCAACCGGCCTTGGAGATTTGGCGCGGCGATTCAGCCAATGTCGTGGCGGCGCAACAGGCCTTGGTGCATCGGGCACGGTGCAACCGCGCGGCCCGGCGCGGCGAATACTCGGCCACAATGGAAACCTAAACCCAAATACCCAATACCCTTGAAATCCAAACTCATCATCGTGACCGACCGCGGTCTCCTTCGTGCCTATCGCCAGACTAAGAATGCGACCGACCGGCAGCCCCACCTGCAACTGATCGACGAACTGAAACCGGCGGCGGCCCATGAAAAACTGTCGGATCAGGTATCCGATCAAGCCGGGCGCTTTGCCCGTGGCGGCGGCGCGGGTGCCGGCGCCATATCCGGCGATCTGTCCGCCGGTGAAGCGTTGAATAAGGGGGCCGAAAAAGACCATCGTCTTATCCAGCAGGTGGCGGAGAAGATCGACGCTCTGCTGGCGGACGACGCGGTGACGGACTGCCGGCTCGCGGTCAGTGCGCCGATTCACAAGCAACTTTGCGACGCGCTGGCACCGAAAACCCGCGAAAAGATCAGCCAGGTCCTCGCTTCCAACCTCGCGAAAACCGATCCGACCGAGTTGCTCGGACACTTTGCGAAGGCGGCTCAGGCAAGCACATCGTAGTCGTGAAAGAGTCTTCGCAACTGGAAAAGGGACCGCCCGACATGGACGCTCCGTCCTTGCCCAACGGCGTGGTCGTCGCGGTGCGCGGCAG
>Ga0163150_10002257_pt1 | contig 30208 bp, 24 predicted proteins | sample OliLakLV19P2IB_FD_148628 | JGI IMG/M metagenome (GOLD analysis project Ga0163150, IMG submission 148628) | Freshwater microbial mat bacterial communities from Lake Vanda, McMurdo Dry Valleys, Antarctica - Oligotrophic Lake LV.19.P2.IB | ecosystem: Environmental > Aquatic > Freshwater > Lake >...
GCGTGCCGCCTCGGCCTGGTTCTTGCGCAGCACGTAGCGCAGTCCATCGGCTTCCACCTCGCAGACGTCCTCGCTGAATAGGCTCAGTTGCAGAGTCCCCTCGGCCAGCAAACGCCGAATCTGCGGGTCCGTCAGTGCACTGATGTAGCGCAGTCCGGACTCTTCCAGCGCCTGCTTGCCTTTGCTCTTCACCATGCCGCGATCGCCCACAAACACCAGTTCTTCCACCCATAATTGTGACCTTAAAACACACGAAGTCTAGCGAGGTCGCAAATGGCCCTCGGGTTCCGACCTTCGAGGAACCAGAACCTAATTTCGTAACTTGCGGAATATCGGTCTAAAGCCGCCGCAGCAAGAGCAAGGTCATGTCATCCTGTTGTTCCGCGGCGCTTCCCCAAGCGGAGGCCGCTTCGGTGACTACACTAACCAGTTCCTCCAGCGGCCGCCGGGCATTCCGAATCAGAAGTTCCGTCAGTCGGCGCTCGCCAAATTCCTCGCCGTATTCGTTCTCCGGTTCCGTAATTCCGTCAGTATAGGCTGCCAAGAGATCACCCGGCTGCAACTCTAGACAACCTCGCCCATAAGGCTGATTCGGGAACGCGCCCAGGACCATTCCATTGACCTCCAGCAGTTCAGCCCGGCCCTGGCGGATCAGGATGGGAGGCAGATGGCCGGCATTGGTGTAATGCAGTTGGCCGGCCTCTTCTTCATAAATCGCACAGAAAAACGTCGCAAATTTTTCTGGCGAAGTACTCTCATAAAGCTGGGTGTTCAACAGGGCTGTCAATTCAGACGTTGAGAAACCCTTGCCATCGTCCATAGATTCGGGAGCACGCGAATTTGCGCTGACTTGTGCCCGCAGCGACGACTGGATGCTCGCCATCAGCAGCGCTGCTGAGATTCCTTTGCCGGCGATGTCGCCAATCGCTAGCACCGTCCAGTTGGGTCCCATTTGAATGAAGTCGTAGTAGTCGCCACTCACCATGCGGGCGGGGCGACAGGCGCCAGTGAGCTCTAAGCGCTTCATTTGCGGAGCGCACTTCGGAAAAAGCTGCGACTGAACCTCACGCGCAATCTCCAGCTCCGACTCGAGTCGCTCCTTTTCTTTTGACTCGATGATGAGCTTTTCGACGTTGGCGGTCATGCGGTTGAACGACGCAGCCAGCTCGCTGAGCTGATCGTTGGAGCGGATCGGAATCCGATTTGAAAAATCGCCGGAATTTACCTTAAGTGTTCCTTCGTAGAGATCCGCGACCGACCGGGTCATCGTGCGCGTCAGGCTCACGCCAAAAACTAAAGAAGCCACTTCGACCAGCAGCAGCAACCCGCCTATAACGTACAAAACGAACCGCAGCGTATCGGTCAGCGGCCCTAGCGTGCTAAACAATTGCCGGATGATGAGCGAGGGCCGGGAGACCACGCGAACCAGCACATGAGTCGTCTTGGCGTTTTCGCCCGCCCAGGCCCGCACCGGAAAGGGAGTGCCCCAGCGGAGGGTGATGTCCCACCACGACTGAGGCGCTTCCAGGGCGACTGCCTTTTCTTCATGACCTTCCGGAACCGCCCGGAAGCGCACGGCGAATGGCTGTTTCTCCGACCCGCTGAGTGTGTTCTGAGAATCATCGCCGATTGCGAGCAGACTGATGGAGGCCATTCCAGGCAGAAGGTTGCCCAGTAGGGACGCATCCGCGGGTTCGTAGGCAAACACTTCAACCAGGTGAGAGGCTTGTTGAATGCGAACATCTGCGGCCAAGGCGTGTTCCCGACTTGCGGCTACAAGCCCAAGGAAACCATGTTGGCTCCATCGAGGGTATTCAGACACGCCGGCGTTCATTGGGACTTGAAAAATCTTACCGTCCACTCGCAGGACAGCCTGCAGGCCTGCCAGGCGTCGTCGCAAGGGTTGAATGAACTGATGCGCGGCCGCCTCGCCGTGGTCCGATCCCAAATGGTCGGCCACGTTCCAAGCCAGCGCATAAGCGCAGTCGCGCACCACTTCATTGCGGCGATTCATCTCGGCGGTCATGAGGTAAGTTGCCACCTGGCCCATGAGGATGTACATCCCAACTCCGAGCATCACCAGGATGAGAGTGATGGGCACAACGCCGATGAAGACATATGCAAGGATCAGGCGATTGCGGAGCCGCCAGATGGTCCGGCGAAAAAGTCGGACGGAGTATTTGATGGCAATGAGGAAGGCCAAGGCGACAAAAGCCAGGTTGAGCAGGCCATCCAGAGGCAGCGTAACGCCCTCCAGCCGGTAGGCCGTCTGATAAACAAGCTGCTGGCCCGCCAGCAGCAGCAAGGCCTTCTCGATGAGGGTGAGTCGTCGCAGAAACGCCATGCAGCGGTTGGAAAGCTGTGCCATATCATTAAACGGGATGGTCTGCGGGGAAAGTTAAGGGAAAGCGCCAACCGCAGGAAATCGGGAAGTGCAGGCGAATTATATGTCAGATCGAAAAATCGGCGTCCAACTTCGCTCAGATGGTGTCGAAAGACAAAAAGAGAAAGAGAAGAAAGCGGGTGCGCACTGCTTCTCAAGCGCACCACACGTTGGCCCCACGCCAAGCACGCTGCGTCGCCCCCCCGGCCACGCTTTTGTCTCGTGCTGCCTGCTATTCCGCATTCTCAGCCGGCACGAGGTTCACTTGCGTTTCAAATTTGCGGTAGTTGCTGAAGTCACTGACGAGTCTCAGGTTGAATCCTTTGAACACAAGAACTCGGCCGTTCGCAACCACTTCACTGTGATCGGGGAACCACGCCTCGTCGTTCACCTTGCGCTGCCACACCTTCAGCGTGCTGCCGCGGTTCACCTTTGCCAGGAACCCTGCACCGAGTTTGAAGTCTTCGATAAACTCGATCTCGGCGCGGATGATCTGCGCCTCGGCCTCGTCCACCCAAGCTCTTCCCTTGATCTTCTTCAAAACGCTCAAATCGGAGGTCGTGGGAACGTAGTTCGCACGGGGAGTCACGATGAAGACCAGCACCTTTCGCCCTTGCAGGTTCTCATCTCCGGAAAGCGCAAGGTCGAAGGCTTTTAGTCCCTCATCCCAGAACTGCGCTTCCTTGCGGCGCCGTTCACTTTTCTTTCTTTCAAGCTTCTCGCGTTCCGACTTGGAGAGACGTGAGTGTACTTGGATGCTTTCATCCAATTTCTGTTGCTGCTTCCTGGCTTCCTTCTCAGGCAATGGCTGCCCGTTTTTCTTGATGAGCCTGCGATAGTCGCCATCCTCCAGAGGAGTGACCTCAAAAGTCTGCGATTCCGATTCCAAAGTCTCGGAGTTCTTTCCAAGAGAGATCTTCTGGCGTGTCACCTCATAGACGTATGACATCTCCAGCAGCCGATTTCGTTTTTCATTCTCAGCCACACGTTCCACCAACGATTTGAACGGCAAGCTATCGTCAGCCTGCAGGTAGACTCCCCGAAGCAATAGAAGAATTGTCAGATGGAAACAAGCCTTAGGAATCACGGATCTTTCAACCTGAATCAGAAACAATGCCTCGGGCAGCACAAGCCGGCTTTGTGATGATGGAGGATGCTCAACCAGCCCATCGCTCAAAAAGGCGCCGAGCGTGGATGCGGAAAATAATCGAAGCCAACCGTGAAGACCAACGCCTCTTCAGAAACCCAAACGACGTATTGACGAGCGAACGTAACAACGTTGCCAACGAATGTAAGACTCCGTGGATGGCCATGTCAAGAACCTAACGGCGCTTGCAGGTGCAGCCCGATTCCGATTTGCGGTTATCCCAGAGCACTCTGTCGCCGAATTCGGTTAGAATACGCGGAACTTGCAAGAAGGGTTCCTCGTAGAGAGAGCTGGATTGGTTCTGTTCCTTAGGTTTTGGGAATCTTACGCCGTTTGGACGACCTCACAATCGAGTGATTTTTAAGGAGACTGATTCATGAGCTACTGGTACCTGGCTATCAACAACAAGTCGGAAGGCCCTTTCACCGTTGACGAAGTGGGCACCCGGATTCGCGGCGGCCAGGTAACGCCTCAGACTTTGGCGTTCACGCAAGGCATGGCCGACTGGACACCCCTCAACCAGGTTCCACAGTTTCACTCGATGTTTCGCACTGAGGCACTTTCCATGCCACCCGTTCCCAGTCGACCCGCTGGGCGCCTGCGAAGCCACGAAATTGACTACCAGGTCTTTGGCGACGACATGCAATTTGTTGAGATCACACTCGACCCCCAGGAAGCGGTGATCGCCGAAGCCGGCGGCATGATGTACATGACACAGGGAATTCAAATGGCGACGCAATTTGGAGACGGCAGTCAACCGGCCGCCGGCTTTTTTGACAAGGTGCTCAGTGCCGGCAAGCGCGTGCTAACGGGTGAGAGCCTGTTCATGACCGTGTTTTCCTGCGGATCTTCCAAACGTGAAAAAGTGGCATTCGCGGCTCCCTATCCGGGCAAGATCGTGCCGATTGATCTCGCCCAGTACGGCGGAACCATGATCTGCCAGAAGGACGCCTTTCTCTGCGCGGCAAAAGGGACGGCCATCGGCATTTCGTTCAGCCGCAAGATTGGGCGGGGGCTGTTCGGTGGTGAGGGCTTCATCCTGCAAAAGCTCGAAGGTGATGGCATGGCCTTCATGCACTCCGGCGGAACGATTACGAGCATGGAACTGGCTGCAGGTGAAACGCTGCGAGTGGATACAGGTTGTCTCGTAGCCTTCCAGCCGAGCGTGAACTATGACATTCAGTTCACTGGCGGCATCAAGAACACGTTGTTTGGTGGAGAGGGGTTGTTTCTCGCAACACTAACAGGGCCTGGAAAAGTGTTCTTGCAGTCGTTGCCCTTCAGCCGGCTGGCTGACCGCATCTACGCCGCCTCGCCGCGTGCCGGCGGAGGACGTCGCGAGGAAGGTTCCCTTCTGGGCGGTTTGGGCGGGCTGCTGGATGGGGACAATTCTTGAATCGAGCAGGTTCAGACGAGACTTGACTCTCTTACTCGTTCGACCGGTTGGCGTACCGATGATGTCTTTTGGGTGTCAGTCGCGCGAAAGAACGTCACCCCGGCGGATAGTAAGCCGGGGCGGGAATCCAGCACTCGTATCTAGGCACAACCAGTCACGGCACGCCGTCGCGCCTGGTCTTACGGTCAACCTTTCGGCATTGTAGGCTAAGGCGGCAGCAAGCTGCCGCTGCGAGTAGACTCGAGAACCGAAAGCGGGAGCAAGCTTAGCAAGCTCCCGCACTCCAAAGTGGGCTCGCCACTCTCCCCTGGTCACTTGTCACTGCTTTCTATGACTCCTGAACGCTGGCAACAAATTGACAAGCTCTTGGAGCAGGCTCTGGAGCAGGAGCCCGTTAGCAGGAACGTGTTCCTCGACAGCGCTTGCGGCTGTGACGATGAGCTGCGGAGGGAAGTGGAGACATTGTTGGCGGCACACGACCAGGGAGGAAGTCTTTTGAGTTCTCCTGCCCTGGAAGCAGCTCCTGAAAGGCTGCGCACGGATCGATCGAAGTCTCTTGTTGGACAGGATCTGAGTCACTACCGGATCCTGTCCCTTTTGGGCCAAGGCGGAATGGGGGTGGTGTACAAGGCCCGCGACAGGCAACTGGAGCGTCACGTCGCCCTCAAGGTGTTGCCCACTCACCTGGTGGCGGATCGGGAGCGCAAAAAGAGATTTGTTCAAGAAGCCAAAGCCGCTTCAGCCTTGAATCATCCCAATATCGTCACCATCCACGAGATTGCCAGTGACCAGGGCGTGGACTTCATTGTCATGGAACATGTGGCGGGGAAGACGCTGGATCAGTTGATCCCACGCAAAGGGATGCGGCTGAATGAAGTGCTGAAGATCGCCATCCCGATGGCAGATGCCCTGGCAGCGGCCCATGCCGCAGGCATTGTGCATCGAGACCTGAAACCCAGCAACGTGATGGTGGGAGACAACGGCCAGGTGAAGGTACTGGACTTCGGCTTGGCTAAGCTCATCCACAAGGACCGGAGCGGTCAAGCCGAAGACACACGGACAAAGTCAAATGAGAGCGGACCCAATACAGAAGAGGGGGCCATCCTTGGGACGGCTTCCTACATGTCGCCGGAGCAAGCCGAGGGCAAGCCCGTGGACGCTCGCTCGGACATTTTCAGCTTTGGTTCGGTGCTGTACGAGATGGCCACAGGACGACGTGCCTTTCCCGGTGACAGCAGTCTTTCCATACTCACGGCCATTTTGCGCGAGGAACCCACGCCGGCCAGTGACCTTGTCCCAGGCTTGCCCGCTGGATTGGATCGCCTGATCGCGTGGTGCCTCCGCAAAGACCCACAGCGGCGCGTCCAGCACATGGATGATCTGAAGCTGGCTCTCGAGGATGTGAAAACAGAATGGGAAACAGCAATTCAGACGAAACCCTTGGCAACCTCCAAAAAGCACCACTGGCGGCTGGCGATGTCTTTTGCTTTGGGCACGATTTTCGCCGGCCTGGCTCTGGCAGCTTGGTTCTATTGGGCTGCCCGAAGCGCCGAGCCCGTTTTCTCCGTCGTTCCCCTCACGAGTTACCCTGGCTTTGAGGGTTCTGCTACCTTCTCCCCAGACGGCAATCAGGTCGCATTTGAATGGAACGGTGTAGAAGGCGAGAACCAGCACATCTATGTTCAACTGATCGGCAACGCCTCGCCGCACCGTCTCACCCACGATCCGGCTCCAGAAGAGTCTCCCGCCTGGTCACCCGATGGGCGCTGGATTGCCTTTATGCGCATCAAGAAAGATAGTTCCAGCATCTGCTTGATTTCGCCACTCGGAGACTCGGAACGTGAGCTGGCGCAGGCCCCCCTCTTCGGTGCCTCCCGATCGACGTCGTCCCCATTGGGCCTCTCCTGGTCGCCAGACAGCAAGTGGCTGGCTTATCCGGAAAGGCCAGCGCCACAGGAGCCGTTTCGCTTGTTCGCGGTCTCGCTGGAGACTCGCGAGAAGAAGCGGCTGACCGCTCCCCCGGGGAATCTGGCTGGCGATATCTACCCGGCCTTCTCTCCCGATGGGCGGACCATTGCTTTCAGCCGAAGTATTCAGGGCTACAGTCATGCTCAGCTCTATCTCCAACGGCTGACCGGGACGCTCGAGCCCTTAGGCGAACCCCGCCAGCTCACCTTCGCGGACTGGCGCAACCACAGCCCCGCCTGGACTCCAGATGGCCGCCAGATTGTCTACGTCGCGGGCCCGAGGCATCGCTCTAGCTTGTGGCGAATTGACCTGGGTCCCTCCGCTGCACCCCAGCCCCTGTCTCTCTCGATTCTTAGTGGAGCCAGCAGCAGTGCGCCTGTTCTGTCTCGGGAAAAACACCGGCTCGCCTTCACTCAAGGCCACTGGGACGTAAACATCTGGCGCGTGGGTGTGGCCGGAGGGAGTGGCGCCGGCGAAGCTCCGATCCCATTGATTGCCTCTACTCTGCTGGACCACACACCCGCCTTCTCATCCGATGGGCGAAAGATCGCGTTTGCTTCTTATCGATCAGGCACGTCGGAGATCTGGGTCTGCGACAGCAGCGGGCAAAACCCTGTTCCGTTGACTTCCTTCAATGGACCCGAAGTCGGCATTCCCCAGTGGTCGCCCGACGGAAGCAGGATCGTCTTTGGAGCCTTGGTAAGCGGTGAGGGTGATGTTTTCTGGATTGGCGCCAACGGTGGGAGCCCTCAGCGGCTGACAGACCACCCGGGCAATGATGGGGCTCCAACCTGGTCGCGGGATGGACGGTGGATCTACTTTGGTTCAGACCGCAGCGGGAGCGAGGAAATCTGGAAGATGCCGGCAGAAGGAGGAGAAGCCAAGCCAGATCACTCAAAGCGGAGGCGGGAGGGCCTTGGAATCCTGGGATAGCCAGTGGCTCTATGTTCTCCGAAAGGATTACGGCAGCCTGTGGAGAATACAGATTGGAGGCGGAAAGGAAGAGAAGATCGTGGACTCTGTCCAAGCTGTGAACTTTGCCGTCGGGAGCAAAGGCATTTATTTCATGCCAGGCGCTGAGCCCCACACTGAAAACCCCATCGAGTTGCTGGACCCGAAGACGGGCAAGCGGAGAACCCTCGCGGTAATCCACAAAGGGGTCCAGTATGGGTTTGCGGTTTCACCGGATGAGCGCTGGATTCTGTATCCGCAAGTGGACCAGGAACTCACCGCCGACCTGATGCTGGTGGAGAATTTCCGGTGAGTTTGGAGTGCGGGAGCTTGCTAGTTTGCTCCCGCTTTGGCTGAAGCCAGCTTGCTGGCGCGGGTTAGACGACAAGCATGTTGAATAAGTGATCTCTAGGCACTGGATTGCCGCTTTCGCGGGAATGACGCGACTCAACAGACGGTTGGCCAGCCCTTTCGGTTTTGGGTTATTCAGGCTTAAGATTGGGTTTCTGTGGTTGCGTCGGACTTCGTTGGGGGAGTCTTGATCGAGTCAGGGCTGATCGAAAGGATCAACCTTCGTTTCCGACGGTCCAGGTGCCATGCCAGAAGAGGCAGGAAAAGCATGCCGCCTGGAAGTGTGAAGACAGCCAGCAGCGGGAGTGAAACGGCGACGCTCTTGAAATGAAGGCGAATGGCGGCTTTGTCTTCAGCCGTCCAGGGCATTCCGTTTCGTGACTTCATCAGCAAGCGCATAAACCCCTGGATGTGATAGAGGTCTCTTAAACCCATCGCCTTGAGTTCAACCAGGAACGCCGGAGTCGTCATCGAGGCCTCGCCAGACCGCCATCCAAATTATTAGGGAACAAGCACTGCTATCGTGGTTATCGGCAGCTGCAGGCAGGTCAGTAGAGCAATCGTCGAAGATTTCCAGATTTCTTCACGCCGCAAACTTTGTCTCCTGACTCTGAAATCCAGCGACCTAAATCTGACCAAACTTTGACCCTTCGAGAGGGCATTTCTCGATGTCCAGTCGAATGATTCAGCAAAAGATCAGATTTTCCACGGCGCCAGATTTTAGTTTTTGGCGCACTGCTTTCAGCCACGGCTGGTGCGCATTGCAGCCGTTCGTCCTGGACAAACCACACCGGCGTTTGACGCGCGTATTGAGAAGTGCCCAGGGTCCGGTGCTGGTTGAAATGACCAGCGACACGTCGGAGGTCCTTCAACTGGTTGTTCGTTCACGCCTCCCACTCACGAAACCGGATGTCACAGCCCTAAAGAAGCAGGTGGTTGTCATGTTGCGGCTTGATGAGTCACTGGAATCGTTTTACGCGACGCTCGACCTTGTGGCGGCTAACGGACAGTTCGCTTGGATTCGCCAGGAACGTGCGGGCCGGCTGCTGCGTAGTCCGGATCTTTTTGAAGATGTCGTCAAGATGATCTGCACTACGAACTGCGCTTGGAGCGCCACGGAACGCATGGTAGCGAACCTGGTGAACAAGCTGGGAACCCGTTTTGACGAAACGCACGCCGATTTTCCAACCGCCCGGCAGCTTGCCGCGGCCAGCGAAGAGTTTCTGGTGCGGGAAATCCGGACCGGCTACCGCAGTCGCTATCTGCTGGAGTTTGCGGAGCGAGTCTCCAGCGGAGACCTGGATTTCAGCCGCTGGTTTCATCTTGATGAGGATGATCTCTACAAGGAAATCGTCTCAATTAAAGGCGTTGGGCCCTACGCGGCTGGAAACCTGATGCGCCTGTTGGGCCACTACCGACACCTGGCTCTGGATAGCTGGTGCCGGCCGCAGTACTCAAAGATTCATCGCAACGGCCGGACGGTCAGCGACAAGACCATTGCCCGGCACTATGGGAAGTATGGCCAGTGGCGCGGACTGGTCTTATGGCTCGATCTGACTCGGGAATGGTTCGGAGATGTTTCAGACCGTCCGTTTTGAGGAAGACTGGGAGGAACCGGGGGACTGGCAGTTGACCTCGAAGCGGCGCAGTGGATTCAGAGATCATAAAATCGGCAGTTCAAACAACCGCAGAGACGCGGAGACGCAGAGAGAAACAGGTAGAGGAACTGCCGTCCTTGCGTTTTTGCTTTCACCCCGAGGATGATGGGAATGGCTACACAATGTTCAAATGTTGGGAACCCACCATCGTGAGATCCTGAATGCGGGCTGTTCTCACAGGAAGCCGGCCGCGTCTCAGCGTCTCTGTGGTAGGTTTTGCCGCTGTTTTTACGGTGAGTCGTTTTCGAAGAACAAAATAGTTCTTGCCATTTTGGGCTTTGCCGCTATACTCCTCGGCTGGGGTTGCATCAGCGTAGTCAGTTTCCTCTTGAATCTCAAGATTCCGCTTCCTTCGCCGAATGTGCCGCCGTTTGAATGTGCTTGCTCACCCTTCTGACATGAGCAATCTCTCCTCAGCCGAGCTTGGCCGTTAACCTCACTTACACAAATTACCAGATGACCGGTCGTTGTGCCGTGTGCTGGATTTGCTGATAATCGCGTGTTCTGTTCCAGCCACTGCTGGGGGAACCGCTCAGCGATTCTGGCGGAATCAGGCGGTTGTCTGAACTTCGGACGGGTTGCCGTCCATTCAAGGAGAATTCATGTCGTTTCGTAAACTAGGTCTTACCGAAGAACTGGCGCGCGCCGTCGAGAAGTTGGGCTTCGAAACCCCGACTCCGATCCAGGCTGAGGCTATTCCTTCTATTTTGGAAGGCCGTGACGTCGTGGGGACAGCGCAGACCGGCACCGGCAAGACTGCGGCATTCGTTTTGCCGCTACTACAGAGGCTGGGCCAGCCGGGTGGCAAGGTGCGAGCGTTGATCCTGACTCCGACCCGCGAGCTGGCTCAACAGGTGGAGGCTGCTCTGCAAGAGCTTGGGCGCTTTGCAAAGCTGCGTTCCTGCACGATTTATGGTGGAGTTTCACAGCGGGGGCAGGAAGATGCGTTGCGGCGCGGCGTTGACATCGTTGTCGCCACTCCAGGCCGCCTGCTGGATCTGTTGGAACAAAAAATTGTTTCCCTTTCCTCCATTGAGGTGCTGGTGCTAGACGAGGCTGATCGCATGATGGACATGGGGTTCCTGCCCGACATCCGTCGCATCGTGCGACTTGTTCCGGCTCAGCGTCAAACCCTGTTGTTTTCTGCCACGCTGCCACCTGAGATTCGCGAGCTGACGAGAACGCTCCAACGCGATCCGAAGATGGTGGAGGTGGGGGGCAGCGGCACGCCTGTGACGGGAGTCGAGCAGCGCCTTTTTCCTGTGCCACCGCATTTGAAATGCGATCTGCTTCTGCATCTTTTGGGTCGGGAGACGATGCGCCCGTTGCTGGTGTTTACTCGCACGAAACATGGCGCCGACCGGCTCCACCGCGTGTTGGAGAAGAAGCGGCACAAGGTGGCTCGCATCCATTCGGGCCGAACGCAGGGCCAGCGCCAAGAGGCTCTGGAAGGTTTTAGGCTAAATCATTACCAGATTTTGATCGCCACGGACATCGCCGCCCGCGGCATTGACGTCAGGAACATCTCGCACGTCGTCAATTACGATATTCCGAACAACGCGGACGATTACATCCACCGCATCGGCCGTACAGCCCGTGCGACGGCTACCGGCTTGGCCTACAGCTTCATCACTCCGGACGATGAGGATCAAGTGCGCTCGATTGAACGAAGCTTGCGCCGCAAGCTGAACCGCATCCGCCTCGAAGACTTCGCTTACGATGCGCCGCCCCAACCGAAAGCGGAGTTTCAGCCCGAATCGAGTCCGATGATGGAGCGCCGTGCGTTTCGAGCGGCAGCCACCGGGCCAGCCCGAGTGTTCGATCGGTTTGCGAATGCAGGCAATTCGAGACGTCCCACCGCAGGGCAGAGGCCACGCGCGGGATTTGGATCAGGCAAGCTTCGGCCGGGCCGGGGAGACCGTCAGGAGTTTCGCGGCAGAGCTCATTCCCGGCCTGAGAACTCGATTGGCGCGCCTTCCTCGGAAGAACAAGCCGAGCTGAAACGCCTGCAGCGCAAGCTCTTTGGTTCCGGGCGGACGCCGCACCGGCACGTGCTTTCGTAAAACGGCTTTCCTGTCGATGGGGCCAGCGGCATCTTGCCGCTGGCCCCCGGCACATGGCTTTCCTTTCGATCAGGGCGGACCTGCCGGTCCGCCCTTTTTTCGTCTTGGAATCAAGGTTTGTTTCCACCGGCCACGAGGGCGCACACGCGGGTGTGCCCCTACGTTGAGGATTGTCCAATTCTCGACCGACACTCGCCGCTCCATTCCATTGATGTTTCCTCCATTAGCTGTCCCGCCTTAGCGGATCGTCGAAACATGCTATGGCGACGACCCCATGCTATGCTTCCATTTGCCAGTGTAAGACTCGTTGGCGGCATCGTTGATATGGGCATCCCGAAGACGCCCTTCAATATTTCTCACCGTTCATGATCCAACACCACGAAGAAGAGGCCATCGACAAGGCCTACGATGCGCATCTGCTGCGCCGCCTGCTGCAGTACCTGTCGCCTTATAAGCTTCAGGTTCTGGCTTCCATGCTAATCATCGGTATTGCTTCACTGCTGCAAGTGAGCGGCCCCTATCTCACCAAGATCGGCATCGATAACTACATTGTGCATCGAGACCTGGCGGGCCTGAACAAGGTGGTCCTGATTTATCTGGCCATCATTCTGTTTGGATTTCTATTAGGGTACGCTCAGACCTACATCATGCAGCTCACCGGGCAGCGCATCATGTTCGACCTGCGTTTGCAGATTTTCACCCATTTGCAGAACCTTCCACTGTCATTCTTCGACAAGAATCCCGTCGGCCGGCTCATGACGCGGGTCACGACCGACGTTGATGTGCTAAACGAGCTGTTCACGGCGGGCGTGGTCACGTTGTTGGGAGATCTGTTGGTACTGCTGGGCATTGTGGCCATTCTTTTCGTATTCAACGCGAAGCTGGCACTGGTGGCCTTCTCGGTGATTCCGTTGCTGTTTCTGATCACCATTGCCTTCAAGATTAAAGCCAGAGACTCCTACCGCCGCGTGCGGACGGCCATTGCCCGCATCAATGCCTTCCTGCAGGAACAAATCAGCGGCATGTCGATTGTTCAGCTCTTCAACCACGAACAGAAGAGCTTTCAGCGATTTGAGCAGATCAATCGGGTCCACTTGAAAGCCAACCTGGACTCGGTCATGGCCTATTCGCTTTTCTATCCGGCAGTGGAAGTCGTCAGTGCCCTGGCGATTGCTTTGATCATCTGGTACGGAGGAGGGCAGGTGCTCCAGCAGGAGTTGACGTTTGGCGTGCTGGTAGCGTTCATTCAGTACTCTGAGAAGTTTTTCCGGCCGATCGCGGACCTCAGCGAGAAGTACAACATCCTCCAGTCCGCGATGGCGAGCTCGGAACGGATTTTTAAGCTGCTGGATACACCCGTGGATATCCGCCAGCCAGAGAACCCGGTTCGGCTGGCCGAGATTCGCGGAGAGATTGAGTTTCGCAATGTCTGGTTTGCTTACAACAAGCTGGAAACGAAGGCTTCCTCTGTCCCCCGCGAGCCTTCGTCCGCTAACGGGGATGGGTTTGACTGGGATTGGATATTGCGTGATGTTTCGTTTCGAGTCAGACCGGGTGAGTCAGTCGCTATAGTGGGACACACCGGAGCAGGCAAGACCACTCTCACCAGCCTGCTGATGCGCTTTTACGATGTCCAGCGCGGACAGATTCTTCTGGATGGGCACGACATTCGGCAGCTGGAGCTGCGGCAGCTGCGCAATGCGTTTGGATTTGTGCTCCAGGATGTGTTTCTGTTTTCGGGCAGCATCGCCAGCAACATTCGTCTGGGCACGCCTTGGATTACGGAAGAGGCCATTCACCGCGCGGCTCAGGATGTAAACCTGGACGAGTTCGTGGAGGGCCTGAGCAATGGGTTGGCCGAAGAGGTGAAAGAGCGGGGAAGTACCCTGTCAACCGGCCAAAAGCAATTGATCGCATTTGCGCGCGCCCTCGCCCACGATCCCAAAAACCTCATTCTCGACGAAGCCACTTCGAGTGTGGATACCGACACTGAGCTGAAGATTCGCGAAGCCATTGCTCGGCTGATGAAAGGTCGCACCTCGATCATTATCGCCCACCGGCTGTCGACCATCCAGAAGGCAGACAAAATTCTTGTCATGCACAAGGGCCAGGTTCGAGAGACGGGAAGCCATCAAGAGCTACTGGCGACGCGCGGCATCTATTACAAGTTGTATCAACTGCAGTACAAAGACCAGGCGCTCAAGGTTTGATGGCTTTCTGGAGTTTGGACCAATGTGAAGCGGCAGGAAGCTGCTCTTTCTTATAGAGCCCCAGCGGGGCGTCAGATGGTAGCCCAGGGCGGCGCCCTGGGTCAGCAATTGCCACAACTTTTCCCTCTCCCCCAACACATTGTCTGTGTTGGGGGAGAGGGCAGGGTGAGGGGGCGAGACCCCGCCCATTCGCGCAAATCATGCCTTGAGCTGAGAAACCTTTGGAGACCAACGAAACCCCAAACTCACCCAATCGCCAACGAATTGCCCGCTCTCCGGCCTCTCCCCCAGAATGGCCCAAAGGTGGGTCAGGGCGGTGCGAGGAGTGATCTTCCTTTCAGGGGCCTTGGACGAAGCAGCGCCCTCTTGCCGCTACACTTCTAGAAAAGCCAATTTCCAAGTCTTGAGAACTGATGGACTCGCCCCGGACAGAAGGTTTTTTCTGACTGGAAGCATTCATTTCTGGCATCATGCCTTTCACTCTGTCCCCCATCGTTTCGGCACCGAATCAATCCTCAACTTTGGTTACTGCCATCGAGTGAGAATATGAAACAGAGAAATCGACGCTTTTTCTCCTGGACTCCGGGTTGCTGCAGTTTCCGAGTTTGGATTCTGTCGCTTGCAAGTCTCGCAGGCGCTTGCCTGATCGTGTCCTTTTCGATTGAGTCGGCGACCAACGCGAAGACCGTCGTCCAAAATGTCCTGTCTGCCAAGGAAAAGGCGGCTGGCTGGAAATTGCTGTTCGATGGCAAAACCACGTCAGGCTGGCGCGGCTTTCGCAAATCCGACTTTCCCACGGAATGTTGGGCCGTAACGGACGGCATTCTGAAGCGCGTGAAGAGGGTCGCCAATCGCGAGGAATGCGGCGATATTGTCACAGCTCGACAGTACGACAATTTTGAGTTTCAGTTGGATTGGAAGATCGAGCCTGAAGGCAATAGCGGAATCAAGTATCTGGTTCTCGAAGACCGGCCCGCGAATTGGGAGCAAGCTTATCTGGACTATCACCTTCTGAGCCTCAAGAAATCGGGGAAGACGGAGCCCCCGGAAAGACTGAAGCCCGAGAGGTGGAAATACACGTCCATGAGTTTCGAACTGCAGCTGATTGATGACGCTCAGAACGCCGATGCGCGCAGCAGCCTTGATCGCATTACCGGGGCGCTCTATGACCTGATGGCTCCCACTCAAGGGTCGGTCGTCTCGCTAACAGACTTCAACACCGCCCGCATTGTGGTTCACGGCAAACACATTGAGCACTGGATAAACGGGGCCAAGGTGGTCCAATTTGAGCGCGAAAGCGCTGAGCTGCAGAAGCTAATCGGCGCGAGCAAGTTCAAGCACCTCGACAAGTTCGGGACATTTGCCAAAGGCCACATCGCACTGCAAGACCACAACAGCGAAGTTTGGTTCAGAAACATGAAGATGCGCGAGCTGAATGGACAGTAAGATGGGTCGGAGATCCTTGGCGCGTGGCGATTTCCACTCTCGTGGCTTCGTCTCTCGCAATTAATGCTAGGTTGCCTGCAAAATGGATACTTGATAAGCCAGGTCACGCCTGAAGCCGTGGGGCAAGTTGGGGCAAGTTGCGGTCAGCCCTTAAATATAGATTTTGCTGCAAAACACCGCCAGTTGGGCGTTTTCGGCTGTAGTCGTGAAAATCTGGTATTGAAGATGAAGAACTTAACAAGAGCCAATCCCGCGAAGTCGGCTCGGGACGGGGGTTTTGCAGCAGAATCAAATATAAATGGTAAATATTGCCTTACCCCCATCAGTCCCGTGCTTGATCAAGTTCCAGGTAGATCGCTGGATCGACCTTAGCCGCGGGCATGCGAGCCGACCCGAAGTTTGGCGAACACCGCTTCCCGGGTCACCCCCGCCTTCGGCTGTTTCTTTTCAACCGTCGCCTGCATTCATTGGCGAGGTGGTAGAGCCGGGAAAGCTTGACCGCAGATGATGCTGAGCCCAAAGCCCGCTGATGCTAGTTTCACAGGGCGGCGTCGAGAGATGCTTCCGCGACTTACGCTGATGGAACTTTGTCGGTAGATCCAAAGCATCCAACTGCCATTTGTTGAACGGCCAAATCCCAGTTTGGCAGCAACAGCGAGCCAAGCCTGGGATTTCGGGTCGAGTGGTATCGCTGTGACTGCACGGTTTGAGCCGGGGCTATGAGACAATGTCTCACTGAACTCCGGAGATCGCAGCGGCTTCCATCGGCGAAGGTTCGAGAAATTTCAATGGACTTGGCAGATTTCTTAAAGCAGGTGGAGACAGGCGAGAGGGCTTTCCCCCACTTGCTTCTGGGTGGTGTTTCACTTCCCGCAGCCGACCTGCGACACTTCAGGTTTCCAAAAGCCCAGTTGACCGATGTCGATCTGCAGGGAGCAAATCTGACATTGGCGGACTTCAGTGGAGCCGATTTGATACGGTGCAACTTGAGGAATGCCCATCTTTTCTTGGCAAACTTCTCCGGGACCCGGATGCCAGGCATCAATCTGTCAGGTGCGAATTTGCACGCTGCCAATCTCAATGGCGCTGTTCTCTCGCAGGCCGATCTGAGGGCAGTCCATTTGACTCAGGCGAGGCTGCAGGGAACGAACCTGACTGGAGCCAACCTCCGGGGATCCCACCTGACAGAAGCGGATTTCCGCCATGCCGACTTGTCAGGCGCCAACCTGACGGAGGTGATTTTGTCCAAGACTGATTTCAGCGGCGCCAATCTGCGGGGCGTGAAGTGGGACGATGAGCAGTTGCAGAGTACGAATCCATGGCAACGCGATCTGCTGAAATAATCAACTCGAAAACCATACTGAGGAGGACAGACGTGGGCACAGCCAGCGGGGGAAACTTTCGAAATAACGTGGAGAAATCAGTCTGGCGAGGTTCAGAACCCCAAGGTTGACTCATCGAGCTCCAGGTAGCCCAGCTCCAGCATTCTGACCCCGAACTGCAGGAAGACTTGCAGCGTGACTTGCTCTGGCAGAGATCTGGCCTCCTGAGCCCCCTGAAACAGTTCAGAAAAGCTTGTTTCCCCGTCGCATTTCAAGAGAATGCTTATCATGTCCGACTCGAGCCGCGTCTCAACCTGAAACGGCCGTGCCGTTTCAGCAACAAATGAAGCTGGCACGAGCTCTTGCTGTTGGACCTGATGCGTGATGCGAACGCGGAAAGTGGGCGCGAGCTTAGGCTTCACCTGTTGCAGGTCTGTCAGCCTTCCAAGACGGCCAAGCCAGCGAAGAGAGCGCAGGAAGTGCCGAACGCAGGTTCCGCCGGCTTGGGGGCTCAGTTGTTTTCGCAATGTGAACGGCGGCAGAGGATCGCTTTCGATTTCAGGCCGCCGCTCGAGGTAGAGCGATCCGATCACGAACTTCTTTGCTCCGAGGGAAGCAAAAACCTCCAGGAGCCTTCTCAGATTTTCATTGGAACTGTTGACAGTTCCGCCAGCGAGCTCCGTGGCCAGCTGCCAGGGAGACTTCTCGAACTCGAGACCAAAAAGCACGTCGAATGCGGCGTGTCCCTCTCCCAGCCAGGAGCGCACGCGCTGCTCGAAATCCTCCTGCATCGTATCGAAGCCGCCACACGCAGAGTGAAACGCGCCTCCAGGGCGGAGATGGCGTCCGAGACCTTCAACGATGCTGCGGATGAGAGTCTCGCCAGTTTCGCCGCCATCGCGCCACACGACCAGGTTTGACAAGGATGGAACGTAAGGAGGATGAGCCACGATGCGGTCGAACATCTCGTTGCCGAGGGCCGCGTACAGGTCGCTTTCGAGAACCTGGATGTTGCTGCGGCTATTCAGCCGGCAATTGAAACGCGTAAAATGAGCGGATCGCGTAGAAACGTCTGATGCAATCACCCGCCGGGAGTGCAGGCTGAGCACCAGAGCGGCAACCCCGGAGCCACAGCACAGGTCGAGCGATTCAGAGGCAGAAGCCGTGTCGATCCGCTTCAGAAAACGGAAGGTCAAAGGACTCACCGCGGGGAACACGGAATCAGGCAAGCTCTTTTCCTTGTCTGATACCACGAAGAAGTCTCCAACGGGATAGAGCCAAACTGGGGCCCAGAAACTGCCCTGCCCATCCATTGAGGCCGCCGCTGCGGGCGCTCCGCCAGCCGGACGAATCAGGTCAAGAGTCAGCAGAGAATCGAGTGTGCTGGCGGGTATCAGCCGCCGGACTTCGGTTTCAGGAACGTCCAGAAGCAGGAAGAAAATCCGGATGAGCAGCACGAGTGCCTCGGGTTCCTGGGGATCGGCCGCAAAGGTATCGGGATTGAGTTTTCCGAAGTCACAGATCTCCGGGATCCGAAGAATTCGGCAGAGATTCTCCTCTCCGTAGCCAGTGTGACGGAGGAAGGCCTCGATGCCGGCAAAGTCCTCGCTGCGCCCAAATTTTAGAGGCATGCGCTCTTCCGCGCTTGACGCGGTTTGTTCGAGGTGAGGGGTCGGCATAGAGGATCTCTTTCATGGCACGACTAGCGGAACGAACTTTCTGGCGACTCTATCATGAGCGGTCAACCCGCTGAGAGAATGGAAATGGAATTGTGTTATCGTTGCGACGGGCAACCTTTGCAGCTTTGGCCCGGGACCCCAAGGTCGGAAGCGAGCGCCTTGCGACTGGGATTGTGTGGACATCCATGACGAGCAACCAGGCCATGAATCCCTACGACGAGGTTCTCTACAACAACTGCGCGGTCTTGCACACGCACCCGAACCGGCTGGCCGTCATGGCCTCACTGTTCGGCCTGAAACCGGTTCCAGTGGAACGCTGCCGGGTTCTTGAGCTCGGTTGCGGGAACGGAGCCAACGTCATCCCGATGGCCTATGCATTTCCGGAGAGCCGGTTTCTGGGGATCGACCTGGCTGGTCGTCCTATCGCGACGGGCCAGGCAATGATTCAAGATCTTGGGCTGAAGAATGTTTCTTTGGAGCAGATGGACATTTTGAATTTCCCGAAGAGTGCGGGCGAATTCGACTACATCATCACCTACGGCATCTACTCCTGGGTTCCCGAGGCGGTGCGCGATAAGATCCTGACAATTTCCAAGGCCCATCTGGCTCCCGACGGAGTGGCGTTCGTCAGCTACAACACCTTTCCAGGCTGGCGGCTCCGGCAGATGATGCGGGAGATGATGCAGTATCACGTTGCCTTCAGCTCTGAGCCTCAGCAAAAAATTCAACAGGCTCGAGCGCTGGCGCAATTTCTCGCCGACTCCGGCGACAAGACCAGTGGCTACGGCAGATTTCTCGCCGAGGAACTTCGAGATGTGCTGAAACGTCACGGATCAGGTCTCTATCATGACGAACTGGCGCCGATCAATGCCCCCGTTTACTTCTTCCAGTTTGCGGACCATGCGGCTAAACACGGTTTGCAGTTTCTGACCGAGACTCAATTCATCGTCACTCAGGAAATCAACGCACAACCCGAGATGATGGAGACCCTGAGCCGCCTCGGCACGGACGTTGTTCAGCGAGAGCAGTATCTGGATTTTATGGAGTGCCGCCGCTTTCGGCAGACGCTGCTCTGTCATGACCGTACCGCGGTGAACCGCGACCTTAACTTGGATATCATGAAGTCGTTCCAGTACGTTTCACTCTCCCGGTTGGAGTCACCCGAGATGGATCTGAATTTCGGCACGGCGGTGAAATTCGGCGGGGCTCGGGGCGCCAGCATGTCAACAGCGCACCCCCTGGCGAAGGCTGCGCTGCAGCATTTGAGTGAGAACTGGCCGGCGCCCTTTACGATTGAGCAGATCACGTCGGCCGCGTTGGAGCGGCTTTCCGCTGCCAGGGTGGCTTTCGACTCGCGCCAGGAGAGTGTCGGGCAAGAGATGGGTCAACTGCTTCTCACCGCCTATGGCGCGGGCTTGGTAGAAGCGCTTTCCCAGCCGCCCGGATTTACCTTGAACGTCAGCGAGTTTCCGGTTGCCAGTCCCATTGCGCGCAGGCAGCTGACACTCGGCGATACCGTAACTTCGCTGCTGCATACCACACTCGAAGTTGCGGACCCTTTAGCCAAACGGCTTGTCTCGCTCCTGGACGGCACGCGGGACAGATCGGCTCTTGTAGAAGGACTTCTGCCGTTGATTGATTCCGGCGAGGCCACCGTCAAGATTGACAATCAGCCTGTGACGGACAGAACCGAGGCCAGGCGCGTAATGGTTTGCCAATTGGAAGAGGCGTTGAAAAACATTGCGCGAATCCCATTGCTGATTGCATAAGCAGAGCGGCTCGCTCAATGACTGACGATTGCAGAAGGGTACGGCGTCGCATGGGCCTTGGAGAACCCGACCGATTTGCCGGCTTATAAACATGAGTTTGGTTCGGCGGAGTTGACGGTCAAAAACTTCTGGCGGCGGTGGGGCACGGAATCGAAACCGCGATTGAGGGATCGAAGAGAATGCGTGGGCGCGACAATTTACCCGTCGGGGGGGAGAGTCTGACAGAAGAGCAGACGAGGAAGCGCCTCCCTCGCTGTATGCACCGACGTCAGTGCCTTCGTAAACTCGTAGCAAGCGCCGTATCTGGCTGGGCAGGCTCGACCCTCCCGGGTTTGTCTCGGAATTTCAGAGCCGATGAGAAGGGCGACCTTTTCCTCCCAACCGACTTCTCGCCCTACCCTTGGATGGAGTTTGCCCTCCGCGAGTACGGCATTCGGGGCATTTCTCGCCGAGGACGGACCGTGAATGTCACGGCCTACCTCAAAGCTACCGGAATCGGACGTTCAAACGACGAAACTGCCTGGTGCTCAGCCTTCGTCAATTGGTGCCTGCTCATGGCTTCTTTTCCAGGCACTGGAAAGGCAAACGCCCGGTCGTGGCTTGATTGGGGTGGAGCGACTCTTGATTTTCCTGTCTACGGCTCCGTGGTTGTACTCTGGCGCGGGAGCCGGGACGGCTGGCTGGGGCACGTTGGGTTCTTTGTTGGCATGCAGGGAGACAATCTGTTGCTACTGGGAGGCAACCAGGGCAATGCCGTGAGCGTGCGCCCCTATTCGAAACTTCGAGTGCTGGGAATGCGCTGGATCGAGGGATTCCCCATGCCTGAGGACGTCTAGCTTTTTGAGGTGGGATTGGCTGAGGCCATCGAATTTAGATTTGGAACTTCGATTTAGAATTTGACTGCAACCCAAGCGGAATTGTACTCTTCCTACCCTAGAAGATTTCATCAGCATCAACGAACCCATGCCCAACGCGAAAGACCTAATTGCGACTGGCAATCTGGCTGCTGCCGTTCAAGAGACGACGCAGCAGGTGCGGAACCATCCCGCTGACCTGACGGCTCGGATCACGCTTTTTGAGCTGCTCTGTCTCACGGGCGACCTGGATCGTGCTGAGAAGCAGCTCGACGTTGTGGAACAGCAACGCTCCCAGAAGGACTTGGGCGTGCAGGTATATCGGAACTGCCTGAAGGCAGAGCGCGAACGCAAGCGGGTCTTCGAACAAGGCATTGAGCCGCACTTTCTGGGAGATCCCCCAGGCTATGTGGATCTGCACATGGCGGCGATCGCGTGCATTCGGGAAGGAAAGTTTTCGCAGGCCCGGGAGGTGCTTGACCGGGCCGAGGAAGCGAGGCCGGCTCTCTCCGGAAAGTTGGGAGGGAAGCCTTTCCAGGATTTTCGAGACTGCAACGATCTGACAGCGGCCGTCCTGGAGGTCGTAGTTCACGACAAATACACCTGGCTGCCGCTGGAGCAAATCCGCCAGTTCGAAATTGACCCTCCCAAGCAGTTGCGCGACATTCTGTGGGCTTCTGCCCGAATCATCTCTGCGAATGGCGTGAAGGGAGAGGTCATCATTCCGGCGCTGTATGCCGGCACGAGCGCTTCATCCGATGATTCGGCCCGGCTTGGGCGCATGACTGATTGGCAAAAGCTGGGCGACGACCTCTACCGCGGGGTCGGTTTGCATCTATTCCTGGTGGACGAGACAGACCATCCTCTTTTCGAATTGGAGTCCATCGAATTCGACGGGGCAGGTGCAGCCGCCGAGTCGCCGCCGGCCTAGGTTCGAAGTTGTGGCGTTTTGGCTTATTGAGGATTACAGAATACAGAACATAGTGACGATAGTCTTCGTGCCTCAAGGACTTAATAGAGTTCGGTCCCCTCGCCTCAGCGCGGGAGAGAGAGAATGAAGCCTTCAGAAGGCTTCATGGGGAGAGGGGTGAGCACACCGTTGGATGTTCTTGCGAGTGTTCCGAGACGCTCATCCAGAGCTGGGTTTCGGCAGTTGATTCAGCAGAGAGGTATCCCCCTCACCCCCAGCCCCTCTCCCTCGCTGGGGCGAGGGGAGCCGATTCTAACGACTGTGAACCGAATCAGAACAAAGCACGCACAGGCGTTACTATAGTTTGCAGTGCTCAATTAAGAGGGCGAAGGCATTGCATTTTTGAATTCGTAGTCTTGACGACGCCTCCCGGAGATTGTTCTGAATGATCGTAGAAACAGCAACAGTCGACATTGAAAGCATCCTGGCGCCGGTTCCCGGTGATCAACCATCGGGTGAGAATCTGCACTATTCGGGCCTGCACGACGAAATTCGCGAAGCGCGGCGGGCTGACGATCCCTCAACGAAGGCTAGCTGGCAGTTGAAGACAGCCGACTGGGACGAGGTCGTCAGTCTCGCCGAGGCCGCCCTCAAAACCAAGACCAAGGATCTTCAGGTCGGCGCCTGGCTGTGTGAAGCGCTCCTGAAGAAAAGCGGCTTTGCCGGTCTGCGCGACGGCCTCAAAGTGATGTGCGGGTTTCATGAGAACTTCTGGGATTCCGCGTATCCTGAAATCGACGAGGGCGACATGGACGCTCGTGCCAACTGTCTTGCCCTGATGGACCGTCAATGCGCCTTCGCTGCCAAAGAGGTGGCGCTCACCGACGTGCGGGGAGACGAGAACTACTCCTACATTCGCTGGGAGAAAACCAAGCTGCCGGATGACTTCAACAAGATTGCTCAAGCTGACAAGGCTGAAGCGGATCGTATTAAGCAGGAAGCGGAAAAGGCTGCGGAAGAATGGGCGCGCTTGAATCGAGGGACTCCGAGGCGGTTTTACGAACAACTGAACACGCTGCTCAATCAATGTCGGGAAGAGTTCCAAGGGCTCGACCGGGCCATGGACCTGAAGTTCGGGCGGCAGACTCCAGGTCTTGGCGAGTTGAAAAAGTCGCTTGAGAATCTGCGTTCCCTTGTAGACAAGATCGTCAAGGAGAAGCGAGTGCTCGAACCTGATCCAGTGGGAAGCGATGCGGCTGCCGGCACGGCGGAACTCGCCATGGGCCAGGCGGCTGGCGTCGGCGTTGGCTCCCCAGGCGCCTCTGCGGGTGCCATTCGAGGGCGTCAGGAAGCCCTTCGGCGGCTCTCTGAAATCGCCGAGTTCTTTCAGAAGACCGAACCGCACAGCCCCGTTTCCTACCTTGTTGAGCGCGCCGTCAAGTGGGGCAGCATGCCGCTGGAGCTGTGGCTGCAGGAAGTCATCAAAGATTCGACCGTGCTCGGGCAGGTTCAGGAGACTTTGGGAGTGAAGGCCGAAGGCAGCGGCTCATAACAAGATTCGGCTGCGTCAAGACGTGACGACTGGGTGAATTGGAAATCTGGAGAACGATCGAGCAAAGGAGAAGCACATGCCTAAGAAAGAAAGCACACAGCAAAAGTTAAGTCGTGTTCGTCCGCCGCGTGTTCATATTACCTACGATGTGGAAGTCGGCGGGGCGATCGAGAGCAAGGAAATTCCTTTTGTCGTCGGTGTCATGGGCGACTATTCCGGGATGCCGGCGGAACCCCTGCCACGGGTCCGCGATCGCAAATTCATTGAGATTGACCGGGATAACTTCGATGCCGTCCTCTCGGGCATGAAACCCAGGCTGGCCTTCCGGGTCGACAACAAGTTGACCAATGACGGCAGCAAGCTGGGAGTGGATCTGAGGTTCGACAGCATGGCCGATTTCGAACCCGACCAAGTTGTCCAGCAGGTTGAACCGTTGCGCCGCCTGGTTCAGGGACGACAACGTCTTTCGGATCTCCTGTCCAAGATGGATGGCAACGACAAGCTGGGAGATCTGCTCCAGGATATTCTTAAAAACACCTCGGCCCAGAAGACGCTTGGCGCCCAGTTGGGCCTCGATGCCAGCGGGGAGAGCCAAGGAACCAAGGAGGAACCCAAATGAACAAGCAGGTGGAAAGACCGAAAGCTGAGGCCGTCGTCCAGGAACAACAGGGAGAGGTTGACCTCCTTTCGAAAATCCTGGAAGAAGGCAAGATGGCACGAACCGAGGTGCAGGCGGCCGCGGCGAAGGACATGATCGGCGAGTTTGTTCAGCAAATCATGGAGGGGCAGCTCGTCCTCTCGCGGGACGTTGAAACCACGATCAATGCCCGTATCGCCCAGATCGACAAGCTGCTCTCAGCCCAGTTGAATGAGATCATGCATGCGGAGGAGCTTCAGAAGCTGGAGGGCTCCTGGCGGGGCTTGCACCATCTCGTCATGAATTCTGAAACCGGCACCACGTTGAAGATTCGGGTGTTCAACGTCTCGAAGAAGGATCTCAGCAAAGACTTGGAGAAAGCCATTGAATTTGACCAGTCGGCCCTGTTCAAAAAGATCTACGAGGAAGAATTCGGCACCTTCGGTGGCTCGCCCTACGGAGCCTTGATTGGCGACTACGAGTTCAGCAATCATCCCCAGGATGTCTCGCTCCTGGAGAAGATATCCAATGTGGCAGCCTCCGCCAACGCGCCCTTTATCTCCGCCGCTTCGCCGCAGCTATTTGGCATGGACAACTATTCGGAGTTGTCTGAAGTCCGGGACCTGGCGAAGATTTTCGAGCGAGCCGAGTACGCCAAGTGGCGATCCTTCCGGGAATCCGAAGATTCCCGCTACGTCGGGCTTTGTCTTCCCCGAACGCTGATGCGCCTACCCTACGGGGCCAACACCGTGCCCACAGAAACCTTCCGGTTCGAAGAAAATGTCGATGGCAAAGACCACTCCAAATATCTTTGGAGCAACGCTGCCTATTCTTATGGAACGCGCCTTACTGAAGCCTTTGCACTGCACAGCTGGACTGTGGCGATTCGCGGTGTCGAAGGAGGTGGGCTCGTCCAGGGGCTGCCGACGCATACCTTCCAGACGGACGATGGTGAAGTGGCCCTGAAATGTCCGACCGAAGTTGCCATCACTGACCGTCGCGAGGCCGAATACTCGAATCTTGGGTTCTTGCCGCTGGTCCATTGCAAGAACACGGATTACGCTGCGTTCTTTGGCGGACAGTCGTGTAACAAAGCGAAAAAATATGACGACGATGCGGCGAATGCCAATGCCCGGCTGTCGGCTCAGTTGCCGCACATCTTCTCGGTCTCAAGGTTTGCTCACTATCTGAAGTCCATGATGCGTGACAAAGTAGGGAGCTTCTTTTCCCGCAAGGAGTGCGAGGACTTCTTGAATCGCTGGATCACGCAGTATGTCACTCCGGACGATACCGCTTCTCCCACGGTGAAAGCCAAGTTCCCGCTGCGAGAGGCCGCCATCCAGGTGTCTGAGGTTCCCGGCAAACCTGGAGTCTACCGCGCAATTGCGTACCTGAGGCCGCACTTCCAGTTGGACGAAATCTCGGTCTCTCTTCGGCTGGTGGCCGATCTGCCCAAATCGGCGCGATAAGATTGATTCTGCGTTTTTAGTTCACGGTCCTACGGCGAAATGAACATTCACAACTGTTAAAAGGAGAAAAAGCATGGCATTCGATACCTGGATCAAGTTCGATGGCATTGAAGGCGAGGGCACGGCTTCTGGTTTCGAGAAGCAGACCGAGATTTACAGTTTTTCCTGGGGGGCCTCGAATCCCACCACAGTGGGGGCCTCAGGTAGAGGAATTGGCGCAAGCAAAGTTAGCCTCTCTTCCTTCAACATCATGAAGAAACTGGACTCGACGAGCCCTCATCTGTTTGAAAAGCTCTGCAAAGGCGATCACATCAACAAAGTGACCGTCACGATGCGCAAGGCCGGAGGCAAACAGGAAGTCTTTCACAAGATGGACTTTGAAACCTGCATGGTCGAGAGCGTTCAATGGAGCGGGTCTTCAGGGGGCGACGACACGCCCACCGAATCCGTTTCGATTGCGTTCCTGAAAGTCAACCTTGGCTACGCCAAACAGAAGAAGGAAGGCGGCGTGGAAGGCATGGTTACCAAGATTTGGGACCAAGCCACAGTCAAAAACTCCTGAGAGCCGTTAGTATGTCAGCTGCGGACGGCATGGAGGCAGGAAGTTGCCTTCCCCCTTGGGGCCCTTTTTGATTTATAGGGCCCCGAAACGACCCTGTTTCATTCGACGGTCTACGGTGTCACCGGACTTCAACATCTGCCCTTAGAAGTGTCTCGCAACTCATCACAGCGGGCGGCAACCTGTTTCGCCTGCCCAAAGACAGGCCGAACCAATAGGTAATGCGCTGTGGCAGGAGGCCGGTCGAAATGGCTCGCTACAACAGCGAAGTTCGGATTACGATTTCGGTTCTCGACCGGCTGATTGACTACGAGCCTGAAATTTCCCAAGAGGTGGTGGCTTCGCGTTCTCGCGGTCTGCGCCAGCTAAAGCAAGCTGTACGGCGGGACCTGGAATGGCTTCTCAATACCCGCGAGTACATCGGAGAAATCCCGCCGGATCTCAGGGAAGTCCAGCACTCGCTGGCTGTTTATGGCCTGCCAGACTTTACGTCGACGAGCACCAAAGACCCGAATAATCAGGAACGCTTGCGACGAGCGATCGAAGAGGAAATCCTCCTGTTTGAGCCTCGCCTCGAGGCAGTCACTGTCACTCTTGTGCAGGGAACCGACAAGGAACGCGCGATGCACTTTCGAATCGACGGTCAGCTGAGAGTGGATCCCGTGTCGGAACCGGTTACCTTCGACACTGTTTTCGACACCGGCAGCACCCACTTCACATTGAAGGGAGACTGATGCGCGACGAGCTCCTGGGATACTACGAGCGCGAGCTGACCTTCCTGCGCCAGATGGGAGGGGAGTTTGCAGAGAAATATCCCAAGATCGCGTCCCGGCTCCTGCTGGAGCCCGACAAGTGCGAAGATCCTCACGTGGAGCGGATGATCGAAGCCTTTGCTTTCCTGGCCGGCCGGGTCCACCTGAAGATCGACGACGAATTCCCGCAGATCACCGAATCGTTTTTTAACGTCCTCTACCCGCATTACCTGGCGCCCGTCCCATCGATGTCGTTGGTTCAATTTTCGCTCGACCGGGACCAGGCGCAGCTTACCTCGGGATATTCCGTTGACCGAGGCTCCATTCTATACTCACGTCCAGTTCAAGGAACCCCTTGCCGTTTTCGCACCTGCTATCCCGTGACACTGTGGCCCATTGAGGTCACATCGGCAGCCTTGGAATCTCCCGACAAACTCTTGAGCCGGGCAAGCCGGACCGAGTCAATGCTGCGCCTGGGCCTTCGCTGCCTGAACGACACAACCCTTGCCGACTTGAGGAAGGGCCTCGACGAGAAGACGGGATCGATTGACAGCTTGAGGTTTTATCTTAACGGCGAGTGGCAGCTGGTTTACCCGCTGTATGAGATGATCCTGAACCAAACCGAGCGTGTCGAGATCCGGCCCGCCGGCAACCGCAAACCCGGGACGCGCGCCGCAGCGCCCGTGGTGCTCCCGCCGTCTTGCCTGAAAGCCGTGGGCTTCGGGGCAGAGGAGGCCATGCTGCCGTACACGGCCCGTTCTTTCCCCGGCTACCGGCTGCTCACCGAATACTTCACGTTCCCCGACAAGTTTCTCTTCTTTGATGTCACCCGGCTGGATGAGGCTGCGCGAGCAGGCTTCGGTGACCAGTTTGAGATCGTACTTTATCTGCGCGAAGGTGTCCCAACGCGGGCAAATGTTGATGTCTCAAATTTTCAACTGGGCTGCACGCCGATTATCAACTTGTTTCAGCGGGTGGCGGAACCGATTCCGCTCACGCAACAGCAAAACGAGTATCAGGTGGTTCCTGATGTGCATCGGCAGATGGCTACCGAGATCTATTCGATCGATTCTGTAACCAGCACGGATCCATCGCTCCAGATGACGCGCGCTTATCAGCCCTTCTATTCCTACAGGCACAGCTACGCCCGGGAACAGGAGCGAATTTTTTGGTATGCCTCCCGCCGGCCGTCGCAGCGCAAGGATGATGCTGGAACCGAAGTCTATCTGTCGCTGATCGATATGGGATTTAATCCTGGGGTTCCGGCCGTAGAAACCCTGACGGTGCAGGCGAGCTGCACGAACCGGGATCTCCCAGGGAAGCTGCCGTTCGGCGGACGGGAAGCTGATTTTGAGACCGAGGCAGCCCGCGGGCTGGCGAAGGTTCGCTGCCTGCGAAAGCCGACAACCACTTTGCGCCCTCCGTTGCGCCGGGGCGCCCAGTGGCGGCTGCTTTCCCATTTGCTGTTGAATCCACTCTCGATCGCGGAGGGACCCGGCGGCGCACCGGAAGCGCTGCAGGAGATCCTGATGCTGTACGACTTCATGGATTCGGCCGCCACGCGCAAGCAGGTTGTCGGGTTGCAGCACATTTCCAGCCGCCGGGTGGTTCGCCAGGTCGGCTCGGCTGCGGGTGTCTCTCTGGTGCGGGGGATCGAAACTCAGATTGAATTTGATGAGGACCAGTATGTGGGCAGCGGTGTCTTTCTGTTTGCTTCTGTCCTGGAGCATTTTCTGGGGCTGTATGCCTCAGTGAACTCGTTTAGCCAGCTGGTCGCAAAGACCCGCCAGCGAGAGGGCATCTTAAAGCGATGGCCGGCAAGAGCGGGAACTCAGATCGTCCTCTAGACAGCTTTCTCTTCGACGAGGCGCCACAGTTCGATTTTTTTCAAGCGGTGCGCCTGCTAGAGCGGATCTATCCCGGCCGCCGAGCCGTGGGCCGCGAAGGGCCTCCTGCAAAAGAAGTGGTTCGCTTTCGAGCGCGGTCTTCGCTCGAGTTCCCGGCCAGCCAGATTTACGATGTGAGCCGCGAAGACCCCGAACGCAGTCCGGAAACGCCCCAGATGGTGATCAATTTCATGGGGCTGACCGGACCGTCGGCGGTCCTGCCGACGCCCTACACGGAGTTGCTGGTCGAAAGAGTTCGTTACAAAGACACGGCGTTTCGGGACTTTCTCGATCTGTTTAACCATAGAATGGCCTCGCTATTCTATCGGGCCTGGGAACGATCCCGATTCCCGGTTGCTTATGAGCGAGGAGGAGACAACCCATTTACAAAATACCTGCTGGATCTTGTGGGAATGGGCACCGGGGGTCTCAGAGACCGAATGGGGATCCCGGACGAAGGGCTGCTGTTTTACGCCGGGCTCATTGCCCAGCGCCCTCATTCGGCAACAGCCATCGAACTCATTTTGGGGGATTACTTTGGTGTTCGTGCAAGCCTGCAACAGTTTTCGGGACAGTGGCTCGATATCGATGAGGCCAGCCTCACGCGCGTTGCAACTGCCAACAGTGAGTTAGGCGCGAATGTGATTGTTGGCACCCGTTTCTGGGACCGGCAGTCCCGCTTTCGGGTGCGGCTCGGGCCCCTGGATTTCGATCAGTTCCGTGCCTTTCTGCCCACTGGATCCGCATTTGAACCGCTGGCAAATCTGGTGCGCTGGCTTGTGGGAATGGAGTTTGATTTTGACATCCAGTTGGTTCTGAAGGCGGTTGAAGTGCCAAGCTGCCAACTGACAACCCGAGGCCCGGAAATGCCTCTGCTTGGCTGGACAACCTGGCTCAAGACGCGCCCTCTAAAGATCGACGATCCCCAACTGGTGCTGGCGGTCAAGCAATGAGGGAAGAACAAGCAAACCGCTGAGACGCGGAGGCGCTGCGAATAAACCTGGCTACCGAGAAGATCGATGGTTCTGCAGCAAGCCGTCAACCGGCCGAATGTCCGTCATTCCCGCGAAAGCGGGAATCTGGAAATTGGACATTTTTTAGAAGTGCAGCGGCATGGATGCCGCTGCTTCATCCTGCAAAGTGGGTAAGGGGCAGGCCGAAGGCCAGCCCCTTACCGTTGTCGCGGTGGGGTTGATTCCCCACATTTACCGGCGTGCGTCTTTCACGCACCGGGCGACCCCAGAGT
>Ga0163150_10002259_pt1 | contig 30195 bp, 20 predicted proteins | sample OliLakLV19P2IB_FD_148628 | JGI IMG/M metagenome (GOLD analysis project Ga0163150, IMG submission 148628) | Freshwater microbial mat bacterial communities from Lake Vanda, McMurdo Dry Valleys, Antarctica - Oligotrophic Lake LV.19.P2.IB | ecosystem: Environmental > Aquatic > Freshwater > Lake >...
GCAGCGGGATACAGTCCAGCCTGGACCGCCAAACGGATCGTTTCATCCAGTTCGGGAGGCGACACAGTTTTCAACTCTTGGGTGGCTTCGGCCAGATCCAGTGTCGCCATTGGCCCCGTCTGGCGTTTTGCCGAATCCAGCCAGGCCAAAATATGTGTCCGGCGAAACTGGGCGTCAGAAGGAGCGATCCGCACAAGATCACGCATCGTTCGCAATGCCACAAGGCGCGAAAGTGTCGCTGGAGATATCGAAGTCTGAACCAACCGGTTCGATTCGTTATCCCAAATCCAGAACGGAGTTTCCGAACGGTCGTCGCTGGCACCGGCAGTCAGTTGCAATCGCGTCCTGCCGTAAAGGAGGTCCGAGGCCCGCTGAAAGGCCCGCTGGGCAAGCTCTCCGGATTCGGGCAGCGCACCCCATGTTTTGCGGATCGCTTCACGAACCGGTTCGCGGATCACATCCGGTTCATCAGCCGAATGGGCCGCTGCCATCACGGCGTACAGGGCATCGGCATCACGAAGTGAGGCGAGGCCCATCAACGATTCATAGCGGACCTGCATGTTTCCAGAACCCGCTCCACCCATCATGGGAATCAGTGATTCCTGGCCCATCGACCGAAGTGCGGTTCGCATCCGGAGCACACGTTCCCGGTCGGTCTCGCCGGCGAATCCGCTGATCAGCGCGGCAACACCAGGTGCACCGGTTCGGCGCAATGCCAGAAAGGCACTCGAGCGGATTTCCAAAGCCGGATCACCCAGCCGGGATACCAGTGACGCCAGTCGCGCGGGATCCATCGCATGCCGGTTGGCGGCGGCAAAGACAGTTCGCGCGAATTCTTTTCCTTCCGGTGCAAGCAGGGGTGAGCCATGAATTCGCAGAAAGAAATCGGAACCCTCTGACTCAAACAGCTGAACCAGTTCGGCTTCGCCCAGATTCAGGTTTGCCAGCCGGTTAAAGTAGAACTTTGCATCGCCCGCCATTTCCAGATCCAGCATCGTGCGAATCGCCCTGGCCAGGTCGCGGGGCAGAACCGGATTTAGCGCGCGAACGGATTCGACAACCACGCGCGTCGATTTGTCGATCGAGTCATCGAGTGGCTGAAGTCCCGCCTGGTCGGGCGTGGCTGCACCTGCGGCCGGACGGGTTGGCGCTGGCGCGGCACCGAACGGGTTGTCCTGGGCCTGGACCCTTTCCTGGGCCATCGGCAGGACGGCCAGAAAGGCCGTTATCGCTATCAAGTTTGACAGTCGTGACATAACTGTAAGCATCGACGAATGCGTCCTTATCTCAACAGGCATTTAACGGTCGGAACAAATTGACCGGTTTGGCTGTCTGGGTAAACAACGAGGATCGGACCAAAGCATGCTGGCATCTTTGCAAAACCTGGTTGCAGGGTCCGGATGCTGTCATGCCAAAGGTCACAATTGCCAGAACCACAAACCGCCTGATTTATTTTTTTGGGTCCCCGGCCAGTCTTTCTCTCCAAACATCAATCTGCATTGCGACTTGCCGCGGGCCGCTGGAGCCCAGACTCTCCAAACAGGCTACGGCGTTATCCGCACCCAATACATCATAGATGGAGCTGTCGATAATGGGACAAAGTTGCTGGAATTCCCCGAGTTCAAATTCCGCCAGCCTTTTTTTCTGCTGGGTGGCCAATCGGACCAGTTCACCCACCAAATGATGGGCAGAACGCTGGGCCAGACCCTTTTTGATCAGGTATTCCATCATGGCAGTGGCATCCAAAAACCCGTCTTCCAGCCGCTTTCGAATCGATTCGGGCTTCAGCCGCGTTGCCGATACAACCGGAACCGCCAGCTCCAGGCAGTCCTGAACGGTCCGGACCGCGTCCATTATGGCCGGTTTGTCTTCCTGCAGATCCCGGTTGTATGCCAGCGGGAGGCCCTTGGTCAAAACCAGCAACGTCTGCAGGGCACCAATAACCCTGGCCGATTTTCCCCTGGTCAGTTCCAGCACGTCCGGGTTGATTTTCTGGGGCATAATCGATGACCCAGTGCAAAACTCATGCGGCAACTCGAGGTAATCGAATTCGGTAGTCGACCAGATAATCCACTCTTCGGACCAGGCGCTCAGGTGAATTGCGATAACCGAGAGCGCGAACGCCAGTTCCAAAACAAAATCCCGGTCGCTGGAAACGTCCAGGCTGTTCATTGCGACCGAATCAAAACCCAATTCGAGCGCAGTCATTTCGCGATCGATGGGAAGTGAAGTTCCGGCAAGTGCCGCACAGCCAAGCGGACTGACGTTGGTCCGTCGCCGGCAGTCAGCCAACCGTCCGCGATCACGCTGCAGTTTTTCGCACCAGGCAAGCCAGACATGCTGGGCCAAAACCGGCTGGGCCCGCCGCATATGGGTATAGGCCGGCAAAACAATCCCGGGGTCACGTTCGCAACGACCCAGAAATGCCCTTTGAAGATCAACAAGCTGGCGGTCCAGTCCGTCAATCGCATCACGGACCCACAAACGCAAGTCGGTTGCCACCTGGTCATTTCGACTCCGCGCGGTGTGCAGTTTTCGCCCAGTTTCGCCCAGACGCCCTATCAGCGCCTGTTCGATATGCATGTGAATGTCTTCGAGCCGGACATCCCAGGCCATTTTCCCCGTCCGGATTTCTTCCCCGATCTCCGTGAGCGCATCGATAATCTGTCGCGATTCATCGTCGCTGATAATTTTTGTTGCAGCCAGCATTCGGGCGTGGGCGATCGAGCCGCGGATATCATGCCCGGCCAGGACATGGTCAAAACTGATACTCTCCGTGAATCGCTCGACTCGCTGGTCGACGCCGGAATCAAAGGCTCCGCTTCGGCTGGGGCTGGACAATGGTGGGCTTTCCTGAAATCGGGACGTAGAACTGGCGAGGGCCAAATACAGGACTCAAATCGTAACATTGCTCCCCAACCGGCACTATCGCGGCAGGAATGCCACTGCGGTCCAAATACCTGTTTTTGGCCATACTTTACACAATTATTTGGCGTAGAATAGAGATTCAGCCGGAAGTTGGGGAATCGTTCCATGTTTTGGCCTGGACTATAGAAAAGGTATGTCTGAATGAAAACGGAAATTGGCAACGCAATCGGCAATTGCATTTCAGCATCGCTGGCAGGCCTGGTTATGGTCTGTACCGCCTGGATTATGACCGCAACCGCAGGGTTTGCCACGCCGTGTGAAGCCGCGATCGCCAACCCGCATCCTGCCGGGCATCTGGGCAGTTTTCAGGAAGCACAACAGAAACAGGAATCACAAGGTTCCGGTCAGGAGATTCAAACCGGCGATCAGGAAAAGTCTGCCGCAGAGAAAAAAGCAGCTGATGACAGTTCAAAAACCGGAGACGAAAAAGGAAAGATCGACTGGCCCCAGACCGAAGACGGCTGGTTCATCGTTACCCCTGAAGGGGGCGAGGCAAGTTTTCAGGTCCCCGCCGTGCCCGAGGCCTCATCGCGGACCATGGTGTCGGGAGGCGACAAACAAGTTTCCATTAATTTGAACGTAGCTGTTGATTCCAAAGGGGCTAACCTGGTTTTTACCTGGCATGACCAGCAGGAAGCAAAAACCCTTCCGGAAATCACAAAGATTCTGGACGGGTCGGTTCGTGGAGCGTTGGCCATGACCCTGGGCGAAGTAGAATCTGCCGAAAGGATCAATGTCGGTCTTCTCCATGCCTGCAATTTCAAAATTCGCTTTGTCTTCAAGGACAAGCCGATGAAATTGTCCAGCCGGACGATTTTGCATCAAAAACGGGTCTATCAGCTTACCTACGTTGCACCGGAAGAGTCGTTTAGCGAGCCAGACCAGCAACGGTTTCTGGACTCATTCCAGCATTTGCCGCCACCTCCGATTCCTGACCCGAAAAAGCAGGATTCAGACAAGTAACCCGGTTTCGTTGCCTGGCGGGTTTCCGGCGGTGTTCCGGCGAAACGGGATAAAGGACCGCAACCGCTGGTGGCGTCAGGAATTGCTGTTTTCTGCCCCCGGCAGGCGGATTCCCATGTTGTGATCATTGGAATCCGGTTCAAAACCGGGTTTTCCCCGAACCGCCGGAAAGATTTTTCTTGTCGAAAAGTTCATTTTTGGCTAATCTGTAACCTTTAAGGGCCAATGCCGGTTGCGTAAAGTTTGCAACCTGCAACGGTGAGCGCCTTTCGCCAATCTGCGGATGTTTCCGTTGCATCTTCAGTTGCTGTCCGGTTTTGCCAGAGCAAATGCCGTCCAGGTGGCTTTTGTCGGCAGTTGTTTCCCGTAGTAATTCCTGATTTTTTCTTTCCCACTCCTCCAGCCCCTCTTCAGCGATATGAAAACTCCCCGTCGACGCAAAGTCAAGAACAGTGCAGTCAGATCATTACGCGCGCGAAACACGCGGCCCAACGAGCAGTTGCGGGCGGGTTACGACCGGCTGGAACCCCGACAACTTCTGGCGACCGATTTCGGTCTGAACTTTACCGGCTCGACCTACCTGACCAATTCCACGGTGATCAATCCCAACATGGTTGGTGACATTGGCACGACCCATACGATCGAAGCGATCGTGGACCGGATTGCGATTTTTGACCGCGGCTCGGGGGCCAAGATTGTTGACCAGACCCAGTCACAGTTTTTTGTTGCCGCCGGCGGAATTGTCAACACGACGATTACGAACTCGCAGGTCATTTTCGACAAAATGTTGCTTCGCTGGGTGATCGTTGGCGAGGGGGGTGGCGGTGGAAACTACATTCACCTGGCGATTTCCAATACCGCCAATCCTGTGAATGGCTGGAAGGCATTGCGGTTCGTCGGTGACTCGGTGGGCGTCCGCCACAACGGCGATCTGTCGGTGGGTATGGACGCGGATGCTCTGTTAATTACCACCCGGAATCCGAACGCCGGAACTGGTTTTCCATTGAGCGTTTCGATTTACACCATTCCAAAGGTCAACCTGTATCAGGCCGCTCCAACCCTGACCAACATGAGCCGGTTTGAGAACCTGGATCCGGCGGTCTACGGCGACTACGTGCGGTCTGCATCCAGTTTTGAAGCGTCGGATGGACGGGCCACGTTCATTGGCAACCTCGCCAATGGAACAAGGACTTGCCGGTTTGACGTGGTCGGTCCTGCTGCCGCCGGTGCGACGATCACGATGCCACAAAATATCGTCTTTAACCTGAATCCGTTTGCCCCACTCTTGAACTCGGGAGGCCTGGCTCCATCATTTGGCCTTCCTGCCCGTCAGGAAAGTGCAACCGATATTTATATTACGAACAACCAGCCTGCAGGACTGCCCGTGCGGCCAAACATCTATGCCGACGCGGTGGATGTTAACGGCAGTCTCTGGTTTGTCCAGTCGGTGCACTCCGACTGGGCCGGATCTGGTGATTCGATGGTCGTGGTGGTCTATGAAATTACCAAAAGCGGGTATGTATCCAAGGGTCCCACTCCGGCTTTTGGCGGTCCGCCAGTAATTACGATCCCGGCCAACAACCGGATCCAGTCACCGGTTGTTGCCATGCAGTTTGGTGACGCGCGCGGCCCGAATCCATGGGAATGGGATTTGTTCAATCCATCGATCTCGGTCAATGAATTCAATATCGTAACCGTAAATTACACGATCTCGACCGAGGAATACTATCAGGATCCCGATCTGGATTACGATGGCTTTGCGACCGCCGCCACCTCGACGGGAATTACGGTCAATGGACAGTCGCAATACGACCCGATTTTCGACACGATTTACTGGACGGAACGCAACACACAGTTCACTGATCCACCGGTATTCATTCAGCCCGGATTGGCCGTTTATGAAAACAATGGCTTCTTCCCATCCACCTGGAGTTATCGTTCGGCGACGAATTTTGATCCACTGGATGTCAACAACTTCTGGTCGAATATCCAATGGGCAAACACATCCGGTCGCTGGAGCAGTCAGGTCACCGAGTTGAGCCCCAACCGGCTGGTCGCAACGATCACAGCCAACGACTTGAATAACGTGATTGAGTTTCGCCGGCACGCGGCAAACAACACTTTGCTCGAAGTCAAAATGGATGGTGTTATTACCGATCTGATCCCCTTCTCGGTCCTTGGACGGTTGGTCATCAATGGATTTGACGGAGCCGACACCTACATTATCGACTACGTCAACGGCGATCCAATTCCCGAGGATGGGCTGGAGATCGACGGGATGCGCGGTCCGGATGTGATTCAAACCAACGATCCGAACGGTGGCCGTTTTGTAGTCGACCAGAACGGTGGTGGTACCTACAACGAAAAATCCATTTTCCGTAGGATCGAAGAATTGCATGGCGGCCCCGGCAACGATTCGTTTACCGTGACCGACCGGTTGAATGCCGCTGGCACCCTGATTGTCAGCTCCGGGTTCCTCGCCGGTTCGTTGCGAGGAAATGGTGGCAACGACCTGTTCCATATCGGCAGCAAGAACGGAACGCAGCAGCAAAGTACGGGCGCGGCACGGATTGGCGACAGTATCCTGGGTGGAACAGGATTCAATACGCTCAGCTTTGAAACCCGCATGGCAGATACGTTCCTGCAATTGCTGGGATATGGTGTCAACTCGGGCTATGAAGGCCGCAGCATCACATTTAACGGTGCCAATGGTGGACCCATCGGGGGCGATCAGCCCAGCGACCGGTTCTTTGACATCAATTTCGTCATGGGCAGCCTGACCCATTTTGACGAGATCCGGCAGGGAGGCGTTGGCGTATTCAACCAGCAGGCCCGGGTCCTGGTGGATGACGAAAACTCGATTTTCGAGACCAGCGGCGTCAACCTCGGTTTCTTTGAAGTCAATGGCATCGGCGGTTCGACCTTCGTCGATACCTTTACTGCCATTCGCAACCGGGTCAATCCGCTTCAGCTGAACGGAGTCGGTGGGGACGATATTTACTATTTCTCATCGGACGGTGCCAACCTGCAGGGAACCACAGCTCCGCTGCAGGGGCTGCTGTTTGCCCAGGGCGGAACCGGCAACAACGTGATGTGGGTCAGCAACCGTGGCGCCACTTCCGGCGTTCCGAACGGACTGATTCTGAACAACCGGATCAGCGGGATCGGTGAAATCGCCTACAACGCGATTGGCGGTACGTTTGCCCTGAATGTTTGGGTAACCGAATTTGCCGACAAGATCGACCTGCACTCGTTCTTCCAGACCAATACGCTCGAGCTATTCTTCCTCGGTGGAGATGACCGGGTTTCGATTCAGGACCTGAGCAAGGCCGTGATCAACATCTACGGTGGTGGCGGCAACGATGTTTATGCGATTGAGAAAATCCAGAACATTGACCTTCGCAACCTCTCGCTGATCGATCTCGACACGGCCGATTCCAAACGGGACCGGGTGACCCTGGTCGGGACCATTCTCGATGAGGTCTTCATTATCGACAACAACACGTTTTTCGATTTGAACCTGGTCTACGTCAACATCGACTGGTACGGCGTGGAAGGGCGGGATGGAAACGACACGTTTGACATCCGTTCGTCCAACGTAGAGTTGTATATTGACGGAGAAGGTGGAGACGACATCTTCAATTTCTCGTCAGACGCCCCGCAGAACATGGGGAACGTCTCCTCAATTCTCCAGAACGTGACCATCGAAGGCGGTTTGGGCAGAAACCGGGTCAATGTTTCCGCCCGGACAGATTCCTCGGCCAAGAACGTTACCATGACCGCGAACAGTATCGTGGGACTGTTCCCGTCAACGATGTACTTCTATTCCGCCGGCGGCACCTTCTCGATCCTCAACGGAGTTGGAGGAATTTATCTGGTCGGATCGGCTTTCGGGGATGTTTTTGACATCACGGGACTGGACGCCACGGATTCTCTCCGAATCGATACCCTCGCAGGCGATGACCAGTTCTTTGTCCAGGCCAATGCCTTTGGCAACATGGTCCTGAACGGTGGTGACGGAAGTGACCGGAATACTGTGACCTTTGGCGGAACGGGTTCCCGGACAGTCACGATCAATGACGACGGCGTGACCGGTGACGACAGGCTGTTCGTTTACGGAACCGGGCAAAGCGACCTGATCAATGCCGGGATAACCTCCATCCGGCTGGTCAATGAATCGGTTGTGGTTCAGTCGGCCCTGATTTTCACGGCCATTTACGGACTGAACGGCAATGACCAGGTCAACGCAACGGGCGGAACGGCGCCCAATTTCCAACTGTTTGGCGGAAATGGAAATGATACATTCCGCTTTACCAATACCACCAACATTACCGGGCTGTATATCGTCGGCAACGACGGCGATGATACTCTTGTGATTTCCGGTTCGCTTGCGACAACGTTTACGCAATTCTACGGCAGTAATGGCAAGGACTTTGCGACAATCCAGGGCGGTGCCCTCGGTGACGTAATTATCAATGGCCAGGATGGCGATGACACCGTAACCATCACGGTCGCGAATTCCGGCAACCGCTACGCTGACGTGCGAGACGGTGGAACAGGTGGCGCGGATCTGGCCACAGTTCTGGGGAATGACCTGGCCAACAGTTTCGTTTTGAATACCACAACGGTCACTCACGGTGGCCAGACTGTTAAATTCAGCGCGGAAACCGAACGGTTGACCGTATCGATGGCTGAAGGCAATGACACGATGACTGTGAACGGAAGTACTGCCGGAATTACCCGGGTCAACGGTGGCACCGGAGCCGATCAGGTCAATGTTCTCAACACGGCTCTTGCGCCCCAGTTGACGATCGACGGTGAAGATGGCAACGACGTGGTCACCATCCGCAAAACCAATGCCTTGACGCGAACGATTGTTCTGGGTGGGGCTGGAGATGACCTGTTCAACGTTGGTTCGGACTTGTCTGACGACAACGGATTGCTGGATCACATCCAGGGAATCGTCTCCATCGTCGGTGGAACCAACACCGCGGGAGGCCAGGACCGGCTGTATACCAATGACCATGGTTCCCTGGCTGCCTACAGTTACTTCATGAACAGAAGGTATCTCGGATCGATTCCCGGGCCGCAGAACATTGCCCGCCCACTGTTTGCAGGCATTGTTTACGATTCCACGCTGGAACTGTCACGTGTGGACGGAACGGTTTACGCCAACTTCTTTACCGTGGACGCCAGCCCAAGCACCATTTTCTATATCGATGGAAATGCACCGAGCCCGTCGTCGATCAACGGTGATACTATTTTTCTGCGTTCGACATTCAACGATGGGCACCTGTTGCATATCACCTCTCCTTCGCTGGGAAGTGGCTATTGGGACTTCACCAATGGCAACAAGGACGTCCGGTTCGAGAATATCGAAACGCCGTACGCCCCTCCATCACCGATGTCGATGCCTCCCCGCCCGATGGACGGAATGGCCTGGTCGGGTGGAAACAACAGTGGGCCTCAACTGATGCGGTCCAATTTCGGCAGCAGTTCGGGCAGCCAGTCGAATTCCGGAGCCAGCTTGAGCCTGGGGCAACTGTTTGGTTCAGTCAATCTGAACGATGAAGGCGATCCCATCCCTTCCTGGAGCAATTCTTCAGGCACTCAAACCCATTCGGAACTGGATGCCGACCTGGCCTTTGCCGGATCAATTGACCTCGAAGTCTGACCGGACCGCCTGCATCGATTCGAAAATCGGAATGGTTCCGGCCAAAACAACAAGCCTGCACTCAAGGGAGTGCAGGCTTGTTTCGTCAACATTGTCAGCCGCATTGGCGGATCACTGGGACTGGTTTGGGCCAACCAGATTCGAGGAATTTCAGCCAGCTGGCGGCAATCACTTCCTGGCCTATTGGTGATTCCAGTTGGCTGTGTCTGACGAATCGCCAGGAGACAATCCCAGCGTATCACCGGCAGTGCCTACTCCCAGACCCAGGACTGTCCGGTTGGCGTAGTTGAAATAAGCTACGACCTGGTTGATCTCCAGGATACCGCCATCGTCCCATCCGGCAGCCCGCATAATTTCGATGTCTTCATCGATGATTTCTGGCGGAGACAGGTTCAGCTTGCGGGCGTATTCCAGTGCGGCCACCTGACTGTTTTCGAAAACCGCCGGCCATTCTCCCGATACCAGAGCCTGCTGAATGGCATCTGCGCGAGCATCGTTTTTCAGAATCCGTCCCAGACCGGCAAAATGGTGGGCCACGCAATAGTCACAGTTGTTCAGCAAACTGATGAATACACCAATCGTCTCCAGAAACCACTTGGGAGTCGTGTTGTTGCGGTGATGCAGGACGTTTTTGTAAAGCCCCATATGCCCCTCCATCGTATGGGGCCTCAGACTGTGGGCCAGCAGGATGTTGTCGATGTTGTTGTCCGGCCCCTTCACTCGATCATACAGCGTTTTCAATGTCCCGGTCGCCTGTTCGTATCCGGTTGTTTCAATCCATGTCATGAAAGAATGACTCCATTTATGAAATGCTCGGGGAGCAGCCGGTATGCTTGGTATTGTATCGCTTTCATGACGGGGACCATCGGCAATCGTGCCATTCAGACCGGACAGGCAATGGCGATGAGTGCACGGGATGGTGCAGCCGGATAAGCCCCCCGAACTAACGGAATTGCTAGCGAAATTGCCCGGCCAAAGCCAGAAATGACGGCTCAATACCCTCAGTTTCCGAAATTGCAGAACCTTCAGTTGGCAAGATGGACTGGTTATGCCGATTATGACTTCTGGTCTTCATCCCTGGGAACCGGGCAGAAAACGTGTTATGTCCTACCTTCAAATATCGATTGCCGTTGGCCTGTTGGTAAGCGGATTCCTGGCCAATCATTTGCAGGCCCTGCAGAACCAGCAGGTTCATTTCCCGGGCTCTGCCCCTAATGCCGCGTCGTCGCAATACACGGCGGCAATCAATGATCCGATTCGCCTGCTGGAGGCAAAAGTCGAGTCCCTGCAAAGCCAGCTGGATTCGTTGCGGGCCACATCATGTGTCCAGGAATGCAATCCGGTAAACAGCACCTGCGGTGGTGGTCTCTATCTCGGCGCGGCCGCGGTTTTTGCAAAACCGCATTTTAAGGAGGCCTTCCAGTATTCACAAACCAATTTTCAGACCGGGCTGCAATCGCTGGTTCCGTTCAGTTACGATTACGAGGTGACACCCAGAGTCTGGCTGGGCTACCGGAACGCCGACGGATTCGGCGTCAGGGCGACGTGGTGGAATTTTGATGCCGACGGACAAACCAGCTCCAACACCGCAGACGGGATCAACATCTATGGTGCCCACGCGGTCAATGTCATTTTCCCGGCCAATATCTTTGCTGCTGTCCCCGGCGAAACGCTGACCAACACAGACTCGCTTGAAACACAAATTCAGAATTACTACCTGACTTACGATGGATCCATGGCCGGGTTTGAGTTCAGTGGAGGACTGGGTTTGCGTTATGCCAAACTGGACCAGTCATTCAATTCGGTTGTTCAGGATCAGGCAGGCATTCCCGTCCGCCTCCTCGACTGGCAACGGCAGTACAGTGGAATCGGACCTGCCATGTCGGTTGAGGCAAAAAAGAGACTTGGCTCGACTCCGTTTTCGTTTGTAACCAATGCAGGCGGAGCATTTCTGTTCGGTACCAAGGCACTCAACCGGACCGTTTTGGGTGATCAGAGTCCGCAACCGTCGTCACCCTTTCTTTCCCTGGACGATGCAGACGAGGTCGTCGGTATTGGCGAGCTTGGTTTGGGCCTGGAGTGGAGCCGGCCACTCGCCAATCGACATCACCTGACAGTTCGCGGCCAGTACGAAGGCCAGTTATGGGCCGAAGGGGGCGCTCCGACCCTCGGCTTCCTGGGCTTTCAGGGCGCTGTTGTCCAGATCGGGCTGATGCGCTAGGCGCTGATCCGGACCGTCGGACCGCCGCGCACAATTTCGATGCAACGGATTTCAGTCCTGGAATGGATTGGGCCGGTCTGGTCTGTCAGAATGTGTTTTCAACTTCTTGCGGGCCCACTTCGCCAAATCGCGCGGGTTCCCTGTTGCGCTGGACCGTTTGGCCGCCATTTCCCCATTGCTTTGAGAGTTTGAAACATGAAGTCCCTGTTGATTGCCGTTTTGATCGTTGCCTCGGTGTCGAATGCCGATCCGCTTTTGGCCCAACGCGGTGGACGGGGCGGCCCGACCGGGCCACGCATCGAACCGGAAAATCTTGATTTTGAGCTGGGCGTGGCAGAAATCCCGGATCGGGTGATGTTCGACAAACTTTCCTACCAGGGTCCTGACGTCGGACGGGACGCCTACCTGGGAAATCTGCAGTTTGTGAAGTTCGTTATCGACAAGGTCGATCCGGACAACCAAAAGGTTTATTTCATGAACACCGCGAATTACCGGGGGCATCCTCCATGGATGAATCTGGTTGGTATCAACAGCCGGGAACGGGGCGCCATCACCTACCTTCCGCATTTGGCCAACCCATCCGGAGGTATCGGCCTTTATATCATAGATTTTCAACCCAACGACTCGTATGCGTTCGAAGACATCAAGCGGATTCAGGATCTGCTGATCGCGAAGATGCCGCTACTGAATGGGCAGGTCGCGTTCCATCCCATGGAAGGGAATCTGGCCCAGTACACGAAAGACAGGAGCAAATACGAAGCTGCGGAAGTTGCCGTGTATCTTGACACCGACCTGTACGGGGATATCGCCTACCTGCCGTTGAATTCGGCGGATGCTTTCGGATTGTTGCAAGTCCTGGACGAAGGTGCCCGGCCATCACCGCGCGACATTGTGATTTGTAAAACCCTTCCCAATGAATTGCCGCGGGTTGCCGGAGTTATCACCGAGGCCAGGCAGACGCCTCTGTCACATGTCAACCTTCGGGCGATCCAGGACAAAATCCCCAATGCATTTGTCCGGAATGCATCATCCAATCCGGAAATCAGTCCGCTGATTGGAAAACTGGTCTGTTACCAGGTAACACCCCGGGGCTTTCGGATTCGCGAGGCCACGATGGAAGAGGTGGAAACCCACTTTGCTGCCATTCGGCCTTCGCAGAACCAGACGCCGGCCCGCGACCTGGCGGTAAAGGACGTTCGGCCTTTGAGCCAGATCAAGTTTGCGGATTCAAAAGCGTTTGGGGTAAAGACGTCGAATCTGGCCACGCTTCGAACACTGGGATTTCCGGCCAAAACGGTTCCGGATGGCCATGGTGTTCCGTTCTTTTTTTACGACGAATTCATGAAACACAACGGTTTTTATGAAGCCGTAGATTCCATGCTGGCCGATCCGGGATTTCGCGCCGACCGGGACAAACAGCAGGAAATGTTGGCCGGATTGCAGGCCAAAATCTGTGCCGGCGAAATGCCGGAATGGATGATGGAGGCTTTGGCAAAAGTTCAAGCTTCGTTTCTGGAGAAAACACACATCCGTTGCCGGTCGAGTACGAACAACGAAGACCTTCCCGGCTTCAGCGGGGCAGGGCTGTACGATTCATATACGCACGGACCGGACGAAGGCCATCTGTCGGTCACGGTCCGACAGGTCTTTGCCAGTCTTTGGAATTTCCGGGCATTTGAGGAGCGGGAGTTTTACCGTATCGATCACAAGGCCACGGCAATGGGCGTTCTGCTTCATCCCAATTTTTCCGGCGAACTGGCCAATGGCGTGGCGGTAACCGACGACATTCTTTACCAGACAGCCAACAACAACTATTTGAACGTCCAGGTTGGCGAAGACCTGGTCACCAACCCCGGCGAAAACTCTTCTCCCGAAGAAACGTTGTTGGGCTGGTGGGAGCGGGATGGACACGAAATCGTTCGCCGGTCGACTCAAACGGAGCAGGGCAAACCGGTCCTGTCCGATGCCCATTTGGCCGAACTGCGTTCCCACCTTGCCAGCGTTCACGCCCGTTTCCGGGAGTTGTATGGTCTGGACGAAAACGCCCGGTTTGCAATGGAAATCGAATTCAAGATTGCCAAAGATGGCAAACTGGCAATCAAGCAGGCCCGCCCGTGGGTCTACTAGCTGCACGACATAACCAAGCAGGAAACCCGGACAAACGATTTTGCGTTTACCGACCCGAGTACTGGACCTGCACCGTTATTTGATAATCGGGCTGGACCGGTTAGTATGTTGCCAGGAGTTCGTTTCGAAAAATACAGGCATGTCGTTGCTGCAATCTGTTGATCTTCATGGCGCGACCTGCCTGATTCGTTAAAGGTCCCAAAAGCATGTCTACGGCCACCGTTTTTGCACCATCCAGCAAGGCTCAGTCGTTCGTCGAATCGGTCCAAAAGGGAACCTACGCTCGCGATATCACTGCGGGCATTGACAAATTCATCGACAAAACTGTCGAGCCGGAAATGTTGGGCTTCTATACTGATGCAGAACTGGCTGCACTGGTCGAACTGAAAGGTACTGATCGCGAGATTGAAACCCGCATGCCGGTGAAGATCACCCGCCACTATTTCGAGCAGGCCAAAAACAGCAAGCCGATGCAGCAGTTGATCAAGGCCAGCCCGGCGGAGACTTTTGATCTGACCGGTTCACAGGATCCCGGAAAACAGATGGACTACAGCCCGGTCGAAGGGATGATCCACAAATATGAACTTGCACTGATCTATGTCGCGTCAACCTGCTCCGCCCACTGCCGGTTCTGCTACCGCGAGGAACTGATTGCCCGAAAGGATGTCGCCCGGCCCGACGGATCGATGGCACCCAAAGGACTTGCCAAAGTCGAGGATGTCTGTGCCTATGTAATGGATCACAATCGCCTGGTTGAGGCCAATGGCGGCATCCATCCCAAAACAGGTCGGGAAAAACTTCGTGAAGTCCTGATGTCGGGCGGCGATCCGATGGTTCTGACCAACAGGATTATCGCCAACTGGTGGGCGTCATTGGCAGAAGCTGGCGTCGAGAATATCCGGCTGGGGACCAAAGAACTGGCTTTCTATCCCGACCGCTTTGACGATGCTTTTTTTGACATGCTCGACCGGTTCCACGCAAACTATCCGCGAACCAGCATCCGGATCGTGATCCATTTCAATCATCCCGATGAGTTTTTGAAAAAAGATGCCGAAGGCAATTTCATTCAGGATCCACGCGGCGGACTGGTCTGGCTTGAGAATACCCGGGTCGCCGTGGAGAAACTTGCCAGCCGGAGCTTTGTGAATATCGACAACCAGTCGCCGATTATCCGGGGGATCAACAACGATCCGGCCGCAATCCGGATCATGCAGCGGGAGCTGAAGCGGAATGGGGTCGAAAACCACTATTTTTTCTGCGGCCGGGATATCGTCGGGCATCGTGCTTTCAACGTGCCGATCGAAGAAGCCTGGCAGGTGTTGAACGAATCCCAGAAGGGACTTTCCGGCATTGAAACTCACGCCCGACTGTCGATTACCCACTATAAGGGCAAGACCGAAGTTTGCGCCGTCACCAACGAGCCCATGAATGTGCCGGGTGGCGAAAACGGTGTGGTGATTTTCAAATTGATGCGGGGAGTCGCCGATGCGCGAACCAAAGGCAAGGTAGCCATCGTCGGCCGGAACCCCAAGGCAATCTGGTTCAACGACTACGAAGACCGTGTGATCTATGACGAAGTCGGTCTGTTTCCAATGACCAAAGCAGAAGCCAAACCCGGGTATTACTGAAGTTTGTTGCCAGGAACACTCATGAATTCGACCGGTACCAAGTCCAAAAGCCAGGAACTTTTTGAAGAGGCGCTGAAAGTCCTGCCGGGCGGTATCAGCCGCAACGCGATCGATCGCCGGCCCCATCCTGACTATGCCGCTTTTGGCAAAGGTTGTCACGTTACGGATATCGACGGCGTGACACGAACTGATTTCGCCAACAATATGGCTTCCCTGATTCACGGTCATGCTCATCCACAACTGGTCGAAGCAGTATCGGAGCAGATCGCCCGCGGCACGGCCTTTACGATGGCGACCGAACAGGAATTGCGGCTGGCCTGGTTGCTGTGCGAACGCAACGACGGGTTTGAGAAAATCCGCTTTATGAATTCGGGGACCGAAGCGGTGATGGCCGGCATCAAGGCGGCCCGTGCGTTTACCGGCCGCCCCAAAATTGCCAAGTCGGAGGGTGCCTACCACGGCATTTATGACTACGCTGAAGTCAGCCAGAAATCCTCCCCGGAAAACTGGGGTTCCGGCTCCAGTCCCAACAGCGTTCCGGTAGTGGACGGGACACCGCAATCCGCTCTCAACGATGTGGTGGTCATTCCATTCAATGACCTGGAACGGACGATTGCCATTCTGGACCGTTATGCCAGTGAACTGGCCTGTGTGTTGATTGATCCGCTTCCCCACCGCGCGGGACTGAGCCCCGCAACCAGCGACTATATGCAGGGGTTGCGGCAATGGTCTACGGACAACGGTGCCCTTCTGTTTATGGACGAAGTGATCACGTTTCGCATGGGTTACGGTGGGGCACAGGACTGGTACCCGGTTCAACCAGACCTGACCGCGTTGGGCAAAATTATTGGCGGCGGTTTTCCGGTCGGTGCATTGGCTGGCAAAAACGAGTACATGGCGGTATTTGATTCGACCCGCAAACATATCCCGTTCCCGCATTCCGGAACATTTTCGGCCAACCCGGTCACCATGACTGCCGGTCGTGTCGCCATGGAATTGTTCGATCGCAAGTCGGTGGACCGGTTGAACCGGCTGGGTGAATATGCCCGCCAAAAAGTATCCGAAGCGATTTCCGCAACGGGAATCCAGGCCTGTGTGACTGGTGCCGGGTCGATGTTCCGGGTCCATTTGAAACCGGTGGCTCCGTTCGATTACCGGTCGGCCTATCAGGACTCCGCTGAAATGAAGCGGGTCACGTTTCTGGTCGATTATCTTTACGACCGGGGGATCATGCTGATCAACTCCTGTTCTGCGGCGTTATCGACCGTGATGACTGAATCCGAAGTGGATCAAATGGCCGAAACGCTGGTTGCCGGATTCCAGGCCCTGCAGCAGCGGGACCTGGCCAGCTTGTCGTAATCGTGGACCTTCGGAGCTGACCGTTTTTTTGCCCCGGACTTCAGACATTTTTCGCAGTTCGCCTGATTGATTGCAGGGGTCAATTCAGTTTTCCGGCTTCAATCCGTCAGGTTTCCTTACCCGTGTCTTTCCCCCGCGCAATCTGCAGTTTTATTTTCTGCAACAGCGATGCTGTGCTGGTCCGCAATAGCGAAAGCAATTCCGCTGCGCCCTCGCACGACCCGGCCGCTGCCAGGGTCTCCAGACGTTCAGCAAGATCTGCGGCTGGTGAGGGTCCAAACAGAAGGAAATTGCCCTTGAGTGTGTGTGCAGCCCGGCGGAGCAGAACGGCATCGGAGTTCCCAATCGCAAGGGTCACCTGATCCAAATAGCGGGGGCACTCGTCCAGAACGACCGACAAAATCTCCTGCAATAGCGCATGATCTCCACCAACGGTGGCGAGAGCGAATTCCCAGTCGATTCGGAATTCGGATTCAGGCAAGCTGCGCCAATCACCTTCAGGGGATTTTGATTCGGTATCAAAGCTGGAGAACCTGCTGTCCGGGCAATTTGATTCAAAAATGGATTGGGAATCGGGAGAGTTTTCCAGACCGCTATCCATCTGGTGGTTGCCGGGCAGGTCCTGTTTGATTTCCAGGCCGGCGGGTGAAGAATACTTGTCCAGGACACGGTACAGTTCTGCGGCATTAACCGGTTTGGAGACATAGTCGTCCATGCCGGCCCGCAGACATTCTTCACGATCACCCTTCATCGCTGCCGCAGTCATGGCGATTATCGGTGTTCGTTTTTGGAATTGCGTCTCCCATTCGCGAAATGCAGCGGTGGCTTCGAACCCTCCCATTTCGGGCATCTGCAGGTCCATAAACACGAGGTCAAAGGAACCGTTCGCGATTGCTTTCACTGCCTCCCGCCCATTGCACGCGATCACAACCTCGACGCCCCGTTTTCCCAGCAGCCCAACTGCCACCCGTTGATTCACCAGGCTGTCTTCTGCCAGCAGAACCCTGAGTTTTGCTGTATTCTGATTTGCATTTGGCTCATTCTCCAGAATCCCGGAGACAACCGGTTCTCCGGCAACGGCCAGGATTACATTCAACAGGTCAGATTGCAGAACCGGCTTTGTCAGGTAACGCATGATTCCTGCTTCGAGGCAACGGTCTGCTTCTCCCGGGCGGGCTGCGGACGAGATCATGACCATCTTGATGTCGTCAAGTTCCCGATTCATTTTGACCAGCCGGGCGACTTCGAATCCATCCATGTCCGGCATCATCATGTCGAGGATGACGAGTTGGAAAGGCTGGCCCTGGTCCACTGCAGTTTGAAGCATCTGCAGACCCTGTTTGCCATCCTGGGCGACCAAAGGGGAAAGTCCCCAGTTGCTGATTACCTCGTTCAGGATTCGACAGTTGGTGTCGTTATCGTCGATGATCAAAATCCGCATGTCACGAAGGGAAGAGATTTGGACGGTAGCATCCCGGGGACCGTCGGGCAGCACAGCAAATGTCGCCGTGAAATGAAATGTCGTGCCCACCTCGACTTCGCTTTCCACCCGGATGGTTCCGTTCATCAGCTCTACCAGCTGTGACGATATGGTCAGTCCCAGGCCGGTTCCACCAAATCTGCGTGTTGTCGAGGTATCGGCCTGCGAAAACGAATTGAAGATGATTGCCTGCTTGTCCTGTGGAATCCCAATCCCGGTGTCTTTTACTGAAAATTGCAGGCTGATCCCGTTATCCTGCGAAGTCCCGGAAACAACCTCGATCAGTACCTCACCACGTTCGGTAAACTTGATCGCGTTGCCGGCCAGATTGACAATGACCTGTCGCAGCCGGCCCGGATCGCCCACCAGATTGTCCGGTACGTCCGGTGCAATGCGGCAGGCCAGCTCCAGTCCTTTTTTTGCGGCCCGTATCGCCAGCGTTTGACTGGTCTTCCCAACACATTCGCGCAGGCTGAATTGAATCTTCTCCAATTCCAGTTTCCCAGCTTCGATTTTGGAAAAGTCCAGGATGTCGTTCAGGAGATGAAGCAGCGAGTCGGCTGACTGGTGAATCAGTCCCAGATAATCATCCTGCTCGCTGCTCAACTGTGTATGGCCCAACAGCTCACCCATTCCAATGATTCCATTCATTGGAGTTCGAATCTCGTGGCTCATGTTGGCCAGAAATTCGCTTTTTGCCCGGCTGGCGGCCTCTGCTTTTGTTTTGGCAATCTGTAGTTGTTCCTGGGCCTGTTGGCGTTCAAGCACCCGGCCGACCTGCTCGCCGACACTGCCGACTGCGGCCAGAAGGCTTTCGTCAGGCTGCATCTCGTCTTCGGAGAAAAACTCGAGCACGGCAACGACTTTGGAGTTCATCCTGATCGGAAATCCGAATGCACCTTTTACGCCAATGTCATCGCATAGTTTCGCGCGTGGAAAATTGGAGTCGGCCTGGACATTGACAATCCAGGCAGGCTTTCCGGATTGCCAGATTCTCCCAGGCAGGCCGATGCCGATCTCAAAATCGGTCTGCTCAGTCACTTCACGAAATGCCCGAAAGGTATCGGAAGAACGGGGGTACCAGATGGTTGTCGGGTGGAGGACGTTTTTCTCCGCAGACGGGAGGTAAACGTGGCCAACCGGCCAGGCAGTAATTCGGCAAATGGTATCGAGGCATTGCTGAAGCGCATCCTCAAAATGGCCGGTTTCGGCCGCCATCGCGACTGTTTGGTGGAGCAGTGTTGCTTCCAGCGCCTGTTGGGCCAGCTGCTTCTCATGCGATTGAAGTGCCCGTCGCATGTGATTGAATGACTGCGTCAGTCGTCCCAGCTCGTCGTCGGACAGACTGGGTATGTATTCTACCAGTTTTCCTTCGGCCAGCCGCGTTGTGGCCAGTGACAGAACGGTAATCGGTTCCGCCAAACGTCGGGCTGACCGGCTGGCCAGCATCAACGCAACCAGGGTCTGTGCCGAATAATGGGCCGTTGGCCATCGGACATTCGCCAAACGCAGGGAGTAGGTCCGCAACCATGACGTCATCAGCAGCATCAAAAGCAGCATCGCCAGGCCTGCAGCTGCAATCGCAAGATGCGAACGGATCAGTCTTTTTCGAAGTGAGCCCTTTCCGGTCAGGTTGGAATCGACTGCATCCGCAGCCATTCGTTGCGGGTCGCTCATTTGTCAGTCGACTCCCCTGTCATCCAGTCCGGATTCTTGCGGACCAGATTTTCCAGCTCGACCAGTTGCGCCTCAAGGATTCCGGCCCGCTGGTAGACATGCGCCGGGAACTTGCGGCCGACGTAGTAAACTTCGCGTGGTGCGGCACCCTGAAGTTCGATTTCAGGCTGGTGGTTCTCCGGGCGCCCCACGATGAAACGAAGCGATTCCAGCTCCGTGCGGAAAGTATCGACGGAAACCATGACTTGCTCAATCGAAGTCACATTCAGACTGGCTTCCTGCGCCGCGACATCGGCCGCCAAAAGCAGGATGACAGAGAACGTCAAAACCCGGGCGAAATTCGATGACCTGGAGTCGGGCTCCTCCAGGGATTGGTGCTCCCCTGGATCTGGCAGAACTGTTCTTGTGCCGACGGCCGGGCAAACAGCGTGAATTCTTGTCCCGACAGACAGGTCCATGGTTTGGCCTTTCCTGACAATACGGCAATCCGGACGGCAGTCGCGAATTCCGGCAGACAGGCCGCAATTTGCTGCAATCCAGCCGGATTTCCCGCAAACACTCATTGTCTGCCACGCCAGGAGGAAAATCAACTTGCTGTGCGGCCCCTGACCTTTGAATGCCATTTCCAATTGTTGCCGTCACACTGTCATTTGCCTTGACCAGGTCCCGAAACGGATGCAACAATTGATCCTGGAAATCAGGCAAGAAAGGCATGAAAATTGTTGCAGGATAGGGATGCAGGCGGTAGCCCGGGCAGAGCGCTCCGAACTTTCCATGGATCATTCGCGTCCCTGATGTCGCGTTTCGGGCGCAGCGGATTCAGGCTGGAATGCGCAGTCCTGTTTTCTTTCTTCATTGAGTATGCGTTTCAGGTGGATTCCGCCAGTCGAAAAAGACTACAATGAGACTCGCAAAACACATTCCGGGGTACATTTCAGATCGTGCGAATTGGATTTGGCAAGCGACAACAAACTTTCTGTCGGTAGAGATTCATGGAAAAACTTCTGGTAGTCGATGATGACCGGTCTATTTTGCGGCTGGTTGAAAAATCGATGACTTCGGACGAACTGCAAGTGCTTACGGCGGGGAATGCCGAAGATGGGCTGTCGATGATTCGGGAATCGTCTCCGGACGTGATGCTGCTGGACATCATGTTGCCCGACAAGTCCGGCCTGGAAATTGCGAGGGCAATCAAGAATGCCGATCCGAGGCTGCCCGTCATTTTCATTACGGCATCGAACGACAGTGACCTCGCGATCGAGGCGATGAAACTCGGAGCCTATGAAATCCTGCTCAAGCCGCTGGATGTGAACCAGCTGCATACACTGGTTGAGCGCGCGATTCAGACACGGCGCTTGATGCATTCACCTGTCGTACTTCAGGAAACCGAATCGGTTCCGCAGGACGGCGATGCGATGGTTGGCCGCAGTCCGGCGATGCTGGAAGTCTACAAACAGATTGGCCGGGTCGCCGAGCAGGACGTAACAGTTTTGATCCGGGGCGAAAGCGGCACGGGCAAGGAGCTTGTCGCCCGGGCGATTTACCAGCACAGTCACCGTGCGGGTCAATGTTATCTGGCAGTCAACTGCGCGGCGTTGAGCGACACGTTGCTCGAAAGCGAATTGTTTGGTCACGAGAAAGGTGCCTTCACCGGTGCCGACCGCCGGCACATCGGAAAATTTGAACAGTGCAACGGCGGGACGATCTTTCTCGATGAAATCGGCGACATGTCAGCGTTGACCCAGGGCAAGGTACTGCGATTGATGCAGGAACAAAAATTCGAACGGGTTGGCGGGTCGGACACGATTACAACCAACGTGCGGATGGTGGCTGCAACGAATCGGCCTCTGGAAGAAATGATTGAGGAAAACGGGTTCCGGCTGGACCTCTACCACAGGCTGAACACGTTTGAGATCCATTTGCCGCCACTTCGGGAACGAGGCAACGACGTCGAATTGCTGGCCAACCATTTTCTTTCGATTCTGAACCGGAAGATGGGAAAAGAGATTCGCGGCATTTCCGACAGTGCGATGAAGATTTTGAGAGCTTGTTCGTGGCCCGGCAACATCAGGGAATTGCAGGGTGTGTTGCGCAAGAGCATTTTGATGGCAACCGGCCCGGTAATCGTGCCGGAGTTCTTGCCACGGGATATTGTGTCGGGTGAAGCTGCTGCTTTCGGCCAGTCTGCGAGCCAAAACGGCGTCATCGACGAAATTGGAATCCGGCAACTGGTCGATGAAGGTTTGAAACTGGGTACGACTTCACTCTATTCCGAGTCGCTGGAGAGAATGGAGAATTATTTGATCAAACGGGTGTTGCAGTTTCACGATGGTAACCAGAGTCGGGCGGCAGAAACGCTGGGGATTACCCGGGGAAGTTTGCGCAACAAGATCAAATCGCTTGGAATATCGATTGAGAAATCAGTTGTTGCGGGTATCGGGAATGATTGACGCGAATGGTCGAGACTGGAACGATTGGGGACCATCGTTTTACCCTGGACTGGAAGCTGTCCGGTATTTTTCCAGTTCGGCTTGAACGGCCCCGGTTTCGGCACATAAATCGGCGAGCAGTAGTGTCGGATCAACATCCAGTCCTCCGCGGCCCTGTTTTTCAAGTTCCCAAGCGGCCGTCGAACACTGGTGGGCCGAAAAATTGGCGGCCAGTCCTTTCAGACGGTGAGCCAGTCCCGAGAATCCAGTTGCGTTTCCTTCTTCCACTGCCTGCGTTATCTCTGCGATTAACTCCGGCGCGTCTTCCAGAAAGATATCGATCAATTCCAGGAGCAGGCTCTTGTCGCCACCCAGGCGCACCAGGCTCTCGGACAGATTGACTATTGAAGAGACAGATTGATTTGTCGCCTGTTTTCCCTTGTTTGACATGCTCTATTCCTGCAGGCGACGGCGGCTTCTGGACAAATCAGGCGAAAATGGTGACAGACTGAATCATCGCTTCACTTCATTGATTCCGCAATCGATGTGCCATAAAATCAGAGTCATCGGATTTGGCCGGAATATGGAAATGGCAGCTGTAGACCAGCGAATGGCTCGAAAACTGAAGTCACTTCACCAAATTGTTTTCTATTCATGGAAGACAAACAGCCGCAGCGGTCGCAGAACGGCCAATTGTTGGTGGCACAAAACGAAACAAATCTGCAACAGGTTCTTTTCATTCGGTTTATCCCTTCAATACCCGTTCAAAGAATCTGGCACGGCAATTGCAGCTGACCCTTGGCTGGAAAGGCGAATTGGTTTCGCTTTGGGTTTCGACCAGTCTGACTGAAGCAACTTCCACATCAGAACGATTTTGCCAATCATCCTGTTGTTGTTGCTTCTGGGCCCCCTGCCGGCATATCCGTACGATCCTGGGGTTGCTTTCCCAGCGGTGGCCCTGGACTGGTACTGGTTATTGTTCTGATTCTGGCCCTGTTGGGCCGGATTTGGACGAATCAGAACTCTCGCCGGGAAATGTCTTCCCGGTCGTCGACCAAATCATACGAGTAGAGGAGAAGAACGTGAAACGAATAACAGGAATTGCCATCATGGCAGGGCTGTCGGCCATTATTTTTGCATCGAGCGGATGCGAAGTAACACCGTCAGACGTGAACGCTGCAAAAGAGAATGTTCGCGCACAACAGAATGAAACAGCTCAGGCCCGCGCGGCAGGAAACGAGGCCGTCCGGGAACAGGCGCAGCGGGAAAAGGAACTGCGCGAGACCGCGATGCGTCGCCCGAACGATCCGGAGGCGCAAGCGAAAGTGAATGAGGCAGAGAAGGAGACTGCTGAAGCACGTCAGAAGGCAAATGAAAAAGTTGCCGAAGAGGAAAAGGCAACTCAGAAGGCAAAGGCCGAAGCGGAGCGTTTGGCCGCTGAACTGAAAGCCGGGGAAGCTCGCGACGCCTATGTCAAGGGAATGAATGACGAACTGGAAAAGGTCGATGCCCGCATTGAAGCGATGCGAGACCGGCTGGCAAAACTCGAAGGTGCCGAGCACGAAAAACTTTCTGCCGACATTGAGGTTTTGAAGGTTCGGCGTGAAGCTCTTGATGATGCCATTTTCGAGTTGAAGAATGAAGATGTCATGAAATGGGAAAGCAAAAAACCGGCCGTTGAGCAGGCTAAAAGCGATGCCCAAAAAGATGTCTGATTCAATGAACTGAACCGGATCAAAAAATCCTTTGAATCCAGTCACATGGCAGGAGAACCGTACGGGAACGGTACTCCTGCCATTTTTTTGTTGGCACACCTTTCGCAAGTGTCGAAAACGCTCGGCAACCGGCAATTGTTGCAACTGTTCAAACGATCAATTCAGGAAGAAATTTGGCAGACAAAGAAAACGTGAATCAATAAAAAGACCCTGCGCCATGGCAGGGTCGATTCGTCGGCTGGACTCGGCTCCGCCTGACGGACTGGAATTCCAGTCGATTCGGCGGAGCCTGGTGGTTTCAGGCTGGTTTAAATCGGGGCCCGACCTCTCAATGCTGCGGCAACGGCGCTGATCAGGAACAGCACGATAAACACAAAAAACAGAATTTTCGCGACGCCAGCAAATGCACTGGCAATTCCCATAAATCCAAAAACGGCCGCGACCAGGGCAAGAATCAAGAGGGTAATTGCGAGTTGTAACATGACAGTCTCTCCAAAAAGTTAATTGAACCAATTGATGGCCTGGACCGCTCTGCAAGCCTCTGCAAGGCACGATTTGCCATCGTTACCAACACTGGACATTGAGGAATTGCAAAGACTGTGCCAATGCAATATTTGGCCAATCTCGCATCCCAGACTACGTGGCAGGTTCGTGTGAAACCGTCAAGTTAGTCGCTGGTGAAGGGGAAATGGTTCGCAATCGCCCAAGCTGGTGGATTGGCGACCAACTATACGCCATTCCCGCAGCAATTCCGGCAATTTGACGCCACAAGTCCAATTCGACTCCGGTTTCCCGCCGAAATCGCCAGATTGCAAACTTCCCGTGCGTATCAGTGAAAACGCAATGGCACGCGATTCGCTGCCATGATTTGGTCTTCAAAAGCAAATCCCTATGGAGCGTGATAAAAATGGGACAGGCAGATTGTTTTGGAATTTCGGATCCCGGCCGGGTTCGCGAAAACAACGAAGACCAATTCCTGATTGCCGATCTTCGCAAATCGATGACGGTCTACTCGACCAGCTTGGGACTGGACCACCAATCGCAACTATTCGGAAACTCGTTGGGAAAAATCCTGATGGTTGCTGACGGAATGGGCGGGCATCCGGCTGGCGAGCGGGCCAGTACGCTGGCCGTCGATGGAGTCGCCGAGTATGCGCTCAACACGCTTTCCTGGAATCTTGCAGAATCCGACCCGGACGCGAAGTTCCGGTTTGAACTCGAAGACGCATTGATGCATTGCCAGGAAATCATTTGTCGCGAGAGTAGCCTGAACCCCCGGCGGCGCGGAATGGCTGCGACTGTGACCTTTGCGTTTATTCGCTGGCCCCAAATGCATCTGGTTCACGCCGGCGATTGCCGATGTTACTTGCTGAGAGAAAATGAATTGCAAATCCTGACGGAAGATCACAACCTTGCTCAACTGGAGATATCCACGGGAAAACAGGAAAACGGTGGAGACGACGACGGGGGTCCCGATGCCACAAAGCCGATTCCGGTCAATTCACCGATCTGGAATTTTGTTGGAGGCGACTGCGAATCGCTGACGCCCGACATCAAAGAGCTGAAGCTTGCGATGGGCGACACGTTGTTGCTGTGTTCCGACGGACTGACCCGCCATGTTGACGACGCGCGATTGGCAAAGATTTTGTCAGTTTCCCGATCTGCCAGGGAAACGTGTAGGGCACTTGTAGACGCAGCCAATGAAGATGGCGGCAAAGATAACATCACCGTAGTCGTAGCAAGATTCATGAAGGAAAACCTGACCGATACGATGTATGCCAGGGAAGAGAGTTTTCAAACCGATACCGTCGACTTCGAACCCGACGTCAAAAGTCAGTCACCAAAAATCGATTTGGTTCCGGTTGACGAAAGTGCGTAACGCTCAGGTTGTTTTCGACGTGAAACTCACGTCGCGAAATCCGGAAAATGATACGTATCCGGCTAAACAGCTCGCAGCAGCATAGTCGATTGATCTGGCGGTTTTGGAACGCTGGATTGTTTCGAACGTTCGCGACCGGCGATTTCGCCTCGTGCAATACTGCAGGAACGCGGCGCTCCGAATGCAAGCCGGACCTTGTTGCCGCGAATTTCGGTGATCGTGACCACAATGTCATCGGAAATACAGAACGATTCGCCTGCGCGTCTTGAAAGTACCAACATGGAAAAGTCTCTGTACGTTGTTGGTCTGAAAATTGATTTCATCCCGGTTCGTCCGGGGCGAACGCCAACAGTTCGCTGCAACCTGCAAATATTAGGCCCGAATTCACACTTCTGATCTGAATTGTTCAAGATCTTCACGTTCGACTGATTTTGCTTCCTGGATTCGTGTGATTCCAATGCTGCCAATTTCTTGACAGTGATTGCTGCAAGCACATCAGGCATTCGGTAATACAAAAGCAGCTGATCCCTACTCGTCCAGAATGTACATCAAGCGACCAGAAGCAATTTCGGATCGAACTCGTTGACGAGCGCGAAAGAATTTCAAAAGTGTAAGTCGACTCATATCCGAATAGATCGTGAGAATTGAAGTGTGAGCCCTGTTTTTGTGACTGGCGCATCGATTGCACTTGGTATTTCCAGGATGCGTCAACCGCGACGCAAAACAGTAGCACATTCACTTTGGAGACTTGGAAAATGAGATTGAAATCAATGATCGTGGTCAGCCTGATGGCTGCAACCCTGGGGGCTGTGATGGTTGAATCCGCCAACGCGCAACTTTTTGCCCGCCTGCGTGCACGGGCAAACACAAACATGCGTGCCAATTGTGGGCCTGGGAGTTTTGAGGGAGGCGGTGCTTTTGACCGATTTGACCAGAATTACTCGCAAGTCAATCATCCGTCGAATTATTATCCAACAGCCGGATATACGACATCAGTTTACGGAAACAGCAACGTTGCCTACTCAACACCAGCCATTACTGATCAACCGGCATACACGAATCCAAATCAGGTTCAGGGTGGCGTCGTGGATTCGTCCCAAAATGCTGCAGTGAACAGCGATTTGGCCATCGCCGCCAGTGCAGCAGATTCCCGTACTGGCAGTTCGAATCAGACATCGACCAACCAGTCGGGCGCCATTGTTTATGGAGCACCGGGTGCCAGTTCGCAGAACAATAACCAGCCAGGCTCAGAGGGTGGCGTAACAAACCAGTCCGTTGAAACCCAGCAGTTCTTCCGCACGGAAAGTGCCAACACACCGAACGCCAATTCGCCGAAAAATGAAGCGGTCAATTCCGGGCAGTCGGGCGAGAATCACCGTATGACAGCCGCCGATGAGGCTCAGGCGATGAGCCAGTTTTTCGCCGGCAAATTGGTGCTTTGCAATAACGACGAAATTCAGGCTGCCAAACACGCGGCGGAAAAAGTCAGCAATCCGGAAGTAAAATCGTACGCCGAAATGCTGGTCAAAGATCACATGGGCCTGAATGAGAAGCTCTCAAAATTCCTTCCTGTTTATGCCGAAAAGCCAATGATTGGAGAAAACCGTCTGTCGGTAGCGGCAGGCGAAGAGGCTGGCGAAACCAGGACGTCGGCTTCAAGCTCCGGCAACATCGACTCGACGTACTCGCGACTTTATGAAGTTTGTCGCAAGGCCAGTGGGTTCAAACAGGAACAGTGCGAACAAATGATGTCGGACTATTCAGCGGAACAGTTGGATATGGCTTTTGTCGGTTCCCAAATGGTCGGTCACCAGATGTTGCTGGCTGAACTCAAAGCCATTGAAGCAAGCACCTCGGGTGAGTTTCAGTCACTGGTTCGTGAAGCGAAAAAAGGGATCGAGAGTCATCTCGAAACTGCCAGGCGATTGGCGGAGAAACTTTCCAGCCAGGAAAAATAACGCGCGAAAGCAACGAACAGTTTGTTGATTATGGCCAGGGCGAAATTCGCTCTGGCCATTTTTGTGACTGCGACACTTGTGAATTTGATTCGCTCCTTGCAGCTTATCGGGGTTCCGAATCACCATTTCCGGGCCGATGCAACTCGTGAAGGTCCACGACCGCCTGATTGCCGAGAGCCCTCAATTCTTCCAATTGTGCGGAGTTGGACTGGTTCTCGCGGATCACTTCTTCCAGTCTCAACTGTGTGAACTCGACTGATTTGAACTGGGCCAGCGAATCGACGGGCATTTCGAGAAGCGTTGCTCTCCATTCATCGGAACCGGCAACAACTTCCCCGTTGGCAGCCCTCGCGACCAGCCCGGCAAGTGCGTCGAGGGTGTTGAAACCGGTCGCATCGTAATAAAAATGTTCGTTTGTCATGGTTGCCGGGTTTCCTTTCGAAATTGTCTCACTGTTGATGTCCCAAAGAGCACCCGGCGTGCCAACTGGTGCCGGCTCACCAGTATTCGTGGTTTGGCAGGCCTTTTGTCGGTAAACCGGCATAAAAGTTGCGTGACAATCCAGAATCGCCAATTTCTGGACGCAATTCGCACAAGCTGGTCAATTTCAAACCACCGCTTGGCAGGACTTGAACTACCGGACGAAATTGGGGACGTTCTGGTTGCGTAAAATTCCAGCTATTCTGACTGGCTACTGTCGATAACGGCTTCGAGAATCACAAGTGACCCGGATTATGCAGCAAAAGGCATTCGACGAAACGCCTTTGAATTCTGTGATCATCAACGATCAGGGACATGTTCTCTGCAGTTCGGGAAACGTGAGAGTGTATTTTTCTGGCGGCAAAGCCAGCGATAATATCGTCCAGAAGGCACGCGCAAGTCTGCGAAAACCCATGTGCGCGGTCCTGGAAAAGTCGGCCAAAACAGGTCGAACCGCCAAAAGCGAATTGCTTTCCGTCCGAATCGATGGTCAGGTGCGGCAAGTACGGTTGCACGCGCAACCCATGACGGGGGCTTTGAAAGACGACCGCTTCTTTCAAGTCGTATTTCAGGAAACCGGTTCCCGGGAAGAATTATCCGGAGCGCCCGAATCTGCGGACGGTGAATCTCATTTGCGGCGCGTAATGGACAACATGCCCGGGTTTGTCGGCGTGTTGGATCTGGACGGCGTGCTGCTGGAAGCCAACCGCTCGGCACTCATCGCTGGCGGACTCGCACGTGAAGAAGTGATCGGGAAAAGGCTTTTTGACTGTTATTGGTGGAACTACGATCCCGTTGTAATGAAACAGGTGGAAGAAGCAATCCAGCGGGCGTTTTCCGGCGAAACAGTTCGGTACGATGCGATTGTCCGCATGGCCGGTGAATCTCGCATACCGATTGACTTTATGCTGGTTCCCGCCCGGAACGGGAATGGAATCATCACCCACCTTGTTTCTTCGGGCATTGATATCAGTGAACGAAAAAAAGCCGAACAGACGATGATCGAAACAGGTCGTCATCTGAACCTCGCGTTGAATTCTGGTCGGCTGGGCGCATGGAAATTGAACCTGAAAACCGGGCTGCTGGAATGGTCAGATCAGATGTACGAAATCTACGGCGTTAAAAAGGAAGAATTTGACCAGACCTTGTCGGCGGTCCTGTCAATGATTCATCCTGACGACCGCGAATTAAAATCGCAAAGGCTGGCGAAAATTTCGCAGAATCTTTCCGATCAATACGAAGCCGAGTACCGGGTGATTCGACCGGCCGACAGGCAAACAATCTGGATTCACAGTCGTGCCACAGTGACAAGCGATCTGTCCGACCAGGCGATGACGTTGAGCGGCGTGGTCATGGATATTACCGAACGCAAGCGTCGCGAGTTGGCCATGGCTTTTGCTGCAGAGTTGCAGCTAACACTTGCCAGGCTTTTATCCGCAGACGAGATCATGCGAGTGGCAGGCCAAAAGATTTCTGAATTCCTGGAATTTTCACACTGTCTGTTTGTAGAAATTGACGACGAAGCAAAAATCGCGGACGTTCGGTACGATCATTTCGGCGCTGGGTCTCCGAGCCTCTGCGGTGTCTACCAAATGGCAGATTTTGTCAACCGGGAAGAGCAGGAACGATTGACTGCCGGTTTTTCAGTCGTCATCAACGATACAGGTTGCAGTACAC
>Ga0163150_10002263_pt1 | contig 30157 bp, 24 predicted proteins | sample OliLakLV19P2IB_FD_148628 | JGI IMG/M metagenome (GOLD analysis project Ga0163150, IMG submission 148628) | Freshwater microbial mat bacterial communities from Lake Vanda, McMurdo Dry Valleys, Antarctica - Oligotrophic Lake LV.19.P2.IB | ecosystem: Environmental > Aquatic > Freshwater > Lake >...
TTCCGATTGGAAATCGAAGTTATCGCGTGCGCGGGCTCGATAAGAACTTGGCGTTCGATGTTCTGAAAGTAAACATCCTCGTTCGCAAGAACGAGCAATTCTATATCGACACATTCGATATTTACGCTGCGCGACAGCGCAGCATCTTCATCAAGGAATCAGCTCGCGAACTCTGCATTGATGAAGAGACCATCAAGCGTGACCTAGGAAAGGTTCTTCTCAAGCTCGAAGAGCTCCAAGATAAAACGATCGCCGATGCCCAAGCGGTCAAACAAGAAAAAATCGAAATCACCGATTCCGACAAGGCGGCCGCAATGGAATTACTCAAATCGGAAAACCTACTCGATCGAATCCTAAACGACTTCGTTGCTTGCGGGGTCGTTGGCGAACGAACGAATAAACTCGTTGGATATCTTGCAGCGACGAGCCGCAAGCTTGATCGACCGTTAGCGATCATGGTTCAATCGTCTTCGGCGGCAGGCAAATCATCGTTGATGGAAGCGATACTTCGCTTTATGCCTCATGAAGAACAAATCAGCTATTCGGCGATGACCGGCCAATCGTTGTTCTACATGGGAGGAATGAACCTCAAGAACAAGGTTCTAGCGATCGCCGAAGAGGAAGGGATTCGCCAAGCGTCTTACGCCTTGAAACTCTTGCAAAGCGAAGGGCAACTCACGATCGCATCGACGGGCAAAGACCCAGGAACGGGCCGTATGGAAACGCAGGAATACCATGTCGAAGGCCCCGTCATGATCTTTTTAACGACAACAGCGATCGACGTCGACGAAGAGCTCTTAAACCGTTGTCTCGTTCTCACGGTTGATGAAGATCCGGAACAAACCAAAGCGATTCAAACCCAACAACGCATTGGGCAAACACTCGAAGGCTTGCTCTCCGCGCAGCGGAAATCAAGCGTCGTAAAAATCCATCAAAACGCGCAGCGATTGCTCCGACCGCTTGCGGTGGTGAATCATTATGCAGACCAGCTCCAGTTCCTGACCGATCAAACGCGGCGTCGACGCGATCACGTGAAGTATCTAACGCTGATTCAAGCCGTCGCGTTACTTCATCAATATCAACGCGAAGTGAAGACGATTCAAGTCGATGGAAATTCGGTTCTTTATATCGAAGTCGTACCGCGAGATATCCAGATAGCCAACCAATTGGCGAACTTCGTTCTTGGACGCAGCATTGACGAACTGGCACCGCAAACACGAAGGCTTCTACTTCATGTTTTTGAACTAGTCCGCAAGGAATGTGAATCGCAACACGTCGAACAAACCGAGTATCGATTCACAAGGCGATTCGTTCGCGAGCGTCTCAAATGGGGCGCAACGCAGTTGCGAATCCATCTCGATCGATTAGCAGACATGGAATATGTCATCAGCCATTCTTCGGGGCGTGGCAAAGTCTCAACGTATGAACTTCTGTTCGATGGTCGCGGGCGCGAAGGCGAACTCACACTCTGCGGTTTAATCGATCCAAGTACGCTCGTTGATCCGCACGCGCGCTCGCCTGAGCGCGAAGATTCCAAGATAACTACGAACACCAACTTGGCGGGGCAAACCGACGAGTTGGCGGGTTCATCCGCTAACTTGTCGGAATCTACGACGAACTTGGCGGAAAGTACGACCAACGTAGCGGGCGTCAATGAAAACTTAGCGGAGCCAAAACGGGGGCAAAACGGCCAGATGACGGAGTCAAATTACGTGACTTCATCCGATGAAAACAAGGACGAAGCCAATGTTGAAGAGCAAATACCTGAAATCGCAAATCAGGAGGAAGGAGAAGTGAGGAAAAAAGCATCGTAGTCAAAGATTCATAGTCATGGCCGCAAAGCGGTCAGCCATCCAACAAATCAATCAACGGCTTCTTGATTCCCCCGAATCAAGAAGCCGTTCGCATTGGTCTTTACTGAAAATTGAACACTTTCCAAAGGAACCCCATCATGGGACGTAGAGGCGAACACAATCCACCCCAACAAGTAGGCAACCCGAACGATCCTCAAGGGATGGCTGTACTACTTGAAAAATTCCTTGAATGGCTTCGCATGAAGAATTACAGCGATAAGACCGTCGACATTCGGCGCGTCTATTTACATTACTTCATTCTCTGGGCCGAGGATCGCGGCGTAACGCGTCCCCAGGAAGTCACCAAACCGGTTCTCGAGCGCTACCAACGATACTTGTACCACTATCGCAAGAAGGACACGCAACCGCTATCGTTTCGCTCGCAGCATAGCCGCGTTGCTCCGATACGCGCCTGGTTCAAATGGCTGACACGCAACAACTATTTACTGTACAACCCGGCCAGTGATCTCGATCTACCTAGGCTCGAACAGCGTCTTCCCAAGCACGTTTTATCGATCCGCGAAGCCGAAGCCGTCCTAGCCAAAGCCAACATCCACGACCCGCTAGGCTTACGTGATAGAGCCATCTTAGAAACGCTCTATTCAACCGGCATTCGTCGTCTAGAACTTATCAACCTCAATCTCTTTGATTTAGATGTAGATCGCGGAACAGTCATGATACGTCAAGGCAAAGGGAAGAAAGACCGCATGGTTCCCATTGGATCGAGAGCCCTCCAATGGATCGCTCGTTACACCAGCGAAGTTCGACCACGATTCCTAGTCAACCCCAATGAAACAACCCTCTTTCTAACTCATTTGGGCGACTCGTTCACGACTCACCGACTAACGCAATTAGTCCGTGATTACGTCACTTCGGCCGATATCGGCAAGCGTGGCTCATGCCATCTCTTCCGCCACACGATGGCCACGCTCATGCTAGAAAACGGGGCTGACATCCGATTCATCCAAGCCATGCTCGGCCATGTGAAACTGGAGACGACTCAGATCTACACTCAAGTATCGATTCGCAAGTTAAAAGAGATCCACGAAGCCACTCACCCAGCCAAAAACGAACGAACTGATAAACCGACCGACGATGAATCATCGTCGAAAAAAGAGCCACCGGCGAATTCATCGGAACCCGCAGCGTCAGCAAGGGAAATAGAGCCAACGAAGTTGGAACCTATTGAAGGCGAAACTGCTGTTGATCCAAAGGCAGAATCACCAAAGCCTAACGAAGATGGCTTGCCATCTGCTTAGCTGGTCTTCCTACAGCCTAAACCGCGACAGCCTACAGTCTTCTTGAATCAATCAAGACAAAGACGAAGTAGCAATCTTCTTCTAGCTGCTTCGTCGTCCATCCGTAGCGCTCGCATCTCATTACAACCCCCAAGTTTTTTCTTTTAGCTGCTGTTTTAGCGGCGGGGGCATAGCGGCGCAGCCGCCCGGGAACAACGGCGCAGCCGCCCGGGAACAACGGCGCAGCCGCTTTTAGCTGCCGGTCCCCAACCGCTCCGCGCCCAGCTACAATACATTCATGCACTTGGCAGCTAAGAAAAAAAGCTTTTTACGACCATCGAGCTTCGGACATTCGAAGCCCGATCGTGCCTCGCCGCGCCGCCAAGTTCCAACAGCAAACGCCTCGGCGCTTCGCCTACGACACGCGCCAACGGCGTCGAACCATCGAGTTCTGAGGCCCAAAACCCGCGCCGAGCTCTCCGACGATTTTTGGGCCAATTGCATCGAGCGAATCGACGCAAGTTGTTTATTGGCATCGAGATATTACGACACGTTTTCGATAGCCGCGTTAGATTCCTCTGTTGCCCCAATTAGTGGAGTTAGACGCGTTACGACGGTGCTCGATGAGGGTGGAGCCCAACTATTAAAAGGCGCAAGACGTTCGACAGGGCGTATGGTCGGAAAAATCCCACGACCTATAACGGTGATTGTGAATCCATGAGTAGTGTAATACGAATCCTGTCTGCAAAAGGCATCTCCGACCCTATATCCGCGATAATGACATTGCGTGAGCAACTCAAGATCAATCTGTTCGAAGCGAAATCGCCCGCCGACGGCTCAAATAAATAGCGGCTTGCTCGCCGTCGGGATTTTGCGGCACGACACGAAACGGTGGCTAGCGCCATGCCGCTCTCCTATTGGTCTTTACCGACTTTGATTCGGATTCGGCGGTATTCCATTTGACCTCGATCACCTTCGAGTCCGATGGGTCCACTGGCCGGAATTTTGAAAGCTTCTTCCAGAACTTCGCCGTTGCAAGTGCAGCGGGCCGAATCGCCGTGGGCTTCGACGATTAACTCATTCCAATCTTGTGGCTTATATTTCTTGAGCTCTTTGTAGGGACCGGCCAGTGGAAAATCTCGGCATTGCAATTGTGGCTTTCTCAAAAAGACACCGCTATCGGCGTTCGGTGTCGCCCGAAATTCAAGCTTGAGTACAAAATCGTCCGAGATTTCGCGAGTTGTCCAAAGCTGCTGGATTTTTCGGCCTTCCGGTGGCGTCGTCACGATCAGTCGACCATTCTTTGCAACGTAGCGACCATCGGGCGTAGAGGTCTTTCCGTCGAACTGAACGGCTTTCGGAATGACCAGCCGAGCCGGCGCGCTTGGGTTCTTGGCTTGCGCACGTTTGATCGTCGCCATTTCTTCCTCCGACGTTGCTTGATAGCCCCAACCGGTGAGATCGCGGCCATTGAATAGACTTACGAAACCTGACTCGGGCTGAAATACATCGGGTTCGTTTTCGATAAAGCCAAGGGTGGCAAAGATTGGTCGCAGCGCCGCCGCCCAAGCTTGGTAGCCAGCTTCATTGAGGTGCAATAGATCAGGAAACAATTCAGGCTTGGCGTTGCCGGTTGCGTCGGCAAACAGCGTCCACGTATCGACCACCGTTACTTGAGCATCGCCTTTGACGAGCTGCATGTACAAATCGTTGAGCTTCTTGATGGTGTCCGAAGGGCGGGTCTTCGATTCGGAGCTTGGAAAAACGGTACACAATACGATCGGCATTTTCGGATTTGATTTTTTAAGTTTATCTAAGATCAAGCGTACGTTTCCGGCAATCGTTTCGGGTGCCGCTTGTTCGCCGATATCGTTCGTCCCCATAAGCATCACCACGCTGCTTGGATTGAGCGCGAGGACATCATCAAGTCGAATCAGCATCCCACGCGTGGTGTCGCCACCGATTCCGCGATTGGCGATCTTGACGTTTGGGAATTCCTTTTCGGTTCGCGAGCCCCAGCCCTGAGTGATTGAATCGCCGAGCAACACGAGTGCCCCTTGCTCTTGAGCAACATTCTTCGACCATTCGCTTCGCTTCTGAGCCCACGTCGTCATGTATTTCTCGTATCGCCGAATCGGACCGGCCCCAGGTTGACCGTCATCGGTCGCCGGCAGAGCAAACTTCGGATCGATCGGCGGCGACGCAGCTTCCTGAGCGCAAAGCGGCAGGGATACGCTAAGCAATAAAAGAGCTAGCGTGAAAATTCGGTAGGTGTTCATGTGCGACTCACAAATGAGGTAAGGAAGGGGCGCTCGAAGACGAGGTAGTATAACGTCGATCCATAAGTGGCGAAAGCTTCCAGCTTGCGACGGAAAAAACGCAAGCTGGAAGATTACGCCACGTTGATCTTAAAGACTTTGAGGCTGGGCTAAAAGCGCGTCGCACTCTTGATATACGTTTTGTCGCGCCAATGGCAGCCAATCCAAAATCGAATCGGGCAGCGCAGCCAACCCAACCCGAGCCATGACTTGATTTAATCGCCTAAGCAAGCGTGCATCTTCCAAGTAGTCGTACATGAATCGCTCGATGGAAAATCGCCGAATAAGTTTCGCGACACGCTCGATAGGTCGGCCGAGAATCTGTCCGAGCGATGTCTCGATGGCTGCGTGATCCAAGCTATCTAAAACGCGGTAGTAGGTCGCCAGTTCCGCCGGTGAATTTTCGATCAAGGCGGCATCTAAAAGGAGTTCAATCGAAATGTGCCCGACAAAGCCTGCTCTCATCGAAGCATCGTTCCCCATCGCCTCTTGCAACTGTCGAGTAAAGCGAGCGTTCAAAGTTAGAAACGCGTCGGAATTGTGAAACCAATCGTCGTCCTTGTGATGCTGCAAAATTCCCAGACACAAAGAGTGTGTGTTGGGGCTGCAGGCATTGGTGTTCAAATCGAGAAAATTCGTTATTGTTTTCGAGCGCGCTCGCGTTCGCTTATCGACAACCCGAATCCAGTCAGGCATAGCGGTTCCAGCGACAAAATAGGGGTCGTCCAAAAATAGACGCGAATGGGAAAAGTAGTTCAAACGGTTATCTCGCTAAGTTGAATTGCTGTCATTAACACTATCGATACCTATTCTACCCATTCGATCTACCTCTCACGATCGGAAATCCATATACACTTGAACGATGGTAATCGGATCTCTAACAAAGAAGGTCTTCGCCGCGCTGCTGGTTGCCGGACTGAGCGTGGGTTGTTCGCGTTTTCAGATACCGCGAGCCGATGAGAATCGCTTGGAGGGACGGATTCAGGCTTCACTTCATGAACTATGGAAAGCTCGTCCCAGGTTGCGAACGGTTCAACCATCGCTGCATCGACTTTGGCGACCCGAATTGGCCGTTTTGCCCGAAGCCGATTTTGACGGAAATCGGGTCACGATTCAAAATGTCAGGAACTGTCGATATCGAACAGAAGAAGACTACGATGTTCGCCATTACAATCTTGAATTCGATTTGAACGACGTCCAGAGCGTCGATTTTGTGATCGTTCCGTTTACGAATACACCATTGCTCGCCCACACCATGTTCAGTTTTGGTCTGCGCAATGGTCGGCATTTTCTGATATCCGTCGAAGCTCGACTCGAACAGGGCGAAGCGTATTCCGTTACAGGCGGTTCAGATAACGAATACGAACTGATGTATCTCATCGGTGATGAACACGACCTCATTCTGCTTCGGACCGAAATCCGTCAAGTCGATGTCTATCTCTATCCAGGACGTGCGACGCCCGATCAAGTGCAGAATCTCTTGGTCGATATGTTAGCTCGCGTTAACAAACTTGCACGCGAACCCGAGTTCTACGATACGTTTACCAACAATTGCACCAACAATCTTGTCAAGCATATCAACAAGCTACGACCGGGTGCGATTCCGAATGATCTACGCGTGCTTTTGCCGGGCCACTCCGATTCGTTGGCTTACGAGTTAGGTTTGCTCGATATCGAAGGAACGTTCGAAGTCGCGAAACTGACATCAAGAGTCAACACGGCTGCCCAACTCTACAAGAACGATCCTGATTTCTCCGCAAAAATTCGTCGGCGCTGAAACAATTCATCACGCCCTTCGAAGACTCAGGGCATGCGACCCAAATTTGCGGAAGCTATTTCGAAAGCCATTTTTTGCGGCGATGCGTTTTCAAGTACAACGATTTCGTTCGACTTCAGAAAACTCTTGAAAGCAATCGAGCGACGCGTCGGAAGCTGATGCGATTCAACCAACATGCGTTGGATTTCGTGAGCTCGTTCGGCTTGTACGATCAAGCGTCCCGATGGCTTGTCGAGATGCTTCGCAAGTCTTTCAAGTGCGTCCGTTGCATCGTGATCCAAGGTCGGATCGAAATTCGGTAATTCAACGATCGGTCGTCGCAGGTAGTAGACCCAACTGGGTTCGATCGATCGAAGTGAAATCCACTCGGTAGGAACGATTTTTCCTTGATCGTCAACGAAGTTTTGTTGCGAAAGTATCGACTTCAAATCGGATCGATATTGGCCAACGGTCGGGCCAGCACCGGCGAACAAGCCGGTTGTAAACGCGACGGTTGCAGCCAGCATTGCCCAGGGAAGTTGGACTTGCTTTTCTTGCCAAATCGCTCGGATCATCAAAACGGCAACGAATAAAAACCCAATTCCCCAAACCGAATGCCAAGCAAGCTTGGGCATCTTCTCGTCGATAGAGAGGTAAAGAATTGCGGCGACGAAAACGGCGGCTGTTATTGCAAAGACTCCGCCAGCAATCTTGAGCCACCATTTTGACAGTACAAATTTACGATTTGCCCATTCGGCCATAAAGCCACCGATTAGGAGTGCTGCTCCAGGATAGCTGGGGGTAATGTAGCTCGGCAGTTTCGTTCGCGCGAGCGAGAACAATACAATGTAAACGGCTAACCATACTATGCCGAGTTGAATTGCCGGCGAGTAAGAATGTTTGCGAAAATGACGGGCTGTCCATATCCCGATCGGCAACAGCATCAACGACCATGGAAACAATCCGACTAAGCTTGCCGCCGGATAGAACCATAATCCACCGCGATGACCTTCCATCGCCGACATTGCGCGCCCAAGGTTGTGCTCGACGAAGAAGCCGTAGAGCCAGTCGCCATCGGTTCGCAGGCCGACCCAAATGTACCAAGGAGCGGAAATCGCTAAGGCAATGAACACCCCTTGGATTACTTTCAATCGCCTAATAACAAGCCAAATCAACCGTAGTGAGCCGATGGCGGCAGCCACGGATTTTGTCATCACTGAGCCGTAGGCGCTAGCCTCGGGTTTTGTCATCGGAATCGATTTGCCAGAAGAGCCCGCGGCTAGCACCGTCGGCTCATATCGCTTGTTGTTGGGCTGATTTTGAAGAGCAAAACCATTGGCTTGGACCAACGCCCAGAGTCCTACCACCATCAACGGCATGATGATTCCGACTGGCCCTTTGGCGAGTATTGCAAAACCAAGTGCGACGTACCCAAGGACGGCGTAACGACTCACGCGTTGGCTTCCCGATTGCCAGTGAAGAACAAGTGCCACAACTCCGAGGGTGCTTGTCGCAACGAGACAAGCGTCGGGCGTCGCAGCGCGACCGGCCACGACAAACATAAGACTTGTTGCAAGTGCGGCTGCCGACCAAAATCCAGTTTGAACGTCGATCAATTTTCGCCCGAGCCAATAGGTAGCCAGAATTGCAAGCGAAGCCATGAAGGCACTCGAAGCACGGGCTGCGAAATCTGTCTCACCGAACATCCTGATGCAACTCATTTGTAGCCAGTAGAGAAGGATCGGCTTATGCGTTCGCAATTGGTCGTTAAAGGTAGGTACGACCCAATCATTTCGTTCCAGCATTTCAACTGCGCAGCGAGCATTGCGTGGTTCATCGCGATCCCACAGGTTGCTTTTGCTCAACCCGAACCAGAGGCTTAAAAAGACGACCAACGCGAGCACCCAAAAAGATGATCGGTTCAACATCGAGGTCTGTTTTGCTAGCATTGAAAACGAAGGGCTACGAAATCTTCGCGAAACTTTTGGGTCCATGCTTGGATGATTACACGATTTGTTGGGGCTCAACAATGGCAATGGCCCGGAGGCAAAGTTTGCTGAATCGTTAAACCTTGCCAATGCTCGTCGTTCTGGTCGTAACGATCGTGTCAGCACGCAGAATAGTAGTCAATTAAGTGGAGCCTGGTCCCCGATAACTCATTGTGAAACGCGATCATGGATGATGCGACGTCTCTCGCCAAGCTTTGGCGTAGGTAACGGATTATCAAGCGGCATGCTCGCCCCGTCACGGTTCAAATTTGTTTGACCGTTTAGACTAAACCAAGCGACGTTAGTTCAGGATAGGAGTTCCAGGACGATGAAAATTACCAGGATGGCGCTAAGTGCGATGATCGCCGGCGCTTGCTTTGGGGGGATGTCCTCGGGCCTACAAGCCCAGACGCAAAACCCTTACAAGTCAGTTTCTTACAGCGATGCCAGCGCGCCTTCTGCGAACTGCGATGCTACGGGCTGCACAAGCTCGGGCGACAGCGGATGCAATGGTGGTTGCAACGGTGGTGCTGGGTCTTGCGATGGACTCGGTTGCGGAGCGGGCCTTGGCCTACTCGGCAATTGCTGCCTCGGGGAGCCATGGAAGCTGTTTAGCGGCGATGTGAATGGATGGAAAGTTGGCGGATGGTCGAATGTGGGTTACCACACCGCCAATACCAACTTCAACTTCAATAACTACGACAATCGAGTCCAATTGCAACAGCAATGGTTCTGGGCTGAAAAAGTAGCTGACGGAAGTTGCGGACTAGGGTTAGGCGGCCGTATCGATTACCTCTACGGTACCGATGCTCCGGATACACAAGCCTTCGGTATCACCAATAACCATTGGGATAACGGTTGGGATCAAAGTTCGACCCAACCGCAGCCGGTTGGTGGTGCGTTCAATGGCTACGGCCATGCGATACCTCAAGCTTACGTCGAAACGGCTTACGAGAACTTGAGTGTCAAGTTCGGTAAGTTCTTTACGATCATCGGTAACGAAGTCGTTGCAGCAACTGGTAACTTCTTCTACAGCCGACAGTTCACGTTCTACAACGCTGAGCCGTTCACTCACACTGGATTCTTGTCAACCTACAACCTTGACGATGATACCCAATTGTACAATGGATGGGTTAGCGGTTGGGACTCGGGCTTCGAGCGCAACGGTAGCGGCTACCTCGGTGGCTTCAAGCGAACGTTGAGCGATTCGTCTTCGATCTTGTTTGCAACAAACTTGGGACGAATTGGGAAAGAGCTTGGCGAAGATGGAACGCTCAATAGCGTTATCTACACCAAAGGCCTTTCGGATAATTTGACGTACATTTCGCAGACCGACGTGTTGTACACGACCAACGGTGGCGGCGGACCTCAACGCAATACTTGGGGTAACATCAACTACTTGATCTATAAGGTCAACGATTGTGTTTCCTTGGGTCAACGATTCGAGTGGTTCAACTTTGGTGGTGCAGGTTTCAACAACGTTCGAAACGACGACCTGTACAACTACACCGTAGGTATCAATTACCGAGCTTCGGCCAACTTGATGCTTCGGCCTGAAATGCGATATGTTTGGGACCACAACTCGTCGGGCGCACCGTTTGGATTCCTCGAAAACGGCAAGAGCAGCCAAGCAATCTTCGGAACCGACATGATCTTCACGTTCTAGTCGACGACCTCGAACGTACGATCTAAAGACAAATAAAATTTGACAACGTCTTGGAAGGAGTGATCCTTGCTCCAAGACTACAAAAGCCCGGAAAATGCCCGGTTGCGTTACAAACGCATCCCGGGCATTTTTCATTGACTTTTTTGATATACTTCGTTGCTTGAGAAATTGCGGTCCATTTTTGATCGAGAAGGAACATTGATAGATGCTAGAAAATACATCCGTGGTCGTTACGGGAGGTGCCTCAGGAATTGGTTTAGGAGTTGCACGAGCCTTTGCTCTAGCTGGTGCTAAGGTCGCCATTGGTGGTCGACGTTCCGAAGTTGTCGAATCGGCGGTTGCGAGTATTCAAGCACCAGGGCGAATCTTCGGACATGTCCTCGATGTTGCTGATCGCAAACAAGTCACCTCGTTTTTTCAATGGTCCGAGCAGACTATCGGTGAGACGCAAATACTCGTGCAGGCGGCCGGTATCAATATTCCGAATCGAAAGATCGATTCCATAGCGCCCGAGGATTGGGATCGAGTCCTAGCGACCAACGCCACAGGGGCTTTCAACTGTATGATCGCCGTTCTCCCCAAAATGCGAGCCAAACGTTCGGGCTTGATTATCAATATTTCGAGCGTGGCCGGCAAACGAGCCATTGCGCTTGGCGGGGTAGCTTATTGTGCCAGTAAGTTTGCGATGACTGCTATGGGCACTTGCGTCGCCAATGAAGTTGCCGAGGATGGTGTTCGAATAACAAATGTCTATCCGGGAGAAGTCAACACGCCGATTCTCGATCAACGGCCAACGCCGGTTTCGGCGGAACATAAGCAAAGAATCCTCCAGCCCGAAGATGTTGCAAGCATGATTGTCGCCGTCGCCATGCTCCCAGCCAATGCCCACGTTCCTGAGATTGTGATCAAACCGGTAACGCAAGTTTATTTCTAAGGCTCTTCCGCAGAATCTGTGGGGCAAAATTGACTATTTATCGTTACGAATAGAAAACCGAAGTTTCAACGGACACCCGTTTCGCATTGGATTTTTGAGGCATCACTCCGATGTCCAAAGTTGAAGAAAAACAACCCACCAGACGATCAGTCCGGCGGGTTGCCGAGCGCCTTTGGCGCATCGGAGCCATCCCTTGTAAATCCATCCGCCGAACTCATTGCACCATCCAAACCATAGCAATTTTTTGGGTAAGCATTTCCGATCAGAAAGCGAACCTTGGTTTTTGCAATCACTCAGTCCAGTGTTTTCCTTGTATTTCACGGCTAAAATCGATTGCGGATCACGAAAACCACCCACAGTTTCTGCGGAAGAGCGATTTCTAATCGTTGCTAGCGAACTTGACAGACTGGCCTATAATCGAGATGTCGACATGACTTTTACCTTTTTCGCCTTTTTGGAGAAGCATCATGTATTCGGAAAATCAGCCGTGTTGTTCGCTGGGTCGTTGGAGCATGATGGTTCCAGCAATGACCATTCCTGTCGATCTCCGAGATAGCCGATTTCGAGTACGGTGCGAATAATAGTCCAGAAGGCCTCGAAAACGGTTTTACGCACTGCTTCTTGGTGACCTTTAAATCCGAAGATGATCGAAAAGTTTATCTCACCCATGCCGCTCACAACCAATTTGTCGAAGTTCTTAAACCACAGTTGGACAAGGTCCAGGTCATCGACTTCTGGGCTGGTAAGTAACCTAAAATACTTAGTGCCATTCGACAAAATTCACGCGACTCTTCTCTAGATCGGATCGACCGATGAATCGATATGCATCGCTTAGCGACGATTTTTATATGAACCTCCATTTGCAAACCGAGATGGAGCTCCCCCAGCAGCGCGAAACGCTTTTGCACTTCTTTGAGTTGGTGCAAAAGCGATTTCCACAGATGCTGAATTTCTACACTCGCGAACGCAACGAATTTGTCTTGGAAGAAGACAAGGACGCTGGTGGATATCGTTGGATCGCCATTGAACCCAAGCGGTTGTGTTCGGGAACCGTCAACCCACCGACACTTGAAGACGCATTGGAGCAACATCGCGAGATACTGAAGTTAGTACCACATGCCTTAGCCGTTAGTCATCTTGATTGCGAATCGCTGAGCGTCATGTTTGGATTTGACTACACCTATCGTGGCAACCACAATCAGTTGCTGGCCGATACCCTTGGACTACCAACGGCATTGGAAGGTCTTTGCATCAATGGCAATTCGCAACTCCTGTCCTATGAACCGTCGATTCAGTTCACTCTCGACGAAGAATGCGCGACGCAAGTCCGCTTGAATTTCGAGTCGCGAACGACCGGGTTTCACGTTCGTACCGGCGATTATGGCGATGAGCAATTAAGTGTCTATCTGACGGTTCGACGTTTTGATTCGTTAGGACCAGGCCAGGACTTCGTCGAGGAATTGGATCGGCTTGCCAACATCGGATGCGAATTGCTCGATCGGCATATCGTTGAAAATGTACTTCGACCGTTGCAACAAGCGATTGCGATGAAGTAGAAATTATTGGCATTCTCGATGACGTCAATTCCTATGGACGAACTACACGATTTTTCGAAACCCATTCGATCGGTCCGTAAACTTAGCCCCGTCGATCATTACTTGGCTGGAAGCTGGGAGGCCTTGGGAGCCGGGGCTCCAGTCTTGGTCGCGCTCGCTCAACTTACGGCTCAGGCAATGGTCGACAAGCCAACGATTGGTTTGGAGCAGCTCTTACCCGAGTCAAAAGCGATTCTTTTCGCGGCTCATTTCCGAGGAATTATCGAAATCAAAGGTTCGCATACGGCTTTCGACGCCCCGGCTCGGATGTTGGCTGTTTATATTGAGCTCGACGACGTGCAATGCATTACATTTCGCGATCCTGAGTCGCCAGAAATTACGGTTCGATTCTTGGAAGGTTTTCGTGAGTTATGTGCGGCTGGCCTCGTAATGCATCATACCCATCGCGATTTTTCATTGACAACAAAAGGGTTTGCGCTTGCTCGAACCATAGTAAAGGAGGACGTCCAACCATGGCTCGATTTAGGTCGCGAGTTCGGTCTGCACGATTGAATATCCCCTTTGGAGTTACCTTTGGGATTTTGATCGTCGTCTTGATGGCGGTTAGCTTTTACATTCTGACGACCGATGCCACGAACGTGTCATTAAATAGTGTTGGTACTCGAACTTTCGAGGAAGAAGACTCGCTCAATGCGGATCAGGCGTCTTCAATATCTGGCTTCAATGCCGCGTCACCGCATCCGTTGGATCCGGTTTTAGTCATGGCTCGTCGCGAATTAGAAGCCTTCTCAAGTTCCGTTGTCGACTATACGGCTGTCATGCACAAACGCGAACGGATAAACGGAAAGCTTGGCGAAGAGAATCAAATGTTCGTCAAGATTATCAATGACCGACAGCGAGAAACGGAACCAGCGATTCCTTTGCACGTCTACCTTCGATTTGATTCGCCAGCCAGCATGCGAGGTCGGGAAGTCATTTGGATTGACGGCAAAAACGACGGGAATCTGATCGCTCACGAAGCGGGCTTTATGAATTTGATGAGCGTCCAACTGGCGCCAACCGGTTCGCTTGCCATGATGGGAAACAAGTACCCGATTACCGGCATCGGAATGGCGAATCTTTACAAAAAGCTTATTGAAAAAGGCGAACGCGATCGTCGTAACGGTAACTGCGAAGTCACCTTTCGCGAACATGAAATAGTTAATAGCCATGACGTTGCGATGATCGAAGTCAAACATCCCGCCAAATATTCACACTTCGACTTTCATATCGCAAGAGTCTATCTCGATTTGACGCGGCATCTTCCGCTTCGATACGAAGCCTATCTATGGCCCGAGAATCCTGGCGATGAACCACCGCTAGAGGAACAGTACACCTACTCGGATATCCGGCTCAATGTGGGACTAACCGAGAAAGATTTTGATCCTGAGAACGAAGAGTACCAGTATCCGTGATGCACACGTAGCCGAGTCTTTCCGAAACTCGGAAATACTTCGACTTTCATCGAGGTGTCAGTCTCGGAGAGACTGACCTACGTGGTAATGTCAGTGGCATTCGGCGGGACGCCGATGCAACGAATTCATTATCGCGGCAGCGAGTTCTGCTGCTGACCGCCGGGGGTCGCGACGCGCTGTGCGTCCTCTTCGGGTACAAACGGAATCTCCTCGACGGTCCAACCCTTGGGTGGTTCCTTAGGAATGAATGACTGACGGAAGACCGTCTCATTGATCTTTGCTAAGAGCGAACCGTTAACCTCACGCTCCTGGAATTGAAAAATTTCTCGATGGGGGGCCTGCGGAGTCCAATTCGGCAAATGCACAGCGATCGCCGTTGGCAGAACGGTTTTGACATCCAACTCGATTGTCACATGATGATAGTTCACTGCGTCGCCTTGATACTTTGGATATGCTTCTAAAACAACCACATCCTGACTCGGCTTGCCATTAGGAAGCGTCGGCGGCTCGAGCGGTCGAATCCAAAATCGCTCTTGGATTTTCTGAGCCTTGACGCCGAACACAAATGGGAGTGGCGAGTTAAACACCTCGGCACCTTGCATGTTCGGCGGCAACGGATATTTCTTCACGTGCTTTTTCGTCTGGTCGTAGAGATGAACGCTCGTCCCGTCGCAGATCCACCATTCGCCGAACTGGTCAGGAATCGCTTCGTGAGCCCATTTGCCATCTGGTTTCTGTTTGAGGAATTTGATGTCTTCCACCTGGAACATCCCTTTGTCGGGTGCTAGGTATCGAATAACTCCGGTGGCAACCGACTGAAAAATCCTCGGGTCGTTATTCTTGGTAGGGTCGAATTCCCATCGCGCGAATTTGCATTGATAGCGTTCGATCCCCGACGTGCTGTTCTCCCAAGCTACCAGCACACGTTCCAAGTATTGTTGATGTGCAGGTTCCAAAGGCGGAAACGGGACTTGGCCCATCCCCCCAGGCTGCATTGCTTGTTGCGGATTGGGTGCCGCAGCACCAGCGGGCGCTTGTTGCTGAGCTTGCAACTGAGCCTGTTGTTGAGGCTGCTGGCTGGGTTGTTGGATCAAATTTCCTGGCGTTTGGGCCACGCTACTGCTTACCGAACCGGCAAAGATAAACGCCGAGAGACCCAAGAATTGGATTTTGGTTTTCCAGTTTCGCATCATCGAGGACGCCTTAGTTGTATTATTGAAAGGAACGGATTGCGAGTACTCGGGCGAACTCTAGCAATTCTTGGTTTTTAGTCCCAGAGCGGTTTTCCAAGATTGCATTGGCGGAAAAACCGCCGATTTGCTAGAGATCCGTAAGTTTTAACGATTTTTCCTATCGGCCGATCGAGTCGAAAGTTGATGTTCATCCGCGAGTATCTGCGAGTCCTCATTCCGTTGGTGGTCATGCTGGCCGTCTATCGGTTGATCGCCGTACCACTGATCGAGCCTCCCTTCAAGCAAATCGAACCGATTGCCCCTTCAGCCGTTCGCGATCGAAATGCTCCTTGGTGGAACGAATATTTTCATGACGGGACGTGGCAGCTCAACGAACCGATGATGGCTGAAACCGAACAGGGAACAGTGTTGCTGTTCGGAAAAATGGAGACACTGGCTCCCGATCGCATCAAGCTTTCTCCGCTAACCATTCTCATCCCTCAAAAGGACGATGAAGAAACAGTCGGAGCTGCGACTTCCATTCCTTCGAAACGACAAGCGATCGTATTCGAAAGCCCATCCGGTATGGAGATTCAATTCCACAAGCCGCTCAATCGATCGCTTGGTGGACAAGTACCACCGGTGAAAGGTGGGCAGATGATCGGCGATATTAAGATTGTCTCTCCTCCTCGCAAAGGCGATTTGAATGATGGTCTGCTGATCGAGTCTCGTGATTTGCGAATCGATCGGCGACGAATCTGGACCACCGAAGCGGTCAAGATGAAAATCGGAAGCAGTTATGTAGAAGGTCGAGATTTATCGATCTACCTCGACCAAGATCTCCTTTCGTCGAAAGATCAAGGTTCGGATAGCAACGAGTCAGCGTTTAACGGATTGGATCGATTGGAGCTGATCTATGTTGATCGAGTACATATCGATTTACCCGACAATGGACTCTTCGCCGAACGGACCCCCGGTGCGATGGGAGTTACTCCACCCAAACCCGCCTTTGCTGAAGTTCACTGCGAGGGCGCATTTCGTTTCGAGTTCCATCAAGCGATTGCTTCGCTATCCACTAACGTCCAACTTCGTCATCAAGTCGAGGGAATGCCGCAAGATAACTTTCTTTGCGATGGACTCGATCTACATTTTGTCAACGGAAACAAATCGAAGAAGCCAACGGTGAGTGGCAATCCATCACTACCTGATCAAAGTGACTGGACCATCGATCGCATTGAAGCCTATGGGTCCAATAGCACTAACCCCAACGACCCGGCCAGGTGGGTGCGGCTCGAAGCACCAAGCATGCAGACTCGCGGACAAGGTCGATGGTTGAAAGTAGAACTGGACCGAGGTCGAATTGCGTTTGCAAATCACCTACCGGGCGTCGCACCGGACGATTCATCGCAAGTCTATCTCGAACGAGAAGGTATGCAAGTTTGGTCACCTGAACTTGAGTACGAGAGCCAGCAGTTGAAGATCTCGGATCCATCGAAAGCTCCGACGACGATCACTGAGGAACCAATGAGCCTAGGAAAGCTTTGGGCGGCTGGTCCGGGTCAGGCTGCTGTACTTTCCGAAGATGGTGATCAATGGCGTTTGTCTTGGGCCAAATCGTTGCAGTTGCAACCAGACGGTCGTTCGGATCGACTGACCATCGACGGTAGCGCCAATGCTCGAAGTGAACGACAAGGCCGATTCGCGGCCGATTCTGTCGATATTTGGTTGAATCGTATATCGGAAAATCTCGTCAACTACGTCGCATCTCAAACGAACGGCTACCAGACATCATCGATTTTGCCGGAGCGAATGCATGCTGCTGGCCATGTCATCGTGCACACTCCGTCGTTGCGAGCGCAAGTCACCGACATGAAGTTTTGGTTCAGCTATCCGGAAATCGAAAACGCGCAAAAGCAACTCGCATCGATGGCTGTCGATCCAACAGCACAGCTATTGCGACAACCAAGCGGTAGCTCACAACTCACTGCAGGTTCGTCAGGCCAGCCGAGTGGACCAGGGCAGTTGGCCGCATCCAACATGGAACTTCCTAACCTATCATCGAAGTCTCAACGAGGTGCCACCGCATCCTCGCCTTCCTTACCGTTGAATGTGACCGGCGAAACGTTGGTCGCCAAACTATCACAGACTTCACAAGGTTCGCAGATCGATGATTTGGCTATTGCAGGGAGCGTTACGATTACCCGCGATCAGATATCACCGACATCACCCTTTCCATTGACCATCACCGGTTCGCAATTGCGAATGGATTCTTCCGACGAAGGAAAAATGGATGCGACGATTATCGGTTCTCCGGCTCGATTTGCGATTGGCTCTGGCGCCATCGAGAGCAACGAGATTCGACTCAACGAACGTCGTCAGATGATTTGGATCGATCAGCCTGGTAGCTTTCGTATTCCACCCGAGGCGATGCAGTCGATTGCGACGACTCCTAACAATACAAAGCCGAGCCTTTCAACGGGCAGCGCATTCGAAGCACCTGGGTTGATGCCAAGTCGCGATAATTCTAAGTCAACGATCGAATGGATCGAGGCACCTGAAGTTCAGTGGCAAGGGCGGATGGTATTCGATGGACGTGTTGCAAGAATGGATGGTGGCGTCAAGTTAAACGCACGCATGCGAACCGATCCGGAAACCTTATGGCGTATCGAAGGGAAAGCTAGAGAATTGCAAGTAGAACTTCAAGAGCCGATCGCAATTGGAGGAGAAACTACCGGCAATGCAAAGGTCGCTAATGTTCGACTGATCGATGCCGTCGATATCAAAGCGGCGCAAACCGATCTTCAGGGCACACGACGCTCGCTCGAGCATCTCGAAGTTCCTGAATTGGTCCTCCTTGTTCCTCAACAGCAATGGATCGGTACGGGCCCCGGTTCACTTCGCAGTCGACGAATTGGAAACGCCAATCCAGGCTCGCCCAAGTTTATTACCGGTGGCAAATCGAGCGACCTCCCATCTCCAAATGTTCGCAACCCGCAAGCTGAGCTTCAATGCCTGCACCTTAGATTTCGCGGTCGTATGGAAGGCGACATGAACCAACAGTCGGTTTCATTTCATGATCGCGTAGAAACATTACTGCAGCCGATCTTGAGCTGGGAGCAGTCGCCCGATGTTCAGTTGGTCGACCGACTCAAGCTGGGGCAAACAACGATGATGTGTGACGTGCTAAGCATGTACAACACAGCAAACCTGAGCTGGAATCAAACTCAGATACAAAATCAACAACTGCGACGCGATGCAGCGTGGGAGATTACCGGTGTTGGGCATGTGAGAGTTGAAAGCGTGGGTGAACGAGGCTCCTTCGCGGTGCTAGCATCGCGTGCTCAGTATGTCGCTGTCCACAGCTTGCTCCGAATCGAAGGTGCTCCTCGCGAAGCAGCGATCATCGAGACCACGCCATCCAACAGTCAATCTGGCGAGGCACCTGGCCGGGCAGAAATCAGTACGGGTGCAATTAACCTTAAAACGGGCGAAGCAGATTTGCAAATCACTAGAATACTAGGCAATATCTCCGAATTAACGGGTCAACCGAAATCATCGGCCAATAGCAGCCAGGCCGCCAATACTTCGTCACCATCTTTCGGATCCCCAACATCGTCAGGAAACTCGCAAAGTATTCCTTCTCCGCGCGATGCCTACCCGCTTCGACGTCAGTAGAATGAACGGCTTGTTGATTTAATCGCCAGCAGCAAGGATTAAATCAACAAGCCCCCACCGCTACTTCTGCGTCGAGGCATCACCAAGCTTATATACCGTATTCTGGATGGTTCCCGTAAAAATCTTTCCGCTTATGCCTTTGAGTTTGTAGGAAATTTGCATACACCAAGTAGGGCGAATATCTGCGATTTCAAGCGCAACTGAGCGACCGTCTTGCGATGCTTTTGCCGAAACGATTCCGAGCGGCTTTTCGTCATAACGATCGGAACCGTAATTGGCTGTTCGTTTGAGTCCCCAAGTTTCAACTAAATAATTGTCGGTGTCCGATGCGTACTGTGGCTCCACCGGTTCACTAAATTGAATCGTCATGCCAGAGGCATGTGCGGTCAGTCCGATCGGTAAATACGAAGGTTGACCGGTGTATCGAATGCGATAGAGGCCACCGGGACTCTCTGTCTGATCGCTCCCCCAAGCGTTCATCCCGCAAGCATACATCTGCCCGTTACCAGGATGAAAGCGAGCTCGCATCACTCCCGTCGGAAATTGCGGCAACGGTAGTCGGCACATCCCGCCTTGCCATTGTCCGCCGATTTGTTCATGGGGAACAATATAAATCTTCCCATATCCATACGAAATGTTCAGCAGCGAACCGTTCAGCGGTCCCCATTGTTTGCTGTCGACCCACAGCAATTCTGACGGCGAGCGATCGAACGGTTTGTTCGCCCAACACAGCGGTTGTACCATCGCATCGTCGCTCGTATCTTTCGGTGCCCCGTACCCGTACATGTTCCCATAAAAACCGCCTTCGGTCACTCGATTGATACGATTCATCGGATTCCAATGCCCTTCTTGATCGGTAACAAAGAACGATCCATCCGGATTCAAGCAGACGCCGTTGGCAGCGCGAAAACCATTGGCCAAAATCTTCGTTTCCTTTCCGTCAGCGCTGACTCGAAGCAACGTCCCGTGCTGAGGAACCAACGAATCGCGAGCATGACGGGCACTCTTGGCATAATACAAATTGTGTTCTGCGTCAGCTTGCAAACCCATTGCAAACTCGTGAAAGTGATCCGTGACTTGATGATCGTTATTGAAACACTCATAAAAGTCTGTTTCGTTATCACCATTAAAATCATTCAGGACAACGATCTGATCGCGGCAGCTCACAAAGATCCTTCCATCGACGATCTTGATACCCAGCGGGTGAAAGAGCCCGGACGCGATGCGCTTCCATGTGATCGGTTCGCTGAGTTTATCGATTCCATCGACAAACCAAATATCGCCGTCGCAGCAGCAGACAACCATCCGCTGCCCACCGTCAAAGAAATCTAATCCAGACATTCGCAGTCGGCTCTTCCATGGATTGACAGTCGGACTAGTCAACGCATCGATAGCGAAAGGTCCGTTGTCTTTTCCAATCGTGGGACGAGTTTGAAGCGACTGTTGCCATTGGCTCGGACCACCGTGTGTCAGCCGTCGCAAGTCTTCCGCCGCGACCGATCGACTCTTCAAAGCTGACTGATCCAACGCGTTCTTCAAACCAGACTTCTTAGCCATTCGCAATTTAAAATGAACCGGCGTCTGGTCTGCCGGAATCCGAAGCACGACATAACCATCGTCTATTCCAAGCGATAGCTTCCGCCCCGCCCGTGAGCCGTCGGCGCTAGCTGCGGCATCCGGCGCACTCACACCACCCATCGCCACGTCCGCCGAATCGCTCGGCGCAACTCGCAAAACCAAATCATGCGTCGACTTACTAACATTCAGCGTACGAATCCAGACGGTCGATGACTCTTTCGATTTCGATGAAGGATCACTCAGCGTTGCGTTTGAATCGATCGCGTACGACTCCAGTACCTCCGCGTCGCCAAGCCTGTACGAAACAACAATTCGATTCCCGTGTTTATAGGTCCCTCTGTACTGCGACCACTCGCGAGGAAGCGGCCCATAGGCCCGACCATCCTTGCCTCGCAACCTTGGATCGTCGAACGTTCCGTTCGATGGATTCGCCCAACCGGGGCCGACGGGATTGGCAAAGTGCAATTCGCCGATTGTGCGCGGCGTCATGACGTGATGCCCATTAAAGAGAATCCCTTCCCAGTCGATAAATCCGCGCCCGGACCAAGCTCCAGCGACGCGCATCGTATCGTGATCAAATGCTAACCAATTCGAACCGGCCGCAATCCCGCCAGGGCCATCGTCTAAGCGAACGGCAATTCCTTTGTAAGCAAAGTTGGTATTCGGTGGCCACGTTTCGCCAGCCGGGCGTCCTTCACGAGCCGCAATCTCTTTCTCTTCTTTGGTGATTCCTAAGCGAGGCTGGGTATCGGGTCCAACCATTTCATACGTGCTGATGAGAAATGGGCCATAGTCCATGTCGCGCCATGGTTCATCTTTTACCGGTGCGGGCCCGCGCAATTTTCCTTTCGGTAAGCTCGCCAAATACTTGGCGTCGACATCGGTGTATTGCGATGGGTTATCTGGCTTGAGATAGACTTCGCGAATGTAATGGATGACATCGTACTTTTCTTGCGGAACGAGTTGCCGCTGCGGCAACATCATCTTGAACCCGTGCGTGATGGTTTTGTAGATCGAAAAGGGATCGGCACCGGCTTGGAATTTTCCGGTCGCGAACCGCAATGCGTTGGGAAGCGAACCCGCTTCGTCTTTCGTGCCGTGGCAATTGATACAAAGTCCTTTGTAGAGTGCTTCGCCTCGCTTTTGAGCCTTTATATCCCAAGAAGCAATCAAGCCCGCGTGATTGAGATCGTTCTCGTATTCGGGAAGCGGCGGCGGTGCGATTAACGACGCCTCAGGTTTAAGCTGAGCCGCCGCTTCAGGGCCACCTTTGCCGAGCGCAACCAAGAAAGCGACTAAGTCAAAGAACTCCGATTCGTCGCCGAGTTGATTGATAAGCCCGACCGGCATCAGCGAGCTTGCTGGCGCGCGATCTTCGATCTCGTCGAGCAAAATCGATTGCGGTTTTTCTTCGCCCGGTATGGCAACCACAAGTTGCTTGTCGGTCTCTTCTCGGATCATGCCGATGACAACGCGACCGCTATCCAGCAATAACTTTTCCGACTTGAAGCCGTCCCGTACGACTTTCGAAGGTTGGAGAATCGATTCGATCACGTGTTCGTAGGTAGCTCGATCGCGAAGCTCGGACAGATCGGGGCCGAGCAATTTCGCGCCTTCACCTGCGGTGTGACATTGTGTGCAACTGAGCCCTTGGCGATAGAAGAAGATAGCCCCGCGAGAGGGATCGCCCAGGACACGAGCCCGGCGAACGATATCGGATATCGAACGCTCCGATAGCGAGGCCTCGATCGACGGAGCCGCCGCTTGGCTCGATTTCGTGAAACTAGTCAAACAGCACAGAAGTAAAGTCCCAAAAAGAACAAATCGAGTCATAAATCACTTGGAAGCATTGAAGCAATCGCGTGGAATGGGCATGGACGAAAATAGTGATTGTCCAAGTATAGCAACTGTCATGGTTCAACGGTAAATGGATTAGCCTTGGCACGTGCACCTCTTTACGCTCAATGCTTTCTTTCTTGTGATTCCGTCTGCCAAAGTTGACTTTCGATATTCCATGAGACAAAATGGTGATACATTGGTCGACCATACAAGGAGATAGCAAATGATCAAAAATTTTGTAAAACATGGAAACAGTTGGGCCGTCGTGATTGACCGTCCAATTTTAGACCTCTTGAAGATCGATCCGGAATTGCAGATTGAAATGACGACCGACGGTAAGTCGATTCAGATTACACCGCTTTCTGCTGGCAAAGGAAAATCCAAGGTCCGGGCTGCTCGTGTTAAAGTAAACTCTAAATACTCGAAGGCCTTCAAGAAGCTTGCGGAGTAACGGATGCTTCTTTTTGGAAATCAATGCGGTGGACTTCGAAGCAGATGAGAATGAGGTTGTCGATTTGGTCCTCAAGACAGCTACGGGAAATATGAGCAAGGGAGAAATTGCGGCTTTCTTTCGAAGCCGCTCACAAAGCACTAGCCAACAGGAAAGACAACCATGAAAGAGCAATTGACCAAGCTGTTGATGGCAACGCCGTTTCAACCGTTCACTATCAAAATGAGTGATGGGCAAAGCTACGAAGTCCGTCATCCCGAAAACTTGGCCGTCGGCAAGCACTTCATGGTTTTGATCGAACCCGAGACCGATCGAACGCATGATTTGTATTTGCTTCATGTCACCTCGTTTGAGCGAACACCAAAAACCCCGGCTTAGTACATTGCCCTTCAATGCGCGTAATACGCTTTGTCTATCCCGGCCAAACTTTCATCTGTTGGTCTTACGAAGAACTGCGCGCGTTGGGACCGGGTGGGCACAACATACCGAAACGAAGGAAGCGGAAACCTTCCAACGATGCCCAAGATTGAAAACCATTCAAGGGGATAATTCATCCAATCACGATACAACAAAACCCAGCGTTTTGCTGGGTTCTGATGGTTGTTTGTTACCCTTGATGGGTGACCTAGTGACCCCGACGGGATTAGAACTATCAACGAAATCATTGGGAAAATCGAGCGGTTCGGATTCCGTCCCCATGCCGGTTCCCATACGAGGTGCGGACGAGCTGCTATCGATATGGTCGGCCCTGGATGAGTCGGCCCGTCGTGATCTTCTGAACGTGGCTCGGGCGTGGGCGGCTAAACCGGTGAACGGGTGACCCATCGACGGTAGCCCCGATTCGCTCGGACCTATTAGAATTCAGGATGGTTCATTTTCCGATTCGATTTGCGCTTCCGGTTCGCAATCGACGGAGGATGCATTAGCGAGTTTTTGCGACGGATGCGATTTTTCACGAAGTTGCTTGGAAGCTGCTCGATTGATCTTTCTTTTCGCATCCGTTGCGTTGTCGCCTTCAAGAACTTCTCGTTTAAGAACTTCTGCCGTTAGAACCGCCTTTATTTCATCGATTTCGACGCGAACGTCTGGCGAGACCCTTTTTAGTTCCCGCCGGATGACAGCTAAAACAGGATCGCTCAAGATCATGGCACCTAAGAAGAATCTGCTTAGTGCTTGCTTCTGAGTGTGATATTCACCAAGTACGGACTTTATCCAGCCTTCTTTGCAAAACAAGAAAAGGGATTCGAGATCCTTCGTGTTCTTCCCACTGAGACCGCAAAAATCGATGTTGATGACGAGTTCTTGTCCAATAGGTTTCCCGAAAGTCACTTTGTAGACTCGCCAGCTCAAGCCGTTGGTGAGTACCACCCATTCGACGCCTTGGTTCGCAGCGTAGTCCACTGCTTGTTTGACGTGTGCTTCCTTCAGTTCCAAGCCGATGGCTTTCACTTCGATCAACATTTGCAGTGCGGTTTCGATCTTAATTGCAAGATCGCAGTACGTTCCACGAATCGCGTGTTCAGAAGTTATTTCCGAATATTTGTCATATCCAAAAATCTCGGAAAGCATGTCAACGATAATCGTGACCGTATCCGATTCACCAACATCTCTAGATTTTGCCGAACTAAGGATCGGTTGAAATCTCTTGATGCCGTTCGCAATCCGATCTGATATTTTGCTTGGTACTTTTGCCATGACTTAACCTTTGCCTAAAACGAAAAAGCAATCGCTTGAAAATCGAAAATCCAAAAAGCGAATTGTAGCGAAAACTAGTACGATGGTTGTACGGTGTTAGAATGCGATGCCTACTCGCGGCTTTGGGTCCCTGGTGCATCCACGATGATTGCGGTTGGAATAGAGCCTGATTCGGTGGAAACACAGTCCGGCGTTTGGTGCTATGCTGGTCGTGATGGGTAGCCGCTATTGGGCGGGTCCCGGCTCGTTTTGCTGCTGAGATGCGGCTGATTAAAACCCCGATTCATCGGAAGTGAGTTAGTTAGGAATACTCGCTTTGGGGGTCAGGGGGCGGCTATCGGTTGGGTCCCTGCTCGTTCGGCATGTACGCTGGGGTTGGTCAAAGGTCCGTTTTTTATCGAGTGAGTCCGTCCGTCCGGTAGTTGTTATTCGGGGTAAGGGGGCGGTGCGTTTTGCGTCGGGTCCTAGGTCGGCCTGGGTGGCCCTCGGTGCGAAGCACGTCGTTCCCTCACTTTTTATGTGCGTGCCGTTTTTTGTGGGCGGGTGTTTGTTTGTCGAGATTGCTACGGGGGGGGCTATAAAATTGTGGCAATTGAAACCGTAGCGACCGTTCCGCTTCGCATGTGTGAAAATCCGCAAAATTCAGCGTTTGAACGTGGAGGTGACTTCGGGGTATTTCACTATCGGACTTCATTGGTAGATTGAAACGAGGTAAGCGGCTGATTCCCGCTGAACGATTGCCCGAGGAACGATGCCCCATAGCGTCGGCCCTCGGGCGTCGGCCTTTCGTTCACTATGGGATTCTGAAAATGCTTCAAGACATACCGAGGATCGTCCAGCTTTTGCGAGCATGTGCCAAGGATTTCCGAGATGCTCGTAAACTGCCTGGTAAGCAAGGTGACGAGTTTGTAGCAGACTTGCTGAGTGAGGTGGATTCAATTGTTGGTGATGCTTGGATGGCCGGTTTCTTGCGTTCAATTACGCCGCTCGTTTTTGAATGCGAAAAGGCCGAAAATAGAGCGAACGCTGATAAATCCAACTATTGGGAATTCTTGTTTTCGAGAAGTGTTTTTGACACCTTGGTGGATTATCGATCGTACGAATATATTTCCGACGTTGATATTCACCCGTCGGATTACGACGAAGATACACCCGTTGAAAACGGAAAGAGTCACATTTTTCTTGCCCCAGGTTTATTGTCCAAAGTTGGGCACAAAGAGTTGCAATCGATCTATTTAGGAAGTACGCCTCAAACTGACGATGAAACTTTGACTCGATGCATAGAATCGCAATATCAGATTTTCGGTTACTTTTCTTTGGCTTGCAACATCATTGCCGATATTATCGAGCGTGAGCAAACATCGTTGACGATAAAAACGAATGAGGCCGAGCAATCGAGCGAATTGAACGATGGCCTTTATCGTGCAAGTGCGTTGTTTGTATGGGAAGGGAAAACCTATGAAGGGCTTTCTGACCAAATGATGATTGCTCTGGAATTGCTTTATAGAGCCAATCTTGAAAATCGTAATGTCGAACGTGATGAAATGGAAATCGGAATCGGCCATATTTCGATGGATGGGTTCAAGAGAATCTTTCGAGTTGATCGTGACGGTTGGCCCTCGGTTCATCCGGTTGAAAGCATTGTTGGCGGTCGTGCGAATAGGGGTTGGTATTTAAAAAAGCTTAAATCTTGAAAACCTGACCGGTTCTAACCGGTTCTAACCGGGAATCTATCCGGTTTGATTTGGATACTTCCAATCGTGCTAGCCAACGTGGTTAGCGATCTTCAAACGATGGGAGTAAATGCGATGGATGATCTAAGAGAGCGAGGGCGTGAACTTTTGCCCTTGCGACGAATGGCGGCCCGGTTGGGCGTGCCGAGCAAGTGGTTACGTGAGCGAGCCGAAGCTGGCGACGTTCCGGCGTTGCGTGCTGGTGATCGATGGTTATTCCGGCCCGATGTTGTCGGCCCGATTGTGGCGTCGATGGCTGGTGAGCGATCGAGCAAAGGGGGTGCATCTTGAGTATGTCACCCCATGAAATCGAGAGCCTGGCTAATGCCGTGGCTGAGCGTGTAGCGAGTCGTCTATCGGGTCGAGTCTCGAATGATGCGATGATCGATGCCCGAGCCGTTGCTGAGCTGCTGGGATGCTCGGTGCCGACGGTGGAACGGCTAACCCGTTCCGGTGCAATCCCATCGCATAAGGTGGGACGGTTGCGTCGGTATCGGCCCGCTGAGTTGGTGAGCCGACAAAATGAGAAAGGGGGCTGCAATGAGTAAGCATTACAACCCCCGGCGAAAATCAGACTACCGAAATTATACCACGGTGAGCGATTTGAAAACGATGGCTCATGGTCGGTGGGTCGAGATTCTGCGAGCTGCTGGTGTGCCCGAGGATGCGTTGAATGGCCGAGGTGGACGGCCTTGTCCTCGGTGCGGTGGTCGTGATCGATATAGCCCGATGCCCGACGTTGCTGAACGTGGTGCGGTTCTATGTCGATCGTGTCATCATGCCGGTACTGATCCCCGAGCCGGTGACGGTGTTGCTGCGTTGCGTTGGTGGCTCGGTGTCGATGCGGCTGGTGCGTTGCGTTGGTTGTCGAGCTATTTGGGTGTAATCGATGATGATGCTACGCTGGTGATGCGTCGGCCTATCGAGCGTCGACTGTCGATCCCATCACAATCGATCGTGCCCGAGCGTTTCGAGTTGCTGTCGAAGGTATGGCGGCAAAACATGCGGCCCGAATATCTCCGACGTGCGGCTGATCTGTTGGCGTTGCCGACTGAACCATTGACGAGGTTAGGCGTCGGATGGTCGATCGAGCATAAGGCTACAACGTGGCCGATGCGTGATGATGTTGGTGGCGTGATCGGTGTGCGGTTACGGTGCCCGACAACGGCCCGCAAGTGGGCTCTGATGGGTTCGAGAGCTGGTCTGATCTATTCGGATGATCTTCTATCGATCGAGAGCCTTAAGCGGCTATTGATATGTGAAGGGCCTAGCGATGCGGCGGCGTTGATGTCGATCGGATTCGATGTCGTGGGCGTTCCAAGTTCCGGTTGTGGTGGCGAGCTGCTTGACGGCCTATGCCGACGAATGCGGCCCGCTGAAATCGTACTGATGGCCGACGGTGATGACGTAGGTATCAAGGGTATGCGTCGGCTCGCCGATGTCCTGATGATCGTGGCCCCGGTGCGGATCGTGAGTCCACCGGCGGGCGTCAAGGATGTTCGTGCGTGGGTCGTGAGCGGTGCTGATCGATCGGTGATCGAGTCGGCAATCGATGCGGCCTCGGTGTTGTCGATCGTGATGAATGGAGGTGTCGCATGAATAGCAAACAACTGATCTTGAGAGCGAGCCGAGCGACCAACGGTCGAGCGAAGATTGAAGCGGTGATTGATGGCAAAGTGCTTGTCGCTGATATCATCGATTTGTGGTCGGATGTCGAGCGTGATCGGCTCGCGGATGCGATTCATACGGCGGTGCCGACGTTGAAGTTAATTGCGATTCATCGTGAGCTGCTGAAAATCGATCGTGAGAATCTGCCGGAAGCGGATGCGAGCCCGAGCGATCCCTGGCCCCCGGTGGTTTCAATCGAACGGCCTAAGGTTCCGGCGTTCCCGGTGGCTACGATGCCCGAGCCATTGCGATCATGGGTTGAAGCGACTGCGGAAGCGTGCCAAGTGCCCGCCGATCTGCCTGGGCTGTTGGCTCTTGCGGCGTGTGCTGGTGCGTGTGCCCGACGGGTGACAGTGCTAGCGGGTCGTAATTGGTTCGAGCCGGTTAACCTTTACGTTGCCGTGCTACTTGATCCTGCAAACCGCAAGAGTGCGGTATTCGGTTCGGCGATGAAACCGTTGCGTTTGATCGAGAAAGAGCTGGTCGAGATTGCGGCCCCAGAATATGCCCGAGCGGCTTCTGAACGAAGAGCAAGAGAAGCTGAACTAAAGAATCTTGAGAAGAAAGCGGCTAGCGGCTGTGCTGAGTCGATGCGATCTGCTGGTGACTTAGCGGCGGCGTTGTCGGTCGAGCCGATTGCAGCGTTGCCCAAGTTGCTCTTGGATGATGCGACGGCGGAAGCAATCGAGATGCAATTGGCGGCCCAAGGTGGTCGGTTAGTGGTGGCTGGTTGTGAGGGTGGTCTATTCGACGTGATGGCCGGTCGATATTCATCGGGCGTCGGTAATCTCGATTGTTTTTTGAAAGCCCATGCCGGTGATGATCTGCGAGTCGATCGTGTAACCCGTGGCTCGATAGTCATCGATCGATGTTGCTTGACGTTGGCCTATGCAGTTCAACCCGATGTAGTGCGTTCGATGTCTGAGCGTCCTAGTTTCCGTGGTCGTGGTCTTATCGGTCGGTTCCTCTATTCGATCCCCGAGACTCGGTTGGGTAATCGGCGAATAAATACTGAGCCGGTGCCGGTGGCCATGAATGCTCGGTATGAAGAGTTGGTGAGGCGGTTGGCTGCGATCCCCGAGCCCCCTGAATTGCCCTGGGTTCTTCGATTGGATCGTGATGCGGCTAAGCGGTTCCAAGTGTGGCAAGAGGAGGTCGAACGATGGTTGGCGGACGATGGCCGACTAAGAGAGCTAAGAGACTGGGGCGGTAAGCTGTGCGGTTTAACGGCCCGGTTGGCAGCAATCATGCATCTAGTGAGCGTCGATGACGAGGAGCCGTGGGAAGTGTTGGTGTCGTTGCCGGTGATCGAGTCGGCTATCGAGTTGGCTCGGTGGTCGGTCGATCATGCGGAAGCGGTTATCCTCGGGCTGATGAGTGGATCGGATGGTCCGATCGAGGATGCGGCCTATTTGCTGCGATGGATTCGAGAGCGTGCATCCACTGAGTTCTCCCAGCGTGATGCCCAAGTGCATGGCCGATCCCGATTTGACGGTGAGCCCCGTAGGCTAATTGAAGCACTTGAGTTGCTCGCCGATCGTGGATGGATTCGAGCATTGCCAATGCCCCCACCGGCCCCCGGT
>Ga0163150_10002264_pt1 | contig 30155 bp, 27 predicted proteins | sample OliLakLV19P2IB_FD_148628 | JGI IMG/M metagenome (GOLD analysis project Ga0163150, IMG submission 148628) | Freshwater microbial mat bacterial communities from Lake Vanda, McMurdo Dry Valleys, Antarctica - Oligotrophic Lake LV.19.P2.IB | ecosystem: Environmental > Aquatic > Freshwater > Lake >...
CAATTGTTGAGGAGGCATACCGTACCCTTTGCTGGTCGTCCGTTTTTTACGTTCTTTTCATAGACGCGCAAGTCGTGGCTCTCGAACCGAGCCTACCCAGTATCCCTGCGACTTGGCAAGCACATCGTCGCAGATCAGGAGTTATCGCGCCTGAAGGCGCTCCTACTTTCTTTCGATGGCTTAACCGCATGAAATCGGCAGAAACACAGCTATCGCCGCCGGTCGCCACTCAGGTAGCTTGTAACCCATGGATTATCTCTACTCGCTGTATGATGCGCTCGTCAGCATCCACGTCCCCAACGACAAAGCGCGGGCAGTGGTGGACGCGATGGAGCGGGACATGGGTACCACGATCGCCACTAAAACCGATCTGCAGCTGCTGCGGCAGGAGCTGCTATCCAGGCTGGCGTCCCGCGATGAGTTGGCGGCCCTCCGGACAGACTTCAGCGAACTGCGCCAGGACGTACGTACCCTGCGTCAGGACAATGCGCTGATCCGCAAGGAACTGGAGCTGCTGTCCAGCACCCTCACGGTCCGCCTCGGCTCGATGCTGATGCTGGGTCTTGGGCTGCTGTTTGCGGCCCTTAAGCTGACCTGAACCCGGTCAGATCGGGGATTTGTCGCGCCTTAAGGCGCTCCTACAGGCCCAGGGCGCCGGGGTTCATCAGGTTTAGAGGGTCTACGCTTTTCTTAAGATCGCGAAGCACGCGGGCGGCTTCCGTGTCTCTCCCCTGCATGTAGGGGTAGCTCTTGCCCACCTGCATGTGCACGGCACCCACTGAGGCGAAGATTTCGTTGATTTTCTGGCGCAGCTCGCGGACCAGCGCCCTCCCCTCCAGGTTCTCCGGGTACTCGGGAAGCATGTCCAGGTACTCCTTGGGCAGGAAGCGCTTGTGGAAATTCGTGCGGCTGTCCTCCCAGTAGAACACCGGCTCGTACAGGAAGGCGTGGGTGTTGATGGTCATGTACATCGTACCCTTGTCCACTTTCGCCTTGCGCATACGCCCCGCGTTGTCCGCGTAGAGCTTCTGCAGCTTCTGGTGGAACTCACCCGTCTTCGAAAACGGCATGATCCCGTGCTGGGGCACCCAGCGCTCGCCCTTCGGGCCCAGGATCGGATAGAGCGGTATGAACGGCATCGCGCGGATCACCGTCGGGATCGTGTTCGCCGTCTCGGTGCCGATGCCCGCCATGGCCGCACGGAGCAGCGCGAGCTTTTCCTTCACGTCGGCCTGGCACACGCCCTCGACCGTGTAGTGGGCGGAGTAGTTGTGGCCCGCCAGGAAGCGCTTGCCCGCTGCCGCCATCTTGAGCAACCGCCAGCCCGCTTCAACGGGATTGCGTGCTGTCTTCGCGACCGCCCAGGCCGCGCCGATGGCATCGCTCGCATCGGTGCTGCTCAACTGGCCCTGCTGCAGCTTGGGGTCGAGGCCGAAGTTGTCGGCAATGACGCCTTCCCGGGCCGCCGCCGCCATGCCCTGGGACATGGCCGCGAAATCGTCGAAACCGAAGGACGCTGCACCAAAGAACGGTACCGTCTTGATGAGGCGCAGCGTGATCCGCGCCTTCACCCCGAGGGCGCCCGCATCGCCGGTGAACAGGCCCGTCAGGTCCGGACCGTACCAGCGGAAGAAGGGCGCGCCGTTCACCGCTGCGCGGGAACCGGTCTTCAGGATTTCGCCGTTCGCCAGGACGATTTCAAAAGCCAGCACCGCATCGGCAGAAACTCCGTAGTTGCCCGAGCCCAGGCTCGCACTGTTCTGGGACATGGAGCCACCGACCGTGGCCTTGATGCCGGAGAAGGGACCCCAGAAGGTCGTCCGGAGGCCCCTGGCTTTCAGGGCCTGCCAAAGGTCATTCCAGGTGATGCCAGGCTCGACCGTGACGTACATGTCGCCCTCGTTGAGTTCGACCACGCGATTCAGGCGCGAGGTGTCGAGCAAAATGGAATTGGTGACCGTGGGCAGGTAGCCGTCCGTGTAGGACGCGCCACCACCCCGGGGGACCACGGCCACGCCCAGATTCGTCGCCGTGCGCACCACCTGCTGCAGCTCCTCGACAGTTCCTGGCTGGATTACGGCCAGCGGCAACTTCAGCTGGTTGTAGACGTCCATCGCGTAGAACTCGCGATCCACGTCGCTGGTGAGCACATGGACCGTGCCGACGATGCGGGTGAGGTCGGCCAGCAGGTTGCTGGCGGGCATGAGATTGGCTGACATGACGCGGGTTCCCTCGGGAAGTGTGCCGGGTGAGTATAGATCGGCCCCGGCGTGGCTGCTGGCCACAGCCGGTGGGTCACTGAGATCGACGACCCCCTCCTTGTCCACGCTGTGCAGCGGCGCGGCGGCCCGAATGGGAAGGCTCTGCCCGCCGAGCCGTGCTACCGTTATGTTCAGTCCATTGGCCTTATCGGAACCCTGCACATGCGGTCCACTGCACTCCTGCTTCTACTGGCTCTTTGCGCCGCGCCCGGCGCTGGCGCCGCTGAGGACACTGCCCCCCACACGGTGCTGATTACCGGCGCCAACCGGGGTATCGGTTACGAACTGGCGCGGCAATATGCCGAGCAGGGCTGGACGGTCATTGCGACGGCCCGCACGCCCCGGGATGCAGACGATCTGAAAAAACTGGCGGCAGAGCGCCCCAATGTCCGTATCGAGAAGCTCGATGTCACGAGCGACCGGAGCGTGAAGGCCCTCGCCGCACGGTACCAGGGCAAGCCCATCGATGTGCTGATCAACAACGCCGGCATCCTGGGGAACATCGATGCCCAGAAGTACGGCAGCTACGATTTCGACGCTTACGATGAAATCATGGACGTGAACTGGAAAGGCCCGATGCGCATGGTGGAAGCCTTCATGGACAACGTGGCAGCCAGCCGGCAGAAGAAGATCATGAACATCTCCAGCGCCGTCGGCTCCATAGAAATGACCTTCCCGGGCCAGGTCTTCTATCGCAGCAGCAAGGCCGGGCTGAACATGGCGATGCGCACCCTCTCGAAGGAAGTAAAGCGGGATCCCGACCCGGCGCGCAAGGCGCTCATCTTTGGCCTGATCAACCCGGGCATCGTCGATACGGGCTTCTCCAAGAAACTCCCGATTCCCATGATTACGGCCCAGGAGTCAGCGGAGAAGGTTATTGCCGTCATCGAGAGCTACACGCCGGACAAGTCCGGCGCGTTCTTCGATTACAAGGGCACCAAGATTCCCTGGTAGGAGCACCGGCGGTAGCGCCCCGTCGGTTGGCCCCAGCCGCAGGTAGTCGCCGCGCAGCCACGCGCCAACGGGAATCCCGTTACGGTAGTGCACCCGGTTCCGGAGCAGCGCCGGCACCTTGTCGCCGGGAGTGACGATGCCGGTCAGGTTCAGCGCATCGGCGGCGGACAGGATCACCTCCACAGCCTGGTTGCCGGCGTGGCGCACGCCGCGCAGGTAGTCAATCGCCTCGGGCAGGGCGAACTGCTCGCCGCCGAAGCTCGCCACGAAGCGGCCGCCACGAATCTTGCCCCGGGCCTCCAGACGCCGCCACGCCTGGGCCAGCTCCCGCCAGGGTGGCAGAAAGCGGGACTCCCGTTGCAGCACGGACCGGAAGACCACGCCGTAGCGCTCGAGGAGCACCAGTGCCACGTGCTCGACGGCAGCACGGCGCCGCTTCGCGCCATCACCGGCCCCGGGCAGCGGGGCCAGCTGGGGCATCACCAGGGACCAGCGACCGGGGAGATTCTCACTCCCCTGCCGGCGCCACTCCGGGGCGCGCCGCCGTGCCGCCGGCAGCAGCAGCGTGCGCAGGCCGGCGTAGCCGTCGCCGTTGACAAGCCCCGCGGCAATCAGTTCCCGCAGCCCCGCCTCGGCCGCGTTGCGCTCCAGGCCACCAAGGCGCAGCAGGTCCACGAAGAACACGGCGCCATGCTTCAGCAGGAGGTCGTGAACCTGCGCGGCTGCCGGCGAGCGCTTCTCCGTCGCTCCGGGCGCGGCAGTGGGCAGGAGCGACTGCCACACCTCCAGGTGCTGCCGCTCAAGGAACAGGATCGGCGTGGTCCGCATGGGGCCGAGTCGGTGGGGGCCGGGACCCTCGGCAGCCGGACGCAGCCAGAGAAACTCACCGCCGGCCAGCACCTGATCCAGCGCCGGGGGCGCAAAGTCCGGAGCCCGGGCGGGCAGCACATTGCCTTCCCAGGCAGCGGCCGGCATCGGGAACGCGATCAGACGACGGAGCGCGGCACTCAAGCCGCCTGCCCTGCCGACCGCCTCTTCGCCAACCTGATGCCAGCGAAAGAGAAAGCGCATGTAGGCCGCAGGGCTCACGGGCTCAACCCCGCGCCGCAGGGTTTTCAGCGTGTAGCGGTGAATGCGGGCCAGCAGCCTGCGGTCACACCACTCCTCGGCGGTCGAGGGCGTGGAGAAGCGGCCGCGCATCGCCTGCCCTTCCACCTCGAGAGCCACCAGGGCTATCTCCACAGCGGCCGGGGGCACCCCGAGGGGTGCTGCCAGCAGGGTGGACGTCACGGGGCCCAGCGTCTCCAGCCGGCTGCGGAGCAGGTCCCGCAGAGCCTGCTCCCGGGTCTCAGCGACGCTGCGCTGGCCCCCGTGGACCGCCGCTATGGGTGGCTCTGCGTTGAGGTTCGGGCAGACGAGCTGCAGCTGGGCGAGGCGCTCGGCACTGACCCACAGGGGGTGGCCACCCGGCACGGCCACGACCGTCGCCCGCCGGTCTGCGCGCAGAGTTGCCAGCAGGGCGGACCAGGGCAGACGGTCGGCGGGCTTAAGCTCCGGGACCGTCAGGAAGCCCGCCAGGGTCAGGCCATCGTGCAGCTCGTCCGGCGTCCGGGCTTCGGGCCAGGCCTCCAGGCACACCTGGCGAATGGCCTCGGGGTCGAGCCGCCCGATCGTGGCGGCCTCTTCCGGATCCAGCAGGTTCCTCGTCCGGATAGCCCGGGTGCGGCGTTCCTCCGCCGGCGCATCATCCAGAAAGGCAAAGGGCCGGGCGCTGATGATCTCCTGAGCCAAGGGTGACGGCGTCGTGAGTTCCCGGGTCAGAATCTCCACGTTTCCCAGGCTGACGTCCTTCAGCAGCGCTTCCAGTCCGTTCACATCCATGAGCTCGTGCAGGCAGTCGTGGAGCGCCTGCTGGACCAGGGGGTGATCCGGCACCTCCCGGTCACCGGCCAGGTTCTCCGCGCAGGCCACCTGATCGGGAAACACGAGGGCGAGCAGATCGTCCGAATCGCTGCGCTGGAACTGGGGCGGTACCTTGCGGCCATTGCGATAGCGCCGGATGGCCAGTGCCGTGGTCGCCACCCAGCGCCACCGGGTGGGAAACATCGGTGCCTGCAGGACTGCCTGGGTGAGCACCTCCCGGACGGTTTCAGCCCGCAGATAACTCTGGATCTCCTCCAGGGGAAAGCTGTGAGTGGGGCCCAGAGACAGGACGATGCTGTCCTCGAGAGCCGCTGCCTGCAGCTCAAAGTTGAACTGCCGGCAAAAGCGCTTGCGTAGCGCCAGACCCCAGGCCCGATTCAGCCGCGAACCCAGCGGTGAGTGGATGACGAGGTGCGTGTCCCCCACTTCATCGAAGAAACGCTCGAAGATCAGCGTGCGGCGGGTCGGGAGCACGCCCAGCGCCGCCCGCGCGCTGGCCAGGTAGGTGGTGAGCTGGTCGCTCGCCGAGGCCGGCAGTCCCAGCGTGGTCTCGAGCCAGCTGCGCACCGCGGCCTCCCCGTCGGCGAGCCGCAGATCCACCTCTTCCCGCAGGCGGGATACGGCCAGCGACAGCTCGTCGGTCCGGCTCGGCGACTCACCGAACCAGAAGGGTATGTTCGGCGGCTGGCCGTGGGCGTCTTCCACATACACGCGCCCCGTTTCCACCCTCCGTACCCGGTAGGAGGTGTTACCCAGCTGGAAGATGTCGCCAGGCAGACTCTCAAAGGCGAAGTCCTCGTTGAGAGAGCCGATAGGCAGGCTCTCCGGCAGGAGGACCACGTCATAGTCGAACTGGTCGGGGATGGTGCCGCCGTTCGTAATCGCCGTGAGCCGGGCGCCGGGCCGGGCCCGCAGCCGCTGGTTGACCGCATCGTAATGCACATGGGCGGCACGCCGTCCCCGCGCCGTGTTGTAGCCATCGGCCAACGTGTGGACCACGCCGTCGAACGCGGCGCGGCTGAGTTCCCGATAGGGCCAGGCCCGCCGGACGAGCGCGTAGAGGTCGTCGCAGGTCCACTCGCCCATCGCGACTTCCGCCACCAGCTGCTGGGCCAGCGCATCCAGTGAGGGCCCCTGCAGGTGGATTGCGTCCAGCTCCTCACGCCGAACAGCGTCCAGCAGGGCCGTGCACTCGACGAGGTCATCCCGGGACACGGGAAACAGGCGGCCCTTGGGCAGCCGGTCCACGCCGTGACCCGAGCGGCCGACGCGCTGCAGGAGTGTGGCAATGCTCTTCGGCGACGCGATCTGGCAGACGAGATCCACGTCGCCGATATCGATGCCAAGTTCGAGGGAAGCCGTGGCGACGAGGACCTGGAGTTTCCCAGCCTTGAGGCGCTCCTCCGCGTCCAGACGGTGATCCCGGGCGAGACTGCCGTGATGGGCCGTCACCGCGTCTTCACCCAGCCGGTCGGCGAGATGACGCGCTGCCCGCTCTGCAAGGCGGCGCGTGTTGACGAAGATCAGCGTGGTGCGATGTTCGCGCACGAGCTCGGCGAGCCGGTCATAGATCTCGGCCCACACCTCGTTGGCCATGACGGGCCCCAGCGACGACGCCGGCAGTTCCAGCGCCAGATCCCGGCGGCGGGTGAAGCCGGCATCCACGATCGTGCAAGCCCCGGTGGTGCCGGACGCCCGGTTGCCCACCAGGAACTCGGCCATGCGCTCCATGGGCTTCTGGGTCGCGGAGATGCCGATGCGCACGGGCTCCTGCCCGCAGAGTGCGGTAAGCCTCTCAAGGGACAGAGCCAGGTGGGCGCCGCGCTTGGTGTCTGCCACGGCGTGCAGCTCATCAACGATCACCGTGCGTACCGTCGAGAGCATCGCCCGCCCCGACGCGGAGGTGAGCAGGATGTAGAGCGACTCGGGCGTGGTCACCAGAATATGGGGCGGCGTGCGCCGCATGCGCGCCCGCTCGAGCTGGGGCGTGTCCCCGGTCCGCACTGCCGTGCGAATCTCGACCTGGTCGAAAATGTTCAGACGTTCCTGGATGCCGGCCAGCGGTTCCACCAGGTTCTTGCGGATGTCGTTGGATAGCGCCTTCAGCGGGGAGACATACAGGACGCGGGTTTCATCCGGCAGGCCGTGCCCGGCAAGGCCCTCCTTCAGCAGCGCATCGATGGCCGCCAGAAAGGCGGCAAGGGTCTTGCCGGAGCCCGTTGGGGCGGCCAGCAGCGTGTGCCGCCCGGCCAGGATGGCCGGCCAGGCCCCGGCCTGCACGGGCGTGGGGACGCCAAAGCGGTCACCGAACCAGCCGGCAATAGCGGGGTGAAAGTCGGGGAGCGGCATCCTCGGACTATAGCGCCGATGGGCGAGCGCCTTGTAGGAGCGCCTTCAGGCGCGATCCCGGCGTTTCGCGCCTAAAGGCGCTCCTACAAGGCGGTCCTACCGGGAGTACGTGGCCATCAATTCAGCCGTGCCGAGACTGTTCGCCAGAACGTTGTAGCCCACGAAAGCGGCCGTGGCAGCGGGCGGCAGGTCGAGCTTGTCGACCTTCAGCGCGTGGAGCCGGAAGTAGTAGCGGTGGGCCTTGTCCCCGAGCGGCGGGCAGGGCCCGCCATAGCCGGCGGTGCCGAAGTCGGTGTTGCCCTGCATCACGCCGGCGGGCAGCAGGGTCGCGGCAGGATCCCCCGCCCGGGCCGGCAGGGACAGTACGTTGGCGGGAATGTTCCAGACGACCCAGTGCCACCAGCCGCTGCCCGTGGGCGCATCGGGGTCGTACATCAGCAGCGCAAAACTCTTCGTGCCCGCCGGCGGGTTCCGCCAACTCAGGGCCGGAGACTGGTTGCCGCCGGTGCAGCCGAAGCCGTTGTAGACCTGCTTGAGGGCGATGGCCTGTCCCGGTACCAGGTCGGGGCTGACGAGCTGAAAGGCAGCGTCTTCAGCGTGGGCAGTACCGAGAAGGAGGAGCAGAGTGGCGAACGCAGGACGCATGAGGTGTTTCTCCTGTAGGAGCGGCTTCCGCCGCGACCGGCACCCTGTATAGCAGACTGGGGTTCGCGCCTAAAGGCGCTCCTACGGCAGGTGCAACTCCGGGTGGTCCCGAAAGTACGCCAGCACCTCCGGATTCGTCAGCGCGTCCGCATTCCCCGGCAGCTCTCCGTGCACGACGGCCCGGACTGCCAGCTCGGTCAGCTTGCCGCTCCGGGTGCGGGGCAGCTCGGGCACCTGCAGGACCTTCGCCGGCACATGGCGCGGCGACAGCGCGTGGCGCACGGTGCTGCGGATCTTCTTCGTCAGGTCCGGATCCAGTTGCTGCCCGGCTGCCAGCACGACAAACAGCACGATCCGCTCGTCCCCTGCCCACCGCTGCCCGATGGCCAGGCTCTCCAGCACCTCGGGCACGGTCTCTACGGCGCGATACAACTCCGCCGTCCCGAGGCGCACACCGCCGGGATTCAGCACCGCGTCCGAGCGGCCGTGAATGATCAGACCACCCGACGGCGTGTGCTCGGCGTAATCGCCGTGAGCCCAGACGCCGGGGAAGCGGGCAAAGTACGCCCGCCGGTACTTCTCGCCGCTGGTATCGCCCCAGAACCCGACGGGCTGGGACGGGAAGGGGCGGGTGCAGACGAGCTCGCCCCGACCCTGCAGCAGCGGCTTCCCGGCCGGGTCGAAGATCTCCACCGCCAGACCCAGTGCGATGCACTGCAGTTCCCCGCGACGCACAGGCAACAGGGGATTGCCCAGCGCAAAGCACCCGCAGATGTCTGTGCCGCCGGAGATCGAGGCCAGCTGCACGTCCGTCTTCACGCTGTCGTACACGGCGTCGAAGGTCGACGGGGCCAAGGGTGACCCGGTGGACAAGATCGTGCGCAGGGTCGTCAGGCGGCAGGTGTCCCGGGGTCGCGTGGCACTCTTCGCCAGCCCCGCCAGGTACCGGGCACTCGTGCCGAAGACCGTGATCCCCTCCTCGTCCACCAGGCGCCACAACGCGCCGGAGTCCGGGTGGGTCGGCGAGCCGTCGTAGAGCACCAGCGTGACGCCGCTCGCGAGGCCACTGACCAGCCAGTTCCACATCATCCAGCCGCAGGTCGTGAAGTAGAACAGCCGGTCAGCCCGGTGCAGGTCGGAGTGCAGGACGTGCTCCTTCAGGTGCTGCAGCAGCGTGCCGCCGGCACCGTGCAGGATGCCCTTCGGCGGACCGGTAGTGCCTGATGAGTAGAGAATATAGACAGGGTGCGCGAAGGGCGTAGCGACGAACTCCAGGGGTGCGGACTCGGCGGTCAGTGCCTGCCAGTGGATGCAGTCGGGGATCTCGCCAACGCCCACCACGGCGGACAGTCCTGGCAGGCGCCGGACGATCTCCCGCACCGTGTCTCGCGTATCGATCCACTGGCCCGCGTACCAGTACCCCGCCGTGGCGATGAGCACCATCGGCGCGATCGGTGCGAAGCGGTCGCCCACACTGGCCGCCCCGAAATCCGGTGAACAGGACGACCAGATCGCACCCAGGCTGGTGGTCGCCAGCATGCCGATCACAGCCTCGGCGCCATTGGGCAGGAACGCGGCCACCCGGTCCCCGGGTCCGACGCCGTGCCGGCGCAGTCCGGCGGCGGCCCGACTCACCTGTTCGTGCAGGTCCCGGTAACTGAGCTCGCCCCGCTGCCCCGTTTCGTCCCGCCAGATCAGCGCCGGGTGGTCATCACGAAAGCGCAGCAGGTTCTCGGCAAAGTTGAGCGTGGCGCCAGGAAACCAGCGGGCTCCGAGCATCTGATCGCCATCTTCCAGAACGGCATCGGGAGCGCGGCGCCAGCGCAGATCACAGAAGGTGGCGAGGCTGCCCCAGAACGCCTCGGGGCAGGCGACGGACCAGCGGTGGAGGCTCTCGTAGTCAGGGAAAGTCAGGGATAGGCGGGTCTCTACCCAGCGGGCGAAGCGGCTGAGGTGGGATCGAGCCACGCGCGCCGGATCGGGCTGCCAGAGCATCGCGCCGGTCGGCGGGATCGCGGGGATCGCGGGGATCGCGCCTAAAGGCGCTCCTACGGGGGGTGGGTTAGCCACCGATGTAGTACATCTCCACCTTTTCGGTGGCAGGCTTCAGCGCCCGCAATTCGCTGTACCGGTCTTCCCGGTTGGTCCAGACCCCGGTGATCACTGCCCGCAACTGGTCATCGCTCACGCCGGCCCGCATTGGACCCTTGAGATCCACGCCCCGGGAGGCAAACAGGCAGGTGTAGAGCTGGCCGTCGGAGGACAGGCGGCCCCGGGTGCAGGAACCACAGAAGGGCTCCGACACCGACGAGATGAAGCCAACTTCACCACGGCCATCGTCGAAGCGGTAGCGCTCGGCGACTTCGCCATGGTAATTCGCTTCTACCGCGGTTAGCGGCCAGTGGGCGCCAAGCATCGCGAGCAGCTCCTTCGAAGGCACGGTATCGCTGGCCTGCCAGTGATTGATGGTCCCGACGTCCATGTACTCGATGAAGCGCACGATCACGCCCGTGCCCCGGAAGTGCTGGACCAGATCCACCACGGTGTGCTCGTTCACGCCGCGCTTGACCACGGCGTTGACCTTGATCGGCGCGAGCCCGGCAGTGACGGCTTCCTGAATGCCCTCGAGAACCTGGGCCTTGCTGCCCCGGCCCCCGCTCATCTGGAGGAACACGGCGTCGTCAAGGGAGTCCAGGCTGACGGTGACCCGGGAGAGGCCCGCCGCCTTCAGGGCAGCGGCGTGCTGGGCCAGCAGGATGCCGTTGGTGGTGAGCGCAATGTCGTCGATGCCCGGCACGCGGGAGAGATCGCCCACCAGCTCGGCAATGTTCGGCCGGAGCAACGGTTCGCCACCGGTGATGCGCAGCTTGCAGACGCCCAGCCCGGCAAAGATGTGCGCAAGCCGCAGGATCTCCTCGAAGGAGAGCCGCTCGCTGCTTTTCAGGAACTGGAAGTCCGGGTGGTATTTGTCCTCGGGCATGCAGTAGGGACAACGGAAATTGCAGCGGTCCATGACGGAAATCCGCAGGTCCCGCAGCGGCCGTTGCAGGCGGTCCGCCATGGCGGGCAACGCGTCCTTCCGGTAGAGCGGGAGCACTTTTTCAGGCATGGGCCGATGGTAGCAGACGGTCCGGCGTGGGCATTGATATCGCTCATCCCGATATACTCGGGGCGATGACGGCAGCGATGCAGGCGGTGGAGATTTCCCGGGCTGGACCGCCGGAAGTCCTGCGCGTCTGCACTCGCCCGGTGCCGGTCCCAAAGGACGGGGAGGTCCTGATCCGCGTTGCAGCAGCCGGCGTAAACCGGCCGGATTGCCTGCAACGGGCGGGGGGCTATCCCCCACCCCCCGGCGTCTCCGATCTGCCGGGTCTTGAGATCGCGGGAACCGTAGTCGCAGCCGCCCCGGGTGTGACAGCACCAGCGGTGGGCGACCGGGTCTGCGCGCTCGTGGCGGGCGGTGGCTATGCCGAGTACTGCGTGGCGCCGGCCGTCCAGTGCCTGCCTGTTCCGGAAGCACTCAGCACCCTGGAGGCCGCCGCGATCCCCGAGACCTTCTTTACGGTCTGGACCAACGTTTTCGAGCGCGGACACCTGCAGTCCGGGGAAACACTGCTCGTGCATGGCGGCGCCAGCGGCATTGGCACCACGGCGATCCAGCTGGGCGTGGCCTTCGGCGCCCGCGTCTACGCCACGGCCGGCAGCGACGAGAAGTGTGCACTGTGCGTCGAGCTCGGCGCTGACCGCGCCGTGAATTACCGGACGGCGAAGTTTCTCGACGTCATTCTTCAGGCGACGAACAAGCGCGGCGTGGACGTCATCCTCGACATGGTTGGCGGCCCTTATCTGGCTGACAATATTCGCCTGCTTCGGGAAGAAGGGCGGCTGGTCTGTATCGCAGCGCTGGGCGGCCCGCTGGCCGAGATCAACCTGGGCCAGGTGTTCGTCAAGCGCCTGACCCTGACCGGCTCCACCCTGCGCAACCGCCCCAGCGAGGAGAAGGGGCGAATTGCCCGGGCCTTGGAGGCAGCCGTGTGGCCGCTCCTCGAGCAACGGGTCATCGTCCCCGTGATCCACCACGTGCTCCCCCTCCAGTCAGCGGTGGAGGCGCACCGCATCCTGGAGGCCAACGCGGCGATGGGCAAGATCGTCCTGCAGATGACGGCAGACCCGTGAGTGAGAAGGCCCTCCTGCAGCGCTTCGACGCCTGGCGCCAGACGGGCAGGCCGCTGGTCCTCGCCACCGTCGTCAGTACCGCTGGCTCCACCTACACGAAACCGGGGCAGCGGATGCTGATCACCGAGTGGGGTGACTACCAGGGGCTGATCAGCGGTGGCTGCCTGGAAGGCGACCTGGCGCTCCATGCCGGGCAGGTGATCACCTCCGGTGAGCCGCGCATCGTCACCTATGACCTGCGGGCCGGGGACGACGCTGTGTTCGGGCTGGGTATCGGTTGCGACGGGCTGTTGCGGGTCCTCCTGCAGCGCCTGCTTCCTGCGGACGGTTTCGAGCCCTTTGCGCGCATCGTCGAGATCCTCCGGGGGGACGCTCCGGCCCGGTGTGCCGTCGTCCTCGCGGATCACGGCGATCTCCGCGTCGGTACGACGCTGCTCAGCGCAAAGCCAGGCGACGGTTGGCCCGACCTGGCCACTGCCGAGGTACTGAACACGATGCTCAAGCCCCTGCCCCGCCTGCTGGTGCTGGGCGCCGGACCGGACGCCCTGCCCATCGTGACCCAGGCCGATGCGCTGGGCTGGCGCGTGACCCTGGTGGATCACCGGCCGGCCCATCTGGAGCGACCCGGGTTTCACGCCGCTGAGTCGCGGGTGTGTGTACCGGCGGAAGAACTGGCGACAGCGATTGCACTGCCCGTCTACGCCGCGGCCCTGGTCATGAGCCATCACCTGGCCACGGATCGCAGTTATCTGGCGGCGCTGGCGGGGAGCGCCGTTCCTTATATAGGACTGCTTGGACCTGCCGGTCGTCGGGACCGCTTACTCCGGGCACTGGGCGGTGCCGCCGGCTTGCTGGAAGGCCGGCTCCACGGGCCTGCGGGGCTCGACATCGGCGCAGACTCCCCGGAGTCCATCGCCCTGTCGATTCTGGCCCAGGTTCATGCCATGACGGGCAGGCGCCAGTGACCGACGCTCCACGCCGCCGGATCGACGTGAGCGAAGCGGCGGCCTTGATCGACGCCCGGCTGCGCGGCTGGGGAACCGTGCGCGTACCCATCGACGCGGCCCAGGGCGAGGTGCTGCGGCAAACGGTTACCGCGGAGCGGGACCAACCACCTTTTGATCGCGTCACCATGGATGGCATCGCGATTCGCCACAGCGGGTTCGCTGCGGGCGGGCGAACGTTCCAGGTGGTGGGCACTCAGGGTGCCGGCAGCCCACCGGTGCCCCTGCAGGATGAGCGCAATTGCGTCGCCATCATGACCGGTGCCGCGTTGCCGTCTGGCGCCGATACGGTCGTGCCGGTGGAACGTATCAACCGGGAAGGCCAGACGGCCAGCATCGCAGCGGGCTATGTGCCCGCGGCCGGCCAGTTCGTTCACAGGCGGGCGTCGGACCACCCTCTGGGCGCGACGCTGCTGTCGCCCGGCACGCTACTGGGCCCGCCGGAGATGGCCGTCCTCACGGTCGGGGGCTCGGGATTCGTGGCAGTAGCGCGAAGGCCTGCCATAGCCGTCATCTCGACGGGTGATGAACTGGTGGACGTCGGAGCAGCGCTCGGGCCCGCCCAGATTCGCTCGTCCAACGACCGGGCCATCGCGGCAGCGCTCGCCAACCGTGGTTTCCTCGCTTGTGATCGGCTGCACCTGCCCGACGACCCCGCCGTCCTCGAGCGGGAATTGCGCCAGCTGCTCGCGGCGCAGGACGTGCTGATCCTCACGGGCGGCGTGTCCATGGGCGAGTTCGACTACGTGCCCCGGGTACTTCAGGACCTGGGCATGGAACTGGTTTTTCACAAGGTGTTGCAGCGTCCCGGCATGCCACTCTGGTTCGGGATCTCGCCCGCCGGCAAGCCGGTCTTTGCGCTGCCCGGCAATCCCGTCTCGAGCCTGGTGTGCTTGGTGCGGTATGTCGCTCCGGCGCTCACCGCAGCGCTGGGAGCAACGGCACGGCCGGAACCGGTGGTGCGGCTTGCCCAAGCCGTGCGCTTCGAGCCGGATCTGACGTATTTCCTGCCGGTGACGCTGGCCTACACCCCGGACGGCCAGTGTGTCGCAAGCCCGAAGCCGACGAACACGTCAGGCGATTTCATTGCTCTCGGCGGGACCGACGGCTTTATTGAGCTACCGCGGGGCACGTCGGACTTCGCGCCGGGGTTCACGGCCCGCTTCTACGCCTGGTAGGAGCGGCTTCAGCCGCGATCGCCACAGCGGGCCGCACCGTCCACTTTCACAGGCCCCGACAGCAGACCATTCCACCAGGCGTTCGCGCTCCCCCACCAGAAGCTTTAGCGCCTCGGCGTCGATGCGTTCAAGTTCGCTATTGATGAAGGGACTCTAGCACCAGCGTCTTGCGGGTGGTCAAGAGGCATTTCGGGCACAGGCAGCCGGGACATAAGCGCTGGGCAGGGAATCGCGGCTGAAGCCGCTCCTACAAGCCGCTGCTACAAGCCGCTGCTACAAGCCGCTGCTACAAGCCGCTGCTACAAGCCGCTGCTACAAGCCGCTCCTACGAGCAACGCATCGTCAGGTGCCCAGAACCCGTCGGGCGGGCACGTACTCGTGCCCCAGCGCGGCGGCGACCGCCGCGTAAGTGACCTTGCCCCGGTGAACGTTCAGGCCGTCGAGCAGGCCGGCGTCATCCAGCAGCGCCTGCCGGTAGCCCTTGTCAGCCAGCGCGAGCACGTAGGGCAACGTCGCGTTGTTCAGCGCGAAGGTCGAGGTTCGCGCGACCGCACCGGGCATGTTGGCCACGCAGTAGTGCACCACGCCCTCCTCCACGTAGGTGGGCTTCGAGTGGGTAGTGGCCCGCGCCGTCTCAAAGCAGCCACCCTGATCGATAGCCACGTCGACGACGACGGACCGGTCCCGCATGGCCCGCACCATCTCGCGGCTCACCAGGCGCGGTGCGGCCGCGCCCGGCACCAGAACCGCACCAATCACCAGGTCCGCCTCGGCCACGTAGTGCTCAATCGCTTCAACGGTGGAATAAATAGTGTTGAGACGGCCACCGAACTGGAAATCCAGTTCCTTCAGCCGGGGCAGGGAGCGATCAATGACGGTCACCTGTGCCTCCATGCCCATGGCCACGCGGATGGCATTGGTGCCCACCACGCCGCCACCCAGCACCACGACGTTGGCCGCCTTCACCCCGGGCACGCCGCCGAGCAGGATGCCGGCACCGCCGGCCTCGCGCTCCAGGCAATGAGCGCCGGCCTGCACGGCCATCCGTCCCGCCACTTCGCTCATTGGCGACAGCAGCGGCAGGCTGTGGTTGGGGCCAGTGACCGTCTCATAACCAATGGCGACGACGCCAGACCTGATCAGGCTTTCGGTCTGCTTCGGATCGGGCGCCAGGTGCAGGTAGGTGAACAGCACCTGACCGTCGCGCAGCAGGGCGAACTCGCCCGTCTGGAGCTCCTTCACCTTGACGATCATCTCTGCGCGGCCGTACACCTCGCTGGCCGAACCCATAATCGTGGCACCCGACCGCTCGTAGTCAAGGTCGCGGACGCCGATGCCGGCCCCCGCCTTGCTCTGGACCAGCACCTGGTGACCGTGAAACACGAGTTCCCGGACACTGGTGGGCGTCAGGCCCACCCGGTGCTCGTCCTGTTTGATTTCGGTAGGGACACCAATCAGCATGTAAGTCTCCTAAGGGAGGGAAGCCGGGAGCCTCAGGCGACAGCCTTTAGCGCCTTGCCAATAGTCGTAACAATCTGATCTATCTGCGTGGGTTCGATGATCAAGGGGGGCGTGAGCGCAATGATGTCCCCCGTCGTCCGCACCAGGACGCCGTCGGCAAAGCAGTGCCGGAAAACCTCCAGCGCCCGCAGCGTCGGCTGATCCTTGCGGGGCGCAAGCTCCACCGCACCCATCAGGCCGATATTGCGTATGTCGACAACGTGGGGCGCACCCTTGAGACTGTGCAGCGCATCGGCGAAGACCGGGGCGAGCGACGCGGCCCGCTCGAACAGACCCTCGTCCCGGTAGACTGCCAGGGCCGCGAGCCCCGCAGCGCAGGCCAGCGGATGGCCGGAGTAGGTGTAGCCGTGGAAAAACTCGACGGCCTGCTCCGGAAATCCGGAGGCGCTCACACACGCCGCGTAGATGCGCCGATCCACCAGCACCGCACCCATCGGCACCGCGCCACTGGTGATGCCCTTGGCCACCGTCATGATATCGGGCTGCACCGTGAAGGTCTGGGACGCGAAGGCTGAGCCGGTGCGGCCGAAGCCCGTAATGACTTCATCGAAGATCAGCAGAAGGCCGTGCTTGTCGCAGATGGCGCGAATCCGGTCCAGGTAGCCTTTGGGTGGCACCAGCACCCCGGCGGAGCCGGACACCGGCTCGATGATCACGCCCGCTATCGTGCTCGGGTCGTGCAGCGCAATGAGCCGCTCCAGTGCCTCGGCGAGCTCGACACCGTGGTCGGGCTGACCGCGGGAGTAGGCATTTCGCGCCAGGTCGTGGGTGTGCGGCAGGTGATCGACGCCGGGCAGCATGGCGCTCGCAAAGGCTTTGCGATTAGCCACCATGCCGCCCACCGAAATGCCACCGAAACCCACGCCGTGATAGCCCCGCTCCCGGCCAATAAAGCGGAAGCGCTGACCCTCGCCCCGCACCCGGTGATAAGCCAGCGCAATCTTCAGCGCCGTATCCACCGCCTCGGACCCGGAATTGACGAAGAAAGCGTGATCCAGGTTCCCGGGGACCAGCCTGACCAGCTCGGAGGCCAGTTCGAAGGCCCCCGCGTGGCCCATATTGAAGGCGGTAGCGTAGTCCAGCTTGCCGACCTGCGCGCGCACCGCCGCGACGATCCGCGGGTGACAGTGGCCGGCATTGACGCACCAGAGGCCGGCAATACCGTCCAGAATTTTCTGGCCGTCCCGCGTGGTGTAGTACATCCCTGCCGCGGACTCGAGCAACAGGGGGTGCTGCTTGAAGTACCGGTTGGGCGTAAAGGGCATCCAGTAGGACTGCAGGTCGGGCTCCATGCGATCCACCCTACCGCCTTTCCCCGGAGCACACAATTCGGCCGGACGGGGCTATGCTTGAACGATGAAGCGCATACCTGCCATCAAGACCGTAATGACCCCTTTTCCCTACTCCGTGGACGTGGGCGCGTCGGTGGCCGATGCCCAGGCCTTCATGCGGGAGCACCGCATCCGCCACCTGCCCGTGACCCACGCCGGCGAACTCGTGGGCAGCGTCTCCGACCGGGACATCAGGCTGATCCTCGGGCCCGACTTCGCGAACCCGGACGAGCACGAGACCCGGGTGGCCCATGCCATGATGAAGGATGCCCACATCGTGGACCTGGACGCTCGTCTCGACGAGGTCCTGGCATACATGGCTGAACACCACCTGGGTTCTGTGCTCGTGACACGCCACGGCAAGCTGGCCGGGATCTTCACGGCCACCGACGCCTGCCGGCATTTTGCCGAGTTCCTGCGGGAGCAGGTGCGGCGTGCTGGCGGGGGCGACGACGCGGCCTGACGGGTATCATGTCCCCATGGACACACCCCGCGATTTCCTCCCGCTCTCCATCGCCGTGCTCACGGTCTCCGACACCCGCACGGTGGAGACGGACAAGTCGGGCGCGCTGCTGATCGGCCGCCTGGAAGACGCGGGCCACCTACTCGCTGACCGGGCCCTCGAGCCCGACGACCTGTACCGCATTCGCGCCACCGTCTCTGCCTGGATTGCCGACCCCACGATCCAGGTGATCCTCACCACCGGTGGCACCGGGGTCACCGGCCGGGACGGCACACCGGAGGCGATCCTGCCGCTGCTGGACAAAGTGATTGAGGGTTTTGGTGAGATGTTCCGCCAGCTGTCCTGGGAAGACATCGGCACCTCCACCCTGCAGTCCCGCTGCCTGGCCGGCGTGGCCAACGGCACCTACCTCTTTTGCCTGCCCGGCTCCAGCAACGCCTGCGCGACGGGCTGGGACCGGCTCATCGGGTCGCAACTCGATCACCGCACCCGCCCGTGCAACCTCGTCGAACTTATTCCGCGGCTCAATGAAGTCTGAAGCGGGGAAGTCTGAAGCGGGGAAGTCTGAAGCGGGGAAGTCTGAAGCGGGGAAGTCTGAATCCGGTAAGTTTGAGGCGCGAGGTGTGAGATTCCCGTGACTGCTCTCCAGATACACCAGATTCCGTGTCTTCAGGACAACTACGGTTACCTGATCCACGATGCGGAGGTGGGTCTGACGGCGAGCGTCGACACGCCGGACGCCGCGGCCATCGAGCGGGCACTGGCAGATCGCGGCTGGCAGCTCGACTACATCCTGAACACCCATCATCACGCCGATCACGCGGGCGGCAACCTGGCCCTCAAGGCGAAGACGGGCTGCGTGATTGTCGGCTCCCGGTCGGACGCGGGGCGCATTCCGGGCATCGACATCCTGGTGGGCGAAGGCGACTACTTTGCACTGGGCACCCATCGCGCCCGGATCTTTGCGACGTCGGGCCATACGCTCGGCCACATCTGCTATGTGTTCGATGACGACCGGGCGGCCTTCGTCGGTGACACACTGTTCTCCATGGGCTGCGGGCGGTTGTTCGAGGGCACGCCGGCGCAGATGTGGACTTCTCTGCAGAAACTCCTGGACCTGCCCGACGACATGCGGGTCTACTGCGCTCATGAATACACCGCGAGCAACGGGCGCTTCGCGGTGACGATGGAGCCGGGGAACACCGCGCTGGCGGCGCGGGTGGCGGACGTCGCGGCCCTGAGGGCGGCGAGCAGGCCCACCGTCCCGAGCACCATCGGACTCGAGAGGGCCACCAACCCCTTCCTGCGGCCCGCGAGCCCGGAACTTCGCCAGACGCTGGGTATGAACACCGCATCGGACGCCGACGTGTTTGGCGAAACCAGGCGGCGAAAGGACAGGTTCTAGATGCTCGAGGAAGTCGCCGTTCAGTGTCCCCATTGCGGGGAAACCATTACCCTGGCCCTCGACCTGTCCGAGGGCGATCAGTCCTATGTGGAGGATTGCTCCGTGTGCTGCGCGCCGATCCTCGTCAACTACTCTGTCGACGAAGACGGCGGCCTCACCGACATCTCCGTCGATAGGGAATAAGAGGCACCGGGTTTGGCATCTGGCAATTTAGCTCGCTGACGCAGCAATCCGGCCCTAGGGCCGGATTGCTGCGTCAGCGAGCTAAATTGCCAGATGCCAAACCCGGTGCCTCTGCGACCCCTCTGCGACCTAGGTGAACACCGCCTGATGATCCCGGATGAACTGCTCCAGCGACGTCGGTGCCTTGCCAGTGATCTTCTGCACGGTGGCCGTGATGTGCAGGTCCTGCCCGTCGGCGATTTCCTGGAAAAGCTCGCAGACCGCGTTCAGGTGCCACTCGTTCGTGAGGAATCGGGCGAGCGTCTGGCGGTAGGCCGGCATCGGCACGTGGACATACTCGATCTTGCGCCCGAGCACCCTGGTGAAGCATTCGGCGGCGTCGGCGAAACCCAGCTCCTCGGGGCCCGTCAGCTCGTAGGCCTGGCCCTCATGGCCCGGCGTGGTCATGACGACGGCGACGCAGGCGCCGATGTCCCGGGTATCGATCATCACGGTCTTGCCCTGGGCCATGGGCAGGAAGAACTTGCCCTGCTCCTTGATGGTGCCGCCGCTGCCGAGGAGGTTCTGCATGAAGAAGTTGGGCTTGATCATCGTCCAGGCGAGTCCGGACTGCTTCAGGTACTGCTCCGACGCGTAGTGGATCTTCGGGATGGGGGCCTTGGCGTCGGGAACGGCCTCCATGGAGGACATCTTGATCACGTGCTTCACGCCCCTGGCCTTGGCCACGTCGACAAACTGCTTTTCCAGATCCAGCTGCTTCTCGCCATTGGGCATGGTCATCAGCGCCTTCTCGACACCGGTCAGGGCCTTCTCCAGTAGGGCCCGATCGGTGACATCGCCGATCACGAGCTCGACGCCGGCGGCCTGCAGTGCGGCCGCCTTCTCGGCGTTGCGGACGATGGCGCGGAACTTGATGCCCTGCTTCAGCAGGGCCTGGGCAGACGCGCCGCCGGTCTTGCCGGTTACGCCAGTGAGCAGCAGCATGGTTGTTCTCCGATGGATTCCTGAGCAGCGGGTAGTCTACCGGATAGCGAATTCCTCGTAGGAGTGCCTTCAGGCGCGACCCCCCTCCCGGGAGAATCCAGTCCGCGAGTCTCTCCCGGGAGGGGGGTCGCGACTGAAGGCGCTCCTACGGGGACCGGTTGTCCCTCCGGTCCGCCTCAAACAGTCTCTCCAGCTGCTCTGCGGACGCCTTGGCAGTGGCCTGGAACTTGGCCTCGTCGCCCCGAATCTCGAACTGGCCCTGCAGTGTGGCTTCGTCGTGGGCGCGAAACATGGCGACGCTGCGCCGGGCGGCGGCCGGTTCATCGCCCAGCCACTCCAGCACCTGTTCGGCCATGTCCAGGCTCGACAGGTAGGTCTCCCGGACGACGTAGGGCACGCCCAGCTCCATCAACCGGAACGCGTGTTGCCGGTTCCGCACCCGGGCGAAGACCTTCAGATCGGGATACTGGTGCCGGGCAAACTCCGCGATCTTCACCGCTGCGTCCTGATCGTCGACAGCGATGACCAGCACCTCGGCCTTGTCGAGTTGCGCAGCGCGGAGCATTTCCGGACGGGCAGCGTCGCCGTAAAAAATCCGGTTGCCGAAGCGCCGGACGAAGTCCACCTGGCTTTGACTGATCTCCAGCGCAGTAAAGGGAATGCCCCGGGCGCGCAGAATTCGCGCCACGATCTGGCCAAAGCGGCCGAAGCCCGCGATCACAACGCGATGGTCGTCGGGGACGACCTCATCGTAGCGGGGCCCCTCAAACCGGGAGAACCAGCGGCTGAACCACCGGTCATCGGCAATGAGCAGCAGCGGACTCAGCAACATGGAAAGCGTCACGGCAAGCACCAGCAGCTCGGCAAGGTCGCGGCTGACCAGCCCCGCGCTGACCGCGATGGGGAACAGCACGAAGGCAAACTCACCTCCCGCCAGCATAACCAGAGCGAGCGACTTCGCCTGGGCACGCAGGGGCCCCGTTGCAAAACGCCCGAGGCCATAGAGCACCAGCCCTTTGGCCACCATCAGCCCGACCGTGATGCCCAGCACTTGCAGCGGGGCCTCGCCCACCAGGCCCAGATTCACTGCCATGCCAACGGCAATGAAAAACAGGCCAAGCAATAGTCCCTTGAACGGCTCGAGATCAGCTTCCAGCTCGTGACGGTACTCACTGTCGGCCAGCAGGACCCCAGCAATGAAGGCACCCAGCGCCATGGAGAGTCCAGCGGCATTGACCAGCAATGCCGTCGCAATCACCACCAGCAGCGCTGCCGCGGTGAACACATCCGGTATCCGGGTCTCGGCAACCACGCGCAGGAGGGGCCGCAGCGCGTAGCGTCCTGCGACCACAATCAGCACGATAGCGCTGAGCGCCAGCAGGGGCTTGAGCCCCGCCTGCTCCGCGTCGCGTGCCGCTGCCACGCCCAGTAACGGCAGCACGGCCAGGGCAGGCAGGACCGCGAGATCCTGAAAGAGCAGGATGCCAAAAGCCCCACGACCGTACTGGGACGCGAGCGCCTTTCGCTCAGCGAGCAGCTGCAGCACCATGGGCGTGGAGGAGAGACTCAAGCCAAATCCCGCGATCACCGCCGCGGGCACAGGCAACCCGAGCAGGAGCCCGAGACCGGTCAGCACGACCGTAGTGGCCAGGACCTGGGCGGCCCCCAGACCAAACACCACCCGGCGCAGCGCGAGCAGCCGGCTGGGCTGTAGTTCGAGACCGATGAGGAAGAGCAGCAGCACCACGCCGAACTCGGCAAAGTGCAGGATGCTGTCCACGTCGGCGACGAGCTTCAGCCCGAAGGGACCGATGAGCATGCCGCTGGCCAGGTAGGCCAGTACGGCACTCAGGCGGAAGCGCTGGAACAGCGGCACGGCAATCACCGTCGCCGCCAGGAACAGCGCGACCTGGGTCAGGAGGCTGGTCATCGGCAAGGCACGGCGGCGACTAGGGCGCCGTAAAGCCCATCGCCTTGTGGCTGCCATCGCAGTAAGGCTTGGTTTTCGAGGCGCCACAGCGGCAGAAGTAGGTCTCCTCCACACGGTTGAGCGTGCGGCCGGTGCCACTCACGATCTCCAGCGGGCCTTTGGCCTGCAGCGGGCCGTTGGGAATAGGCGTCACGGCCAGAGGCCCGTTGCGCATGGCCAGCGCCGCCGATTCCTTGGTGGGGGTTTCCCCGGTAGCCACAAATCCTGCAGTCGCGTGGCTGCCGTCGCAGTAAGGCTTGCTGCCAGACGCGCCACAGCGGCAAAGCGTGGCCCGGAAGCCGGCGGGCTGGCCCGCAATCTGCAGGGGAGCGCGGAAGGCCAGGGGCCCGTTCTCCAGGACCCGGACGGTGTTGACGAGGGGACCCGTCTCTCCGGCCCCGCCGTCGAGGCGGTCATACTGGATGGCCCCCGAGGGGCACGTGTGGCCAAGTTCGGCGATTTCCTCCGGCGTGGCCCGGTCCGGGTGCAGCCATTCGCCCTGGACGTCGGGGACGAAGACATCGGGACGATCCAGCACGCAATGGCGCGAATGGATGCATTTCCCGGCTTCGAAACGGATAACGGACCGCTTGCCGCGGGCCTCTTCGACCTTGGGGGGCATGAGGTTTCTCCTTCCTTCCCACTCTAGCGCTTCCTATCGCCCCGGGATTGCCTATAATTCCGGCCCGCTACCCTATGACCTGACACCAACAACGCGCCCGTAGCTCAGCTGGATAGAGCACCTGGCTACGAACCAGGGGGTCGGCGGTTCGAATCCGTCCGGGCGCGCCAATTTTCGTGGGTCCATACCGGACACATGGTTTACAGTTTATTTCGTAGCCAAATCGTAGCCAGGCACGTTCGACGTTGCGGTCGACGTGGCTGCGCCAGACATGCGCTGCGTTTGGACCGCCAGGTGTTCGGTCTTACGGAACGGCGTCAATTACCAGATCAGCGTGTTCCCGCATCCCGTCCTTGATACCGTGCCCGAGGGTGATCAGAAACAGCTGAGCGCCCTCCCGGCGGGCGAATTTCATTGCGGGAACAAAGTCACTGTCGGCCGTGACCAGGACGATCACCTGAACCTGCTTCTTCAAGGTCAGGCTGGCGATGTCCAGGCCGATCCTCATGTCCACACCCTTCTGGCGGATATTCGGCTCGATCGCGGTGGAATCGATCTCGACCTTCGGAACAGCCTTGTCGAGAATCTTCTTCTTCAGGCGCCAGCCCTCAAGGACGAGTTCGCCGAACCGAAGGGCAAAGTACGGCTCGCGCAGTAGCAGGGCCTGCAAGCTCTTGTTGCGAGCGGCAACTGACGGCGCGCTGAAATCAATCCGTCCACCGCCAAATGGGACCGTCGATACCCCCTCAATGGGCTTCGCGTCGTAGAAGTAGATGCGATGGAGCCGCATGGCGGCTATGCACCGGAGGGCGCTTACTTTGGTCGTGAAGGCGCTGATTGCAGCTGCATCCACTGGTTGCCTGGAGGTTCCCAGCTTCCGGCGGAGGAAGCCGCCGTCCAGCAGAATGGCGCACGTCACCGACAGGGCTTTCTCCGGGCGCAAAAAAGGCCGCTAGGCAGGTGGGGGACGAACCCCGCTTATATGACACCCACGAAGCAGCCGTTTCTTGGGAGCGATACTGGGGCAATATTCTCGACGGGACAAGCTAAATGGATCACGCCATCCAGGCCATTGATTGAAATCCGGTTTATTGCCCGGAATCGGTCGTAGATGGCGAAACTCCCCGAAAAGTCCTGATTCAAATCGCGAAGAGGAAACCGGTATCCAATAGCTTGGCTGGAAGGTCAAACCTTCTGCGCAACGGCCATCTGCCAGTGCCCAGATTCATGAGCCCTGGCGCGTCACCTCAGGCAACCGCAAACCCTACGCCCGGAACAGGAACTCCTGCATCCCGTTCCGGAGCAGCATCGCACTCTCCGCCCGGAATCCGCGCATGCATTTGCCTAGATCCTCCGGTGAATACCGGGGAGCCGTTCTGGTGGCCGTGGTCGTCACCGTTTCAATCAGCCGCCCGTCCTTGAGGGGCGCAAACTGACTCGGCCGCGCGGGCATCGTGGTGCCCGTGTACACGATCAGAACATGCGCAAACCCCCCGGGCCGCATCCGGGCGGCAAGACACTCCATCAGTGTGGCAATCGCCGGACGCTGCAGGTAATTCAGCAGATCCCAGCAGAGGACGATATCCGTTGGTTCCTGCCGTGCCCGGGGCAGCAGGGCCTCAGCCTTCTCCCGCCTCAGGTCCCGGTCCGGTTCTTCATCGAGTCCCGGGAGGCCGTCGGCCAGATCAGCAATCTCGAGACGACAGCGAAACGGTGTCAGGAGCGCCACGGTCGCGGGCCGCACGGCGCCGAGATCGAGCACGACGGAACGCCGCTCCTCGCTCAGGGATTCCACCAGTCGGCGGAACAGCGGAGCATTCACGGGCGCCGGTTCCACGGCGGTTGGTTTCGCCGTGCGGCTGGGGAGACTCACCACGCCACGAGCGTCCGTCGATCAGCGCGAACGGTCAGCGTGACTGGCCGCTAACGGTGCCGACCGGGGCACCTGAACCGGACACCGGCTGCGGCGAGACTACCGGCCTTGGCGCCGACGCGGCCGACATCGGCCCGCGATTCGCAGTGCCGGGCGAGCCCAGCACGTTCTTCACCGACTCGGGGTCCATCTCGATGGAGCCCTTGAAAGCGGCGCCGTCTTCCAGCGTCACCCGGGGCGAGGTGATGTTGCCGCGCACCTTCGCACTCTTGCGCACAATCACCTGCTCGGAGCCGAAGAGGTCGCCGTCCATGGAGCCTTCCACGAACACCGTGTGGGCGTAGACGTCTGCCTTGATCTTGCCCTGGGCACCGATCGTCAGGGTGTGGTTCTGCAACTGGATCGTGCCGGTCACTTCACCTTCGACGAACAGGTCTTCCTGGCCCCGCAGGGTGCCCTCGATCTGGATCGACGGGCCGATGACGGCGGTGACGCGGGCACGGGACGGTGTGACTGACGGACTCGCACCGGTGCGGGGGGCCGCTTCGGCTGCGGAAGCGGCCGCCGGGGCCTGGTAGGTGCCGGGAGTCGTGGAGTCTTGGGGGGAGTCGCCGGGCTTCTTGGCACGTTCGAACATGACTGTCTCCTTAGGCTTTGAGTTACCTGGTTTTTCTGGACGCGGGATTGGTGGAGTGTACAGAAATGGCGAGCCAAGCCAACCCGGATCTTCCCGGTTCAGGAAACTGGCCCTTACGGGCCGGACTGTTCAGGAGAGGTTCAGGCAAAAGGGCCGATCTAGCCAGTCCAGGGCTAGCGAATGAACTCCCACTCCCAGACGGGACCGGCAATGGGGTCCTCATAGTCCCCCAGCAACCGGAAGCCGGTCTTCTGGAGGACGGCAGCCGGCGCGCCCCGGTTGGGCGGCGTGTGGGCGATGATCTTCAGGGAGCGCTCGGCAGCGTACGCCATCTCGATCAGCTGCCGCACCATGGCCGTGGCCAGGCCCTGGCCTTCGTGGCCGGGAAAGGTGAAGAAGGCAATCTCCACCGCCCCGTCGGACGGGGCGGTCTTGAAGGCGCAGGTGCCGACACAGGTGCCGGCTGACAGCGCAAGGTAGCCGATCCAGGGCGGGGTGAAGCCGGTCGTCTGGTACATCTCGGCGGTGGCCTGACAGACCGCGGCGGGCGTGTCGGCCAGTTTGATACCCGGCTGCCCGATGCTGGCATTGCGGGCAATTTCCACAAGGGTGACTGACATGGTGGAGCCGACTCTACCGGATTGGCCAGCGAAAATGGCTGATAATCAGGCCTGCTCACCGCCGGATTGATGCCGTGTGCGGACGCTACGTTGCGAAGATCGATGCGGCTCTGGAGCGGGACTGGGCCCTCACCCGGCCACCACCACTCTTTGCCAGCTACAACATTGCGCCCACCACCGCAGTGCCGGTGGTGCGCGAGCGTGCTGGGGAGCGCCTCTGTGAACTCCTCCGCTGGGGCCTCGTCCCGTTCTGGGCCCGGGGCATCCCGCCAAAGCTGAGCACCAGCAACGCCCGCATGGAAACCATCGCCACGGCCGCCAGCTATCGCGGTCCCTGGAAGCGGGGCCAGCGCTGCATCCTCCCCGCGCTGGGCTTCTACGAATGGCAGGTGAACGCTGCGGGCAAGCAACCCTGGTACATCCACAGCAAAGATCAGCCGGTATTTGGCTTCGCCGGACTCTGGGACGCATCGACGACCCGGGAGGGAACCACGGTGGAGTCCTGCACGATCATCACGCTGCCGGCCAACCCGTTCATGGCGGAAATCCACAACAGCAAGGCCCGGATGCCAGCCATCCTCCGGCGTGGTGAGCATGACGCCTGGCTCGCCGGTAACGCGACGGCTGCCCTCGACTGCCTGCGCGCCTATCCGCAAGAGCAGCTGCTGGCGCACACCGTCAGTACCGCGGTGAACTCACCGCGCCACAATACGGCCCGGCTGCTCGAGCCCGCGGGCCCCAGCCCGGGCCCGTAACTGCCCGCACCCGCCCTCCACGTCCTGGCCTGCCGACCGCCGGAGCTTCGCGAGCACGCCCCGCTGGTGCAGGTAGCGGGCCATCTCGGCAGCTCGCTCGGAGGACGGGCGCTGGAAGTCCAGACCCTCCACCGTGTTGTAGGGGATGAAGTTCATGACGGCGTACTTGCCCTTCAGCAGTGCCACGATCCGGTCCAGCTCGTCGTCACCGTCGTTAACGCCAGCGAGCAGTGTCCACTGGTACTGAATCGGGTAGGTGGTGGCCCGCGCGTAGCGCTCGCCGAGATCCACCAGTTCCTCCGGGTCAAGACGCGGGGCCCGGGGCAGAAGACGGGCACGCAGCGCAGGGTCGGTCGAGTGGAGGGAGAGTGCCAGGGCCGGCTTCACGGGGCCCTCGGGCAACCGCTCGAACACCCGGCGGTCGCCCACGGTCGAGAACACGAGGTTCTTGTGGCCGATATCCCCGGCAGTGCCGAGCAACTGGATAGCTTCGAGCACGTTGTCCAGGTTGTGGGCCGGCTCGCCCATGCCCATGAAAACCACCTTGCGCACGGGCTGACGGGCCCGGGCGAGAACCACCTGGGCCACGATCTCGGCACTGCCGAGCTGCCGGAGCAAACCCTCACGACCGGTCATGCAGAACACGCAGCCCACCGCGCAACCCACCTGGGTGGAGACGCAGACGCCGGTTGGCGGCAGGAGCACGGTTTCTACCGACTGTCCGTCCGCCAGGCCAAGCAGCAGGCGGGTGGAACCGTCGGCGCCCGTATGCCCGGCGCGGATTGCCGCGAGACTGGCCAGATCGCTGGCAACCCCGGGCAGGAGCGCCTTCAGGCGCGCGGAATATTCCGGCAGCCCGCTGCCCCCAACCAGCGGTAATCCCCGCGCCCAGGCGCGCAGGACCCGCGCCTGGTGCACCGGTCGGGCGCCATGGGCCTCGAGACGTTCGCGTAGCGTGCTGATGCGCATGGGGTTTCGGATGGGGGCGGGATTAGGACGGATTCGGGCGGGATCGCGCCTGAAGGCGCTCCTACATTTTTTTGCCGCTGCCGGAGGGCACTTTGAAGGTGGACGGCTTCCAGGGGTAGCCGGCAGCCTCCGGCGGGATGTCCTGGGCGTAGGCCTTCCAGGTATCCACGCGGGAGTTATCGGGAACCCAGCCGTCCGGCACCGTCAGGAACTGCGGTGCGTGCTTCTCTATGTAGGCCCGCACTTTCGGCGGGACGTCGTCGAGACCCTTCAGACCCTTGTGACTGAACATCCGTCCGAACAGAGTCGCGCCGGCATACTCGGTACCGCCCATCTGCATGAAGGGCCAGCATTCGGACACTCGCGTAAAGCCCGCGTTGAAGCGCACCGTCGGCAGATCCCGGTTCTCCAGTTCCCGCCGCGAGAAGTTGAAGGTGAAGTGCTCGGACGGCGTTGTGCGTTTTCCAGTCGACGAGCGGGGCCACCCTTCGGGTGTGACAGGATTGGTGTAGTCATGGGTGTAGTCCCAGGACAGCAGCATGTCATCACCGTAAGTCTCGAAGGGCAGGACGAAGGGGTAGCGGCCCGAGGAATCAGGGAATGCAGTGCCCTCATTCATTAGCGTGGGGCTGTCCCCCTCCATGCCCATAAAGAATTTCGGGATTTCCTTGCCCACCTTGCCCACCAGCACGTCGTTGTAGAAGTGGTAGACGGGAACGGTCTTGCCCGTAAACGGGTTGGACCAGGTCTCAAGGATGTCACCGCTCCGCAGATCCGTGAAGTAGCCGGTTTCCCGGGATTTGAGCCAGAGGTCCTTGTTCTCGTCGATGCGGGCCAGCAGCGCCCCCGTGCCGGTGTAGCCAAATAGGGGGACCATGCGGCGGCCAGGAATGCGGAGGTACATGAGCCCGTGGAAGGCGCCGATGACCGGCGTGTCGTAGCCCGCCCAGAGCTTGCCGAAGGCGTAGAGGTTGTCGGCCGGATCCGCATAGTTGAGAGCGGGGCTGCCGCGACCGCCCTCCGCCCGCGCCGGGGTGGCGGCCGCCATGCCCAGGACGCTGCCCAGGACGCTGCTCAGGCCGAGGCCCACCGTGGACCGGAGGGCAGTACGCCGGTCCAGAAGCAGATCAGCCACAAAGCGCGAGGACATCAAGGCCACCTCCAGGGAAACGCAGGCGCCAGTGTAAGGCAGCGGGCGCCGCGACGGCTCTGCTCCTTAACTACTGGCCCGGTTCCCAGTCGCTGTGGAGGGCCACCCGCCACATCAGACGGTTGCCGGTGTAGTCGGAATTCGGGCTGTGCTGGACAGCCCGGTTGTCCCAGAACATCAGCGAGTTGGTCCGGTACCGGAAGCGGCAGCAGAAGACGTCCCGGGTGGAGTGACGCTTCAGCATGGTCAGAACGGCCTCGCTCTCCTCGCGGGTCAAACCCTTGATGCCCACGGTCCAGGCCTGGTTCAGATACAGCATCTTCCGGCCCGTCTCGGGATGCCGGCAGATCAGGGGGTGTTCGACCTGGGGAAACTTGGTGCGCATTCCCCGCAACATGTCGATGGCGGCGAGGGTGGCCGTGGAGTGGTGACCGGAATTGAGACCGTACTGCAGGACATCGTGGATGGCGATCTTGTCCTGGAGAAACGCCTGCATCGCCGGGGAGAGATTCTCGTAGGAAAGGTAGTTGCTGGCAAACAGGGTGTCGCCGCCAGCAGCGGGTATCTCCCGGGCATAGAGCATGGCGCCCATGCTCGGGTTCCGCTGATAGGTGTGATCGGCGTGCCAGCCCAGATTCTGGGTGGAGACGGTCTTCGCGTTCTTCGGCGCACCGCGCAGGTAAAAGACGCCCGGCACATCGGCGCGGTGAGGCAGGAAAGGTTCATCTTCGAGTTTGGCGAAGCGCTTGCCAAAGTTGGCGAACTGCTCCTGGGTGAGTATCTGGTCGTGGAACATGACGGCGGAGTAGTCGAGGAGCGCCCTGTGGATGCCCGCGAACTCCGTGCTGGAGAGGTTCGCGAGGTCCACGCCGGAGATCTCGCAACCCAGAGCGCCCGTGAGGGGCCGCACCTCCATGCTGCCGGGAGCGATACTTTCTGCTGACGCTGCCATGACTGAACTCCCGCTAAAGGAATCTGGAGGGACTGATACGGACTCATTGTAGTATTGTCATATCAATATAACAATACGGCTCTGAGGCCCCAGTCCGGCGGCTGGAACTGGAACCCGCTAGGGCGTTCGGCCGGGTCCCTTCCAGCCAAAATAAAAGGGTGTGTAGGGGTCCGTCAACGGATCTTTCGGGATGTAGCCCGTGCAGCGCGCCGGCCGGGTATTGGTCGTGCG
>Ga0163150_10002265_pt1 | contig 30153 bp, 27 predicted proteins | sample OliLakLV19P2IB_FD_148628 | JGI IMG/M metagenome (GOLD analysis project Ga0163150, IMG submission 148628) | Freshwater microbial mat bacterial communities from Lake Vanda, McMurdo Dry Valleys, Antarctica - Oligotrophic Lake LV.19.P2.IB | ecosystem: Environmental > Aquatic > Freshwater > Lake >...
ATAATAAATGATATAGTGTGATACAGTAGGTTATTTTTATAGGATTAAATTGTGGATAACTCATCAGTTTTCACGGATAATGGCTCGACTTTTCACAGAGTATAGACAGAGATTTATATTTTCTCTTAAGACAGTAAAACAACAGTCATTAAGGAGAGATACAATAATTAATTTTTTTTATTCACAGGCGATTACCGCTAACTCTCTTCGTTATTCTTTACAAGTTTTTCAAATGAAAAAAATACGAAAGTCTATCCAGGTTATATTTGAGGCTAATAATTAACATTTAGATTGATATATCAAACTAAACTCAGACCGTTTTGTGGGTGATTTTTGATCGACTTTTCACAGAATTCTGTATAGGTCTATATAGAGGTAGGAGTAGTATTCCGAGCCCCGCTTAGCGGGGCTCTACAATGCGATTTGAGCAACGAATTCTTAGGAGGATGTGCACTCGCATGTGTAGTTTGGTAATGAGAGCATAGTACATACTTCTCTTATGGATAGCAGTACTAAAACTTCTGTGAGTCTTGCTGTTAGAGTAAACAATAATAACGACGTGAAAAAGACCAGGGAAGCTACATTCTACTACGTCGTACAATAATACTTTTGCGACGTGATGAGTCTGGAAGACTTGGGGGGAGACCTCTTTTCTTTCCTTATAAAACCCATTAGATATTTGACAATTATTACATCTGAATTTTGATTCGGGTCTCAGTACTCAATTCTTTAACAACAGTTAATTTTTTAATTATCCCCTACTATAGGGCTTTTTAATTTAATTGATTTTGTCCCAACGCACGAGTCGTGCGTAATTTGAGGCTAAAATTGTGTGAAATTACCACTTCCCTAATAATAATTATGCCGGAGAATTCCCCTTATTACCTCGGCTGAGGTTTAGTTGAGGGTTCAGGTGGTATGCTTACAAAGTTTGCAGAAACAAAATAAGGCTGTTCGTCTTTTTCCAGAAGTTTTCCAGATATACTAACCAACCTGCCAGCTTCATCAGTTAAAACAAACCATAGCCCAAATTCGTGTTGTTTTAAATTATGACTGATGATCCTATTGCCTAAAGGTCCTATATATGTGCCACCTATTACTCTTGCTGCGTACTTTGTGCCTATGTCACTCGGCTTACTGACTTTTGGATCTTCGAGAGCTGTTTGTGGAGACCGACGAAATGCAACTTTTCCTTTAGTTTGGAGATCATGCGTTTCAACTGATGAAAATACTATTCTGACTGGTTGAGGATTATCTGATATGTGTACTCTTGGGGGCGAATCTACGATGCTCAGGTACTTTCCATGTGGCAGTTCGTTTTGTATCGCTTCAATATGATTCTTTACATATAATAACCCACCTGCTCCTGTAGCTGCCACCCCGGCTCCATATGCCAGGTGTTTTGCCAGAGCAGTAACGAAATTGCGTCTATTCATAGTCCGATCATATTCATTTCTACTGCCCATATAACAGCAATTATATACTATGGGACTTTGTGTGTCAATTAATGAGGTATTGAGAGTTTATAAGGTGGATTCGCCGCTCTTGGGGTGTTATATATTTCATCTCCATTTTCAATAGAATTTAAGATCTGGACATATCGGTAAAAAACGGCATTTGTCCATCCAAACCCAGATTGATTCGTATAGTGATAACTGGAGGCTCTCTCCCCTTTTACACCATCAATTTTTTCATAAAATGTTTTGTTTTTACGAAATATTGAAGCCTGCGCAGCGAGTGATTTTTTCATGATTCTCACAGCCTCTTTTACAAAGCCGTATTTCAAAAGGCCTATGACAGTGAGGTACTCGAGCGGAGGCCAAATATTGGGATAATCCCACTGTTTTGGGTCTAAAACCGCTTTAATAGCGGGGCGGTATCTGGCTGGAATTACAGAAATACCTATCTTTGGCGCGAGTGATTCTTTGGCAGTAATAACGAGTCCATAGTCTGTCTCAAACTTTGAAAGTTTTTTAACCATTCTATCTGCTTGATCACGGCTTGCTAAGCCTGCCCACAAGGGGGTAAAACCTGCCAAAGATAAAAAATTGCTGCTCTTTTTGAATTTATATCCGTAGTCAAAAAAGAAACCTTCATCATCATTCCACATGAGTTTGTTAATTTCTGCTTTCCGGGTATGCGCCTTGTTGATCCATATTTCAATGTCTTTTTTATTTCCTAAATGTTGTGCTATCTTTGCAAAGTCTCGTTCATATTTAAAAAGATATACATTGAGATCAACTGGCAAGAATTCATCACACCTATTATAAAACCGTGATGTAAAGTCCCATCCTGATTCAAGTTCTGATGAATGGGCATACCCGATATCTCTATCTCCATAGCGGTTTAGTATATATCCCGGGACACTATGATGAAAGATTCCATCCGTATCGATCCATACATGTTCATATTCATTTTTTGCAACATCGACTGCTTTTTGAAGCCATTTTTGATATCTTTGGAAATTAGAAAATAGTTTTACAAATCTATTCTTGCCAAGATGTGCAAAGTAATATCCGTTGTAAGTGTCTAATATCATTGATGTTAAAAATGGCGGCTGAGATCTCCCCATTGAAGCAGGAGAATTAAAATTTGGAATTATTCCATGTGATGTATAGAGGTAAATAAAATTGTCTACCATTGACTTGAGCAGCCATTCACGTTCAGTTCTAATAAGTCCTCGGAAAATGAAAAAAGTATCCCAATAGAAGACGTAGCTTTGTTTTTGAATCCATTTAGGATTCGGTGTTACAAACGGATGTGGAATTGTTACAACATGTTTGTTGATAACTTCTCTTGTGGGTTCATGGGTGACTTTATCCCAATAGGTATTAATATAGTCAAGGCAGTCCTTATACTCTTTTGTATAATCCATGATTTTTAGTATGCTTTTAATTTAACTTTTCGTCAAGATGAATTATGAGGTGATTGCTGCTTTCCAATCTTCCGCAAATTTCTTGAGTCCTGAATCCGTCTGCGAATGATGGATATTGAGCTTGCTATTTTGAATAACGTCCATAAATTCTTCTTCGGTCTCTATCTCAGTAAGCTCTTTGGGTGCGGTCCAGAACGGAATCGATTTGAATTTTGATTCCTGGGAAATTGCTGGTTCTTCTGGAGTTTGAAGCCATGCCCGATACGCTTTGGCTGGAGCTGTGATGAGTTCTGTTTTTAATTCAAAACCTTCCAGCATATGCTGTGTGGTCCTGACTGATGCTTCTAGCATCCATATCGAAGGTTTGATTGCCGTCTTGGAAACATTGAGTTCCTTTTTTATTTTCATACCATGTTCTACAAGCTGCATACCGTTTTCTCCTATATCCTCAAGTCTTCCGACAAAGGGAGAGATAAATGGCGGAAAAAGATCATCAATAGGTCCATATACCTGCTGCATTATTTTTTCATGAAGACATATTGCGAAAATCTGTTCCTGCGAAAAAACGAGGGTATTGTTAACAGGAATATGTGCTTTTCGAAGTGCGGATCGAGCTTTAAAACCCTCCAGCGTTGTTGGAAGTTTGACTACTACCCTTTTATGCCACCTCGCAATTTCTTCACCCTGCTCTATCATTTCACTCGCAGTGGTCTCTGCGTCTGAATATACTTCAGCTGAAACTGCTCCAGGAAGAAGAGATAGAATTTCTAAAACTATTTGTTTTTGGAGATCTTGTGCTTCTTTCTCATTGATTTTTCGGCCTGAAAGAGTTTTGGCAATGAGTGTAGGATTGGTGGTGCTCCCCCAGAGCTCGTGGCCATTTTCTTTAAAAAGCTTTATAAGTTCTTTGTACTCATTAGTATCTCCGCTATCCAAAAGAAATTTGGTTGATATATTATTGGAATTCATAAACGTACTTTACATCTAATAAGCAAACTTTTCAAGAATCACTTGTCTTAAATCTGCATTCAAACCATCATATCCAAGCGCCCAGATTCCTACACCCTTTAAATTTTTGCGGTTTACATAATCAAATTTAATACCCAAAGACCTAGGATTCTCGAAGTGAACTATTCGAGAAGCACTCGTTTCTTCATCTGTATATCGGTACATTGGAGTTTGAGTAATATCATCCCACTCGATTGATTTCCCTTTGGTAATATCTGCCAGTTCTGCGTAAGGAATTGTTTTGTTAGTACCATTGTTTGTGATATCCCAATCATATCCATAATATGGAACAGCGAGAATCAATTTTTCGGAAGGCACTTTTTCGAGATAACTTTGCAGTGATCCAATAATTCCCAGCTCTCCTTCCATAGGTGCTATTGGTCCTGGGCCGCCGTTTGGAGTATGGAAGTCATAGCCCATGATAATAAAAGAGTCAACGTATGGGGTAAGTTCTTCAACTTCAAACAGTTTGGGATTTGATGCAGAGTGGACATAGGTACAGATGGTAAGTGTTGAATTGAGCGTCTGGCGTTTTAATTCAGTTCGTAAATTAGTCACAAATCGCGTAAATGCAGTTCTTACTTTTGGACTGGGATCTCCGACATATTCAAAATCCAGATTGATGCCATTTAAATTTTTCAGCTGAATGAGCTGAACTGCATTTGAGATAAATGTTTTTTGTGCTGAATCACTTAAAACCAAGGTTTCAATATTTGTGTTGTTAAAAGCTTTTATTACAAGTTCTGTAGAAACATTCCTCGTTTTCGCACGTGTTAAGAGAGTTTGTAGTTTTGGATCATTCCACATTGCCCATCCTTGATCGACGTTGCCTTCTTGATCTGCAACAACGATGTTTCCCTTCCCATCTGCTTCAAGCCCGAAAAGTCCAATTGTTGTTATTCCATTTAGGCTTATTTTATCTTGTACATTGAGCATCCAGTACGGAAAAAATCCATAAATCTCTTTTTTCGGATTTGAATTGATCGCGAGTGTTACGTTGGTTGCAGGGAATGAAAAGATTTTTTGTGCATCAAGGACCTGGGTTTTTGCGTATGCGTGAGTGTTTGCAAAACTTTTTGATGTATCCGCAATCTTCTGGATAATATTAGGAGTCCGTTCGTTAGTTAATGAATCTTTTTGATTAGAGAGAAATGGCAATATCACATATAAGAGGGCTATCCCTAACACAAGTGTCATTACAGCTACATGCGTCACAATATCAATTTCAATAAGGCGTTTGAAAACATGCGATGGGGGAGTTTTTTGGGTTGATTCATCAGTAATTTGTTGCAAAGCAGCCTCAAACTCGTCTTCTGTTGTGCCGATTCGTGTGAGTTCTTCTTTTATTTCATCTATGGTATTTTTGTATTCTGGAAGCGAGTTTATATATTCCTTGACCAGTGTTACGTATTTTTGTCTCAGTTCAGCCATATATCTAGTATGACGAAGTAAAAGCTTTATTGTCAAGAAATTTGCTTCATTTGGCGATCTAGACTATAATATTGCTATGCAAAGAATGCGTCTTATTCTGTTTGTAGTTGTAGTAATAATTTTGCTTGGAGCAGTATTTTGGCTTGCAGGAACGCTTCAGAAGTTTTTTAATCCCACAACTACAGTTAATATGAGTTCAAAAACAGTTATCAAAGAACTCAGACAGCTTAATAGGCTTGAAACAGCATCATTTACAATTGAAAAAGTTATTGATGCTGGAACTACGGGGAATCGTTTTCAGGAATTACTCTATGGCGACCGCATACTTCTGATCGCTCATGGTGAAGTTATTGCTGGATTTGATCTCTCTACCTTGCCTGAAGACAACTTTAAGATAAATGGCTCAACTGTTGATTTGACCCTTCCCCCGCCCCAGATTTTAGTCACGTCTCTGGATAATAGTGAGACTCGGGTATATGACAGGAAACAAGGGCTTTTAAATAAAGGAGATAAAGATTTGGAATCACAGGCGCGCCTAGCAGCCACACAAGCAATTTCTGAAGCTGCTTGTTCTGGGAAAATTTTGGATCAAGCATCAAATAATGCGCGTAAACAATTGACAGCACTTCTGAAAACTCTTGGTTTTGTCACCGTTGTTATTAATATTCCTCAGGGCAGCTGCTAGTTAGTATATGGTAAATAGTTCATGGTTTATAGTAAGCTATTGTTGTGTTTACATTTGAAAATTTAACGGTATATCAAGATAGTCTTGATCTTGCTGATGAGATATATAAAATTACTGAAAGTTGGCCTAAAAGTGAATTGTTTGGATTAACAGGACAAATCAGAAGAGCAGCTGTTTCAGTAAGTTTAAACATAGCTGAAGGAAGTGGTAGAACAAAAAAAGATTTTAGACATTTTCTTGATATGGCTCGGACTTCTTGTCAGGAATGTGTCCCCCTTCTAGAATTGGCCAGACGAAGAAACTTTATTTCGGAAGAAATTTCTGTTACGCTATATGAAAGTTTTAGCAAGTTAGCTCGGCAGATTAGTTCATTAAAACGTTCTATTCTTCTATGAACCATGAACCATAAACTACCAACTCTTATTGATCAGTTTTTAGAATACTTAGAGATTGAAAAAAATTGTTCCAAGCTCACTATTCGTGATTACAAACATTATTTAGAAGTATTCGATCATTGGTTCACTGCAAACGTACCCAATAAAACAATTGAAAACCTCAATTTAGATGACGTGAGGCGCTACCGTGTGTTTTTAGCTAATAAAATGGATAAAAAAGAGTTAACCCTTAAGCGCGTCACTCAAAATTATTACGTTATTTCGCTCCGTTCATTCCTCAGATACTTAATCAAACATGATTACAAAACATTAGAACCAACCAAGATTGATCTTCCAAAAACTGAAAGCAGATCTTTGAAATTTCTAGAACGGGATCAAGTTGATAGGCTTGTTACCGCCACTGATACATCAAATGAAGAAGGAACAAGAGACAGGGCTATTATGGAACTTCTTTTCTCAACAGGTCTTCGAGTATCGGAATTAACCAAACTTGATAAAGACAAAATTAATTTAGAAAGACGTGAATTTGGAATTATCGGAAAAGGTGGACGCGCCAGAATTGTTTTTATCTCAGATCGTGCGTGCGAATGGGTCCAGCGATATTTAGAAGTGCGAAAGGATGTTTTCCGCCCGTTGTTTATTCGATACTCAGGTGCACTAATTGAAGAAAATTTTGGAGAGAGAATGAGGCTTACTCCCCGCTCTGTTGAGCGTCTTGTTAAAAAATATGTTGCCAAAGCGAGACTTCCCGTTGATGCAACAGTTCACACTCTTCGTCATTCTTTTGCCACAGACTTGCTCGTCAATGGAGCTGATCTTCGGTCTGTCCAAGAAATGTTGGGACATAAAAATATCGCAACAACCCAGATTTATACTCATATTACCAATAAGCAGCTGAAAGAAGTCCACGACGCCTTCCACTCTGGAAATAAATAAATTAGACATGGTATAATAGTCTCGATATGGAATACTCTGCTGATCATAATCATTTTTCTGGACGACCACTCTTCAAATCTACTGATCAATTACTTGAAGATGAAGATCATTTCAGTACACCATCAGTTAGTTTTGGAGATTTAGGTAAAGTAAAATTAGATGGTGACAGAGGGTTTGAATTCGGTAGAAACGATAAGGGGATAGCAGTAATAGGAAATAAAATATTAGAACAAAACTCCATAGATTTAGATAAAAAAGGTTTGTATGAAGTAATTGTTACTATAAAAGGGGTAAAAGGAAACAATCCACTCGTTTGTAGAGTTTTTGATCCCAAGACAAATGCTATTTTTCAATCAGAAATGGGATTTGACATAGATGAAGTAGATTCTGATTCTGAAACAAGGTTTTCTGCATCAACTAACAAATGGAGAAAAGAAGGAGAAGGTGAAGACAAGAATTTTTTTATTCCAAAAGATCCTGATTTAATCAGTAGATTCCAATTTTCATTCAGTACAAGTACCGATATTCCCCAATGATTACAACTCCTTTCTATGATCCTCTGAAGTCCTATGATGAAAATTATGAAAAAGGACCGTTTGGTGCATTTTCCGATAAAAAAATATTCAAACAAAAAGGTGAACCAAAAGAAGAATTTTTAGGACAAAAAATTTTTCTTCCATTTGGTATTCCCGCAGGACCACTTTTGAATAGTAAGTTTGCCAAAGCTGCATTTGAAAAAGGATTTGATATATGTGTATACAAAACTGTTCGTTCAGACATTTTTCCCTGTCACCCTTTTCCTAATGTTTTGTCACTTGATATCAATGGAGATTTAACGCTTGAGAAATTAGAAAAACCACTTGTTGCAAACAACAATTATAAAGATCCTATTTCAATCACTAATTCATTTGGTGTTCCTTCGAAAAAAGCTGAAGTTTGGCAGGAAGATGTTAAAAAAGCCATTTCATATGCAGGATCTGGGCAAGTAATGGTGTTAAGTTTTATGGGAACTGTTAAAAAAGATCAAACTCAAAAAGAATTTATAGATGATTTTGTACTTTCGGCCAAACTCGCTTATGAAACAGGAGCGAAAGTCTTAGAAGCAAATCTTTCGTGTCCAAATATTGGAAATGAAGGTTTGGTTTGCTATAACTTAGAAGTAACCGAGAAAATTGTAAAGAAAATCAGGAACGTCATAGGAAATAGTGCATTTGCTATAAAAGTTGGATACTTCCGAGATGATATAGAATTAGAACGACTTGCGGAGATTTCAAATGAATATGTAGATGACATTTCAGGTATCAACACTCTACAAGCAGCGATTGTAGATAAAAACGGTGATCAAGCACTTCCCGGACCAAATAGACTGCGAAGCGGGGTTTGTGGAGATGGAATTAAATGGGCAGGACTCGATTTTGTAAAACGGCTGAAGGAAATAAAAGCTAAAAAAAATTATAACTTTAGTATCACTGGCGTTGGCGGGGTTACAAAACCAGAAGATTATTTTGAATATAGAAAGGCAGGAGCAGACGCAGTACTGTCAGCAACAGGTGCCATGTGGAATCCGATGCTAGCGCAAGAGATTAAAAATCAAAAATCAAAAATCAAAAAATCATAAGATTTTTCCGCTTCCTCGCTTTGCAAGAACTTCTCCATTTTCAAACATTTTTTTTCCTCGAATAAAAACTCTCTCAACTTTTCCTTTAACTTTCCAACCATCAAACGGTGACCATTTACACTTCGTATGAAGTTTTGAATTATGAATTGTGAATGATGAATTAGGATCTACTTCTATGTATGTTTTTTGATCTGAAGGAATATTAAATATTTTTGATGGGTTTGAATGGCAAAGACGAACAATGTCTTCAGTGGTTAATCTTTGTTCGGAAACTGCAGTTAATAGTAAGGGAAGGGTTGTTTCCAGGCCGGGTACTCCAAAGGGTGCGTTCGGTCCCCTTTTCTCATCAAGAGTATGTGGTGCATGATCTGATTCAACAACGTCTATATAATTCAAATTCTTCCAAAGGAATTCTACATCAGTTTTACTTTTTAAATATGGCTTCATTTTGCCGAATGCACCTAATTTTTTTGTATCGTGTTCGGTTAAAAACATGTGGTGTGGAGTAACTCCGCAGGATAGTGGTAAGCCTTCTCCTTTTGCGTTCATGATCTGTTTTAAATCTGAAGCTGTAGAGATATGGCAAAAATGGGCTCTCTTTCCAGTTTTTTTAACAGTTTGTATGACAAATTCTACTGCATCATCCTCTGCATGTAAAAGTATCGGAGATCCATCCCATATTTCGAAAATCTTTTGCAATTTTTGTTTATCTATTAAAAAATTTCCTGTTGTTTCATTGAGATATAATTTCAATCCTTTTACTTTATCTTTCACTTTTTTGAATTCGTCCAAATTGTCTCCGAGTGATCCAAAATAAAATCCAATGTCACAAACAATTTTTTCTTTTGCAGTTTTTACCTTCTCATCCAAACGCTCGGAAGTCGTTATCGGTATTTTGTTGTTTGGCATGTCCAATACTGTTGTAAAGCCTCCAGCAAGTGCTGCAGAAGTACCGGAAAAGAAGTCTTCTTTTTCAGTTTGTCCGGGATCTCTTAGATGTACATGAGGATCTATAAGACCCGGCAGTTTAATTATTGACATATTCATTCCACGATTTAATAGGAAGTTTGTCGAGGTCTTTTTCGACCAGTGCTTTTACATACAATTCTGCTTTTTGCCGGTTTGTAAAAAGATGAATGTTGTAGTCAATTGCAGCACGTCGTATAGAATAATGGTCTTTTTCTTCTTTTTCGATTGTTGGTTCGACAAAGTTAAGTGCCAAATCAACTTTGCCTTTTTGGAAATACTCTAAAATATTAGGAGAATTTTGTTCATGAATTTTATATAACTTTTTGGTTTGGATTCCGTGTTGGTTCAAAAACTCACACGTTTTCTCGGTTGTATACAATGGTAAGTTCAAGGTAGTTAATAGTTTCATACTTTCTAGAAATAACACTTTGTTCTCTTCTCCACCTAGACTGACAAATATTCCTTTTTTTGGAATCTTTCCTCCGACTGCTAACTCACCCTTCAAGAATGCTTCTTCCACATCATCTCCAAAACAGGCAACTTCACCAGTCGATGACATTTCAACATGGAGTACCGGGTCTGCTCCTGTCAGCCTTGAAAATGAAAATTGAGGAACTTTCACAGCAACAAAGTTTCCATACTTCGGAGTTTGTACTTTTATTGGTTTGTTGAAAAATGCATCAACAGACATACCAATAAAATCAATTCCTGTTACTTTAGAAATAAAAGGGAAAGTTCTGGACGATCTTAAATTTACTTCAATGACCTGCACCTGGTTGTCTTTTGCCAAAAATTGGATGTTAAATGGACCATCAATATGTAAAGCAGCAGCTAATTTTCGTCCAATGTCTTCAATTTTCCGCTGTGTTTCGGTATAGACTTTTTGTGGTGGAAGAGCAATGCTTGCGTCCCCCGAATGAACTCCAGCATTTTCAATATGTTCTGAGATTACAAATGTTTTTATAATTCCTTTTTGTGAAACTGCATCGAGTTCTACCTCTTTGGCATTTTCTATAAATTTAGAAACTGTAATTGGGTAGTCTGAAGAGATGTGTGCTGCATCTTCGATAAATTGTGTGAGTTCCTCTTTGGTATGACAAATTCTCATGAGAGTTCCGGATAAAACATAGGACGGACGAATGAGAACTGGAAACCCTACCTTATCGCAGAACTCAAGGGCATTTTCTAAGTTAGTGAAGTTATTCCATGCTGGTTGTTGAATTTCCAAATCATCCAATAGTTTGGAAAAAACGCTTCTGTTCTCTGCCCTATCTATGTCTTTCGGATCTGTTCCTAAGATTTTGGCTCCGTATTGTTTAAGTGACTTTGCTCTATTATTGGGAGTTTGTCCACCGACTGAAATGATAACTCCATCTGGGTTTTCAAAATCATAAATGTCAGCAATTCGTTCAAAAGTAAGCTCTTCAAAATACAATCTGTCAGAAATGTCATAGTCAGTTGAAACCGTTTCGGGATTACAGTTGATAATTATTGATTCTTTTTTGTGATCTTTGAGTCGAAGTACTGTACTAACACTAGTCCAATCAAATTCAACTGATGAGCCAATTCTATACGGACCAGAACCAAGTACGATCACTCCATTTTTGCCGATTGGTTTTACGTCATCATGGCTTCCGTTATATGTTGTGTATAAATAATTGGTTTTGGCTGGAAATTCCCCAGCGAGCGTGTCTATTTGAAAAACTGAAGGTTTGATATTGTACTTCTTGCGATGTGCCCGCACTTCAAGCCCTGTAACTCCTACTATGTCCCCTATTTTTCGATCCGAAAAACCTGCTTGTTTGAGCGTTAACAATTGTTCTTTTGTTAATTTACTCAATTCCTTAGGAATCTTTTTTTCAAGGTTTACAATATTTTCTATTCGAGATAAAAACCATGGATCAATACCAGTTAGTTTATAAATATCCTGAGTCGACATCCCTTTTTGATATGCCTCGGCAATTGCAAACATGCGTTTTGGAGTGGGAATTTGAAGCATCTCTTTTGTCGATTTTCCCTTTCGAAGAAGTATTTTGCTCGTTGCTCCTTCAAAGTCCAAATCAAGCATTCGAATGGCTTTCTGGTATGCCTCTTCAAAGGTTCGTCCAATTCCCATTACTTCTCCAACAGATTTCATTCCAGTTCCTATACGTTCATCGGCTCCTTTAAATTTCTCTATATCCCATCGTGGAATCTTGACTACTATATAATCGAGCGCTGGTTCAAAACATGATTGAGTTACATGGGTGACTTTATTTTTTATCTCAGTTAAATTCTTTCCAAGTGCCAATTTTGCTGCAACATATGCCAGTGGATATCCAGTTGCTTTGCTTGCTAATGCTGAACTTCGTGATAACCGTGCATTAAGTTCAATAACATAGTAGTCAATTAAATTACTGTCATTCTGAGTCGTAGGCGAAGAATCTAGATCCTTCACTTCGTTCAGGATGACATTCTTGTTCGGATTTGGATTGAGGGCAAATTGTACATTACATTCACCTACAATTTTAAGACTCCTCACAATCTCAATCGATTTTTGACGCAGATAATGATATTCAAAATTTGTTAGTGTTTGACTTGGAGCAATAACAATTGATTCACCAGTATGAATTCCCAAAGGATCCATATTTTCCATATTACAAATCGTTATGCAATTATCATCTTTATCCCTTACAACTTCGTATTCAACTTCTTTGAAATGATGGAGGTATTGCTCAACCAAAATTTGCGATACAAATGCAAATGCTTTTTCGCAAATCTCATTGAGTTCTTTTTCATTAGCAGCAATGCCAGATCCTTGTCCACCAAGTGCAAATCCAGCTCGAATCATTACAGGAAAAGAAAGATCTTTCGCTATTTTTAATGCTTGTTTGGTTGTTGTTGCTGTATGGCTTTGAGGAGTATGGATTCCAAGTTTGCGTAAATGGTTTGCAAATTCTTTCCTGTCTTCTGAAAGTTGAATCGCAGATATAGGGTTTCCTAATACTTCAATGTTGTGTTTTTTTAAGATACCTTTTTTATATAGTTGTAACCCACAATTGAGCGCTGTCTGTCCTCCAAATGAAAGTAAAATTCCATCTGGTTTTTCTTTTTCGATTACTTTTTCAACAAAAAAATCATTTACTGGCAGAAAGTACACAGTGTCTGCCAAAAACTTAGATGTTTGAATGGTGGCAATATTCGGATTGACTAAAACGGTTTTGATTCCTTCTTCTTTTAACGCTTTAATTGCTTGAGATCCAGAATAATCAAATTCTCCTGCTTCACCAATTTTGAGCGCACCAGAACCAAGAACTAAAATTTTTTTGATATGTTTCATGCGTTTGCAACCTCAGGATGTTTTTTTATGTAGGACATTGCTTTGATAAGAGCGACAAAACTTTGGGCATGGGAAATTTTGCCATCTAGGGCCATCTTGTATGCCTCCTCAAAAGAGATTGCGATAACTGATGTTTCTATTTCATGATCTCCTATTTCATTGATGTCATATGCTAAAAAAAGATGTGCTGGAGATTTAATAAAGGTTGTAAACGGATGAATGAGTCCTAAATCTACCCATTGCTTTGCTGAAATTCCTGTTTCTTCTTTTAATTCTTTTTGCGCACTTTGTAAAGGGGTCTCCCCTTCTTCAATTTCTCCACTTGGTAACTGAAGTCCATAGTCATTTAAAGCATAGTAAAATTCTTTAATAAGGTATATTTCATTTTTTCGATTTAATACAACTACTGATACTCCAGGAAGATAATTGATTACTGTGAACATTGCTTCTTTTCCGTCAGGTTTGATAACTTGGTCTTCTTGTATATCTAACAAATGAGATTTATATACTGTTCTGCTTTTTATAACTAAATATGGCCCTTTTTTTGTATCCATACTTATTTTTGTATCCTTTCAAGAAAATAATCAAATATCCATTCAGCGTCCGTTGGTCCTGGTGCTGCTTCTGGATGAAATTGAACAGACATAAAAGGCAGATTGTTATGAATGATTCCTTCATTTGACCCATCGTTTGCGTTGGTAAACCATGGTTTGAAACCAATAGGAACACTACTAACATGGAATCCATGATTTTGAGTAGTTATATAGCACCGGTTAGTGCCGGTCATTATGCAAGGTTGGTTTTGGCTGCGGTGACCAAATTTTAATTTGCTTGTGTTGCCTCCTGCGGCTAAAGCTAGTAATTGGTTTCCCAGGCAGATTCCGAGGGTTGGTTTTTTCAAATCCAGCGATTTTTTAATCGTTGCAATAGTTTTTGTTGCCATTTTTGGATCTCCAGGGCCGTTTGATATAAGGAGCGCGTCAAATACTTCGTTTTTTTCAAAAGGATCGTAATCCCAGGGAACTGTTTTGACTGTCATCCCCCGTTTGAGCAGACATCTCTCAATATTTTTTTTTGCCCCGCAATCAATGAGGATTACTTTTATTTTTCCATTTCCGAGCGAGTATGATTTTTTTGTAGAAACTTGTGCAACAATATTTTCTTCATTTGGATCATACCAATCGACTGGTTGATCTATAATGATTTTGCCGAGTTGTGCTCCCCCATCGCGAAGCTTTTGTGCTAAAAATCTTGTGTCTTTTATTTCAAGAGCTGGAACATTCTCATCTTTAAGCCACTGTGAAAGAGTTTGTTTGCTTTGGAAATGAGAAGGTGTGTCTATATAGCTTGAGACAATAAGTCCTGCAATTTGCAATTTGTCTGACTCAAAAAATTCTTTGTTTGGAACGCCGTAGTTCCCTAAAATTGGATAGGTCAAAATAAGGATTTGTCCTGCATATGAAGGGTCGGTGAAGCTTTCTGGATATCCTACCATTCCTGTTGCAAAAACCAGTTCTCCTGAAATACTTTTTGAATCTCCAAAGGAGGTTCCTGTCAATTCAGTTCCATCTTTAAATAATAATTTTCCAATCATAATTTTCCTAAGACCAGGGCAATGAGCGCCATTCTAATATACATGCCATTTCTTATTTGGGATTTTAAATATACTGCTCTTGGATCTTCATCAATGACGGGTAGAATTTCACCTACGCGTGGAAGTGGATGCATAAGAATCATATCCTTGCTGCCATATTTTTTTAACATTTCGGGAGTAACTATAAATTTGTTTTTTACAGCTTGATACGTTTTTTCATTCTGAAATCGTTCTTTTTGTACTCTCGTCCAATACCAAAAATGTGCGTCAGCCGGCAAATCTACCTCATTTTGAATTTCAATAAGTTTTATACCAGATTTAATGAAGGTATCTTTATCATATACGGATAATTTCAGTTCTTTGGGAGATAGTAAATAAATTGTATTGTTTTTATAAAGCGAAAGTCCTCGGATAAGTGAATGAACCGTCCGGCCATTGAGTAAGTCGCCAGCAATAACTGCAGTAAGGTTATCTAACCTGCCAAATTTCTCAAAAATTGTGTATAAATCTAAAAGTGCTTGGGTAGGATGTTCTCCAATCCCATCCCCGGCGTTAATTACAGGTACAAAAGAAGCAGCCTCTGCTGCCTTTTGGGCTGTTCCTATATCCGAATGTCTTATAACAATTGCATCGCTGTACGCTTCAAACACTCTAATTGTGTCTTCCAACGTTTCTCCTTTGACAACTGATGAAAATTGCTGCGGATTTAGAATATCAATTGTTTGTCCACCCAGCTGTTTGATTGCAGCAGCAAATGATCCAAATGTACGACTGGAAGGTTCATAAAAAAGGAGTGTGACAATATTTCCTGATAAGACATGGGAGTGTTGAGCATTTTTGGCTATTTCTTTAGTTTTATCGGTAAAAGAAAAAATGATTTCTAAGTCTTTTGGAGTGAATTGATCAAGGGATAGAATGTCTTTTCCTTTGAATTTGCCGTTTATCTTATCAAAATGGGCCATAATAGGTACTAAAAAACCAGTGTTTTTGATCTCTCTGGGGTTTTACTCTAACAAAAACTCTATCTTTCGTCAATGAGGAAAATAGTATTGGATGCCAGTCACATGCATAAATTGCAGATCAGCTTTTTATTCCTTATAATCAATTTATGGAATCGGGTGGAAAACAATCCAGGCGTGAGCGTCGACAGGAAGAACGTGCTCAAAAAAAAGTAGCAAAAGACAATAGCCCACGGATTGGAAGACGTTCTGTGATTCTTGGAGCTGGTGCAGCAGTTGTTGCTGTTGCAACGGGTGCTGGAGTAAAACTTCTGAGTCCAGAACAAGACAAAAGAACGTTTAAAGAAAAAGTTCTGGCTTTTTCATGGGAGGATGCAAAAGACAAAAACAAGCTTAGTAGTTTTAGGGATGTAATGGCAGATGAATATCTAAAGTTAACAAAAACTCCGCGAGTTCGTAAGGACGATCTTGTGGGAACAGATAAGACAACATTATTTGATAAAACTCAAGAATACGTAACTTCTGTACGGAAAGTTGAGCCTAGGTACACTCCAACTCCAACACAATGGGGATATACTCATTATGATAGTAAGAAAGTATTTATAGATCTTGAGAAATTAAAAGCCCAGGCAAGTTTACAAAATAATAGCGCTGGTCTTGCTCTTATAAATGCCTTGTGGCATGAGTGGGGACATTTAGATGTTGAGAGTAGAACTAATGGTACGCTCCTTAATAATCCAAGTCATTCTTTTAGCTCTCCGGTCAGTGGTCAAAACGAGCAATTTAAAAAATATCGAGGCGGAGCAGTATATACAGATACCTACTATGGATATCTTCATTTTGAAGAGGTTTTGAACGAAACGATTACCATAAGAAGACTGGTCGAAGAAGTTGGTTTAGGCGAGGTATTTTCGGCGGAAGATTATTATAGAAATGGAGTAGATTTTTTTCCGAAATTTACGAGCGTTTCAGGGATTCCTTTAAAACAGCTGTATGAATTGCACGCAACTTCTGATTTTGAAGGACTCGGACGTCTTGTGGGAGGGAAACTACCTGGGCAAGGTGATCCATTGGTAAAGGGAGTAAATCTTTTCACTGCTATTCATCGATCAGATCCACAGATGATTCAACAAACAGGAGTATTTACTCTTCCAGGGATGCGGTAGATTCTGCACTTTCTAATAGATTTACCAAAAGCATTGCAACATTTACAGGGCCCACTCCCCCTGGAACTGGTGTATAAAAAGAAGCAACTTTCTCGATTTCTTCTTCCTCATAATCTGCATGGAGTTTGTCGTCTATTTCTTTATGCATGCCAACACCGATTAGTATTACATCTTTTTTTAGATGTTCTGGGTGCAAAACCTTCTTTTTTCCTACAGTTGATATGATAATATCTGCTTTTTTTGTAGCTGCATTTGGATCAGTTGTTTTTGAATCAATAACGGTTGGTTCTATACCTTTTTCTCTCAATAATTCAATAACCGGGCCTCCCCCTGTCTCTCCTTTTCCAATTACAACAATATTTCGTGTTTGGATCCACTTGTCAAAACCATCTCCATGAGTACTTTTGATAAGTTCCAAAACTGCAAGTGGAAGAGGCATTGGGTATGGTGATTGAGGATGAAATCCATCAATATCTTTTTGGGGATTCGTATCATGAGAGATTTTTTCTGAATTAATTTGAGGTGGAAGAGGTCGTTGGACAATAACTCCATGAACCAGTGGATCATTGTTTAATTCCTCAAGTAGTTTTAGAAGCTCCTCATTTGAAATAGTAGATTCCAAATTATAAATAGTAACTTTTGCTTCAATTGATTCCCCTTTTAATTTTTTTTGGCGGACATACGCAGCAGATGCTGGATCATCACCCACTAAAATAATTGCCATATGGGGAGTAATATTTTTTTCTTTGAGTTTTTGTACTCTGATTTTGAGGCTATCTAGAAGGCTTTGTGCAATTGCTTTGCCATCGATCTTCATTATATTAGTCTGCTAGACATGAAGCAGAAGCTACCATGTCGCCAGCTTGTGAGAATCTCATAAGTATTACACCTTGTGTATCTCTTGAGAGTTTTGGTACAGACGCCAATTCTATTTTGACAACTAAACCCTTCTTAGATGTGATGATGAGTCCTGTAGCCTCTGGTGGAATTACCTGGGCTGTGACTACTTTCCCTGTTTTTGGCGTTACATTGGCAACTTTTACCCCCATACCTCCCCTATTTTGTCCTCTAAATTGATTTACTTCAGTTTTTTTGCCGAGTCCATTTTCCATTACTGCAATGAGTTCTGGATTATCTCCCTTTGCTATAACATCCATACTAATAACCCTGTCATCAGCTGCTAACTTCACACCTCTAACTCCTTGTGTGCTTCTCCCCAAAGGTCTAACAGATGTTTCGCCAAACCGTATAGCTTTCCCGTTTCGAGTTACCATGAGTACATCATCGTCCCCAACGGTTAGATTGCTCCATACTAGCTCATCTTTTGCTTCTAGTTTGATAGCTACAATTCCTGATCGTCTTATATTTTCAAATTCTTTCAAAGCAGTTTTTTTAACTGTTCCATTTTTGGTTGTTAAGAATACATATTTTGCTTTATTTTCGCTCCCTTTTGCACCTAATTTGTAGCTTACAAATGATTCTACTTTTTCACCTGTTTCGATATTAAGTAAATTGACAATCGCCGTTCCCTTGCTGGTTCTTGAGCTTTCGGCTATTTCATAAGCCCTTAACTGGTACACCTTTCCTTTATTGGTAAAGAACAATATATTGTCATGAGTCTCTGCATTGCGGATGTGTCCGATAGCATCTTCATCTTTGGTTACCATTCCTATCACTCCTTTGCCTCCTCTTTGCTGCGTTTTAAAACTGGTCAAATTTTGACGCTTGATGTATCCAGTATTAGTAAGAGTTATAACCGCAGCTTCATTTGGTATTAAGTCTTCATCAGAAAATTCTCCAACTTTGCTTTTATATACTTTTGTTCGTCTTTCGTCTCCAAATTTTTCTTTGAGTTTTTCAAGTTCATCTTTGATGACTTTTAATATCTTTTCAGGATGGGCTAGCAAGTCTTCTAGATACAAAATTGTTTCTTTGACCATATCGTATTCGTCTTGGATCTTTTCTCGTTCCAGTGCCGCGAGTCGGCGTAGCTGCAAATCTAAAATAGCAACTGATTGAATTTCACTGAGTTTGAATTTGGCCATTAAGTTATTTTTTGCATCTTCCTGGGTTTTTGATTCTCGAATAGTCTTGATAACTGCGTCGATGTTTGATACAGCTATGAGTAGTCCTTCTAAGATATGAAGACGAGCTTTGGCCTGTCTGAGTTCAAATTCAGAACGTTTTCTTATAACCGCATACCTATGTTTGAGATATTCTTCAAGAATTGTTTTTAGATTAAGAGTTTGTGGAGTATTGTCGACCAGTGCGACAATATTTGCTGGAAATGTTGTTTGTAGATTTGTATGTTTGAATAAATTGTTCAAAACTTTCTTTGGCACAGCGTCTCTTTTCAGTTCGACAACTACTCTTATCCCGTGTCTGTCAGATTCATCCCGAAGATCTGTTATCCCTTCAATTTTTTTCTCTTTTGCGAGTTCTGCAATACGGGCCACAAGAAGTGCTTTGTTAACTTGATAGGGAAGTTCTGTGATGATAATTGCTGATTTTCCCTGTCCGATATCTTCGATTTCTGCCTTGCCTCTAATAATTATTCGGCCCCTCCCTGTTGCATAGACATTTCGAATTTCATGAATGTCATAAATGGCTCCATGTGTTGGGAAATCTGGTCCCTTAATATATTCCAAGAGCTCGTCCACTGTTACATCGGATACCATGCTTGACGGTGAGGTCGTTACTATTTCACCAGTCAATGCACCTTCTTCAGTTGGTTTGACATCTTTGGAACCGCTTCCCGAAATTTTTCCTGTCTTTTTCTCAACAAGCGCGGGTGTTACTGTTGTTTTGCCGATCATAAAGATGATTGCATCGACTACTTCTGACAAATTGTGCGGAGGAATTTTGGTCGCCATACCAACAGCAATTCCTTCTGATCCCATAAGCAAAAGATTGGGAAGTTTGGCTGGCATGTATAGCGGTTCTTTGATAGTTGCGTCAAAATTGTCTGTAAATTCAACGGTTTCTTTATCTAAGTCATACAACATTTCAGAAGCAATAGCTGCCATACGGGCTTCTGTATACCTCATTGCTGCTGGTGGATCGCCGTCCATGGAACCGAAGTTTCCCTGTCCGTCAATGAGTGGATACCGCATTGAAAAATCTTGTGCAAGTCTCACAAGTGAATCATAAATAGGTCCGTCTCCATGAGGGTGGTATTTTCCCATAACTTCTCCAACAATCTTTGCGGATTTAGAATACCGTGCAGTATGAGTCAAATTCATCTCATGCAATGCAAAAAGGATGCGTCTATGCACTGGTTTGAGACCGTCTTTTACATCAGGGAGCGCACGCTGTACTATAACGCTCATGGCGTAATCCAAATACGCCCGCTTCATTTCTGCTGCAATGCCTGTTTGTAATAATTTTCCTATTTCAGCCATAATTATTCACCTTGTCATTACTGAGTGGAACGAAGAATCTCGAGATCCTTCACATTCGTTCAGGATGACATTTTTTTAACACAAAAATCTCACCCACTATTGTACTACATGGGCAGAATTGTAATACCTATGTGCTTTTCATTGAATCTTCTAACGCTTTCAATGCGACTTCTTTGCCTTTCCAATCTTTGATTTTTACCCACTTTTCTGGTTCTAGAGTTTTATAATTCTCAAAAAAATGTTTTAATTTGTTTTTTGTCGCTTCAGGTACGTCGTTTATGTCTTGATATACTCCAAACAATGGGTCCACCTTTTTTGTAGGTACTGCCAAAACTTTGGTGTCAATCCCCTCTTCGTCTTCCATTTCAAGCATTCCAATTACAACTGCTGGGATAACTGTTCCAGGAAGTACTGCGTGTTCACTCATTACCAATACATCAAGCGCATCTCCATCATCAGCAAGCGTATTTGGCACAAATCCATAGTTAAATGGGTATGACATAGCTGTATACAAAAACCGATCCACAAACAAAACTCCCGAATCCTTATCTACCTCGTATTTGATATTTGAATCCTTTGGAATTTCAATAAATACATTTACTTCGCCTTTGCCCGGATTTTTCCCAACTTTAATTTTTTTAATATCCATTAGTTCTCACCCCCCTAGAAAAAAAATCTTTCTTCAGTGAAATTATAAACGAAATTATGCTACCAAAAAAGGTAAATGCTAATATAAAGTCTTGTATTTCAAAAATATTAAATTGATATCCAACTAAATTCACAAAAAAATAGAAAAAAATTTTAACTGCCCAAGATATAAAAAGTACGAATTCAAGAGGATATCGAATAAAACGCAAAACTGGATTTTTAAATAGATATAAGGTGAATAATGTACACGTCATAAAGGCAAGTAGTAAAAAGGAAGAACCAGGTACTATTATTGCATGTATCCAAATAAATAGTGTGGATGATCCGTATATAATACTTTGTGGTGTAAGTTTTAGTTTCATTAAATATCAAGCGTTGCCATTTTTGAATTTGTTACTATAAATTCTTTGCGTGGGGGGACTTCGTCACCCATAAGCATGGTAAATACTGCATCTGCTTCTTCTGCATCGTCAATGCGAACTTGTTTCAAAATTCTGTTTTTGGGATTCATTGTTGTTTCCCACAATTGATCGGCATTCATTTCTCCAAGACCTTTATATCGCTGGATGTTAATAACTGCATTACCAACTTTCATTGCTTTAAATGTTTTGTCTTTTTCCTCATCAGAATATGCGTATTTTATATCTTTTCCTCGCTGTAATTTATAGAGGGGTGGTTGGGCAATGTATAGGTAGCCATTTTTTATGAGATCCGGCAAATGGCGGTACACAAATGTCAAAAGAAGTGTTTCTATATGTTCGCCGTCTACGTCTGCGTCTGTCATGATGATAATTCGGTGGTATCTCAATTTGTCATGATTGATGCTTTCTCCAATTCCCATTCCAAGTGCAATAATAAGATTTTTTAATTCTTCAAATTCAATAATTTTATCAAGTCTTGCTCTCTCTGTATTTAAAATCTTTCCTCCAATTGGGAGTATTGCCTGGAATTTTCGATCGCGTCCTGTTTTGGCTGTTCCTGCTGCTGAATCTCCTTCGACCAAATACAGTTCTGATCCCGCGGGATCTTTTTCTTGGCAGTCAGCTAATTTTCCAGGAAGTGATGAGCCTTCCAATGCTCCTTTTCGAAGTATCGCTTCTTTGGCTGCTCGTGCTGCAAGTCTGGCTTTTGCGGCCAAATAAACTTTTTCTAAAATCTTTCTTCCTTCTTGTGGATTTTCTTCAAAAAATACAGTGAGCCCTTCTTTGACAATTTGTTGGACAAGCGGTTGGATTTCCGAATTACCCAATTTTCCTTTTGTTTGTCCTTCAAATTGGATTCGGTCCTGTGGCATTTTGACAAAAACAACAGCTGTTAATCCTTCTCGTGTGTCGTCGCCTACTACTGAATCCCCTTCTTCTTTAAAACTTCCAATTTTGCGTCCATAATCATTTATTGCTCGGGTCAATGCCATTCGAAATCCAGTCAAATGTGTCCCACCATTAATAGTGTTGATAACATTTACATAACTTTCTACATTTTCGGCATATGCATTGTTATATTGGACTGCGACTTCAACTTCTACATCTCCCTCCATTTTTTGGATAAAGATGGCTTTGTGAAGTGGATCCTTGTTTTCGTTAATCTTTTCAACGAGTGATTTGATCCCGCCTTCAAAGTAAAAACTAACTTCTTTGATTTGATCTCCTCGAAGATCAATAAGATGAAAGTACAAATTAGGCACTAGATATGCTCGTTCCCGCATAGCTTTTTTTACATAATCAAAATCAAATTCTATTGTTTGGAAAATCTGACTATCTGGTAAAAAGGTTACTGTGGTTCCTGTTGTTTTTGTAATATTTGGGATCGGAAAAGTTAGTTTGGTGTCTTTTGTCTCAATAACATCTGTTTTGACAAGTCCTCTGGCATATTCCTGCCTATAAACCTTGCCATTTCTCCTTACCTCGACCCACATCCATTCAGATAAAGCATTTACAACTGATGATCCTACTCCATGAAGTCCTCCTGATACTTTGTAGGCAGATCCACCAAATTTTCCTCCTGCATGCAGCTTGGTCATGACAATTTCTAAAGCAGACTTTTTGTACTGGGGCATGATATCAATGGGGATGCCTCGTCCATCATCAACAACAGTTGCTGAACCATCTTTGTTGAGCATTACCCAAACTTGTTTTGCGTGACCTGCCAATGCTTCATCGACTGCATTATCGATAATTTCTCGTAGGGATTCGTGAAGGCCAATAACATCGGTTGAACCAATGTACATTCCGGGTCTTTTTCGTACTGGTTCGAGTCCTTCTAAAACTTGAATTTGGTCGCTTGTATAGTCTGACCCCGATTTGATCGGAGTTGAGGATTTAGGTGCTGGCATCGTATTATTTGACAATAATAGCAGATATATAACACATGCGCAACTTGACAAATACAATTATTTTTTGTCAAAACAATGACATGATATACTCATGTATATGGTACAAAATACTGTAAAAGGAGAAGGGCTTTTTGTGATGCTTCTGTCAGTATATTTATTCAATACATTAGACGTCAGCTGGTTGGTTTTTGTACTCCTAATACTGTCTCCCGATATTTTTATGGTTGGTTACTTAAAAAACAAGAAATTAGGCGCGCAGCTATATAATATTGGACATAGTTACATAACTTCTGTCATTCTTATCATGGTTGGTTTGGTATTTAATTACCAATTAATAACAGCAATAGGAATTATTTTCTCAGCCCATACAGGACTTGATAGGTTTTTGGGCTTTGGACTTAAATATGAGACGCATTTCAAAGAAACCCACATACAAAAATTATGAACCAAAGAACATGTTCTCATTTAAATTTTGAATAACCTTCCGACCCCAGGGGTCGGACAAAAGAATTATGTCTACTCCTCCACGATTTTTTCAACAAGGATTTTATTATCATGTATATAATCGTGGAAACAGAAAACAAAATATTTTTTTACAGGCCAACGACTACGAAAGATTTTTAACTCGAATAGAAGAATATAGTAAAAAATTTGGAATTACTCTTTTGTGTTACTGCTTAATGAAAAATCATTTTCATTTTCTTGTTAGACAGGATACAAATGTTCCAATTTCAGTTTTTATGTTGAGGTTGGCTACTAGTTATGCAAAATATTTCAATATTAAATATGAAGAGGTTGGAAGCTTATTTCAAGATAGATTTAAAGCAAAAGTAATTGAAGCTGATGATTACCTTTTGCATTTGTCTCGGTACATTCATAGGAATCCATTTGAGATATTGACCCCTGGGGTTGGTTTAGATGAGTTTCGTTGGTCAAGTTACTCAGATTATTTGAAAGGTATAAGATCGACTCTTGTAGATCCAAGTTATATCCTTAATTATTTTTCTAAAACAAATAAGGAGAAAGACTATAAATCTTTTGTGGAATATGAAAAAATGAACAAGGAAGAAGCTTTTTTTAATTTCAACCCCTGGGGTTGAAAATGAGAGAGATAATAATTTGTAGCCGAGGTCAATCACTTCGTGCAGTTATAAATTAAATCCGCGACTGGGGCGACCAAGCAGCTTCAAGATAACATTAAAGATTCAAGCGTCATCCTTGTATTTACATTCGTTTTTTTAAGAGTCGTGTAACAATTTTGAAGTACCTGTATTATTTTTATGTTCTGAGTAGTTTTTTCGTTTTCTTCAATAGATTCTAAGAGCTCATTTCTTTTCTTTTGTATTGCATTCTCTAGAAGTTCTAATGTTTTTACTTTATCTTTTGAGTATACTTCGGCGATCTTCATTTTTTCACCAATTTTATCTGATTCAAGTATTTTCAAAAATTTCTCCGCTCCCTCTATTTCTTCATCTGATCCATTTTCTTTTTCTATTGTCAGCTCAACAATTGTGCAACGAGAACACAGCGTTTCTAAGATCATCTCTTTGTTCGTTGAAGTAATAATTAGGATAGTATTATCTGGGGGCTCTTCAAAAACTTTTAACAGTGCATTTTGTGCTTGAATAGTTAGAGTGTCATTTGCATGTATAATTCCAGCTTTTAGTAAGCTCTTTAAAGGTTTTAGATATAATTTTTTTTGAAAACTGCGTATCTCTTCGATTCCAATAGACTTTTGTATTTTGTCAGATTTTTTTGTTGTTTCAGTCTGAATTTCGACCACAGTTCTATCAAATTCACTAATAAGAAGTTCGTCACAAAGTTTGGTCGTGTACTCTATTCTCTCTTCTTGATTTTTGGAAATAATTAAGTAGCTTTGCGGCATAAGAATTGATGTTGACATCTTATCACACTGTTTCGTACTATTGAAGTAATGCCTACAACGGACGGATCTAATGGTTTTAGTGGAAATCAACAAGCTTCGGAATCAGATCAATCTCTGGTAGAAGTATTAGTGGCTGAGCATGTTATATCTCCTCAACAGTATGAAGAATTAAAACTGAAAAGCGTATCAGAAAATATCCCCCTTGAAACACTAGTCCAGACAATGGGAATAGTTTCTGAAGGTAAATTTGCTGAAGCAAAAGCCAAAGTCTTAGGAATCCCTTTTGTATCTTTGGAAAATACAACGTTTTCTCCCGAAGCACTCAATCTCATTCCTCGTGCAGTTGCCGAGCGATTCTCGCTCATTCCATTTTTATTTGACGATAGAGCAAATGTTTTGTCTATTGCTATGAGTAACCCTGTGGATTTGGAAGCGATAGATTTCGTAACCAAAAAAACACTTCTGACAATTAAAGTTTTTGCAGCCTCTGCAGCCGATGTAGCAAATGCAATCTCAGCCCAATATAGACAGGAACTTGTTGGTGAAGTAAGCGCAGCTTTAAAAGAGACAGAGGACTATTCCAAACCCAAAGTCGTTGATAGTACAAATCTAAATCAATTTATTCGGGATGCTCCCATTGCCAAGATTGTTTCAACAATTTTAGAATTTGCCGTCACTTCCCGCGCATCAGATGTACATATTGAACCAATGGAAGACCGTATGCGGGTTAGATACCGAATTGATGGAGTTTTGTACGACAAGTTAAGCCTTCCAAAAGGAGTACAGGAAGCAGTGCTTTCTCGTATCAAGATTTTATCTGAAATGAAAATTGATGAACATAGAAGTCCGCAAGACGGTCGTTTTAACTTCAAGTCAGGAGAAAATGAAGTTGATCTTCGTGTGTCTGTTCTTCCAACCACTCATGGTGAAAAAATTGTTATGAGACTTCTTCGGAAGTCTGGAGGAATTCCAACTCTTGCTGAATTAGGATTAGATGGTACAGCACTCAAGAATTTAGAAGCTGCTATCTTGCGTCCACATGGAATTATCATTGTAAGCGGACCTACGGGATCGGGTAAAACTACTACTCTCTATGCAGTATTGGCAAGACTCAATACTACACGCGTCAATATTTCTTCTCTTGAAGACCCAGTTGAGTATCAGATGGCAGGAGTTAACCAAGTACAGATCAATCCGCAGGTTGGACTGACTTTTGCGGCTGGTCTTCGGGCTTTTTTGAGACAAGACCCCAACATTATATTAGTTGGAGAAATTCGAGATAAAGAGACAACTGACTTAGCATTACAAGCTGCGTTAACTGGTCATTTGGTCTTCTCAACCCTTCATACCTCATCGGCCGCAGGTGTGCTTCCCCGTCTAATTGATTTGGGAGCAGAAAACTTTTTACTTGCATCGACTATGAATGCCCTAGTTGGTCAGCGAATTACGCGAAAAATATGTGCAGCCTGTAAAATATCGTTTCCTGTTCCTCCTCCGATGATTTCAGAAATAAAATCAGTACTCGGATCTCTCTTTCCTAAAGTTCCCGAAAACGATATAAAACTTTATAAAGGGAAAGGGTGTGCAGAGTGCGGAAATACTGGATACAAAGGGAGACTCGGAATTTTCGAAGTAATGCAAATCAGTGAAAAAATTGCCAAATTAACTCTTGAAAAAGCTGACTCAATAACAATTGAAAAAGAAGCAATTGCAGAAGGCATGATAACTATGAAACAAGACGGATACTTGAAAGTAATGCGGGGAGAAACTACTATGGAAGAAGTAATCAGAGTCGCACAGGAATAGTATGACTATACAAGAACTGCTCCAATTAACTATTAAAAGTAATGCATCAGATTTGCATCTACTCTCTGGTCTTTCGCCTTCAATTAGAATAGATGGACAACTGCAATTTCTCTCTAACTACCAGCCATTAACTGGTGAAGATATAGAAAGCATGATGTTTTCTCTTCTCACACCAGAACAAAAAGAACTTCTGTTAGCCAACAAAGAACTCGATTTTTCAGCCGGTCTTGGTAATGATGAATATGGAGCAAGTGGAAGATTTAGAGTTAATGCATATTATCAAAAAGGGAAATTAGCAGCTGCTTTTCGGTATCTTCCCCCGCAAATCAGAAGTGTTGATGAGTTAAATCTGCCAAAGGTTTGTCATACATTCGCCACAATGAAGCAAGGATTGGTACTCGTGACAGGGCCCACAGGACATGGAAAATCAACAACGCTGGCATCTATTATCAATGAAATTAATATAAATAGTTCGGCGCATATTTTAACTATTGAAGACCCAATTGAATACATTTATCCAAAAGCCAAGAGTGTTTTTTCTCAACGTGAGGTAGGAATTGACACTCATTCATGGGCGTTAGCATTACGTTCTGCACTTCGAGAGGATCCAGATGTTGTATTGGTAGGAGAAATGCGGGATCCAGAAACAATTGCAGCAGCAATTACGATTGCCGAAACAGGTCATTTAGTATTCTCGACACTTCATACTAATTCTGCAGCACAAAGTATTGACCGTATCGTTGACGCATTTCCTCCTCATCAGCAGACACAAATTAGGGTTCAACTGGCTGCAACACTCAAAGGTATTATTTCGCAGCGTCTTATCCCAAAAATTGGCGGAGGCAGATCTCCCGCTGTTGAAATCCTCTTAGGAACACCAGCTGTTGCATCAAATGTGAGAGATGGGAAATCTCATCTTATTGATTCAATAATTCAAACTTCACAAGATGTTGGTATGGTGACATTGGAAGGAAGTTTGGCTTCTCTTGTTATGTCTGGAGCAATAAGCCTTGAGACTGCCAAACTCTATGCAATGCATGAGCAAGATTTAGTCAGACTTGTGGGTTCATAATTTACTCTTATTTTATATGAAACTTCGTTATAAAGCTGTATCCATACAAGGAAAAACTGCAATTGGAGTTATTGATGCAAAAGATATTACTGAAGCAGCGTCATACCTTCGCAACAAAAAGATGACCCCAATTTTGATAGTTCCTGAGCATAAGGGAGGTTTGATTCATTTAATTCCTTTTTTCGGTAAGACAAAATCAACAGATGTTGTGTACTTTACTAGACAACTTTCTTCAATGCTCAATTCGGGTTTAACACTCGTCCAATCGCTGGCACTTTTGAAAGATCAAGTACAAAATCCTGCAATGAGCGAGATCGTTTCTGGTACATTAGCAGATATTGAAGAAGGGAAATCATTTTCTCAAGCCATTGAAAGATTTCCTGATGTTTTTTCACATGTGTTTGTGTCTTCAATTAAGGCATCAGAGGAGTCTGGATTATTAGATAAAGTACTGCTTCGCTTGGCAGATAATTTAGAAAAAAATGAAAAACTGAAGTCAACTATTAAAGGTGCTCTTTTGTATCCGATAATTGTTATCATGGGAATGATCGCTGTAATTATAATAATGATGGTTTTTGTTATTCCCCAAATTTCCGTTTTATATGCAGATCTAGGTGTTGAATTGCCCTTGCCTACTCTTATTATCCTTGGATTATCGAGCTTTTTTATCAACTTTTGGCCTCTAATGATCGGGATGATTTTTCTGGGAGGATTTTTATTTCGAAGGTGGCATAAAACTGAGACTGGGCAGCTTATCATTGACGAATATATTCTCAAACTGCCAATATTTGGCAAACTTATTCGGCAAAGTATTTTAACTGAATTTTCCCGAACGCTTGGACTTTTGATAGGAAGTGGAACTCTTGTTGTGGATGCAATCAAACAAGCATCTGAGGTAACAGGAAATATTATTTACAGAAATGCAATTCTCAATGTAGCAAAACGAGTCGAAAAAGGAGTTCCTATTGGCGATTCTATGAGTGCAAGTATTCTCTTTCCTCCTATTTTGGTCCAAATGTCTCGTATAGGAGAGGAGACAGGAAAAGTGGATGAATCACTCCTGAAAGTTTCTGAGTATTTTGAACACGAAGTTGACCAAACAGTGAAAACTTTGACCACTGCCATGGAGCCTTTTATAATGGTTATGCTTGGATTAGGGGTAGGATTTCTATTGTTTGCAGTTATTACTCCTATATATGGTATTATCTCTAAAATCGCATAAACTACTACTTGACAAGGAATTTCTTTTCTGTCTTACTAAGTGTAGAGCTATGATTTCATTAAAATTTAATTCTCCCAAAGGATTTACTCTAATCGAACTGCTTGTTGTTATTGGAATTTTAGGTATTCTTGCGGCCGCCCTACTTCAAACAATCGACCCATTCGAGCAACTCAAAAAAGGACGAGATACGGTACGAAGAAATACGGCAATTGAAGTTTTGAATGCAACTACTCGCTATTATGCAACTCATGGTGTATTCCCATGGCCAAGCGGAACAGGCTGCACTACTAATCCAACAGCTGCTTCATTAAGAACAATTGGGGGATGTATAACTTTATTACAGAATGATGGTGAGTTAAAAACGGGATTTTTAGATGCAGTTAACGGTAACAATGACTCAGATAGAATATTTGTCAATGGTACAGCAACTGGAAGTATATCAGTGTGTTACGCTCCAGAGGCAAAGTCATTCATAAATGATCCACAAACCAAATATACAAACAATGGTGCAGCAGGGTGTACAGTAGGCTCCGGTACTTGCTTCCAATGTTTCCAATAATATCTCCTTGTTAAACTAGTCCAATCTATTTACAATTATTGTATTATGGAGTTTATTTTTTTTATCTTCGGAATCTTTGTCGGAAGTTTTTTGAATGTTATTGTAGATCGCACAATTCGCGATGAATCATTTTGGAAAGGGCGGTCATACTGTGAAAAATGTAAAAAAAACTTAGCTTGGCATGACCTCATTCCTCTACTCTCATATATTTATTTACAAGGTAAATGTAGATATTGTAAAACTTCAATTGGATATTGGTATCCAGTGATTGAG